>VFSW01001172.1_pt1 | contig 39533 bp, 36 predicted proteins | sample 5358111 | NCBI WGS metagenome assembly VFSW01 (sample SAMN11554181, study PRJNA540505) | mine drainage metagenome | isolation source: sediment from site ElyBrook_90M | place: USA: Ely Copper Mine, Vershire, VT | collected 2017
AAACACACTCACATTTTCAAAAGAACTATCTAAATATATGAAAATAAACGGAATAATCTGATCTGCTTGTTGCTCCGTTCCTCAAAATACCTCGATTTTCAGCTGATAATTGGCTACTTTTTGCTCTGAAACGCTGCCTTTGAGTCCAAATATTGATCAAAATTGGCAGTTAATTGCCATTCTGAGCGCTTGAGATGCGTATCCGAAAAATGCCTGCTGACGATAGTCAGCAGGCAGTTGTGAGAAATTCCGGCTAGACTTTCGCCGCAAGAATTTCGCTGACATCAACCCATTCAGTGGGGTATTTGCCGGTATAGCAGGCGGTGCAATAGCCGACGTTTTCGCCAGACGAGGATTTGGTTGCGCAGCTTTTGAGAAGCCCATCGAGCGAGATGTAAGCCAGTGAATCGGCTTCAATGAAGCGACGAATTTCTTCGACAGAATTGTTGGCGGCAATCAGGTCGCGCTTGCTTGGGGTGTCAACTCCATAGAAACAGGGCGAGACGGTGGGCGGGCAACTGATGCGCAGATGGACTTCTTTTGCGCCTGCACCGCGAACCATACGCACAATTTTTCTGCTAGTCGTCCCGCGAATGATGGAGTCGTCGATGAGGATGACGCGCTTGCCTTCAAGAAGATTACGCACGGGGTTGAGCTTGAGCTTGACGCCGAAGTCGCGGACTCTCTGCTCTGGCTCGATGAAGGTGCGACCGACGTAGTGATTGCGAATGAGACCGAAGCGAAATGGGAGACCTGCTTCTTCAGCGTAACCAAGCGCAGCCGTTACGCCGGAGTCAGGAACGGGAACGACGACATCAGCATCGATGCCACTTTCACGCGCGAGTTGGCGGCCCATCGCTTCGCGGCTCTGCTGGACCCAGCGACCGAAAATGCGGCTGTCGGGGCGCGCGAAGTAGACGTGCTCAAAGATGCAACTGGAGGTGGGAACGCCAGTGGCATACTGGCGACTTGTCACGCCGTCTTCAGTGACCATGACGAGTTCGCCCGGCAGAACGTCGCGCTCGTATTCGGCGCGGAGAAGATCGAAGGCGCAGGTTTCGCTGGCGAAGACGATAGTGTCACGGCCATCTGGATTTTTGATGCGGCCCATGGAAAGCGGGCGGAAGCCGCGCGGATCGCGAGCGGCAAAGATGCGGTCGCGGGTCATCATGACGATTGAGAATGCGCCCTCGATGACCTTGAGCGAATCGGCGATAGCGTCAACCAGAGCGCCGGCTTTGGAGTGGGCGATGAGCTGCACGATCATCTCGGAATCAGATGTGGTCTGGAAGTAGACGCCGTCTCTCTCCATGGCCGTGCGCAGATTGCCGAGGTTGACCAGGTTGCCGTTGTGCGCGATTGCGATGAGTCCCTTGGTGGATTCAACGCGAATCGGCTGCGCGTTGAGAAGGGCGGAGTCGCCGGTCGTCGAGTAGCGCGTGTGGCCGATGGCCATGGGGCCAGGAAGTTTGTCGATGACGTCGTCGGTGAAAATTTCCGAGACGAGTCCCATGCCTTTGATGTTCGAAAGCTTTTGGCCGTCGGCGGTGGCGATACCTGCAGATTCCTGGCCGCGATGTTGGAGTGCGTAGAGGCCGAGGTAGGCCATGCGGGCTGCGTCTGGATGGCCGTGAATGGCGACAACGCCGCACTCTTCGCGGAGTTTTGGATCATCAGATTCAGGGATCAGGGAACAGGAGGCAGGGATCAGGGCATGGAGCTTGGAATCAGCGCGAAGATCGTTGGTGCGGTCGGGGATGCCTTCGATGCCTTGAAAGAGATGCCTCATGCGTGCACCTCGTCATGGAGGGTGGCTTCGAGCGAGGTGCTCCAGGGTTGGCGGAGTTCGTTGATGCTGCAGTCAATTACCAAACCACTTTCTCCAACAGAAATTTCAGGATGAATTGAAATTTTGAGTCGGTCTGGAATGGTTTTGCCAATAGGACTGCAATTCAAATCTTCGAATTGATCGAATACAATTGATTGGATTTTTTCGATATTTGATGGATCTGCAGTGATCATAACTAATGATGCATCCTCAGCAAAAAGTGCGAGTAGAGAAGGAGCCTCGGCTAGTGGTATTAATGTGGCATCAGCGCCGATTGAATTCTCAAAACATGATTCTGCCAATGCAACTGCAATGCCACCGTCGCTAATATCTTTCGCGCTCGTGATTAACTCTTCATCTGCCAGCTTTGCAAGGCATTTATGAAGTTCGGCCTCACCTTCTAAATACAAACGTGGCGGCTCACCCCAAAATTGATTTAAAACAACCTTCGCAAATTGCGAAGAACCGAGTTCACGAATTGCGATTGGACCAATATTTGAAAACAAACCCTCGCCTATTAGAAGTATGACTTCTCCCTCACTCCGAAAGTTTGCAGGAATGGCTTTGGTAACATCTTCCAAAATACCGACGATTCCAAGCACAGGTGTTGGATAGATGCCGACGCCGCGCGTTTCGTTGTAGAGGGAGACGTTGCCGCCAGTGATCGGGGTGCCGAGAGCGATGCAGGCTTCGCTGATGCCGTCGATGGCGGCGGAAAGCTGCGCCATGATCTCGGGCTTCTCGGGGTTGCCGAAGTTGAGGCAGTTGGTGGCGGCGACGGGTGTGGCTCCGGTGCAGGCGACTTTTCGCGCTGCCTCAGCAACTGCGTGCATCGCGCCGAGTTTTGGATCAAGATAAGCCCAGCGACCATTTCCATCGAGAGCCATGGCGAGTCCGCGTTCGTGGCGCACGCCGTTTGAATCAAGTGTGCCCGTGCCTTTGATGCGCATAATTCCGGCTTCTCCACCGGGGCCGGCGACGGTGTTGGTCTGGACCATGGTGTCGTACTGTTCGTGAACCCAACGCTTGGAGCAGATGTTGGAGCTGGCGAGGAGCTTCTTCAAGTCGGCGGTGTAGTCGCGGGGCTTGTTGAGCTCGGCGAGAACTTCAGCTGGCGGGTCGAGCGGAACGGGTGCTTTCCAGGTGCCGACGGGGCGATGGTAAAGCGGCGCGTCGTCAGTGAGGGATGCGTTGGGAATGTCAGCGACTAGAACTCCGTGATGGCGAATGCGCAGACGCGGCTCTGGTGTGACTATGCCGACGATGACAGCATCGAGTCCCCATTTTGCAAAAACATTCAGGACCTCGTGCTCGCGGCCTTTTTCGGCGACGAGCAACATGCGCTCCTGACTTTCAGAGAGCATGATCTCGTAAGAAGTCATGCCGGTTTCGCGCTGGGGGACGTTGTCGAGTTCGACGTCGAGTCCGACGCAGCCGCGCCCACCCATCTCGCATGTCGAGCAGGTGAGTCCAGCTGCTCCCATATCCTGAATGCCGACGATCGCGCCGGTTTGCATGGCTTCAAGGCAGGCTTCGAGAAGTAGCTTCTCCATAAAGGGATCGCCGACCTGAACGTTGGGTCGTTTAGCCTCGGTGCCTTCGTGGAACTCTTCGCTGGCCATCGTTGCGCCGTGGATCCCGTCACGGCCGGTTTTAGCACCAACGTAGATGACAGGGTTGCCGACGCCAGCGGCTTTGCCGTAGAAGATCTCATCGATTTTAACTAGGCCGAGTGCGAATGCATTGACTAGCGGATTGCCACTGTAGCAAGCTTCGAACTTGGTTTCGCCGCCGAGGTTGGGAACGCCGAAGCAGTTGCCGTAGCTGGCGATGCCGTCGACGACGCCTTCAACGATTTGATGATTCTTGCGGATCATGTCAGGCGAGTCAGAACCTTCTTCAATCGGCCCGAAGCGCAGGGAATCCATAACGGCGAGCGGTCGCGCACCCATGGTAAAGATATCGCGCAGAATGCCGCCGACGCCGGTGGCTGCGCCCTGATGCGGCTCAATATAGCTGGGGTGGTTGTGGCTTTCGATTTTGAATGCGCATGCCCAGCCGTCGCCGACGTCGATGATGCCCGCGTTTTCGCCGGGGCCTTGAACAACGCGCTCACTCTTAGTGGGCAGACGCTTGAGGTGGACGCGCGAGGATTTGTAACTGCAATGCTCGCTCCACATGACGCTGTAGATGCCTAGTTCGGTCAATGATGGAGTGCGGCCGAGCGCGTCGAGGATGCGCTGGTACTCATCCGGGGTGATGCTATGCTGCGCGAGCAGCGCGGGTGTCACGGTGACAGCTTCAGGGGTCGAGGTCTGCATAGGTTGGATCTTCGCTCCAATTGAGAGGCCGCTTACACTTCATTCTCTCACGATGGAATTTTCAGGAGGAATTCATTGTGAGATGGCGGGGAATTTTCACTAGAAATACGTGGAAATTGGGGTCGTTTCATTTGGGTTTGGTGCGATAAAAGCGGATATGCGATACTGAACAAGCCCACTTTTCAGGAAGTTGGGTCCCATCCACAAAGAGCCGGGATGGCGGAACTGGCAGACGCAGCGGACTCAAAATCCGCCGATCGCAAGGTCGTGGGGGTTCGACCCCCCCTCCCGGCACCAATCAGATAATTAAACTCAAATTGAACGCAATAGGTTACTAGAACTTCCACCTTCCTGCATTTAGAGTATGGAACGGAAGGTCATATGATTCCGACGCGTTTGCACTCGCGCAAACCCCTCCATATGGGCCCATTACATTTCAGGCACTTGGTATCTGCTGACCGAAAAGTAACAGCCAGATGGGCGACAATCCACCCATCACTCGGGGAAGGTGGAGGAACGACTTGATGCAACTTGCATGGCAGGTCAGATTTGCCTAATACTCATCGTCAATTAAATTCACCCTTACCCTATTTGCCACCTGAAGTTCAGCCTCACTACCATTTTCTTGAATTGAGCAAAATGTAACAGACGCATTTCATCGCGGATCGCCAAAATTATGCTTGGATGCAAATCGCACATCTAATGTAGAGAAGCAGCGCATCAACACGAAGCAGGTTGTGGAAGATCATGAGCATGATGCGGAAGGATGGCAATGTAGTGATACGTGATATTTCGATTTGGTAATGAGCTTCAACTGACTTAGGCGTCTACTGCATGAATGCCGATTGTATGTCGAAGATGGCGAGCAACGTTAACGACAAGCTGAACTTAAAGGAGCAATCATGAAAATCGTTGGAATACTCCTGATCATCGCCGGGGCTATAGCCCTTATATATGGGGGAATCTCATATACGAGCAAAGAGAAAGCCATAGATATGGGCCCACTCCAGGTCTACAGAACGGAACACCATTACTTCCCAGTTCCTGCGGTTCTTGGGTTTGTAGCTCTCGTAGGAGGCGGTGTCATGATCTATGCTGGGTCCAAACAGGGCCGCTGATCAAAGGTGGTTGCTTCTTTTGAATGATGCAGGAAGCTGGAGCTGACACCATCGACCGCGATGCTCATTGGGTGGGGCATACTGATGCAGGTGATGCCCTTCGTACCTGGTAATCCGGTTCGCCGATTTTCGCAGATCGAAGAACTACCGAGCGCAGTCACGCATGCTCTCCAATCTCGTGTACTTGTAGCGAACTCAAGAACCGCGCTTCTTTCGTCATTGATAGTTTTGAGTGACGCATAAATTCAATAATTTTTTTAGAATCAATGCAAATCGACAATCCGTCGCGTGGTATGAATGCTTATGTACACCGTTCAGGAACAATTCGGCCAAATCGACATCTATCTCTTCGACCAAATTTTGAAAGGCCGCATAACGCCAGGGATGAAAATACTGGATGCTGGATGCGGCGGTGGTCGTAATCTTGTTTACCTGCTCAGGGAAGGGTATGAAATTTATGCCGCAGACACTGATCCTAATGCAGTAGAGACTGTGCGCGAGATGGCGAGCAAACTGGCACCTGTGCCGCTTCCCAATTCAAATTTCCGAGTTGAAGCGATTGGAAAGTTGAGCTTCGAGGATGCCTGCGCCGATGTGGTGATCTGCAGTGCGGTTCTGCACTTTGCTCAGGACGATGCACACTTTGAAATCATGCTGAACGACTTGTGGCGTGTGCTGAAACCTGGCGGACTGCTTTTTACACGCCTCGGATCGACAACTGGCATGGAAAGCCAGGTGGAACGCGTCCGTGGTCGGCGCTACAAGTCACCAGATGGTTCTATACGGTATCTTGTCGATGATGCGCTGCTCGTCGATCACACTGAGCGCTTGTGTGCAGAACTACCCGATGCGATCAGGACTACTGTCGTGCAGAATCTGCGTGCGATGAGCACGTGGGTTTTGCGTAAGAGGGCATAGTCGAAACTCTGATAACCCTTTACTCGCAACCAGCCATGTAATTTAGCGGAGGAGTTGATTTTGCAGCTCTATGACGTGTTGTTCTATATCAGAGCGCGGGTAGAGGCTATCGGCTTGCGAATAAAAATTTATAGCCGCCTGTAGATTGCCGAGATGCTCGTAGCTGTAGGCCAGTGTCATCAGCGATTGTTGCAAGCGACGGGCTGATGGTTGCGGTTCACTAACCAGAGGCTCCAGGATTTCGACAGCTTGCTGATACTTTCCGTCCCTGGCATAGGCACGGCCGAGGCCGTCGCGCGCGGATTGGTTGGTGGGTGATAACTCAAGAGCGCGTGAATAAAAATGCTCGCTGTCGCTCCATGTATTGTCTTCAAAAATGCAACCGACGATCATTACGACAAGCAAAAGTGCAATTGCTGGCTTTGGGATGCGCTTGACGAGAAGTGATACGAGCATGACGAAGCCAACGCTTGGAATGTAGAGGTAGCGGTCCTGGACGAAATAGTCAAGACGGAAGGTTGAGGGGTTGAGTGCAGGAAGAAGGGGAAGAAGGAGAATGAGAACGGCTGCTCTTTCGTACTGTCCAAGACGTGCCATCCAGACGAGTGCGAAGAGGATCGGAATAGCTAACAAGAGATAACCCCAGCTCGGAGTGAGGAAAGAATAGACACTCAACTTTACAGGCCAGACGAGATGGAAGATGTAGTGGCAGAAGACGGTGGGGAGTAATGCACTGCTCATCTCCGGTTGGTTGACCGGTTTGTTGATGATGTTGCCAAGCACAATAATGCGGATGATGAGATAGAGAACGGTGACGCCCAAAAACGGTAAGATGCGGTGCAGTGTGTTAGCGAAGCCATCATAGAGAACAATGAAGATGACAACAGGCCATACGATGGCGGGCTCTTTTAAAAGCAGTGCGGCTGAGTAGAGCGCCACAGAGTAGGCAAAATCCCAGCGATGATTGCGACGAATCAAAATCAAAGATCCGAGAAGTGCGATGAGCATTGTGGGTTCAGCTATGGCTGAGACCCAAGAGACAACCTCGGCATGAACCGGGTGAAAAGCGAAGAGTGCAGCGGCGAGCAGTGCAGTCTCTGCAGATTTCCATTGGCGAACGAGCCAGTAAACGGTGGCGACCGAGGCAATATGCAAGAGGACAACGGCTAAGTGCCAGCCCGGAGCCCATAGGCCGAAGAGGGCGTGTAGAACACGCAGTTGCAAGAGAAAGAGTGGACGGTAATAGAGGTGAGGAACTTCAGGATCCTGCGACCATACATGGTCTGTGAAGTACGAAGGAAAAAATTGCCACGATTGAATGTGCTGGTTTTGGACGATTTGCAGTAGGTCGTCAAAGACAAAAGGATAAGTGAGCGTGACGGCAAAGGTCGCAAGCGTGACCGCCAACAAAATGAAGAATGACCATCGCGCTCGCATGCAGGGAGTATAACGCATGAGTTAAAGCAACTTGAGTGATGGTGAGCAATATAGCATGCATCAGGATTAGCCAACGCAACGAAGTATGATGAAGATATTCAGGATGGAGTAAAAAAGATGGCGAACCGATATGGTGAAGCTGCACTGATGGCAGCACGGCAAGGCAACATGACAGAAATTGACCCCGCTGTCCGCTGGCAAGCCGCCATGGAGCGCCTGTACCCGACGAGCCCGATTGCGCGCAAAAAAGGTGCCCCGCGTGGAGCTTTTCTCGGTCTCTGCGAGCAAGGCCTGGTTAAAGGAATACCCGCTGGCAATTATTCAGCCACCAAACTCAACAAGGATTATGCCGTACGTGCTGCAGAGTTGCTGCTGGCGGGGGCTCAAAATCCATCGCGGAGTACACTCTGGAAGGCTGTTGTGAACGACGCTAAGATAGTGGAAAATGGCCAGATGGACGTGGTACTGGCGCTTTGGAAGAACAGCCTGATAGTGCCCTCCTGACTGCTTACTCTTTAATCCACAAAGCCTGTTTATAGGTTTATTTAGCAGTATTTCGCTCGTGTTCCACATCACATACAGTCCATTTCCCGGCTCGTATAGTTTTTAGCGGCTCGGAGCCCGACCGGCGCCGAAGCTTTAGTTGTGTGCGATTGCCGGTGTGCTAATGGCGCGGAGGAGTGTGAGTGATGAGCGGACAAATGGTTGGACATGAGTTGTTGTTGGCGAAGCGGATGTCGCGGCTGGGTACGGAGACAGCCTTTGAAGTTCTCAGCAAGGCAAAGGCGCTTGAGCGTCAAGGCAAGAGCATTATTCATTTGGAAATAGGCGAGCCGGATTTTGATACGCCGGCGAATGTGGTTGAGGCAGCGGTTGATGCGCTGCACAAGGGATGGACGCATTATGGGCCGTCAGCCGGTTTGCCGGAGATGCGGCAGACGATTGCCGATTATGTGAGCCGGACGCGCCGTGTGATGGTGACGCCGGAGGAAGTTGTGGTGGTGCCGGGCGGGAAACCGATCATGTTCTATACAATGCTGGCATTGATTGATGAAGGCGACGAGGTGATCTACCCGAACCCGGGCTTCCCGATCTACGAATCGATGATCAATTACGTGGGCGGAAAGGCTGTGCCGATTCAACTGCGTGAAGAGCGAAATTTTGCGATGGATGTAAATGAACTCCCGGGGTTGATTACGGATCGGACCAAGCTGATCATTCTGAACTCGCCGCAGAACCCAACGGGCGGAGTGCTGGAACGCAAGGATATTGAGAAGGTTGCAAAGATCATTGAAGAGCGCAACATTATGGTTCTCTCTGACGAGATTTACAGTCGGCTGCTTTTTGAGGGTGAACATTTTTCAATCATGAGTGTGCCAGGAATGCAGGAGCGGACCATTTTGCTCGATGGTTTCTCAAAGACCTACGCGATGACTGGCTGGAGAATGGGTTACGGCGTAATGCGGCCTGATCTTGCGGCGCAGATGACGCGGCTCATGACGAACTCGAACTCCTGCACCGCGAGCTTTACGCAGATGGCCGGCATTGAGGCGCTACGCGGCGATCAGGCACCGGTCGAAAAAATGTGCGCGGAGTTCAAACGGCGCAGCGAGGCCTTTGTGCAGGGGCTTAACAAGATCAAGGGCTTTAGTTGCAAACAGCCAAAGGGGGCGTTCTATGTCTTCCCGAATATTACTGCGACGGGGTGGAGGTCGAAGCCGCTGGCCGATGCTTTGCTATCAGATGCCGGCGTGGCCGCGCTTTCAGGCACGGCCTTTGGCGAGTATGGCGAGGGCTACTTGCGCTTCAGCGTGGCGAACTCTATGGAGAACTTGCAACTGGCGCTTGAGCGTATAGATGCGTGGACTAAGAAGAATCTCTGAGGAGGATACCTCAGTGGTGGTTTGTTATTTCTGATTGTGCCATGAGTGCGCGTTATTGTACGCACTTGTTCAGGGTGCGTTTTTCAGCGGAGTAAAAGGAGAAGGCAATGGCTCTGAGGGATTCGGCTACAGGTAAAGTGGTGCGTGAGTACTCGATTGCAGAGCTGGAAGATCAAGCCAAGCTGATGCGTGGCTATGATCTGGTGACGTTGAACGCAGCGGGCTCTGGTCATGCTGGCGGTACGCTCTCGGCGATGGATTACACGGCGGCGTTGTATCTGAAGATCGCCGAGCATGATCCGAAGAACCCGAACTGGGCGGAGCGGGACCGGATTATCTGGTCGACGGGGCACAAGGCGCCGAGTTTGTATTTGGGGCTGGCCTTTGCGGGGTTCTGCGCGCTTGAGGATGTGGTGACGCTGCGCAAGCTCAGCTCGCCGTTTCAGGGGCATCCGCATTGGCTGAAGCTGCCGGGAGTCGAGGTCTCGACGGGATCGCTTGGCCAGGGATTGAGCATTGCAGTTGGAATGGCGTTGGCGGCTCGGCTTGATGGAAGGAGCAACAAGGTCTTCTGCATCATGGGCGATGGCGAGCAGCAGGAAGGCCAGGTTTGGGAGGCTGCGATGGAAGCCGGTCACTTCCACCTGGACAACGTGATTGCTATTGTCGACTGCAACCGGCTGCAGATTGATGGCTGGGTGAAGGACGTGATGGAAGTGCAGCCGCTCGACGCCAAGTATGCGAGCTTTGGCTGGGAGGTTCTGCACGTTGATGGGCACGACATGAAGCAGGTTGTCGAGGCCTTTGAGAAGGCGCGCACTGTAGTTGGCAAGCCGGTGGTGATTCTTGCCGATACCGTGAAGGGTAAAGGCGTGAGCTTCATGGAGGATCAGGCCGGCTGGCACGGGAAGACGCCGAATGCCGAGGAGCTTGCGGCAGGACTCAAGGAGCTAGGGTTGAGCGAGCGGATTCCGGTTGCGGCACTGCTGGCACGGGCGAAGAAGTACCAGAGTGAGATGGACGCGAAGCTGGCGGCAAAGATGCCGAAGTTCTCTCAGGATTACTGGTGGAATGCGGGCGAGCAGATGAAGGTGAAGATGGAGCCGACGCGCAAGGGCTTTGGCCAATCGCTGGCAGCGAATGGCGATGATGAGCGCGTGGTGTGTTTGGGCCTGGATATTTCCGGGTCGATAACGATCAGCGAGTTCTACGCGGGCAAGCCGGAGCGCGCGAAGCGCTGGATCAGCATGGGCATCGCAGAGCAGTCGGCGACAGCGGCTTGCGCGGGATTGGCGCGCGATGGCAAGTTGCCAGTGATGGGATCGTATGCGACCTTTTCGGCGGCGCGCAACCTGGACCAGATACGTTGCTCGGTTTGCTACGGGAACTTCAACGTGATGATTGCGGGCGCGCATGGCGGAGTTTCCGTCGGGCCGGATGGAGCGACGCACCAGGCGCTTGAGGACCTCTTCGCGATGATGGGATTGCCGAATATGAGCGTGGTGGTTCCGTGCGATGCGGAAGAGACAAGGAAGGCTACGGATTATCTGCTGCTCAAGCATGTGGGACCGAAGTACATCCGGTTTGCGCGCGAGGCAACGCCGGTAGTGACGACGAAGGAGACGCCGTTTGTCTTTGGGAAGGCGAATGTGATTCGCCTGCGCAAGGAAGGCGCGAGCTTTGCCGATGCCTTTGAGACAGTGCTCGCCCGTGATTACAAGGATGAGCATGAGGACTTGAGCATCCTTGCCTGTGGGCCGATGGTTCCCGAGGCGATGCGCGCGGCGCTGATACTGAAGCGTGAGTTTGGATACGAGACGCGCGTGGTGAACTTGCACACGCTGAAGCCTATCGATGCGGAAGCGGTGATTCGCGCGGCAGCGGAGACAGGTGTTGTGGTGACGGCCGAAGAGCATCAGATTGGCGCGTTGGCGTGGCGCGTGAGCGGATTGCTGACGGAGAGCAGGGAACTCTACGGCAAGGCGTTGATTACGGGCGCGATTGGCGTGAAGGACCGGTTTGGCGATTCAGGCGCGCCGTGGGAACTGATCAAGGAGCTTGAGGTCAGCGGCGAACACATTGCGCAGAAGGCCGCCGAGTTGATGGCTTTCAAGAAGGCCACAATCTCCGAGATCAGAGAGCTTGCCACAAGCCGATAATCAAGAGGATTGCGTAGAGCGATGAGAGCGCGAGCGCGCGCTGGCCGACGGATTTGAGCGGAAGCTGGAGCGCGGCGGGATTCTTCTGGCTGCGGAGATCGTAAGCGTAGCCGAATGCTGCGATGACGAGAGCAGCGGCGATGGAGAAGCGTCCCCAGCTGTGGCCGATGAAAGGCGCAACGGCAGCGGCGATGGCCGCAATAACCAAGACAACGATGGCAACGGTTGCGGCGCGGCGATATTGCCGGCTTGCAGGGAGATTCTTGCGCGCGGCAATGCGAGCGTCGAGACGCGCGTGAACGACGAGTATTCCGGTTGCAGCTTGCATCGCGAGCAATGGCCACAAGAACCAGCACCAGAGCGGGATTTCGCCGGTTGCAGAGAGAGCGGTTGCGAGCGAGGTTGAGGTTAGCGCTGCGGCGCTGACGATCTGGAAGAGCGTGGAGCGCTGGCGATTCTTGACGTTGACGAAGACGGCGAGGACGGAGAAGAGCGCGACGCCGGAGCCGAGCGCGAGAGTTGCATGAATCGGCCAAGTGAAGAGGAGAAAGATGCCGCTTGCTGCGAGAAGCAGGAACCAGAATGAGGACCAGAGAGCCGCGTTTCTGGTTTCAGGATTTGGTTGCTTCCAGACAAACCACTGACGGAAGAGAACGACCGCAGGATCTTTGAGGGAGAGCGCGGAGAAGGCAGCGACGAGCGTGGCGAGTTCGGCCCAATGGAATTGGCGCGCGAGAATTGCGGCGCAGACGATTGGAGTCAGGAGCATCGCTGTAGCTCCGTGTTCGCGAGGAAGATAGATTTTTGATGGTTCCTGATTGCTTGAATTGTTCATGGATTGAGCTTCGCATGGAGAACTATTTGCGCGCGATGACTAAAGTCTCAGAAACCGAAAAAGGGCAAAAATCGATGAAATAGGGGTGATTTTCGAGAGAAATGAAGTCAAAACGAGCCATTTTCGGTCGATTTTGGAGTGAAAATTTCGGTTTGTAAAAATGTATCTTATTGATATTTATTGAGTTACGTGAATTCGATGAGTGAAAAACGGGGGAGGGGGGTGGGGGGTAGCGAACTATGTCGCTGTCGAATCAAAGTTTTTGGAGGCGGAAGCGAGCGCAACTTGAGCGGCATATAGGAGTTTTGTGCCTTGTTCATCCGTAATTATGTTGTTGAGCATGCCGTAAGCGATGCAGGCAATGAAGTCGCGAATGTTGTCAATGCCGATGAGATTTGGCATGGCAGCACGAAAGGCTTCATTGGCAGCTTTTTCGGCCTCATAATCATCGTTTTTCTTTTTAGGCGACTCTTTGTAGGTACGATTCCAGGCCTTCAAACAACGAGTGACGGCAGGGTTTTGGGCTTGAGGCTTTGATGAAGATTTGGCGACTGGTTCTGCGGGTGGATTTGCTAATGTTTCCTGTCTTACGATTTCGGACATTTGCTCCCTCACTTTTGGTGGTAACGGGATTAAGTTGAAGTTGGGATGTTTGCTAATTCTCACCAATTCATGACGTGCAGCGGCCCGTATTTTGGCCATGGGGTCGGTTAGCTCATCAAAAGGGACAACTTGATTTCTGAGTAGTTGCATGAGTTTATTGTGCAGGAAGTGGGAGTAATAATCTGCAACCCTTGGCACCTGCCGTGCGGGCCTTGGCGCCGGTGGCGCGTGCCAGGGGGATGACTAGGAATTGGAGTTGGTGTTTGAATCCGCTGTGAAGTGATTCAGAGTTTCCCCGGTCCCCAACTGCGAGAGACCGGGGGCACCCGCAAGGCCGAGTAAGGATAATTGACTTGTTGTAAGTTCCTCTCCGTTTATAGTCCACCCTAAAAAGTGAAGTGACGGCCCGCGGCTGAAGCCGGTTTTGTTGTGATGCTTGATTTCAGTGGCCTGAAGGCCACTGCTCCCTCCGGGATGGGGCGGCGAAAGCCGCGCCCATCATCTTCTTCTTCAGGGGAGTTTCGTTTGGCTATAGATAGAAATATCCCCGGTCTCAGAAGCGAGACCGGGGGCACCCGTAATGGGATGACAATATTCAGGCAAATCGTTTCTAATCCTCAAGTATGACCGACCGCTGGGAAATAAGATTTAAGCGCATTCGCTTCTTTGGATGGCTTGCACTCGCGAGCCTTCCCTTCCTTGTCTTGGCAGTGTGCACTGAGGGCTTCATACAGATTCTGTGTGTAATCATGGCGATGATCTTGATTGTTCCTGCCTTTATTTACATTTACGTTGTTGTCATCTTGCATTGGAAGGACCGCTATCGGGGCCAACATAGCGATTTGTGGGGAGTGATCATCATGATTGAGACAAGCGGCTGGATGAAGCTGGTATATATCTTTCGACACATAGTTCCAGACATGAACCGCACAGGCCGCTACCGTACCCAAAACTCAGGTCTCAATATTCTTCCTAAAGGTGTTGCTCCGGGTGAATGACCGGCAACCAGGAGACAACGCGAGGGAGATCAGGTTGGGGAAGGATTGGCGACTCAGCAGTTGAACCCTTTTCAGTTGCCGTCAATTGAAATTGCCTTGGGGAGCTTCAGATGGAGCGGAGGAGGCGGGCGGGGAGGTAGAAGAGCGCGCGGACGAGCTCAAAGGCTCCGCCGACGGCGATTCCCACTAAGCGAAAAGGAAGCAAAATGAGCCAAATGAGCGGAAAGAGGATGAGCGCGAGAAGGGCGAGCGGCCAACAGAGGACGAGCAGAATGCACCAGAGCAGAAATTTGATCATGGGTTGAACTCCTGGGCGGACGGGGATTGATGTTGCGCAAATTATATTCGAGTTCTGTGAGGACTCATTTATTTCAAAAAATCGGTATGAAATCTTTGCATGTGTGTGAGTCGAGCGGGATCGCAACTTGTTTGAACGTGAAGTGTGTGCAGGGGCTAAAGCCCACGTTTTTATTGGTGATTTTGCGGCCCGGCTAAAGCCGTGCCCTGTAACAAAGCACGGAGATTGAGTGTATGGGTATCCCACCCATCGCAAAAAACGCGATGGATTGGATACCCACAACTACAAAAGCAACCGCAGATCCTTCGACTGCCCCTTCGGCATCCCTTCGGCACCCCTTCGGCTTGTTTCACTCGCTCAGGGTCGCTCAGGGTCGCTCAGGATGACAATTCATTGAGGGAGCGATGATTTGCGCTGCGCTCACGATGAGGAGCGTATTTCATGGGTCAGGAGGCGAGGGTGGAGATTTGCTCGGCGAGGGCGAAGTCTTTAGTGGTGATGCCGCCGGCGTCGTGGGAGGTGAGGCGGAGGGTGATTTTGTTATAGCGGATGTCGATGTCGGGGTGGTGGTTGGCGGCTTCGGCGAGGAGGGCAATCTGGTCAACGAAGTTGATGGCGGCGAGGAAGTTTACGAACTCGAAGGTGCGGGTGAGCTGGTTGTCGATGAGGCGCCAGATGGGGAGAGATTGCAGGCGATGATGGATTTGATCGCGGGAAAGGGCGGTCATGGCGGAGGATCCTTTCTGGGGAAGTCGGAGCGGGATATCTAAGGAAACTGACTCTAAAAGATTGTACGCCCGGGAAAAAATCCCCGAGGCAGTTTGCATCCGATATTAGTGAGACAAACGATTACAAGTTACTGTGCAGTTCTGATGATGATGTTGCGGAATTGGACTTGTCCTTTTTCGCTGCCCTGGAGGTAGATGGGGCCGGGTTTTGCTTCGTCGCTGTCGAGCGCGCCGCCGGTGATGCCTGGTATCTCCTGGTTGTCGATGACGGTGGCGCCGTTTTGGACGACGGTGACGTGACGGCCGACGAGGGTGATGTCAAAGCTTTGCCAATCGCCGGGGGAGCGCGGCTGCTCTGGGTTGGGGGCGATGAAGCCGTAGATTCCGCCGGTGTGGTGGCTGGGCGGCTCGGCTTCGGAGTCGGTTTCGATTTGCACTTCGTAACGGCCACGGAGGTAGATGCCGCTGTTGGATTGACTGGCGGCTTTGAATTCGACGTGGAGCTGGAAGTCCTGGAATTTTTTGTCGGAGATGAGTTCGGGGCCATTTCCGGGGGTGGTGAGGAGTCCGTCGACGACGGTCCAGACGGGAGGGCCAGATGCGCTCATGTGCCAGCCGCCAAGGTTTGCGCCGTTGAAGAGCTGTACGGGCATATCCCAATTGGCGACGGAGTCAATGGTCTTCTTGGGGTCAAAGACGGGGGCGGGAAGGGCGACCCAGGTCCATGCAGGGCCGTCCTGGCCGGTTGTATTGCCGGTGATGCGCTTGCCTTTTAGATCGCCGGTGAAGACCATGTCATCCTTGGTGGCTTCTTCTTCCTTGGGTGAGACGAAGGTGATGTGGTTGCCGTTGATTTCGATTTTGGGGAGCGGGCGTGCGTTTCCCCAGCGGGAGACGAAGCTGGCTGCGGGCTTGCCGTTCTGGTCAGTGATTTCAATCCACGCGGGGTAGGTGTGGCCGGGGGCATTGAGAGTGATATCCCAGCGGCCGATGAAGTGCTTGTCGAAACCCTGGGCGGAAGAATCGTGCGCGAAGAGCGTAGCGCTGAAGAGAGCGATGGCGGCAAGAAAAAAATGGGTCTTCATCTTCATTCATGTCCTATGCGCAAAAATGCGTGAGAGCGATTTTAGATTGTCGTGGGTACGAATGTCGCGAGGCTTTATGAAAAATTTATGCGGCAGGGATGAGATTGCTTCCTGCCGCATAAATTGGTGATCGCAGGTATGAGGCTCAGCCGATGGATTTGATGGTGGCGGAGGCGGGGTCCCAGGTGACGGGAGATTTGCGGAAGTAGGATTCGTTTGCCATGTGGCAGGCGAGCGCGGCGTTGTGGCCGAAGAGGCCGTCTTGGAGGACGGGCTTGCGGGTGCGGACGGATTGGAAGAAGTTCCAGAGATGGGGGCGGAGGTCGTCGTAGTCGTCACCGTTCCAGGAGAGGGTTTCAGGGAAGGGTTCGTGGCCGACGGCGGGGTCGTGCTGGGCGTGCCACTCTTTGACGTAGGCTTCGCGCATGGCTGCGGGGAAGCTTCCTGAGTAGTAGCTGGGTGAGGTGTCAATGCCGGCCTGTGGCGTGAAGGAGAGGCTGAACTCGCGCAGTTCGATGACGCCGTGCGAACCCTGGAAGCGCGTGACCTCGGTGGATTCACAGCCGAGGGAGAGGCGCATGTAAACGGGGATGCCGGAGTACTCGAAGAGGACGGGGTGGACGTCTGGCATGTCGCGGCCATCTTTCCAGCGGTAGATGCCGCCGAAAGCGGAGACGCGGGTGGGGACTTCGTTGATGCCGAGGGTTCGCTGCATTCCGCTGATGAGATGGACGAGGAGGTCACCAGCGACGCCGGTACCGTAGGCACGCCAGCAACGCCAGCGGGCGAAGTCGAGAGGGTTGAAGGGCTTTTTGGGGGCGGTGCCGAGCCAGGTGTCCCAGTCGAGATTGGCGGGCGAGAGGTCGGTGGGCGGCGGGTACTCCCATGCGCCGGTGGGGTCGTTGCGTCCGTAGGTGGCTTCGACGAGGTTGAGGTCTCCGATGACGCCTTCCTTGATGAGCTCGTTGGCCTTGGCGCAGAGTGCGGAACTGGTGCGCTGGGCTCCGGCCTGGAGGATGCGGCCGGATTTGTTCATGGCAGCGACCATGGCGAGACCGTCGGCGGGAGTGTGGGACATGGGCTTTTCGCAGTAGACATCTTTGCCGGCGGAGAGGGCGTCGACGACGACCTGCTTGTGCCAGTGGTCGGGAGTGGCGCAGATGATGGCGTCGATGTCCTTTGAGTCGAGGAGCTCCTGATAGCGACGTGTGGTGCGGATGGGTTTGCCGGTGATTTCCCTGGCGAGCTGGTGGCGGCCATCGTAGAGGTCAGCGGCGGCGACGCACTCAATGCCGGGTAGTTGAATGGCGGTGGAGAGAAGGCCGCTGCCCTCCATGCCGACACCGACGATGCCGAAGCGGATGCGATCACTGGGTGCGGTGGTTTGGCCGGAATTGAGTGGAGGAGCGGTGTCGGGGAGTGTGACGCCGCGAGCTATGGCGGGGCCGGTAACGATGGCGGCGCCGGATGCAGCGGCTGCTGTGCGAAGGAATGCGCGACGGGAGAGAGATTTGGGATTGACGGAGGACATAATGCGGAGAATCCATTTCCGGGGAGGTTTGCGTCCCCTGAGGTGAGCTGATTCTGAATGGGGAGAATTGTACAGCTTTAGCATTGCATGTATACACTGCGGTGCGTCAGTCGCGCCTTCTGCACATATGCACAAGAATGATGTGCGTGTGGTGGGCAATTATGGAATAGACTGTTGGTGAGTTTTGTATGAGTTCAATTCGTGCAAGGAAAAATAAGATGAAACTCCGAGTAAATTGCCTGATAGCTTCTGTACTTTGTCTTGGTATCACTTTTGCATTGCAATCACGTGTTGCAGCGGGCCAGCCGCTGCCGAAGGATGCGGTAGCGGCGCTGCGTGTGGCGCGTGAGGTGAATGGGTTGGATTCAGCTAGCGTGAAACCGTGGCATATTCGCGGTAGTTATACCTTTTATAACGAGAAAGGGAAGGTGGATGACAAGGGAGTTTATGAAGAGTGGTGGGTGAGCCCGAGCCAGTATAAGAGGAGCTTTAAGAGTAAAAAGTTCGCACAGACGGAGTATGCGACGGGGACGGCCTTGTACCGGGAAGGCTCGCAGGACTGGTTGAGCGGGCGCGAGATGTACCTGCGTATGAATTTGATTTCACCGCTGCCGGAAAAGGAGTTGCAGCCGGAGGTCAACCTGGTGCAGCACGAGGAGAAAATCGGGCAAGGAAAACTGGATTGCATTGTGATGCAGGATAAGAATTATGTTCCGGGCACTGCCTATTCCAATCCATTTTTCCCGGAAGCGTGTTTTGAGTTGAATGCGCCGGTGATGCGAATGAATTATCAGTATTCCTCCAAACGTGTTGCCTATGACGATATTCAGATATTTCAGGGGAAGGCCGTGGCACATGATTTGACACTCTATTCAATGAACAAAATGCAGGGAGAATTGAAGCTCGATGTGGTGGAGGAGTTGAAGGAAAGCCCGCAGAGTCTGCTGGCACCACCATCAAGTGCGCAGGCCGTGGATTTGAGCCAGGGAGTGTTGTTGAAGATCGAATCTCCATGGTGGCCTCATCTAATTCCAGTAGCGAATAGTTCTCTTACTACACCCGTCCAACTTCCGTTGCCTACAATGGCCGTCGTTCGTGTTACGGACACCCAACCTTCATGGCCTAGTCTGCTTATAACAATTAACAATGATGGTTATATTAGAAGCCAGCTCGATCCTGGACTCATAAAAATAAGATTTGTCGTCGATGCAAATGGGCATGTGAGCAAGACAGAGTGGCTGGAGGGGTCTGTTAATTCGTCTAACGATTTCAGGAATCTGTTAAGTCATGCATTTTTCAGGCCATACAAGGTGCTGGGCAAGCCTGTGCCGTATGAGATGGATGTTGCAATCAACATTCCAATTGCGATCACAGTCGGTTTGCGTTAACTGCGGTTGATCGATTACCTGGTTCGATGAGATTCAGAGCAAAGCGGAACGGCCCATGAGTTTGCGGATGAGAAGCGAGGGAAGAAGCGAGGATGCGAGGGCGACGAGGAGCCAGCCAATTGTTGTGAGTGGTGCAGAGAGTTGAATGCTTGCGGGCAGGGCGGGTTGCTGCACGATGGTGTGTATGTTGGCCTGGAGCAGAGTTGCTGTGCGGAAGAGAAACCAGAATAGAAGCGCGAGCGCGAGGATGGCGCCGGGGAGGATGCGCGCCCAGGGGAAGTGGATGGCGGGGGAGAAGTTGCGCGCAGGCTCGGAGGCTTCGGCGCGGATGGAGTCCATGACGGAGAGTGCGAAGCCGGAGGAGGGCAGGAGCGGGGCTTCAGCGGCGAGGATATTGTCGAGCGGGTCGAGTTGAGTTGGAAGATTTGAGTTCATTGGAGTTCCCCGGAGGATGTGTTGAGAGTTTGAGTGGTGGTTGCGGTGGTTGGCGCGGCGTTGATGTGAGCGAGCGACGGGAAGCGCTTGCGGAGAAGATCGCGGCCACGGGCGAGGCGTGCTTTGAGAGTGCCTTCAGGAATATTCAGCGTGCGCGCGGTTTGCGCGAGGTCCATCTCGTGAAAGTAGAAGAGGAGAACGGGCTCGCGATAGAGGTGGGGGAGAGCGAGTACGGCTCTGCGAATCTGCTCGGTGCGCTGGGAGTCTTCGAGAGCGAAGAGGGCTGTGGGTGCGGCTGAGGGTTCGGGCGCTTCTTCAAGCGGGAGGGTTTGGACGGGGACGCGCTTGAGGTTGTTGCGGAAGTGATTGGCGGCGAGAGAGAAGAGCCAGGTGGAGAAGGATGATTCGCGGCGGAATTGCGGAAGGGCGCGCCAGGCGCGAATGAAAGCGTCCTGCGCGAGTTCTTCGGCGAGGTAGTGGTCGCGGGTGTAACGCCATGCCATGTTTATGATGGGAGCTTGCCAGCGGAGAACGATGGCTTCGAAGGCATTGATGTCGCCAGCGAGGACGCGATCGATGGCGGCGAGGTCGGGATCTTGATTGGACTGAATCGGGTTGGGTTGAGCTTGAGGCAAGAGGCTCTCCAACGAGTGAGACAAATTACGGAGTGATCTGGTTGCAAAAGATTGAGAGAAGCGAATTGCAAAGAAAATGCAACCTGCATTGAGGGGCGCTTGTCTCACTGTTTGCAAGGGAGAAAAATCCCTTCAAGCTGAATAAGGAGAATTCTATATGCTGGGTTTGTGGGCTTTTCTAGCAATCGGCGCAATATGTTTGTTTGCGATCTTCCTTCCTGCGACAACATGGATAACCAGCCGGCAGAAGGAGCGCGAGGCGTATTACAGGTCCGAGACGATACGGCGCATTGCGGAATCGTCCGGTGAGGGTGCGAAGTCAGCGATGGAGATGCTGCGTGAAGAGGAGCGACTGAAGCGGATTAAGTCGCGTGAAGGCATGAAGGCTGGAGGCGTTATTAATATAGGTTTGGGAATTGGACTTGGTGTGATGCTCTATTCGATAGGCGGCAATGAAGGATCACCTTACCTGGTGGGGTTGATTCCGCTTCTGATCGGCGTGGCGTTGCTGGTTTATGTATATATTCTGGCTGCGCCGATTGAGGATGGATCGAGGAACTGAATTTGGTGTGGGACGACAACGAAGCGCCTTCAGATTTGAAGGCGTTTTTTTGTGAATTATCGGAATATAGAAAGTGTGCAGTGGGTAAAGCCCGGGATTTTACTGATGTTTAGTGGCGCGGCTGAAGCAGTGGCTTGTTAGAGAGCATTCAAGCAAAGCGCAGGGAATCCTGTGTCCTCAAGAAAAGCGCGAGAACAGGGGGCGCACAGCGTGGATTGCCTTTTGGAAAAATTGTTCAAGCGGGGAGTTGGAGTTTGTTGGTGGCGGCGAGGTTTGAGTACCAGAGGCCGGAGTCTTTGACGATGCGCTTTTGGTCGCGGAAGTCGACCCAGGTGAGGCCGTAGCGTTGGCTGTATCCATCGGTCCATTCGAAGTTGTCCATGAGGGACCAGGCGTGGAATGCGCGGACTTTTGCTCCGTCATGAATGGCGCGGGCGAGTTCGGAGAGGATGCCGGCGAAGAATTGGGTGCGGCGTAGATCGGGGATATTGCCGCCGGCTTTTTCGTAAGGTGTGTCCATGTAACAGCAGCCGCACTCGGTGATCTCGATGGCGGGATGGTTGAACTCGCGAGAGATTTGCATGACAAGGTCGTAGATTCCGCGCGGGTAGACTTCAAGGCCGGCGTGAGTGAGCGGGCCTTCGCTGGGCATGACGGCGTGGAAACGCGTGTAGGGGTCGCGGCCGTTGGTGTCGCCGGAGTCAACTTCAATTTCAGTGCCGAAGTGAGAGGCGGAGGATGATTTTGCGCCACCTGCATCGGAAATGATGCGGCGCGTGTAGTAGTGAAAGCCGACCCAATCGAGAGGCGCGCGCATGATTTTGTCGTCGCCGGGTTTTACGCCCATCCGATCGTAGGGTGGTTCGCCAACGAAGGCGTTGGGGTACTCGCCTTTGAGCGCGGCGTGGAGGAAAAAAGTGTTGTTCATGGCGTGGTAGCGAGCAGTGGCGGCGATGTCAGCTTCGCTGTTTGTTTTTGGATAGCCGGGGGCCATGCTGTAGGCGCTGCCGACGGTAGCTTTTGAAGATGCGGCCTTGATGGCGCGGAAACTTTCACCCTGAGCGAGCGAGACGGTATGGAGGGCTTTGAGGAAGTCGCCGAAGTTGGCACGGTTGGGCGGGTGAATGCCGATGCCGTAGCCGTAATAAGTGAAAGCCCAGGGCATATTGAAGGGGGCCCATACGGTGATGCGGTCGCCGAGTTCATTGGCGAGGATGGCGGCGTAGTCGGCGAAGTATCCGGCGAGGTCGCGATTGGGCCATCCGCCACGGTCTTCGAGAGCTTGCGGCAGATCCCAGTGATAGAGAGTGCAGAAAGGACGGATGCCGGCTTCAAGAACGGAGTCCATGACGCGCTTGTAGTGGTCGAGCCCTTTTTGGTTGGGCGCGCCGGTTCCTGTGGGCTGGATGCGTGGCCAGGAGATGGAGAAGCGATAACTTTTCTGATTGAGGCGTTTGAGGAGCGCGATGTCCTGCTTGAAGAGGTGGTAGTGATCGCAAGCTGTGTCGCCGGTGTCGCCGCCTTTGATGTGCCCGACGCCGTGCGCGTAACGGTCCCAGATGGATTCGTCTTTACCGTCGAGGTTCCATGCGCCTTCGACTTGATAGGAGGCTGTGGCCATGCCCCAGAGAAAATCGTTGGGGAAGCGAGCGGCTTCAATCTGAGGCGGGGAAGATTGAGGGAGAGATTCGGGTGGGAAGGTTGTTGAGGCTAACGCAGCAGGAGGGATGATTGCGCTGCCGGCTGCTGCGAGAGAGTTGGTGAGAAATTTGCGACGATTCATTTTTGTCAGGCCTCAAATCTGAGCAGTAAGGTATCACTGCGAAGAGCAAAAAGACGGGAAGAATTTTTTTGAGGGGCAGAGATGAGCCGCAGGTAAAAACTTTTGCAGGTGCCTACTCGTTCCATCGCCGCGAGCGCCATTTGACGCCTGAGTCGAGGAGGATGGCGACGAGGCCGAAGAGTGCGAGAAGGTCGGTGCGTGACTCGTGCATGAAACTGAGAAAGCCGTAATGAGCGAGCACAGGTGGATTCCACCAGAGGAAGCGGGAGCCGAGGAGGATGGGAATCTTGGTCATGAAGATGGCTGGGATGATGACGCAGAGGAGAAGGATTGCAGCGTCGCCGGCGAAGAAATTAAGAGCTATGGAGGCACCTGCGCCGACCTCGATGATGCCGACAAAGTTTGCGACCTGGGTTGCCATGGGAATGCCGAGAAGCTCAAAACGCGCTCCGCCGAGTTCTGGCCAGAGTAGTTTCAGTAATCCTTCGGTGACGAAGACTGCGCCGATGATGAGACGAACTAAAACCATGGGGAGAGTCTGTTTCATGTAAAAAAAACTCCGCTCACTAGAAGTCCATGCCGCAGTACCTGTGCACTCACCCAAAAGATCGATGCAAACGTTGAGTTGACAGCTAATTTGACGCTCGGCAAATGATTTTGCTGAAGACGATGAGAGCAACCATACGCCAGTGGTTTGCAACTTGCCTGACAGAGCCAGGTGGCACATGTCATTTAGTAGTCATAATTACAGATTTATCATCGATTTGCGTAAAATAATTTACATTCTTTGTTACTTTGCCGCGTCTTTAAAACAGCCTCCAAGGCAGCTGGCCGAAGGGCATGGACAACTAGAGAGGGTAGTCGGGCTTCGAGCAAAGTTCGACTATTCCTCATTTTTTTTATTTGAGCGAAAGAAAATTGTCCAGAGGAGCTTTTTTGAGTGGGAGAGGAGGGAGAAGCGCAGAGCCTGAATCGTTAATCACAGATAAATTGCCAGATGGCCGGAGAATATACCCAACAGACTTCAATATTTTATTTGAATAGGAGAAAGATTCTCGGAGTAGATTGAGAGCTCGAGTTCGGGTAGCAGTCGCGTCGAGGTAAGTTGCTGAAGGAATTCGTACGTGCTAACAAACACAGACCCACCCGCGTCCGTTAGACTGGAAATGTCCCAATTCTGAGCCGCGTCCGGAACGTCGAGGCCCCGTAATATTGAGGGGGAGAAGATGTTTCAGGCTCAGGGAGAAGATTTTTCAGGGGAATTGACGTTCAATTTACCCACACACCGGTTTGGGCTTGGTGGGTGCGGTCAAATATAATCAGTCTTTCCTTATGTTTCCTTGTACAGGAATCGATTTTTTTTGAGGCAGTGAGGGTGTGCTTATTTTTCGCGCGAAACCGATGCAATTTTTGGCTTATACATCTTTGTGCTCCACAACGGGTCACGCCCCGGTGATGAAGCAGCACACCTCAGGTGCACGTTCTCTCTCGGCTCTGATTTGCCGTGTGAAGCGGGGCACGACCTTTACCCTAGCCGCCCTCATGCTCTTGCTATTTCTTGCGCCGGTCGCTTCACTGCGCGCGCAGGGTGGGCAGACGATTGAGCAGATCCGCGTGATTGGCAATCGCCGCATCCCGAAGGAGACGATTGTTGCGCGTCTTTTTACGCGAGTGGGCGATACATACGATCCAATCTCGATTGAGCGGGACTTCAACTCGTTGTGGAATACGAGTTACTTTGAGAACCTGCGCATTGAGCGCGAGGATTCGACGAAGGGGATTATTCTCAACATATATGTAGAAGAGAAGCCGAATATCCGCGAGATCAACTACAAGGGTCTCAACGCGGTCTCTCAATCGGATGTGTTGGACCGGTTCAAAAAGGAGAAGGTTGGACTGACGGTAGAAAGTCAGTATGACCCGACCCGCATCAAGCGAGCCGAGACGGTGTTGAAGGAGATACTCTCCGAGCACGGGCACCAGTTTGCGACGATCAAGACGGAAGTGAAGAAGATACCGCCGGCGAGTGTACAGGTAAACTTCAACATCAAGGAAGGTCCGACGGTGAAGGTGGGCAATATCAAGTTCACCGGCAACCAGCACATCAGCTCCTTGATCCTGCGCCGCTCAATGTTGAATTTGAAGCCGATTGGCATTCCCTACTCGATTGTTTTTGAGAATCTTTTTGCCAAGACATTTGATTCCTCGAAATTGGAAGAGGATTCGGAGCGAGTACGGCAGGCGTATCGCGACAGGGGATACTACAACACGGCAATCGAAGAGCCGAAGACGCAGATTCGCGATGAAGGCGGATTGAACTTCCTGACCTTCCAGCCACGTCGCGGCAAGCGCGTAGACATTTTGATACCGATTGAAGAAGGCGATCGCTATCGTCTGGGTTCGATCACGTTTACCGGCAACAAGGCCGTTACGAACGTGAAGGCGCTGCGCTCAACCTTTGCAGTGAAGGATGGGGATTGGTTCAACGCGACTCTGATCGGCAAGGGACTTGAAAATCTGAAGAAGGCTTACGGTCAGCTTGGTTACATCAACTTTGGCGCCATTCCGAAGCCGGTCTTCGACGAGCAGAAGAAGACGGTTTCGCTGGTTGTCGATATTGATGAGGGCAAGCCGTTCTATGTTTCACGCATCGAGTTCCAAGGCAACACGATAACGCGCGACAAGGTGATCCGGCGTGAACTGATGCTTCAGGAAGGGCAAGTGTACAACTCGCAGATGTGGGAGTACAGTCTTCTGCGCTTGAACCAGCTTGATTATTTCGATCCGCTGAAGGTGGACCAGGACTCAGAAGCTCACCAGGATACCGAAGCTGGCACAGTTGACCTGCTGCTGAAGGTGAAGGAAAAGGGCAAGAACTCGATCGGCATCAACGGCGGTGTGAGCGGACTAGCCGGCGCGTTTATCGGCGTGAACTACCAGACGAACAACTTTCTGGGATTGGGCGAAACGCTGAGCTTGCAGGGCAACCTGGGCAACGTAAACCGGACCTTCCAATTCGGCTTTACGCAGCCATATGTGCGCAATCGCCCATTGAACCTGGGCTTCCAGGTTTTCAACAACAAGACATCTTACGATCAGCAGAAGAGCTACCAGACGTCGACTGGGCAATCATTGAACCTGACTACGGCGCAGCAGAATCTGCAGCAGAATTACAACCAGGAAGCGGTTGGGATGACGTTCTCAATGAGCTACCCGTTGAAATCCTTCCGCCGCGTAGGCTTTACATATTCCTGGAACAAGTCGAATATCACGGCGTTCAGTACGGCATCGCAGACATACTTTGAGACGATCAACTTCCGATCGGGAATCCAGGGCGCGAATCCACTGATAGGCATCCAATCAAGTTCAATCTCGCTGAGTTACATCTACAACACGGTGAACAACCCGATGCGTCCACGCTCGGGCAAAGAGATTACGGCGGTGTTGCAGGTGGCTGGACTCTGGGGTGATGTGCGATTCATTGAACCACACATAGCATATGAGCAGTTCTGGTCGATGCACTACCTGCAAATACGCCCGGATGGCCGCAACGTGCTTGGAGTGCGCGCACAGCTTGGATACATACAGGGCATCAGCGGCGCGGTGGCACCACCCAACGACCGCTTCTACGCAGGCGGCGAAGCGGATTTGCGCGGCTTTGATGTTCGCAGCGCGACTCCCTATGGATTCATTCCGAATCGCGTGAATGTTCAGCTAACCAATCCTGATGGTACGTGCGTGCCGCGAGATCCGAATAATCCGCAGTTGAACCAATGCATCCAGGTGCCTGTACCGGTTTACGGCATTGTATCGACGGGCGGCGATACCAACTTCACGATGAACACGGAATACAGAATTCCGATTGCTGGGCCAGTGACGCTGACGTTGTTTAACGATTTTGGCTTGAATGGCTCGTTGAACAAGAACCAGTTGGCGCAGAGTCCCGAGGGCTTTGCCACACTGACATCGCCACTCTATGGTTGCCCGGTCTTTAATAACGGAGCTTGCCAGGGCGGGATACCGGGATACGCTGTAGGATTCCAGGAGAATATTCATACGGTTGGCGGCACCAATTTTATACCGCGTATGTCAACGGGCGGCGAAATTGCGGTTATCATGCCAGTGGTCAACGCGCCAGTACGTCTGTACTACGCGTACAACCCGTTGCGGCTCTTCACAAACCCGATCTGCAACAACGAACCAGCTGCACCGGGCAAGCCGAAGAATTGCGGAGCGAGCCTGATTACACGCAGCATGTTCCCGGCAGGTGGCGCGGGTGATTACACATACGCCGACGCGATTGCAGCATTCGGCGCGGTTGATTGGTTCCACGAACCGAGAAAGACCTTCCGCCTGACGGTTTCAACGACGTTCTAAAGTTGGGATGTAAAGAGGAAGTGCGAAAATGCCGCTCAAAACGAGCGGCATTTTTATTGGGGCCGGTATTTGTGCGTTGAGGATTTACAGGAAGAAGATCGATGGGGGAGTGCCGGTTTTGGCGGGGAAAATGGGGGTGATTATCATCTGGTAAACCATACTGTAAAAATGCATGGAAGAGGGAATCAGATTATTTCTCATCTGAAAGTAATTTCCAATTGGGAGTAACTCGAAGAGTAAAGCAGTTAAGATGTGTGCGCAATTGTGAAGAGTATATTGACGCGGTTAGATAGCGTATGAAAATCTTTCTGGCATGCAAACACTTGGACTTTCAGATGAGCCAAAGCGCACGGATGGCTGGCTGAAGAGCATATTTTGGCCGACAGTTGAAAATGCCTGGGATGTGGATTACCTGGGGCAGCAGGGGTTCTGGATTTGTTTTGTGATTGCAGCAGTGACGTTTGCGTTCTCGCTGCTGACCGGGAACATTCTTTACATCGCTATCGCTATCTTCACAGGACTGATCTTCTGGGTAGGCGGGATGGGGGTTCGGGAGAAGAGCTGGATAGCCGCAGCCATTATCTTTGCGTGCTTTCTACTAGATACGCTTGTCACTATACTTCAAACGGGTTTGATGCCCATTGTGTTCATCCGCATATTTCTGCTTGGAGTTCTGCTGACGAATATACGCGCAACTTTTCTGGCCTCGGAGTGGAAGCCGGCAGGCGAGGATGAGGATCGGCCGACGCGATTCAACGAGGGATTGAAGGACAAGCTGGTGGATGTTTGGCCGCCGAAGCTGTGGCGGGTGCTTCAGATCCCGTTTTATGGTTTTTCTATTCTTTGGGTCCTGTTGAGTCTGTTGGGACTTGTGTTCATTCTCATGGCGCGACTAGGGGTTTTGCATAAGTAGCCAAAAGCCAGAAATCACTATTTCATGCCGGGGGTGATAGCGGGGAATTTGGTGAGGGTGGTGCTATAATTTGAGTAGTTTCTGCCGATGCCTGCGTCTTTTTGTATCAGCTGCGAGGTAAACAGCAGCCGAGGCCCAACGAGGGTACAGAGAGGTCTGGAGCAACCGCAGGTTCGCCCTCTGCCGCACGGTGGAGATTCAATCAGGAATCCTGAAGGAGTTTTTCTCTCAATGAAGCGTTCACTTGCTCTTGCAGTATTGATGGCCTCGGGCCTTGCCCTTGCAGCCAATGCCCAAACCGCGGCGCCGACGAAGGTAGCCGTCATTGCATTTCAGGGCGCCGTAGCCCAGACCAACGAAGGCCAGCGAGATTTCGCCGACCTGCAGAAGAAGTTTGACCCTAAGCGTCAGCAACTGAAGGTACTCAGCGATGATATCGACAACTTGAAGAAGCAGCTCCAGGCTCAAGCCGACAAGCTCAGCGACACGGAGCGGGCGAGCCGTGCCAAGTCGATTGACGACAAGACGAAGCAGCTTCAGCGCGAAGGCGAAGATGCGCAGAACGACTTCCAGACGGAGATGCAGGATGTATACGGGACACTAGCGTCGAAGGTTTACGACGTATTGGCCGACTATGCGAAGAAGCAGGGTTTTACGGTTGTGATTGACGTGAGCAGCCAGCAGACACCAGTACTGTATGCGGATGAGTCGACGAACATCACGAAGGCAGTCATTGATGCGTACAACGTGAAGTCCGGTATCCCGGCACCTCCGGCGGGCACGGGCGGCACGGCCGCACCGACAACGGCGCCGCATTCAGCACCGAAGGCAGCACCGGCCAAGTAAGACTTGTCAAGCAAGAGTGGCAAAAAAGGTATTTGCAGCAAGAAAGAGAACGGCGTAGCGCGGAACAGCTCCGCTCTACGCTGTTTTATTTTTTGGGCAAAGAAGGATAGACGGGCAATACCTGGATTTTCAGGATTTCAAGCGATAAGAGAAGACGAGGTTTCAGCATGAAGTTTAGATTTACATTTACGCTTCTTTTTGCATCAGCATTTGTGCTTGCTGCGCATGCCCAATCCCCAGCACCGCAGGCCCATATTGCGGTCATTGCATTTCAAGCGGCAGTAGGCGAGACAAACGAAGCACAGCGCGACTTTGCCGATCTGCAAAAAAAGTATGAGCCGAAGCGCGAGCAACTGAAGGCACTCAGCGATGAGGTTGTGAACCTGCAGAAGCAATTGAAGTCGGATCAGGACAAGCTGAGCCAACCGGATCTGGCCAAACGCGCCAAGGTGATAGCAGATAAGCAGAAACAATTGAAGCGTGAGCTTGAAGACACGCAGAAATCGATCCAAGACGAGATGGAGCAGATGATGGGCGCGCTCAGCGTCAAGGTATACGACGTACTGCTGGATTATGCGAAGAAGCAGGGCATCACAAACATCATCGACACGACAATCCAGCAAAACAGCGCGCCAACAGTGCTTTATGCCGATCCATCGAGCGATATCACCAAGATCATCATCGATGCTTACAACGTGAAGTCAGGCATTCCGGCACCTGCTGCGCCAGCGGTAAAAGCGGCACCGACGACGGCTCCCCATACGGCGCCGAAGGCACCAGGGAAGTAACTCAGCTTCAAAACAACGGAGGGTGTGGCGCGGAGATACTCCGCGCCACGCTTTTTTTATGGGTAAGTAGCGGACCGGAATTGGATGTTCATTGAACAGGCTCACCGGTGGCTGACGGGAGGCAATAGAAAAGTAATAGGAAAAGGGATATTCTGTGGAAAATTTTGTGGATATCATTTTGGAAAACTCTCAATTATAGATACTTCTTCTTCTTGCCAATGCGGATGGATAATTGCAGGCGGTTGCAAGTTGTTGATTCATAGTTCGTAATTTGAAATGTAAGGGGTTGACGCTTGAAGTGCACAGCGTTGTGGTCAATAAATGGACATGTATGAGCTTTCCACAGGTGATTGTTACGTTAGTGTGAAAAGTAACTGCTTTTAAGTGAAGCCAATGGGCATTTTTGGGGCGAAAATTAGGGAAAAATTGGATGGAAAAGGTGGAATTTAAGGAGAAGGTTTGTGGCAGGGAGTTGAAAGGAATAAAAGCGGCGAGTTGGCACACGCTGGTGCGGGGATGGCACGGAGTCTGGCGTACTACTATTTTGGGGATTCTTCGCCGATGCGGAGGACAGCGAGGAAGGCTTCCTGGGGGATGTCGACCTTGCCGATGCGCTTCATGCGTTTTTTGCCTTCCTTTTGTTTTTCGAGAAGCTTGCGCTTGCGGCTGATATCGCCGCCGTAGCATTTGGCGATGACGTTCTTGCGCAGTGCGGTGACGGTTTCGCGGGCGACGATTTTGGCGCCGATGGCGGCCTGGATGGCGACTTCAAATTGCTGGCGCGGGATGAGCTCGCGCATTTTGGAAACTAGCGCGCGGCCGCGTTCATAGGCATGGTCCTTGTGAATGATGATGGAGAGCGCGTCGACGGGTTCGCCGGAGACGAGGATGTCCATCTTGACCATGGGCGAGACCCACTCACCGGCGAGGTGGTAATCGAGCGAGGCGTAACCGCGGGAGACGGACTTGAGGCGGTCGTAGAAGTCGAGAACGATTTCGTTGAGCGGGAGTTCGTAGGTGAGCATGACGCGGGTGGGGGTGACGTATTCGAAATTAATCTGGCGGCCGCGTTTTTCTTCGACGAGCTTGAGGATACCGCCGACGTACTCCTCGTTGGTGAGGATGCTGGCGGTGATGACCGGCTCTTTAATGAAATCGATGCTGGTGGGATCTGGCCAGCGCGAGGGGTTGTCGACTTCGAGGACGGTTCCATCGGTGAGCGTGATGTGGTAACGGACGCCGGGTGCGGTTGTGATGAGGTCGAGTTCGTACTCGCGTTCGAGGCGCTCCTGAATGATCTCCATGTGGAGGAGGCCGAGGAAGCCGCAGCGGAAACCGAAGCCGAGGGCGACGGAGCTTTCCGGTTCGAAAAAGAAGCTGGCGTCATTGAGGCGGAGTTTTTCGAGAGCGTCGCGCAGGAGGGTGTGCTCGTGAGAATCGACGGTGTAAAGGCCGGCGAAGACCATGGGCTTGAGCTCTTCAAAGCCGGGGAGGGCTTCGGATGCGGGGTCGGCATCGTCGGTAATGGTGTCGCCGATTTTTGTGTCGGCTACGTTTTTAATTGTCGCGACGAAGAAGCCGACTTCGCCGGCGGAGAGTGAGTCGATGGGAACGGGTTTGGGAGTGAGGACGCCCATGGACTCAACTTCAAAAGATTTGTTGATGGACATGAGGCGGATTTTTTGGCCCTTGCGGATGGTGCCGTGCATGACGCGGGTGAGGACGACAACGCCACGGTATGGATCGAACCAGGAATCGAAGATGAGGGCCTGGAGTTTTTCGTTGGGGTCGCCTTTGGGTGGAGGGAGGCGCTTGACGATGGCTTCGAGAACATCGGGGACGCCGAGTCCGGTTTTTGCGCTGACCATGATGGCGTCGGTGGCGTCGATGCCGACGGCTTTTTCGATGGCTTCCTGGGTGCCGACGACATCGGCGGAGGGAAGATCGATTTTGTTGATGACGGGAATGATGTCGAGGCCATGGCTGATGGCGAGGTAAGCGTTGGCGAGGGTCTGGGCTTCAACGCCCTGGCTGGCGTCGACGACGAGGAGCGCGCCCTCGCAACTGGCGAGCGAGCGCGAGACTTCATAACTGAAGTCGACGTGGCCGGGTGTGTCGATGAGGTTGAGCTGGTAGGTGATGCCGTCATGAGCGGTGTACATCATGCGGACGGCATGCGCCTTGATGGTGATGCCACGCTCACGCTCGAGGTCCATGGCGTCGAGGACCTGGGCCTGCATTTCGCGCGCAGTAACGGAGCCGGTGAGTTCGAGAAGACGGTCGCTCAGCGTCGACTTACCGTGGTCGATGTGGGCGATGATGGCAAAATTGCGTAAGAAGCGAGCTTCCATGGATTGGGTTTCTGTACCTGTCGTGGAACTTGAGGCGCGAGCAGTATGCGTGAGTATCGCGTCGAATTGCAAGTGATGCAAATTGGGAAGACGGGGTGCTTGGTTGGGCACATCTGGCGCGGTTGTAAGCGCATGGCCTCTACTCTCTAGCTTATCATCGTTAGAGGTTCTACAAAGTTGATGCGGGAGTTGCACGCGACGCGTTTTTGAGAGGTTGAGTTTGGGCAGGGGCTAAAGCCCAATTCATTTTTGTGAAGATTGATGGCCCGGCTCAAGCCGTGCCTTGTTACAAAGCAGGGAAGCAAAGTGCGCTAAATCCGGCCCTTCGCAAAAGAGGCGAATGCTGGGGCAGCCGGAGTTTTGATTTGTGAAGTTGGATTGTAGAACGGACCCGATGAAGGTTGAATATTTGTTGATGAGTTTTTTTATTCGATTCAGTTTTCGAGAATTTCGCGCGATGCGGCCTTTGATGATGGGCTTGATGCTATTGCTCCCGATGCTGATTTTGGTTGAGCAAACTTCGGCGCAAGCGCAGCCGTCACAAACCAATCCAAGTGATACCCAAACGCAAACGAGCGTGAGTGCGCACCGGGTTCAGACGCTGATAGAGCAGGTGGAGCAGGCGTATACGAATGGCGAGGCGGCGTACAACAAGGGACGATTGGCGGAGGCGAGGGCGGAGTTTGACCTGGCGATTGATTTGATGCTGCAGAGCGGGATAGATATCCAGGCGGATGCGCAACTGAATGATGAGTTCAACCACACGATGGACCGGATTAATGCGCTGGAGGCCGAGGCGCTGAGGCAGGGGACGGGATTTACGCCGAAGGCTGAGGCGACGCCGTCGGATGTGGCGGAGGAAGTGACGTTTGAGCCTGATCCGAATCTGCTGGCGAAGGCGCGTGCGGAGTTGAAGACGACGCAATCGGATTTGCCGCTGGTGATTAACGATTATGTGGCCGGGTATATCAATTTTTTTGCGAATACGCAGAAGGGGCACAATACTCTGCTGCACTCGTTTCAGCGTGCCGGGCGCTACCGCGCGATGATTCAACGGGTGATGGCGGAGGAGGGTGTGCCGCAGGATTTGATTTATTTGGCAGTGGCGGAATCCGGATTTCAGCCGACGGTGGTGAATCGCAGGTCAGGCGCGGGCGGGATGTGGCAGTTTATGCCGCGAGGAAATTACGGACTGGAGCGAAATCAGTATGTGGATGAACGCTTTGATCCGGAGAAATCGACGCGTGCTTATGCGCGGTATATGAAGTTTATTTATGCGCAGTTGGGGGATTGGTACTTATCGATGGCAGCGTATGACTGGGGCGCGGGGAATGTGCAGAGGGCGGTAGAGAAGACCGGTTATGCGGATTTCTGGGAGCTGTACAAGAGGAATAATTTGCCGGGAGAGACGAAGAATTATGTGCCGGAGATTCTGGCGGCAATCATCATCTCGAAGAACCGGACGCATTATGGATTTGACGATGTGACGCTGGATCCTCCGGTGCTGACGGATACGCTGACGATTAACTACCAGGTAGATTTGCGGCTGGTGGCCGACATTATTAATGTTCCGGTGGAGGAGCTTGCGGTGCTGAATCCGAGTTTGCTGCGGATGACGACGCCACCGGAGGGTCAGTTTGATTTGCATCTGCCTGCGGGTACGGCGTCGCTCTTTGAGCAGCGCGTGGCAGTGATCCCGGAGGCACACCGGACGGCATGGAGATATCACCGGCTGGCGGCGGGCGAGACGCTGGCGAGCGTGGCGCGGGATTTTCACGTGACGGCGGCGGCGCTCGAAGAGGCGAATCAGATACACGCGGCGAAGGGTGAGGAAGCTGAGGCGACGGCAGGAATAGCCGGGCCAGATGCGATACTGCTGCCGCTGGCTCCAGTGGCGGCGCCAAGCACGAGGATGATGATTTATACGGCGCGTCGCGGGGATACGCTGGTGACGATAGCTGACCGGTTCAGATTGTCGCTTGATCAGTTGAGACGCTGGAATCATATAAGTGGGAACAAGGTTGTGCCGGGTCAGAAGCTGAAGGTGGCAGCGCCGGCGGGTAGCATTGCTCAGTCGACGGCCAAGCACAAGTCGAAGGGCTCAAGTGCGCATGATTCCAGATCCGCAACCCATCAAACGAGCGCGACAGCGCATGGGAAAACGGCGACAGCGCAGACAAAGAGTGGAAGTGCGCATACTAAAAGCAGGAGCGCGCAAGAGAAAAGTGCGGGCCAACATCCGAAACCGAGTTCGCAATCAAAACATAAGTAAAAAAATTGATAGGAAATTGCATTTACTGCTTGTCTTTTGCTGGTGTTTCCATGCAAGCTAGTGCTAGCATGTTTTGCGACAAAGCTATCTGCTTTTGTCGAAATGAAATTGATGAGTTGTGCCGTGGAGGCTTTCGAAATGGATAAGGTTTTCGGCATGTATGCAATGAGCGAAGGGGACTGGAACGCGGAACCCGCGGAGCATGATCCCGAGCATGATCTTTTAATCGAAGAGGACGAAGTGGACATTGAGCCTCTTCCATCCGCTTCAACCGGCAATGTAATGGTCAGCGAAGCTGTAGTGGTGGTTGCGAAGCCAGCACCGGCAACGAAGAAGCCGGCTGCGAAGAAGGCAGCGCCGAAGAAGGCTGCGAAAAAGCCAGTCAAAAAGGCAGCTAAAAAGGCAGCGAAAAAAGTAGCAGCAAAGAAGGCTGCGAAGAAATCCCCCGCGAAGAAGTCCGGCGCCAAGGGCGGTGGAAAGGCCAAAGCGAAAAAGGCTGTGGCTAAAAAAGGCGCCAAAAAAATAACAAAACGAGGTAACAAAAAAGTGGCAGTTAAGAAGGCAGTTAAGAAGGCGGCGGCCAAGAAGGCCCCTGCAAAGAAGGCAGCGAAGAAGGCTGTCAAGAAGGCACCGGCGAAGAAGGCCGCAAAGAAGGCTGCAAAGAAGAAGTAGTTTTTTTCTTGGCAGTGCCTTCAAAACAAGGCAAGCAAAAAAGCCCGGCAATGCGCCGGGCTTTTTTGCGCCACCTGCGGTGGGGCCAACCGCGCCTTCGGCGCAACCACCTGCGGTGGGGCCAACCGCGCCTTCGGCGCAACCACCTGCGGTGGGGCCAGCCGCGCCTTCGGCGCAAAAACAACTGCAGATCCTTCGGCTGCGCTTACAGTGCGGCGGGTTAGCTTTCGTCTCAAAAGCAAAGACAAGAACAACTGCAGATCCTTCGACTTCACTTCGCTACGCTGCGTTTCGCTCAGGATGACACATCATTGGTGGAGAGTAGCTTCGCTCAGGATGACAAATCATAAGCGTTGTTGGAACGGAGTTATTTTTTGCTGAGTTCGGTGATGGCGGCGAGAACTTCTGCGGAGTGGCCCTGGGGGTTGACGCCGGTCCAGATTTTGGCGATTTTGCCGTCGGGTGAGATGAGGAAGGTGTTGCGGTTGGCGATTTTGAAGCCGGCGTAATTGCCTAGAGTCCCGTAGGCTTCGGTGACCTTGTGCTCGGTGTCGGCGAGGAGGTGGAAGGTGAGGCTCTCCTTGGTGCAGAATTGCCTGTGGCTGTCAGTGTTATCGACGCTGACGCCGAGGATGACGGCATTCTTGGCATCGTATTGTGCCAGGTCGCGCTGGAAGTTGTGCGCTTCAATGGTGCAGCCGGAGGTCATGTCCTTGGGGTAGAAGTAGAGGACGACCCACTTTCCGTGATAGCTGGAGAGGGAGATTTTTGTATCGTCCTGCGAAGGGAGAGTGAAGTCTGGGGCGACCTGGCCGATGGTGGGGATGGGTGCGTTTGCGGCCTGGACCTTATTGGTGATGACGACGGCGACCACCAGCAGAACAACGACGACGGATGTAACTAGAATCCATTTCATGAGATCGACCTCCTTGATCGAGTGGAGCAAGAGTGGAGTGAGTGTGAAGTTACGGAAAATGTGCGCGGAGAATTTCCGGGGAGTGCGCACTCTTATTGTGCGCGTTCGACGGCGAGAATCGCAATGCCTGCGGCGTTGGCGCGGGCGAGAATGTTGATGCGATCAAAGAGGAGGGTGTGGCCGGCTTCGATGGCGAGGCAAGTGGCGCCGGCTTGAATCATGATTTCGATGGTGGGGAGGCCGATGACGGGAACGTCGAAGCGGAGGTCCTGATTGGGCTTGGCGACTTTGACGATGGTGAGATGGCGCTGGAGCGTGGAGGCTTCGTCGTCGAGGGTGTTCATGAGCGTGCCGGCTCTCAAGATGGCGGCGTCTGTTCCCTCCATGGCTTCAACGGCGACGCAGGCCTGGGCGGCGACGACGACGGTTTGGCCGATGTCGAATGCGGCGACACCGCGGGCGACGGAGAGGCCGTAGTCGATGTTCTTCTGCTCTTCTTCGTCGGGAGCGCGCTGTGTGAGGAGGCCCGGTTCGGCGAGGAGCGGGGTGAGGTAGGTGGTGGAGCTGATGAGCTCGATGCCTTCGTCGCTGAGGACTTTTGCGACGGCGCCGAGGAGCATATCGGTGTTGCGGGTGCGGAGATTCATGAGGAGCTTGGCGAGACGCCAGTCGGGACGGATGGAGGAGAAGATTTGCTTGTGCTTGACCTGACCGGCCATGACGGCGCGGGTGACGCCTTGGCGCTGGAAGTATTCGATGAGGCGGGAGAGTTCGCCGAGGGAGAGCCATTCGACCGAGATGCCGGGGTCTTCAGCGACGCGGCGGTTGATTTCTTCGTCGGTTTCTTCGCGGATGGCGGCGACGACGACTTCAACGTTCTGGGCGCGCGCGGAATCGAGGAGAAGGAAAGGGAAGCGACCATTGCCGGCGATGAGACCGAGTTTCATGCGTACTTCCCCATCATTATTTGCATCAATGAACTCGTATTAACTCAAAATCCAGACGCCGGCGCGACGAATCTCCTGGTACATAGCATCGGGAGCAAGGTCAATTTCACCGGGCCAGGTGACTACACCTGATTCGACGCGAACCTGGCGAAAAATCTCAGGGGTGCGAAGGGCTTCAAAGACTCCGTTCAGATGAGTTGGTTCAAAGCGTACTTTGCCTTCAGTCCCGTCGGCGAAACGCACGGCGAGTTCGCTGGTGGAGAGCGGGTTTACGGAGACAACGTCCCAATTCATGGTTTACTCCAAAGGCGCTATTTTGAAAGGCTGTTGCTTGCTGTTACAAAGTTCCTAATCAGCAAGCAATTCTGTCCGGTGAATTTGTGTCCATTCAATGACAAGATTCAAAGCACGTTGAGGAAGAAATCCCTCAATCACCTCGTTCTTCTCGATGTTAATCACGGCCTGAAAGTCATTATAAATTGCATGAAAATGTGGTGGAGGGTGGCCATTGAAATACATGCGAATAAAAATTCCGAAGAAATGGCTAATCGTAGGCATCTCTTACTCCTTTATCCGCAAACTGCCTATCTAAATCTTACTTGATTACTCCGCGGGTGGATTTGGAGATGAAAGTGGCGAGCTCGGCGGCGTCTTCGCCTTCGAGCTGGGTGATGGCTTCGAGGGCCTGGGTGGTGTTGAGCTTGGCGGCGAGGAGAAGGCGGAAGGCTTTGTGCAGGGTCTTGAGGCGAGATTCGCTGAAGCCTCGGCGCTGGAGACCGACCTTGTTGATGCCGAAGGCTTTGTTTTCGCGGTGGGCGCTGGTGAGCGAGAAGGGGAGAACGTCCTGGGTGACGATGGTTCCTCCGCCGATGTATGCGTAGCGGCCGACGTTGCAGAATTGGTGGACGGGGCAGAAGGCGCCGACGGTAGCGAAATCTTCAATGATGACGTGGCCGGCGAGGGTGGCGGAGTTGGCGAGGATGACCTGGTTGCCGACATGGCAATCGTGACCGATGTGGGCGTAGGCCATGAGCAGGCAATTGCTGCCGAGGGTGGTGTGGCCGCCGCCCTTTTCAGTGCCTCGGCTGATGGTGACACACTCGCGGATGGTGTTGTCGTCGCCAATGGTTGTGAGTGTGGGTTCGCCGTGATACTTGAGGTCTTGCGGTGCAACGCCGATGGAGCTGAAGGGATAGAAAGTGTTGCGCGCGCCGATTTTAGTGCGGCCGTCGATGACGACGTGGGAGATGAGGTTGCAATCATCGCCCAGGACGACCTCTGGCCCGATGGTGCAGAAGGGCCCGATGGAGCAGGAGGCGGGAACGATGGCACCTGCGGCGATGACGGCGCTGGGGTGGATGCTCACTAGACGATGACTCCGATTTCCGGATTTTCCGTGGCCTTCTCGCGCATGCGCGGGACGACGGAGCAGGCGAGCGTGGCCTCGCAACAGAGTTTTCCATCGACGAAAGCTTTGCCGTTGATGCGGCCGAGGCGGGTGCGCATGGAGAGGACTTCAACTTCGATGCGGAGCTGGTCGCCGGGGGTGACGGGGCGGCGGAATTTTGCGGCTTCGATTCCGGTGAAGACGACGAGTTTTTTGTCGCGGTCAGGGAGGGCGTGCATCATGATCATGCCGCCGGCCTGGGCCATGGCTTCAACAATGAGAACGCCGGGCATGAGCGGGTAGCCGGGGAAGTGGCCCTGAAAGAACGGCTCGTTGATGGTGACGTTTTTGATGGCGACGAGGCGCGTGCCCGGCTCGAATTCGACGATGCGGTCGATGAGCAGGAAGGGGTAGCGATGGGGTAGAAATCCCTGAATCTCGGTAATGTCAAAGGTCATGCGTGGCGCTCCGTACGCAGCTGAATGTGCTGGCAAGTTGTGTCTGAACAATTATAAATGCGGGGAAGATGAAGCTACTTTTTGATCTTGCGATTGGTGGCTTCGACGTCGAAGGTGTCTGGCGGGAAAGTCTCGTTGTAAGCGGCGCGGAATAAAAAATTCTGACGCGTCATGTCGTCGTTTTTGAAACGGGTGACGGTGAAGGGAGTGGGGATTCCGTCGACGGTGTGGTAGTCGTCGTACTCTTCACTTTCGCGGTTCATGTCTTTATAGAGCGGGTCGCGCCACTCAAAATCGCGTTTGAGAGGGAGGTGGTTCTGAATGTCCATGAGGATAGTGACGGAGTCGTTGTCAGGCGAGATGACGGTGACTTGTTCGGCGAGGTGGCGCGCGGCGAGGTGCTGGCCTTCGTAGAGGAGGATGGTGTTGGGATTTTTGAGCCAGACTTTGACGACGGTTTCAATGGAATGGTTGCGGCGGCGAAGGAAGTCTTCAACCTGTTCGGCTGGGAGCGGCGCTTTGCCTTTGTAGGTGATCTCCGTGCCCACATTGCCTTTGTAAATCTGCACGACGTCGCGATGCTTGGTGAAGACGATGCGGTCGAGATCGGGCCAGACGTGGTACTCGTAAAACTCGCTGGTGATGCCGGATGGTTTGCCCTGAAAGAATGCGGCGACGCGGCCCTCGCGGCGTTCGCTTTTGAGATTGAGCCAGGCGTCGCCGCCGAGGGCTTTGACCATGGCGTCAAGCGCGGCGCGGGCTTTGGTGGCGTTTTTGGCGCCGGTGGTGTCGGATTGCGGGGCGGGAGTTGCAGTTGGAGTCTGCGCGGCGAGAAGAGGTGGGTGGGCGATGAGAATTGCGAGGAGCGCGAAGAGGCCCGGGAGCGCGGCGTGCTTGAGAAAAGCGAATTCGCTGTTGAGTAAAACGAGATTCTTTGAGACGGGGACTTTCACGCGCACGATTTGGCCTCCACGCTACTCACAAGAATAGACGGCGGAGTGGCAAGATGAGTCAACTGAATTGGCGGGGCGGGATAGGATGCGGATTATTTGCCGGCCTTG
>VFSW01001173.1_pt1 | contig 39531 bp, 25 predicted proteins | sample 5358111 | NCBI WGS metagenome assembly VFSW01 (sample SAMN11554181, study PRJNA540505) | mine drainage metagenome | isolation source: sediment from site ElyBrook_90M | place: USA: Ely Copper Mine, Vershire, VT | collected 2017
ACATACGAAAGCTTGAGCCAAAAGCACTCTGGAATTATTTCTATGAGATAACACAGATCCCCCGTCCCTCCAAAAAGGAGGAAATGGTTGTTGACCACATAGTCGGTTTCGGGAAAAAGCATAATCTTGAAACAATTAAGGATAAGGCAGGCAATGTAATCATCAGGAAACCTGCCACAAAAGGAATGGAAGCCAGGCAGGGTGTTATTCTCCAGACACATCTGGATATGGTGCCTCAGAAAAACAACGATAAAAAGCATGATTTTGAAAAAGATCCTATAGAGACCATTATTGACGGTGAGTGGGTAAGGGCAAATGGAACTACCCTTGGCTCGGATAATGGGATAGGCGTTGCTGCGGTATTGGCCGTGCTTGCCTCCGGAGATATTGTCCACGGCCCCATTGAGGCACTCTTTACAATTGATGAAGAGACCGGTATGACAGGCGCATTCGGTCTTAAAAAAGGATTGCTGAAAGGGGATATTCTCCTGAACCTTGACTCTGAGGACGAGAATGAGATCTGCGTGGGTTGCGCAGGCGGGATAGATGTAAGTGCCTCTATGAATTATAAGGAAGAGAAAGCACCGGAGGCAATGCAAGCCTATAAAGTTGTTGCCACCGGACTGAAAGGAGGCCATTCAGGAGTTGATATTGCCCTGGGTCGGGCAAACTCCAATAAAATAATGTTCAGATTCCTGATGCAGGCCGAATCCGACTTTAAAATAAGGGTTGCCGGGGCAGCCGGAGGTAATCTGAGAAATGCCATTCCGCGTGAATCATACTCGATAGTACTGGTGCCTGAAGCAAGAACAAAAGAGTTTGAGAAATTTGTTAAAGGCTATGAAATAATGTACAGGGCTGAATTTGCTGAAACAGAGCCTGATCTGAAATTCACCTGTAAAAAGATGGAGTCTCCTGCAAAAGTCATGAAAAAAAAGGACCAGTACAGGATAATAAGAGCGCTGTTCGCCTGCCCGAACGGGGTTCAGAGAATGAGCCAGGCAGTGAAGGGCCTTGTTGAGACATCCAACAACATGGCAATTGTGAAGTGTTCGGAAGGAAAATTCGAATGCCATAACCTGACACGAAGCTCAGTAGATACGGCAAAAGAGGCTACTGCATGGAAAATTGCGGCAGTATTCCATCTGATAGAGGCTGATGTTACAATGTATGGAGGTTATCCGGGCTGGAAACCCAATCTGCAGTCTCCGGTTCTAAGAACTATATCGGGGGTTTACCTGAATCTGTTCGGGAAGAATCCTGATGTGAAGGCGATACATGCCGGTCTCGAATGTGCTATTATAGGAGGGGTTTATCCAAACCTGGATATGATCTCCTTTGGTCCTACGATACGTTTTCCTCATTCTCCGGATGAAAAGGTAAACATTGCCTCAGTCGGAAAATTCTGGAAATTCGTAATTGAGACACTTAAAAATATCCCGGTCAAAATCTAGTGCCCATTGCCCATAGATTTAACATAACACTGGAATAGAATCTCATCAGGGAATAATGTCGGGGAATAAAGTATGTGGAACAGACGATTTAAAGTTCTTATTGCCGATCTTAATGGTATTGCTCATGCACCGTTGCTTTTAATAGCTTTTTTATCGCCGGTTTTCATTACATTGTTTCTGTTATATATCTTTCCTCTTATCAGCCATATAACAGATTCAGAAAATGGATTTTTGAGTGGCAGATATTACCCGGTAACCTCTCTGACACTTATATCGGCGATCCCGTTTATCTATGGGCTCATTTTTTCCCATATCCATTTACAGCAATATCAATCCGGTGATCTCCCCGATAACTTTCTGAATTTCAGAGGAACCATGGGGGTGCTTTATTTCAGGTTTGTTTATTCGGCCTTGATTTGCTTTGTTGTGGTACTTCCCGTGATATTTCTCACCGATGCTGTTTCAACGGAAGGATGGCTGAGAAGCATTTATGCCTCCGCACTTCTGGCTGCCCTGGTACCATTTATTTTTGCTTTTATACTGGCTGCACGTCTTCATGGCAGGATAAGGCCTTCAATTATCTTTTTGACTGCAGCCTTTATTATTGCTGTTCCTTCGGGAGTACTTCTGCATCATCCCTGGAACTACTTTGCTTTTTTCTCCCCGTTCTACTGGGTCTCATGGGCCTGGATCATTTCCTCACCTCTTGAAAGCCTTGTATACGGCTCAATATCAGTATTATTGATATCAGGCAGCGTTACATTGTTATTGCATTATTTCAGGAAACACTGACGAAGGCTTTTCTATCCGGTGTATCTCGACATATGGGCGAGGAACAGGTCTTTCCTGTTGCGTGAAATAGGGATCCGGGCTCCATCACTCATTTCAATATATCCTCCATCATGTCTTACAAATTTCTTTACGAAATCAAGATTAATAAGGTGGGAATTATGCGGACGAAAGAAATTCCTGTCGCTTAAAAGATCCTGGAATTCCTTAAGATGTTTGGAAACAAGGACCTTGCGTTTGTCTGTGATGAAGAACCAGGAATAGCTCCTGTCAGCTTCGATCCTTATGATCTCTTTCGGATTCAGGTATTCCCTCCCGTCAGATGTGGGGATGACAAGTCTGGTAGGATTTGCTGAGCGGATATTTTCAAGAAGGACCTCAAAATTTTCTCCGGTCGGATTTGTATTTGTTGAGCGCTTTTGTACAACCCTGTTGACGGCCTCGATGAACTCATTGATATTTATTGGTTTCAGGATGTAATCCACTGCACTGAATTTGATCGCCCTGATCGCATAATGGTTAAAGGCAGTAATGAACACAACATCGAAGTCTTTTTCAGGGAAATGAGTGAGCAGGTCAAATCCTGTTCCGTTTGGCATCTCAACATCGAGGAACACAAGTTCAGGCTTTATCTCTTTTATCAGCGTAACTCCATCCTTAACATTATGGGCTTTCCCTGTAACCTCCAGTGCAGGACAATATTCATCGATTATCGAGGCAATGAAATCCACTGCATCCGGTTCATCATCAATGATTATGGTTATTAATCTGTGTTTCATGAGAGTATAGGGATCTGGATCTCAACACGGGTGCCCGCTGCTTCTCCATTTTTGTTCCTGAGATCGGTATATATCGTTGTCAGACTGGTCCCGTAAAGCGCATTTACAAGGTCAAGGCGGGAGGAGATTATTCGTGTACCCAATGAGTTGTGGTTATTGTCACTGTTTTGTTTTTTCTCCTGGGCTGCTTCACGTCCGATCCCGTTATCCTCAATTGTGCATAATATATAATGGTTTTCAAGCTTCAGGTCAATCTTAACAAATCCTTTATTCTCTCCCGGTATTATTCCGTGACAGATGGAATTTTCAACATATGGCTGTATAAGCATTGTAGGCACCTTGTATAAAAGGGTATCCAATTCCTCGTCCACTGAAATATTAAAATCAAATTTATCCTTAAACCTTATCATTTCCAATTCCAGATAGAGATTTAATGCATCAAGTTCGTCCCTGAGCGGGATAGAGGTATGCTGGGAATTCTCAAGCACTTTTCTCATCAGGCTTGAAAATTTGGTAAGATAAATGTTTGTTGCCAGCTTATCGTGCTGGTACATATAATATTGAATTGAGTTGAGCGTATTGAAAATGAAGTGGGGATTCATCTGCTGGCGCAGATTTGCCTGGGTGATCTCGGATATCTTCCTGTTCATATCGCTGATGCGGCGTTTTGCATTGATCTTAGCCCTGCTTAGCAGAAGCACAAGTACTGCCAGGCTTAATACAAAGAAACCGGAGGCACTATAAATAATCAGCTTCTGGTTCTCAAGCTTTAATGAGAGTAATTCAACCTCTTTATTATGGGAGTCCGCATCATACCTGATCCTCGCATTTGCAAGTCCCTGGGAGCTTTCAGCCTTCTGCACGGTATCGTTGTATTTCTGACAGATAACAAAGGTTTTGAATGCTTTTGATGTGTCCCCGTCTTTGAGGTACAATTCACTCATATCCCTGTAGACCCACCAGAGAGTGTAGATATCATCGCCCATTTTTGCATGATCAATTGCTTTCTGATAGTACTTTAAGGACCGCTCATTCTGACCTAAATCACGGTATATCGTGCCGAGATTACCCAGTGAATTATCAGAGCTGGGATAGATCCTCGCCGGGACACTGTAATCAAGGGATTTGTTATAATATTCGATTGACTTGTCATAATCCCTCTGGAGATAATAATTCCATCCAAGGTTTTGAAGCGATCTGGCAATAAACAAGGTATCTTTCTTCAGTAAAGAAACCGACAGACTTTTCCTAAGGAGCGAATCGGCCCGCTTAAAATTACGATCCTTATCTCCGGAGGAGTCCCGGCAAAAAGAAGTTCCCACATACCAGTAGCCGGTTTCCAGGTATGACGTGTCCTTCTCAGTTGCTGCTGCCACGATCAGTTTATATAAGGCGTTCCGGAAGTCCTTCAGATTACCAAGCCTGTTGTAAACACTTGACATTCCGAGATAATCCGCCGGAATTATGCCTTTGATCTTATTTTTGGCTGCTATTGAGATGCTGTTTTCGTAATAAGAGATACTCTCCATGTAAAATTGAGTACGGAAACTATACCTTCCCAGAAAATTAAGTGTCTTTGCCAGAACACCGGCTTCACCTTCATTTTTTGATTTTCTCATTGCAATGGTTGCCTCCTGCGAAGCACTCCTGAAGTCTAATGTCTGAAGAAAGTACTCTGCCCTGGCAAGATGCAGAAGAGAGGGAAATTCAAGGTTTTTCTCCACGCAAATCATCTCGGCGCTGTCAATATATTCCTTCAGATATTTAATATTCTTTGATTTTACCCCCCACATCATTGCATTTCTTATGTACCTGTTAAGATTTGCTGTGTCGGCCGGGTGATTAGTGTACCTCTTAAGGAAGGAATCTTTTGAAGAAGAGTAGGAAGAGACTGCTTTGCCGGAAATTCCGGCCAGGAAAAGCAGGATCAATATGTAATATTTCCGGTTTGTCATAATAGCTGTCTCATTACAGTCAGTTGATTATCAGTCTAATCTATAATGAATGCCCTTTTTTAATGTTAATATTTAGAAAATATCAGATACTATCAGGTCCGTAACACGCAAGTTAGTATCATTTATTGAAATATGGCGCTTTCATTTTACGGATTGCAGGTTTGAGTTGACGGATGACAGGATTTTATAAGAAACGTCAAAGTCAGGAGACTTTGCCGGGCTGAGCGGGCGCTATTAAAGTTTGATCTCCACAAGAAGGTCATCCTTCATTACATTGGTATTCGGTCTGACCGGGACCTTCAATATGACCCCGTTTACCGGGGACAAAATCTCATTCTGCATCTTCATTGCTTCAAGGATGACAACGGGTTCACCCCTCAGCACCATAGCGCCCTCCCTTACAAGCACATCAATTATCTTCCCGGGCATGGGCGCCTTTATGAGCTCCTTTTCAGCCTTGCCCTTCTTTGAACTGAGTACCTTCATTCTCTGAAGAGAAAAAGGTGTTTCCACAGTAAAAGTATAACTTATATCGTTGAAGAGGATCTCATATTTATTCTGGCGCGAGCGTACAATCTCAACAGGATATTTCCTGTTCTTCCATAATATATAGGTTCCGTATTTTTCATCTGACTTCAGTTTCACATCATAATTTCTCTTACCTATCTTAATTGTATGCTTAAGAGGCAGTGAAAAGCTGAATTTTCTGTTTTCCGAGGAAAGGGCGTAAAGCTTTTTTATATGAATCTTGTCGTTTGCCATTACAATGGGTCAGGTTTAAAATTGATTTATTCTCTTATTAAGCAGCCATGGGCTCATCTCCTTTCCATGCCCGAAGTCAATTGATATACTGTCGTCCTTAAGGTTCTCCTCCACGAATAATTTCGTCGCGAGCCATGCTGCAAGCATCTCTTCATATTCACTGTTAAAATAATACTTTTCAAGGTCTTTTTCAATGAATGCAGTCGTAAAGGTACCATCCTGGAATTTCTGATGCCTTACCAGCATCCTGAAGAAGGGGAGAGTGGTTTTTGTTCCCTTTATCCAGACTTTATCGAGTGCCATCTTGCAGTTTTTAATGGCATCCTTCCTGTCTTTTCCCTTTACTATCAGCTTGGCAATCATTGAGTCGTAGCTGGCAACGATTGAGGAACCTGCCTGCACGCCTGTATCAACCCTGACGCAAGGATCAGAAGGCAAACTAAGGCTTTCAATCTTACCCGGATCAGGGGCAAATCCTGCTTGTACATCTTCAGCATTGATACGGCATTCGATTGCCCAGCCGGTAAGCCTGATCTGCTCCTGTGTGAATCCCAGTTTTTCACCGTCTGCCACACGGATCTGCTGTTCGATCAGATCTATGCCTGTGACAATTTCCGTGACCGGGTGTTCCACCTGGATCCTGGTATTCATCTCCATGAAATAGAAATTTTTATCAGAGTCAAGAAGAAATTCGACTGTCCCGGCCGAATGATAGCTGACAGCTCTGGCTATCTGCACAGCCATGGTACCCATTTTATCCCTGAGCCGGTCATCCAGTGCACACGAAGGTGCTTCCTCAAGCAGCTTCTGATGCTTCCTCTGTATAGAACATTCGCGTTCTCCAAGATGGATTACATTTCCGTGCTTGTCGCCAAGTATCTGAAATTCAATATGCTTAGGATTTTCAATATACTTTTCAATGAATACTGAAGGATCATTGAAAGCCTTTTCAGCCTCTTTGCTCGCAATTAGAAACATCTTCTCCATCTCTTCCGGTCTCCTGACTATGCGCATTCCCCTTCCGCCGCCTCCCGATGCTGCCTTGATTATTACAGGGTAGCCTATTATTTCAGCAACCTTAGCTGCTTCTTCTTCATCAGATATATTGCCTTCACTGCCCATTGCCATCGGGATTCCGCCGGAGAGTGCAATTTTTCTGGCAATGGTTTTGTTACCCATTTTATAGATGGCATCAGGTGAGGGTCCGATAAAAATTATTTTATTATCAAGACACTTCTGGGCAAAGTATGCATTCTCTGCCAGGAAACCATAGCCGGGATGAATTGCATCAGCTTTCGTCTTCAGGGCAATAGCTATCAGCTTCTCGATATCAAGGAAAACCGGTATCTCTGAAACATCATCGGTATTGTCATATATTACATCCGCTGAAGAAAGGTACATGGCATTGGGTTCTGCGGCTGTCCGTACAGCTATTGTATCAATTTTCATCAGGCGGGCAGTTTTCATTATCCTGACCGCAATTTCACCCCGGTTAGCGATTAGTATACTCTTTATCTTCATGATGTATTATTATTTGTTTAATAAAGATATTGCCTTTTTCTGGTTCATGGTTCCTGGTTAATGAATGGTAAATTTTCCTTCACCTGTCACCTGTCTACAGCGGCATATTTCCATGCTTTCTTGCAGGTACTTTTACCCACTTGTTGCTGAGTGCCTCAAAGGCAGAGATTATTTTTTTCCTTGTCATTGCAGGGTCTATCACTTCGTCGATATAGCCACTTTCATCAGCAATAAAGGGATTCGCAATTTTATCACGGTATTTTTTTACAAGCTCCTTCTTAAGTTCTGCAGCATTGGGTGATTCTGCAAGCTCTTTCCTGTAAAGGATGGCGACGGCTCCGTCAGGACCCATAACAGCTATTTCAGCTGATGGCCAGGCAAAGCTGAAATCGCCTCCGAGGAATTTGCTGTTCATGACGATAAATGCACCCCCGTAAGCTTTTCTCAGGATGACAGTAATTTTTGGTACTGTGGCCTCACTATAGGCAAACAGCAGCTTTGCTCCATGACGTATTATTCCTGCATGTTCCTGGTCGACGCCCGGAAGAAAGCCCGGGACATCTTCAAATGTAAGGATCGGAATGTTGAAAGCATCGCAGAATCTTATAAATCTTGCCCCTTTAGTCGAGGAATCAATATCAAGCACTCCGGCAAGGACTTTAGGCTGGTTGGCTACAACGCCGATTGTTTTTCCCTTTAACCTGCCAAAACCGGTTACCAGGCTTGCCCCGAAGAGCTCCGACGTTTCAAAGAAACTATTCCTGTCAACTGTCTGGCTTATGACATCTTTTACATCATATGCCTTGTTGGGATCATCAGGAACTATATCCCTTAGCTTTTCATTAATATCGCCTATCAGGCCGTCGTCAGCAACCACAGGAGGGTTCTCAACATTATTGGACGGAAGGTATGAGAGGAATTTTTTCAGCGCAAGGATGGTGTTTTCCTCATCATCATATATCATATGTGCCACCCCGCTTTTGCGTGCATGAACTTCTGCTCCTCCGAGTCCTTCCGATGTCACATCTTCATTCAGCACCTCCTTCACAACATTTGGTCCGGTCACAAACATATAACTTGTATGGCTGACCATAAAGACAAAGTCTGTAAGGGCAGGAGAATAAACAGCACCGCCGGCTGCAGGCCCCATTATTACTGATATCTGTGGAATTATGCCAGAGGAGCTTATTATATTATGGAAAATTGAGGCATATCCGCTGAGGCTGGCCACTCCCTCCTGTATTCTTGCTCCGCCGGAATCCATGAGTCCGATAATAGGGGCACCCATTTTCAGTGCCATCTCCTGGATCTTTGTTATCTTCTTGGAATGAACAAGTCCAAGAGATCCTCCCATGATGGTAAAATCCTGGGCATATGCAAAGACCAATCGTCCGTTTATTTTTCCATGACCGACAATAACACCATCACCATAGGTCCTTTCTATTTTCCCGAATTCAACCGGCTGGCTTGCAGGAGTAACAAAAGCATCAATCTCTTCAAATGTTCCCGAATCGAAAAGCAGGCTTATCCTCTCGTGCGCAGTAAGCTTGCCTTTGGAATGCTGCTTTTCGGCATTTTTGGTACTATATTGTTTTTTTAATAATTCCTGACGATCAACAAAAGCCTTGAAGTTTTTTCCTGATAAATCCATACCCTGGTTTTTAAACAGTGTCAAAAGTAGTCAATATCGGATTAATTCCAAACGGTCTAATGGAACGCAAAGAACCATGTTTTTATAATCTAATGATATACAGATAAATATCTGGATTGAAATTTCGACCGGGACTGATACCTGACTATAAATGCGACACTATACAGGTTTGAACAATCCCGCTTCATTTGAACCCAGCATACCAGCCTTCAGCATGGTATCGCTTGCCTTCCTCAGTTTTTTGATCATACCTGCATCTACAACCGGGTAATGCCTTATCATCTCAAGCTTATCGCCGATATATTCCAGATCTTCATCTGTAGTGGTCCAGGCTCTTTTATTATAGATTGTAAGATCAAGCGGACGTGAGTAAGAACGCAGAGATTTATCCCCGGCTATGTTGAAATAAAAATCAAAATAGGACATAACAAGTTCCCGGAGGGAGCGGTATACCGGCTCTCTGAACCTTAATGTCGTGAAGTTTGATTTGGCTACTGCTCCCCAGTAACCACCCTCACGAAATACTGCTATTACATGGTCATCGTCGTTGAAAGCCTTCATATCGACGATCAATGGCGGGTAACCTAAAAAATTCAATGCTGCTGCAGCAAAAAGGGCACCCTCAAAACAATGTGCCGATTTTTTCCTCATCACCCATCGCGGTGACCTGCATTCATAATTGGGATTATATTCCAGGGAATCGAGAAATCCCTGGATCTTATCCGGATCTGAAAATGTTTTCAGGAATTTTATCTCATCTTTTGTCCACTCCATAGTAACGGTATTCGGTATTTTGGGACTTTTAGTTATCACTGTGCTCTTACCGAATACCGATTACCGGTTACCGGTTACCGGTTACCGACTCACACCAGTCCCCTGATTATCTTCCTCATCTCACCATATTGCTCCTCCATGCTCATTACCAGCTTCAGCTGAGCCCTGGTTCTCTGCAGGTTATGAAAGGGGTGATGGATCTTAAAATAATTATCGCCATCTATATAATCAGTAAGAAAGCGGATTCCGATTGTATAGGTGATCAATTTAGGGGCAAATGCCAGATACTCTTTTTCCACCTGGTTCAGGGTGCTGCCTGTTTCGGAGAGATAACCTCTCGCATATGCCGTGAAGAGATTTATATCCATTCTTATCTTTGAGAGATCCTTTTCATCTTCGGCTGCAGTATTTGTTACTGTCCTGATAGCATCTCCGAAATCATAGTGCACATACCCCGGCATTACAGTATCAAGGTCAATCACGCAGAGCGCTTTATCCGATTCATCGAGCAGGATGTTATTAAACTTGGTATCATTATGCGTGATGCGCAGAGGTATTTTACCTTCCCTGCCTAACCTCAGGATGGTCTTCATCTCCTCGCCTCTGCTCTGGTACTGATCTATTTCTTCAGTTACAGATCCGACACGTCCTGCAGGGTTCTGACTGATTGTCCGATCAAGTATCTCAAGGCGGTTCTCAATGTCATGAAATTTTGGGATAGTTTCAAAGAGAGGTTCTCCGGGCATGTCAGCAAGCATTGCCTGAAACCGGCCGATCGCCTTTCCCCCTTCAAAAGCTTTGCCGGGGCTGTCAACAATATTGTAAGACCTGTGATTGGAAATGAAAATGTACATTCTCCAGTAATTCCCCTGCTGATCGGTGATCCAGCTTTTTCCATCTTTCGATGGTATGAGAATCAGGCATTCTCTTTTTATATCTGAACCCGGAATAGCGCTGATCTTGTTTCTGAGATGGACAGTAACTCTCTCAATATTATGCTGAAGCTCCGGGATATTCTTGAATATCTTATTGTTAAGTCGCTGAAGTATATAGTTGTCCTTGTCATCTTCAGATGTTTCGATACGGAATGTATCATGAATATGACCGCTGCCATATGGTTCACCGCTTTTATAGGAGCCATCAGCGTTGAATTTCTCAAATATCGCCTTCAGATCGTAATCCATCCTTATCTTCCTGCTTTATGGCCAATAAATGCATAGTACATTATGACTAAATAGGCCGGGACACATAGCCAGTAAGCCGATTGTGTCGAGAAGGTGACGGCAAGCTTGCCATAGAGCAGAGGCAGCAAAGCACCTCCGGCAATAGCCATCACCATCAGAGCCGACCCGGTCTTGGTGAATTTTCCGAGTCCGTTGAGTGTAAGCGGCCACATAGCAGGCCATACCAGTGAATTGGCAAGACCGAGCAGCGCGACAAACAGTACAGTAACGGGGAGGACGAGCTCAATTGATTTAAGGGTCATTATATCAATGAATGGTATTGTAAAAACCAGATGAGCGGGAGTGAGGATAGCTCCAAGCGAAAAAATTACCCCGAAAATTGTGCATAATTTCAAGGCAGTAACCTGACTGATATATCTGGGAATAAAAATAATGCCGGAACTATATCCCAGTATCATTCCAAAGAGAGTAAGGGAGGTATAGAACTTGGCTGACTCCATTGCTATTCCTATTGACTGACCATATCTTATAATGCTGTCGCCTGCGATTACTTCAACACCCACATAAAAAAACAGTGCTATCACGCCAAGTATCAGGTGGGGAAACTGCCATACACTGGTTTTCCTGGAGTATGATTCGCTGCTTGTTTCGTCTTCTGCATCTGTATCCACTTCAGGAAGATGGGCAAACCGCAGCAACAGTCCAAGAAGGACAAGTACAGCAGCCATCACCAGGTATGGCATGATGACCCTGCCTGCCAGTTCGTCAAGCAAACCAGTGCGGGTCACCTGATCGGCCGCCTGGGCGAGCTTATCCTCGAGAACCTTTGAATCCTTCAGGATGATGCTTGCAAGGATAATAGGTGCAATCGCACCTGCAAATTTATTTGCAATACCCATTATACTCATACGCTTTGCTGCGCTCTCGGGAGGCCCGATAATGGTTATGTAGGGATTTGATGCTGTCTGAAGAAGTGCCATTCCGGTACCTTCAACGAACAGTCCGAGAAGGAAGAGGCTGAATGTCCTTGTCATTGCAGCGGGAATAAAAATAAGAGCTCCCGCAGCCATTACCCACAAGCCTAATGACATACCGGTCTTAAATCCGGTCTTCTTAAGCACAGCTGAAGAAGGCAATGCCATAACCAGATAGGAAACATAGAATGCAAATGTCACGAAATATATTTCAAAATCGTTTAATTCGCATGCTGTCCTGAGAAAAGGTATGAGTATCCCGTTGAGCCACGTGACAAAGCCGAAGATAAAAAAGAAGATGCCGATTATAGTAATTGAAAAAATATAATCCTTTCTGCTTATCGCGGATGAAGAACTGGTAGTAGTCATAATGTGGAAATTAATATGGGTTAAGTTTCAGTTGAAGTTTTCAAAACTAAGCTTTTTATCTGAGTGAACCAAGAAAAAATATATTTGTTTTTCCGGTTCAAAAGTAATAGAACTGATCACGATTTATTTAATTTTGTTTACAATCAAGTGCATATATTACGTAACTATGCCTGAAGCAAAAAAATATACCGTAGAGACTGTAGAAGAGACCGGTAAAGTATTTGAAAAATTCGGACTTACTCCGATGCAGGCCAGAATAGTAGCCTATTTTACAGTAAGTGATCCTCCTGAAAAAACATTCAATGAACTTGTAGATTATTTCAAGGCAAGCAAGAGCTCGGTAAGTAATTCTCTTAATTATCTGCTGCAGAATAAAATAATTGATTACAAGACGTTCGCTTCGGACAGGAAAAGATATTTCTTCATCACCGATTCATTCTTAAGAGTCTATTTTAAGAATGTGCTGGAAAATGTCTCAGAACTCAGGGAGTATGCCTACCGGACAGTCTCGATGCGTTCTCCGGAGTTTCCCGTTGTAAACGAAAAGATACTAAAATGGATCGAGAATGCGAACAGGTTTCAGGAATCTCTTGAGAACACGCTTGAATCCCTTAATAATGAAATGATTGATACATCTGCATGATCCCGGCTGCAACACTTGTTTATCAGGTAAGGCAACTTTTGTATCCCGGTTAATATCATTATATATTTTTAAAACTATTTTTGTAATACTCCATATGAGAAAAGAATGTTCAATCATGCTGCAGCCATAGGGGCTGATATAGGTCGCAATGCCATTAAGATAGCTGTTGTGAGGATAGATGGTGAAATTATTGCAGCGAAGTCATATCCACTGAATCAAAAACAAACGCGCGATTATCTTCTTGCGAGGATTCTGGAGGCAATAAGGGATATCAGGAAGATAGTGGCTGAGGAGGGTGTAAATCCTATTTGCATCGGGACCTCCGCAAAAGGGTTTATTGATCATAAGGCAGGAATTATACTCGGTCCGGATCAGGGTATTAAGGACTGGATAAATGTGCCGTATGTCAAAATAGTTAAGCAGGAGACCGGACTGCCTGTGTATGTGGACAATGATGCAAATATGATGACTGTTGCCGAGCACAGGTTCGGGGCTGCGAGGGGCTTTAAAAATATTATTTTTGTTGCCCTTCGCACCGGTATCGGAGGAGGGATTATAATAAACGGAAGGCTCTACCGGGGAGTGAATAATGCAGGAGGAGAAATAGGTCAGATGATAATTAACTGCGACGGAAGTGTCAGTGATAAAGGCATAAGAGGATCATTTGAACATTTTGCCTCGGCTTCTTCAATAGTAAGGAGGTACTGTGAGGATACGGGTCATGGAGTTAAACCCGGGGCAGGAAGAATTACATGCAAGGAGATCTTTGAGCTGAGCTATGAAAACGTTCCTGAAGCTGTCAGGATTGTTAATGAAAATGCCGGAATGGTCGGCATCGGCCTTGCTAACCTGATCACAATTTTTGCTCCGGAAATTATTGTCCTCGGAGGAGGAATGACAGATGCGCGTGACAGTTACATTTCAATGATCAAAAAGAGTGCTTTTGAAAATACCCTCGGGAACTGCAGGGCAGGGGTCAGGATAGAAAAGGCACATCTCGGAACGTCAGGCTCAGTACTGGGAAGCGCCTACTGGAGCATGATCAGCCTTGCCGGACAGAGCATATGATTATTTACTTTAATAATTAATACCTTTTAATTGAGATGGGAATAATAACTCAGCCATACAGCCCAGGATTGCAGAAGCGAAGCTCTCAGACCTATATTATCGCGACGGCATTCCTTTCACTTTTCGGGATCGTCGGATTTGCATATTACGGGTTGCCTTTCTTTTATGATTTCATGGTCAAGGAATATGGATGGTCAAGAACCGTTGTAACTTCAGGAAATGCACTTGGCAAACTGATTGTAGGACCATTGTTTGGTTTTATTGCCGGCTGGATGATTGACAAATATGGTCCGCGGCGGTTAATGATGTCCGGCGCTCTTATGATGGGAACAGCTCTGATCGGTCTTAGCTTTGCACACTCCCTGGGATTATTTTACCTCTTCTATATTTTTAATGCACTGGGTTATGTTTGCGGCGGACCATTGCCCTGCCAGGTCCTGATCTCAAGATGGTTTGATAAGAACAGGGGCAAGGCTATGGGAATTGCCTACCTGGGTATCGGAACAGGAGGAGCGCTTGTACCACAGATATCTGCCGGTCTTGAAAGCCATTTCGGATGGCATATAGCTTTATCTTCACTGGGATTTCTTATAATTTTTGTAGCCCTTCCCATGTCATATTTTATTAAAGGATCCTCTGTCAGACCTTCAGAGCCGGGGATCAGTGAGGAAGCCATACCTATTAAAAACATTCTTAAGAACCGTTATTTCTACCTCCTGGCTTTCGGCAGTATGTGCTCAATCGGTGCAGTGGGAGGAGTGGGACAGCATCTTAAACTGTACCTCCGCGATATAAACTATTCCCAGGCGCAGGCAGCGAATGTAATGTCGTTTGTTTTGCTATCAAGCCTTGCCGGAAGGCTGCTGATGGGCTGGCTGGCCGATCTGTTCAGGAGAAAATATGTGATGATACTTATCTACCTTATTGTAGCTTGTGCCATTCCTCTTCTGCTGATGCCGGATTTCCCGGGAAGGATCTATATTTTTGCCATCATATTTGGTATCGGACTTGGTGGTGATTACATGATCATCCCGCTGATGGCGGGTGACCTCTTCGGTATCAGGGCGCTTGGTCGCACCATGGGTATAATCTTAGTTGCAGATGGGATTGCCGAATCGCTTTTCCCCATGCTTGTGGGAGCTTTATATGATTCTGCAAAAAGCTATACTCCGGGATTTATCGTACTTATTTGCGTTGCTCTTACGGGAGCTGTTATTGTCTCCCTGCTGCCAAAACCTTCTGCTAACGTTGGCAAATAGCAGTTGGCAAACTGGTTACCGGTTACCGGTCACCGGTTACCGGTAAGACCATGGGCTGCATCGCGGTAGGCAAAGAGGTTATCAACCGGAGTGTCGGGAGGTATTTCACAGCCCGCCGAGACGATACCCCTGCCCCGGGTTACATTGAAACAATCGAGAACGCTCTCCATTATAGATTCGCGGTTGCCGTCCCTTATCACCGAGACAGGATTGCTGTTGCCGGAGGGAACCTGTTTATCTGAAAACAGGGGTATGAAGTCGCCCATAGTTGTGACCAGGTGATCTATGTCGACAATATCTGCACCTGTCTTTATCATATCAGGCAATATTCCTGTAGTATCTCCGCAGATATGAAGCTTCACAAGGGCATTTAAAGAATGGGTATGATCAACTAATGCCTTTTCAAGCGGAAATACAAATTCCCGGTACAACTCCGGGGAGATAAGAGAGCAGACCGCATCTCCGATTCCTATGCAGTGAGCGCCGGCTTTGACCTGTGCTGTTATAAAACCAGCAGCACTCTCCGTCATTATATCCAGTGCCAGCTTAATCTTGCCCGGATTTTCATACATATCCATGCATACAGCCGACAGATCCCTGAGGTCACAGAATTCTGCCAGGGGACCTTCAACCCATCCGCAGATAAACTGGGAATTGCCAACACGCCTGCTGAATTGCCTGATTTCATCAACCCTGATCTTTAGCCTGCCGTTGTCGAAGACCTTTATTACCGGGAGCTTATCAATATCATCAATTTCCTGAATAAGATATTCGGCCACCTGCGGCAGGTTATCTTCCGGATAATATAGTTTTGTCCCGTAGGCGCTTGTCTCGGTATAGGGATCCGACATTACATTAACCCAGTCGTACGAAAAATCTGTCGAACAGCGTATATTGGCCTCACATTTCGATTCAGGATCAAGGCAAAACTCTTTATATTTAACTCCGGCATATTTTGCAGCCAATCTCATTAGTATCGGATGAAAAGGGGGCCTGTCGACAGAAAGACCGTTTATAAAGTCCAGAGTTCTCTGTAATGAATTCATGCTTTTGATTTTAAGCTATTTGTCAAATTGAGTGAGATTTAACATCGGATCGAGTCTTGCATTTGAGTTTCGTAATTCATCCCACCCGGTCATCTCACCAGAGATGGCGGCTTCCCGTCCGAGGATAGCTGTAAGGGTAGACTCGGCTCCGGATCTGGTTTCATTCAGGTAATTCCCTGTTATGATGCTGTTTATAAAAGAGATCTCCTTGTTGGCATCAGCATCCTGAAGTGCAGAAAGAAATTTGCCTGCTCTTCTCTGTTCCTCGGTGGGGGCTTCACCTGCGCATCTGGGTACTCCGGAATCCCAGGGATTATCGCCGCTGATAAAAACGCCTCCGGAATAGTGAGCTTCAGCAGTGCCTTTTGTTCCAATGAATTTGGCACACACATCACCAAAATGAGTTCCGAACTGGGTGGCAAGCATGCTTACATTTGTACCGGGGTATTGATATACCACCTGGAAATGTTTCCATGTGTCGCCGAACTTAATAGTTTCATCTTTTCCGCCTGACCCGATTGCATGAAGAGGAAGCTTTTGAAGTGCCCAGTTGCAGACATCAATCATATGTATGCTCTGGTCAAGCATTGTACCACCTGAAAGAGCATGGAAATTGTACTGGTTACGTATGCGGGCTTCATCATAGGAAAGACCGCTTATATCACCCGGAACAAGTTTTGTAGCCAGGTAGCAGAGATGTACATTCAGGACATCCCCGATATCTCCTCTCTGAATCCTCTTCACCAATTCGACATAAGGGGTGGCATGCCTGATCTGGAATCCTATTACTACACTAAGTTTCCCATTAACCTGGTTGCCAATATTTTCAACTTTACGGCATCCGGCTACATCAGGTGATACAGGCTTCTCGCAATAGATATGTTTCCCGGCAAGTGCAGCAGCTTCCAGAAAATCCGCATGGGTATAGGCAGGGGAGGAGATCTGTACGGCATCGACATCTTTGTTTTCAAGCAGTTTCATGTATGCTTTTGAACCGGTGTAAGTATATGCGTCTGAGACAGCCGGAAATCCCTTTTTTATATTCTGAGCATCAAGGAGCTTTTTGGAAGATACCAGCTTATCCCTGAAAAGATCTGCCATGGCAATGATATTGATGTTTGTCTGGTTCGACATGGAGGTAATTACCCCTGTCCCTCTTGGACCACATCCGATCAGTCCCATACGGATGGCGGAATTTGCTTTTGTTCCGAAAGCTGTCGACGGGCTGATTATTGTAACTGCAGTAAGTGCAGCAGTGTTTTGCAGGAAATCTCTTCGTTTCATGTTAAGTGTGTTAATATTTGTATATAATTAATAATTAGCAAGTTTAATAAAGATCCGGCGTCGGAAACAGTATGATTTCAATCCAAAGAATGAATTAACTTCAAATCATGCCGCCTCAATCATTAGCTGAAGATCGGTCGGCTCTGAAAATGACCTCGTGGGTTGCAAGGGCGTCGTTAAGACTTGTCAGAGGCATTTCAATGTCCTTGTCCAGGGCCCTGAAAAAGGCTTCAAACTGCGTCTGGTAAGGATGGTCCGAGACATCTCCCGAATCGAGCATTTTCATCGACAGTTCGCTCCACCGGGTTTTGTCAAGTCCACCCATACGGGTTGAATAAAATTTATTATCAATCAGGCTTCCTTCACTGCCTACAAGATGTATATGGAAATAGTAAGGCTGCAGGCAGTCAATTACCGAGGCAACCTTCCCGACACCCCCGTTCCTGAATTTTAAGATGCTTACTGAGGTAGTGGGGTATTCGTACTTTGCAAAATCCTCGTTGGCTGATGATGCGGCAAAGCTTCTGACTTCATCGACTTCACTGCCCATACAAAAAAGCAGGGCATCCATGGCATGACATCCTGCCGACAACAGGCTGCTGCCGGCGGCATTAAGAAGTACGTTCCAGCGGTATTGGCCGTACCATGGACCGATGCCATGATAATAATCAACCTCTCCGTAGTGAATCTGTCCCAGTAATCCCTGATCGATAAGCGATTTTGTAGTGATCAGCTGGCTGGAGTAACGGCATTCAAAACAGACACATGTCCTGATGCCGGCCTTATCAACAGCAGCTTTAACATCAAGGCAATCCTTCCATGTAAGGGCAACAGGCTTTTCAATTATTAGATGCTTCCCGGCTTTTGCTGCCATGATGGCCTGTTTTGCATGTTCGGCAGGGTAGCTGCAGATCGAGACCACGTTAATATCCTTATCGGCGAGCATTCTGGAAAGGTCGGTGTAGCACCGGATCGTTCCGCCATGCCTGGAACTGAGGGTTGAAGAATCGAGCTTTCTGGAGGAGCAGACCGCCGTAACCTCTGCGTCGGAAGTCTTGTTTATGGCTTCAATGTGTGCACCTGCGGCCCAGCTGTAACCTATAATGCCAACTTTATATTTCTTCATATCACGGGTTTGTTTGGAGTAAGATGATGCGCATTTGATCCATCTCTCAGATTACAGCTGACGAGGGATCACAAAGACGATATAATGTTCTCGAGATATTTTTTTGTTTTCAGGATATACTCATTGTTCTCTCCTCCCAGTTCGTATTCTATTGTGACATTGCCCCTGAATCCCAGGTTCCTCAGGTATTTAAGTATTTCAGGAAACCTGACTTCTCCGGTAGGAATCGGAACCTCCCTGCCTAACTCATCAGGATTGACGGGATAAAGTCCATCTTTGGCATGCAGGGCTTTTACGTATTTCCCGATCACCTTCAGTCCGTCAAGAGGGTTTGCCTTTCCATACATTACAAGATTCGCCGTATCATAATTTACAAAGAGATTTCCGGTTCCGATATCCGTAATTGCCCTGAGAAGAGTAACGGGAGTCTCCTGACCGGTTTCAAAATAGATTTCAATTCCATGCTTAAGTGCATAATCTCCCAGGGATTTCATTATATCGATAAATTCAATATACAGAATATCCTTCGGGTCCTCCGGTATAAAACCGAAGTGGGCATGAACAGCAGGAATACCGGCAGCCTTGCAGAATTCAATTCCGTTTTTGAGCCGTGCTATTCTGGCAGGCCTTGTATCGCGCGGTATCAGGCCAATTGTAGATGGCCCCTCGGTAAAGTTCCACTTGTATGTACCGGGTCCCATACAAATCAGGGAGGTGGGGATGATGTTAAGCTTTTTTAATGCTTCTGCCAGCCTTTTAGCAAGTTCAGGGCTATATTTGTCGATGCTGAGCTGACAGGAAGGAAATCCAAGTTCACTGACAGTTTTAAGTTCTTTTTCAGGGTCATTTGCTGAAGAGATCACTCCCAGCAGGAAATTCTTCTTATCGTCTTCGCTCATTAATATTGCTTCCCGTTTGCGGGCCGGGATTATTGCCGGAATGGCTGCCAGCATTGCGGAGGAATATATGAATTTTCTCCTGTCGATCTTTGTCATACCGATGTCGGTTATTAATTAAAAACAATTGTTATTCCAATAGACTACCTGATGTCAAATATACTTTTTTGAAATCAATCGGAGATAGTATGTGCCTGGCTTTTTTCATTTCAGTACTCAGTCCTGTGGAAAAACCAGTTCAGTTACAGATCTCAATGAGGAGTCATTGAATATCAAGCGGATTGCCTTCACTGATCATGGTGATCTGCACTCTTGAGCTTATTCCTTCCATCCCCCTGCACATGAAGCCTATCTCATTTTCCCCTTTTTTAAGCAGCGGTACACCTCCTTCAATCTCAACATCCTGCAGAAACTCTCCCCTGGAACCATAGAGTTTGCAGTCTGAAGGTGAAACGAATTCAAGGTACATTCCTGATTCCATCTTTACCTTGAACTTAAGCTTCTCTCCACCGATTGATATTTCAGGATTAATTACAGTTACCGGGACCATGGCCAGCGCCTTTATTGGCCCTATCAGACAGGTAGCCTCCCTGCCCGGAGGCAGGTTGTTATACCAGAGCTGCAGCTTGTCTACGTTATTGTACTGGACCGTATGCCGGTACGAATCATAAACATAAAAACCGGAATCAGGCCAGATATAGTTGCTGAATTCTGATGACTCGATTTCCACAAGTTCAAAATATTTCCATCCTTTAAAATCGATCATAATAAAGTGATCTCCCCGGGCGCCATGCGACAAATGTTTCGGACTCTCTATTCTGAGATTGAGCAGCTGGCCGTTTCCGTCTCCTTTAACCCATACTCCGATTGCCTGGTTTTTATTGATATCAAGCCATGGCTCATATTTTTTGACCATCTTTATCCATGATCCTTCTCTTTTGGTGTTTTCACCGGAATATACTGAAAACAGTCCGCCTTTCCGTGGAGCTCCTGTACTTTCAGATGAAGGTGTTATTTTCCCGGAAACACCCGGGGCACTTGCTTCACAGATGAATTCCCCGGGCTTTGAAAAATCGGCAAGCATAACATTTGACGGATCGTCATAAGGTTTGACCGACATCAGGATTTCAAGCCTGAGCCTGGCTGGCTGAGGCCCGAATTCATTGTTTATCTTCCAACGGGCGGACGGATGGCTCAGGACTGCGACCTTATGCTTCTGATAAGTTACAGGTCTGAAATTCCATGAACTGTCGCGGGCCCTGAAGAGTCTGAAATCTTTTCCGGGTTGCCGGAGCAGGGCACGTACACTGTCACTGAAATAATTCTTATGCCTTAACTCCTCGTATTGCCTGATGATTGGGATCAAACGCTTAAAACCCGGGTTTTCATCCAGGGTCTTCTTATCAACGCCACCCAGCATTGAAAGACCCGCATTATTCCCGATCATCTTGCAACAGAGATATTCTATATCATCCGTGAAAGTTGGTTCTACCTGGGGAGGATTCCATGTCTGGTTTCCCCACCATCCGAGATGAAGCGGAAGCAGAAGCCCACCATTCTCAGCTGCCGCATATTTATCGATAAGTGGAGTATTACCACGCCACAGGCCGTGTTCATATTCATTTGATTTTATCACTCGAGGAAGGAAGAGCCGTCCTGACTTGATTGCAGCCGAATGGATATCCACAAATCGTTTATAACCCCGTACGGGTCTGTCCCATGCCTGCCATCTTGATCTGTAATGCCACCAGAGGTGCGACATGGAACTCATTTCCATGCCTGCCGGCTTTTTCAGCCCTTTCGCCACTTCAAAAATGAATTTTGTCCCATAGTACCAGAAATATTCTTCTCCGGCAAGTATATCGCTGCCATCGATTGCATCAAAATAGATCCCGTCAAAGCCGCACTGGTTTACAATTTCAGCAGTATGATGAGCTATCTCGCTGAAGAGCGGGGTCTCAGGCCCCGGTACAAACCTGCCGAACATCTCACGCAGATGGAATACTTTGTCATTCGCAGAATGTGATGACTCTTTGGTGCCGTTTGCACCACGCCTGCAGCCTGTAAACTTATACGGCGGCCTCCTTGTTACATCCCTGAACTCCACAAGCTCGCTTCCTATCCTGAGGGAAAGGCTGTTCCTGACAAAAAAACCGGTGGTGGTTGAGATGTCAGCCGTTGATTCCCTGACCACTATTTCAGAATCGCCCGGCATAAATGGTTCGGCAAGGGTGAAGGAGCTGAAATAACCAAGATCTTCGCTCGGGACAGGGGTAACATACCTGGAATTTTTATCGATAAAAAATGCATAGGTATGTAATATTGAAGATATGCCTGCATTATGAAGCCGGTCATTGATCCGTTTATAGGTCTGCCATCCGTCAGGCCATTTTTCCCTGTTCAGCTCAAGATCACCGAATTTAAAGAATTCCCCGCCTCCATGGTTATCTATCTGGTTGAATCCAAGACTCCTGCACATGGAAATCCATTCGTCAGCTGTTTCCTCCGTGAGCGTGCCAAAGTTCATAAGGTATGAACCATAGCCCTCTTTACCTGTGGTAGCCCAGGCTCCTCCTTTATCGGAAAAAGGGATATCCTTTGCCTGCGACATAACCTCGCGGATAACAGGCAGGATTTGCTTCTGAGGAACACCGATAAGAGTTATTTCAGCTCCTTTTATTCCGAAGTGACTGTAACAGGTTGCCCACAGGTGACTCTGAAGAGCAGGAAGTTCACGTACCCGTGTGAACAGATTCATTGAGAGGACACATCCGGCAAAAGGCTCATAAGGCATTCCTTCAAGCCTCAGGGGAATATTTACAAATGTCAGTTCATCAGCAGGGCCTTCTACCGATTCCACCTTCAGGTCAACAAAATCTTTTTTCTCTTTTATTCTGATTCTGACAGTCGTCCCTGCCTCCCCGAATGAAAGTTTTAATATACTTCCGCTTAGTGATGCCTGTGTTACCCTGAATTTTTTACCGTCACTCCTCAGTTCTGCGCACTGCGAAACCGAATCAGGAATCAGCCAGTCGGTCCCGGTCAGTTTATCGGTAAAATGAAGATTTTTCCCCTCTTTTCCTATTTCATACCTGAAATGGCTGTTTTCAATAATTATGCTCTCTTCATGTTCTGAAGAACATTGTATAAATACGGTGCAAAAGGAAAGCATCGTCAGTATAGGGAGTACATAACAGGCAAGTGATTTCGTTTTCATTGTTTGTTTGATAATCACAGCCAGCCATTGCTTTTCATCCAGTAACAACACCTGCCAAACCATTCCTCAAATGGTGGATTCTTAAGGAAACCATGTTCGCCCGACTCGTAGATATGAATCTCCGATGGAACTCCATTCTTTCTTAAAGCATTGTAGAATTCCAGACTGTTTTCAGGCTTTACCACACTGTCATCACCGGCAAGGATCAGAAACGCCGGAGGGGTTGATTTGGATACCTGAAGCTCGTTTGAGAAAAACCTGATCTGTTTCTCAGTTGGTTTTTTCCCCAGCAGATATTCACGGGAACCAATATGTCCCAGACTATCCGATAAACTTATTACAGGGTAGACGAGTATCATGAAGTCAGGCCTGAGGCTGGTACCGTTCTTATTCTCTGTCAGGGCATTTTCAAAATGTGTTCCGGCAGTGGAGGCAAGATGACCTCCAGCTGAAAACCCCATTATACCGATTTTGTTATTATTAATGTTCCATTCTTTTGCATGCTCTCTTACAACCTCAATTGCCATTTGTGCATCCTGCAGGGGAGCTATCGATTTGTCAGTCATATATCTGTCATCAGGCAACCTGTATTTCAGAACAAAGGCAGCAACACCAAGCTTATTGAATTCTCTTGCAATGTCGCTTCCCTCCCTGGTCATTAAAAGGACATGATAACCTCCCCCCGGACAGATTACTACCGCCGAACCACATGCTTTTTCAGCGGGTGGAAGAAATACTGTTATGGAGGGATGGGACACTTTATATGCAAGTGTCCCGGCATCTTTATCGATTGTGATCTCTTCTTCATCCGGAATATCCTTTGAGTCCGGGACCCTGCCGGCATAGAGCGGTAATACCTGCTGGGAGAAACCTTCACAGCCAAGGGCTATGAAAGCCGATAGAAAAAATAATCTGAGAGTCATATTGATTGTTGTTCTTATATATGCTGTTCTGAACCAGTTCATTTACAAGTGATTAGATAACTGCCTTCAGGCAGTTCGGCTTTGAAGCGCGGTCCGGTTGTATTTTTGATGACAACCATCTTTGTAACAGTGTTCTCAATTCTAAAGGATTTATTCCCGCTGGAAGCTGCTTCAAATAAAGCAGATGTTCCCTCCGGAACAGTTATTTCATATTTAATACCCTCCTTTGATTTATTCCAGTTTGATTTTATGATGCCAAAAGGAGTCTGATAGGAACAACTGACAAAAGTAAGACCTGAAGGCAGGAATGGTGACAATATGAATTTTCTGAAACCACGATTTTCCGGATCGGGCCTTATTCCCCCAAGCCAGCGGTAAAACCATTCTGAAACAGATCCGAACATAGGATGACAGTTGGAGTAGGTATTGTCACTTTCCTTCCATGTTTCCCAGATAGTTGTTGCACCATGGTCGATCATAAAGCCCCATCCGGGGAAGGCAGTACTGTTTATTATGTCAAACACGGTTCCTGGATCAGCTGTTGAGGAAAGGGCTTCAAGGATATATTTTGTTCCGAATATCCCGGTTGTAAAATGCCCGGCAGGAGCTTTTTTTACAGCTTTCATAAGTGAGTCGGCAGCTGCGGTTTTCTCATTCTCAGGTACAATGTTATAATAAAGCAGAGTTGCAAAAAGTGTCTCCCGGTTTATTGTATCCGCGACCGGTTTTCTCCAGTACATGTCCAGAACTGATGCTGTAAGGTCGTCCGAAAGCTTCCCGAATTTTTTCTCATTTGCGGTATCATTCATTATCGCAGCAAATCTCTTCATTATCCTTGCACAGTCAAGGTAATGAGTTGTCCCGATTAGTTTTACAGGAACCTTCACAAGAGATTCATGATCGCTTAAACCCTTTTCAACAACCCCTGAGGGATTTAACCTTGCTGCCTTCTCCATCCATTTCAGGTCAGAGGAGTATAATTCTTTAACCAGGCTTGTATCGTTATAGAACAGCAGCATTTTGTACTGTGTTATGAGGAAGGCCGATTCCCAGCTTAATCCGCAAATTCTGATACCGACGTAAGGGGCGGTATCTATAAAAATTGAATCTTTCATGGCATCCACCCAGTCGTAGATTGTTTTCCGGTAAAATGATTGCATGTTGAAATTATACATGAATGCTTCACAAACTGCATTCAGATCACCTCCATAGCCGAATCGTTCACGTCCGGGACAGTCAGACTGCACACTGACCAGATTATCCAGGAAGGTTCTTCTGGAAGCCTTCTGAATTGAGTTGATCAGTTCTGATGAACAGCTGAAGCTGTTGACATTTTCAACATCTGAATTCAGCGCCAGTCCTTCCAGATCATTTATCTGAGGGGTATAGTTCAGCCCTTTGATTTCAATATACCGGCCGATATGAAATGTGAACACCGGGCTATACCATATATCCCTGTTTTTTCCGAAGATGTAACTGTCGGTTTGCCATGCGACGGCGGGACAACCTGGCCCGTTGCCGGCATGCCACACTGTTTCCTGTGATCCGTCAGCTTTTACGCCGGTTCTTTTAATCTGCCCGGCTACCGAAGTCATAGGATTTAGTGTCCCGTCTTCATAAAGCCTCTCTCCGAACCTTAAGGTTATCGTGTCGCCGGGATTCCCCTTTAGCCTTATCCTGTAAATCCCGGTAAAGTTGACTCCCATGTCAGCGATATAAGTGTTTTTCAGCGGGGAGGTTATTGCTACCGGTTTACAGGTACTGGTAATCCTGACAGGAGGGAAGAAGGCCTTTTCCGGTTTGCCGCCCGGCCCGTTGTTCCGGACAGATCTTTTCCATCCTGAATCATCAAACCCGGGGAGATTCCATCCGTTAATCTCATTCCCTGCATTATAAACTTCACCCAGGTATACACTATTCTTCATGACCGGACCATATGAGTACTTCCATTGACTGTCGGAATTTACCTCATCCGTTTCCCCGTCAGCATAAACTATCTTCAGTTTTGCAATGAACGATGGTTTTCCGACCGGTAAATAATCCCGGAGGTTAAACTGGCTCCACATTTTCATCGGTAAAGGATTATAGAATCCATTCCCGACCGTAGCTCCGATACAATTTTTACCTTTCCTGATATCAGAGGTTATATCGTATTCAGAATAATAGATCCTTTTCGAAAAGTTTGTCCATGCCGGGTCAAGAAAGCTCTTCCCGGCCGGTTTTCCGTTGATGGAGGCACTGTAGTATCCTGCAGCAGTAATATAGAGTGTAGCTGACCTTACATCTTTCTTTACTGAAAATTCCCTTCTGAATAACGGAGCAGGGAAATTACCATACATCAGTGAGTCAGCCACGGGCCATTCCCTGTTGTCTGTTATCCAGCAGGCCGGCTTAAGATCGCCATTTTCATCCGTACACGATTGATTATGTAAATCGCATGATGATATCAGCAGGAGAATTAATAATAATTCAATATTAATCTTACTCTTAACTGCGGTGAAGAACTGTTTCATGGTTGATATATTAATCAGGTATCAGTATCCGGTATGGAGGGCTCAGGGCTCAGGGCACAGGGCTCAGAGCTCAGGGCACAGGGCTCAGGGCTCAGGGCTCAGAGCTCAGGGCTCAGGGCTCAGGGCTCACCAATTACATATTACTTATGTGTATCTCTTCCTTCCCAGCCGGTTTTACCCTTATCCATGAATACCTCCTGAAGAGTTTTTGAGACGCGGTTATCAACCTCTTCGACAAGCTGGACCCTTAAAGGATTTTTAAGACGTTTCTGCCATTCAAGCACCTTTGCATATGGTTCGGTATTCTTATCAAAATCATATACAAGGTAAGCCCATTTTTCTGCAAATACATTGCCTTTCAGCACTGGTACAACCTGTTGCATGTTAGATGAAAGATAGGGATGAGAAAGTCCGCGTGCCCAATAAATCCATGGTCCTGCAGTAATGTAGAAGAAAGGATTAAGCAGTCTTGGCCCTGATTCAATTCCGGAATTGGAATAATCGAGCTGAATACCTGCAAACCCTATCCCTTTATCTTTATTGAAAAAGATTATCCATGGAACGTCAGCCTCCATCTTCAGATCGGTAAGATCCGGCATATTAGTCACATCGTAAACTATAATTGAATCTCTGATGACGTCATACCATGCTGCATTAGTGATAAGTTCACGTTTGAAGACCAGCTCCGCGTTTCTGAGGGCAAGTGAATTTACTGTTTCATTTATCCGCATGCACGTGGAACTAAGGAAATAGGGAACCCCCGGAAAGAACTCATACCTGACAGAGGCATCGACTTCGGGTACCTCCCTCATATTATCCCATACTTCGCTTCTGGCAATGACAGGGCCGGCAACAGTTTTGATGTTTCTTGGCGGTTTCCAGTCAGCCGTGTGGGTCCAGGCACGGGGAGGAACATAGATGTCGGGATTCCAGTGCATAGCTCCGTTGGTCTCCAGCCTGTGAAAGAACGGGGCGTCCGGTTTACTTTTTAATGTCATCTGATCGAGGTGGCCCGAATTGGGATGAAGTATGACTGTCATGGCATCGTTGTCAATCTGAAGTCCGGGCGCTTCTCCCTGAACACGCAGGTCTGTCTCGTACATTTTAGCCATAGCATCAGGGTTGTTATAGAAGACTAAAAATACCCTGCTTGATTTTCCCGGAACGTCCGCAAGAAAAGCCACCCTTGTTGTAACGGTAGGCATCCAGAGTGGTACCTTGCGTGTCGGATTTCCGTTTTTATCAGGAGCCAGATCATCCTCTTTCAGATATTCCATCTGATCATATACCTGTGAAGGTACCTCCGTCAGGACATGACTCACAGGATCTACTTCGGCAACCCGGATATCCCTTGCAAGCTGTTGAGCTTCATCAGGATAGAAAGCAAGAAGAACCTCGACGGGCTCTTTACTGCGGCTGATACCCGCGGTTTCACTGACCACAACCGATTTATAGCTCTTCCATTCTTTGGCAAATACTGCGGTTCCCTGGGGAGCCGTGACTGTCTTAACCGCACTCGTTATGACATCATCACCGGCGGCATGAATGGATTTCTTCATCCGCACCGATATTCTTATGCTATAATTCTTTCCCGGTTCCCATCTGACCCAACCGACCACACTGAAATTTTTATAGCTGGTGGCATCCTGAGACATGCTGTATCCTGATGGAGGACGCTCAGATATCGGAGGACGGTTCATGTTTTCCGTATCACTTTCCCTTCGAAGGTCAGTAGCCCTCAGAACATTCCCGTCAACTGCTGCCTCCACCTCAATAATTGAGGATTGAGGCAGCTCCACATCAGCTTTGAAGTGATAGAACGGTATCCCGGGAGAGGGGTAACCCAGTTCAATTTTTTTAATATTCAAATCATTCTGAGCTTTCGGCTTCTGTGCAGAAATCGTTGCTGCATACATAATCGTTAAAAGGATAACGAATATTTTCTTTAAAATATGGAACTCAGGTTTAATCATGATATTGTTTCTTTTAATCTTGTTTATCTGTCTCTGTAGCATTTTGCCGGTTCAATCCTGATCAGCACCTTGATCACTTCTGTTCAGTAATAAGGTTTCTTTCCCTTAAATCTTTAAGGCCATTCTGCCACGGGCCTCCGGCTCCCCAGAGGTAGTAGGTGAAATACATCGTACTTTTCTGGTAGATGGGGGTCCAGGGCTGGAATTCGACATAATAATAATGTGCCTCACTATTTGACGGATGGTTCATCCACATATGCAGGAAAAGGGGTTCGGTAACCGGAAATGCTCCCACAAAGGTGATATCCTGCTTTGTATCGTAACCGGAGTACCATCCCTCTTTCATGAAGAAGGCTCTTCCATAGTATTTTTCCGGTTTCATCCGGTATTCATGGGTTCCGTCCTTTTCGGGGACTGTGAATACATCCTCTGTCCAGTGTTTTTCACCCAGCTCAAGAATTGGCTGCGGTCCCAGGACATTGGCTTCGGGATTTTTGAATGTCAGCGCGAACTGCACCTCAAGCAGAGGTGAGTTTCCGTAAAGCGTGAATATTTTTTCGATTTCATTTCCATAATAATCAGCGGTCATTTTCACTCTGACGTAATCGCCTTCCTTCTTAATGACCTCAGCGTTGTAAACCTTATGGGTTTCCATACTGCCCTGACCAAGAAAATCTTCAAATCCTCCATATGGGTAATAGCCTCTTTTTCTGAACGGGCGCTTATCATCCGCTGCTTTTTCAGGCCAGAGCTTGAAGAGAACGTTATCGTTCCTTGATTTGACTATATACTCAATCACCCTGGCTCCGGTAGTGAGCAGTGTTATCCGGACGCTGTCGTTTTCAAGCCTGTATTCGGGGATCCCGTCACTATTAAGGTCCACTTCATATAAATATGGCTTTCCGGTTGCTGCTCCAACTCCCAGCTGGCTGATATTTTCAAGTCCCAGCGCTGATACTTTTACGTTATAGCTTCCTGCCGGAACCTCCAGCTCAAATGACATATTCTTAAATGTCGCAGTCTGGGCAGTACATGTCTGAGAACTGCTGTAGACTACCTTTTTTGGATTATTCTTGTCAACTACCTCTACCTTTACAGGAAAGGATGTTTTTGTTGTAAAGTTATGTATTGTAACAGGATAGGTCACTTTTGGCGTGAGGCCATAGAGAAGCTGCTGAACGGATATGGCACGCGGCAGATCAAGTATTGTAAGGGCGCTTTTAGCCGAGGTCTCCCATTTGTAATGCAGCGCTATCGGGTTTGTCTTACGCATAGCACTGGCCTGTGGAATTAATGCAAACTGCAATGTTCTTGTCGTTCCTGCTGGCAGAGTGACCTGGGATGAAAGGCTGCCGGCCATTTTCAATTCCGGAGGAAGTACTATTTCAAGTGATCCTGATACCGGGTGGGAATAAGTATTTGTGACATTGACAGTAAGCTGGTAATCTTTAGTTGATGCATCAAGACTTACCCGATCGCCAAAATATTCTTCTAGGAATACCCTGTCGAGCAGTAACAGCTCAAGCGCGTTCCGGTAGAGAGCCGGTCCCATCATCTTCCCCATCCCGAGCACTCCGACTTCACGGCGATCCATGATTGTTTCCCACATAAGCTTCTTTGACATCTTTTCCCCTTTTTTGGTAAAAAGTACCATGCATGGAATGGCATCGCTCTCCAGGTTGCCTGTAGTTGTTACAAACGGAACATTCTCATTGTCAATTTGTTCCTTGTTTCCTTCTCCCGCAATATATCCATCATAATGATAAGCATCTGCAGCAGTATCATATACCATACGGAATACATAACCTTCCTTTTCATGAGCAAATTTGATCCATGAATCGGTTGTGAACATGCTCTGGACCTGCAGACCGTCATAATTTTTACAGCCGTAGATCTGTCCGAATCCCACATCAGCAATAGCAGGATTATTTACCTTTGCCAGCCAGTCATCAAGCTCTTTCTGTGCCAGGAAATCCATGTAACCGCTGAATGTAAACCAGCTGTTTCCCTCGTTCATTCCTTTTCCTATCACCTCAAGAGGATGCCCGGGAGTGCATGTTACGCTTTTAAGCAGTGTCTCTGCTCCAAACCATCCCCGTCGGAGATCATATTTATCCAGAAGGGTTTTTGTATTGGAGACCAGGTCATTTACTTTATCCCTGAGAACCTTGCTTTTCGAAGAGATGACGAAGATCTTTTTCGGACCATTCTCAAGGTAAAAAGCATTTACCTCCGTAAAATCAAGAGCGAAATACTGATGGCTTTTCAGTTTCTCTTTCCAGATATTTTCTTTTGGCAGTTTGGCAGTAAGCGCCTTCCCGGCTTCCGAATCAGGATCGGTCAGAACCAGTATGCTATTACCTGACAGTGATTCATTGAGCTTTTGTAGCGACGGCTCATCAAGTTTTACATACTGCCCTGCAAAAAGGTTATTAAGGAAACCTTCCTGCAGAGATAATCCGGGAATGGTCATATCGTCGGCAATATCAAGCTTACTCTGCGCTATTGTGTAGTCAATTTTTGGAATGGCCATTTTAAACAGATTGCCGTAGGAGATCCAGTCGCGGTAAATGTCATGCCAGTAGTTTGTGTATCCGTTAAACTGAAAACTGGTGGTTACTGCATTTTTACCCGGGTCGAATGAGCCATCGTATTTATAGCTGTCAAGGTTTTGACCATTAGCCATGCCGGCCGATAGGACCAGCAGCAACACGGTCAGGAAGTGATAATGTCTTGGAAAAGTTTTCATTGTTTCGCTGTTATTGATTTATTAATTAGTTTTCGTTTCTTATTGTCTGCTGGGTGATAAAAATAGTATAAAAAACTATTTAATGGTTATCAGATTTCTGTCCCTCAGCTCTTTCACACCGTTCTGCCATTTTCCTCCGGCTCCCCACAGATAATATGTGAAATAGGAGGTGGTTTTCTGAACGATCGGGACCCATGGCTGGAATTCATTGAAATCATAGTGTGCATCACCATTGGTATCCAGATTCTGAAACATGTGCAGGAACAGGGGCCGTGAAACCGGAAATGCCCCGACGAAGCTGATATCTTCACGGGGATCATACCCTGAATCCCATCCCTCTGCGGGATTAATCACCTGCCCGACATAAAATTCAGGACGCATCCTGTACTCCTTCAATCCGTTCTTTTCAGGTACTGTGAATATATCCTCCGTTCCATGTTTCTTCCCGAGAACGAGAATCGGAACAGGGGCAATGACATTGGCTTCGGGATTTATAAATGTCATAGCATACCTCACCTCAACAAGCGGGGAATTACCAAAGAGTGTAAATGTTTTTTCCAGCCTGTTCCCGAAATAATCGGCAGTCATTCTTACACTGACCAAATTGCCCTCTTTTTTAAGGATCTCAGGAGTGTACAGCTTATGGGTTTCCATACTTGCCTGCCCAAGAAAATCCTCAAAGCCCCCATAGGGATAATAATTTCTTTTTCTGTACTCCCGGCTGGTATCCGCAGGTTTCCCCGGCCATAGTTTAAACAGTACATTATCATTCCTTGATTTCACAAAATACTCGATAATGCGTGCACCTGTAGTAAGAAGTGTGACCCTCACACTATCGTTTTCCATTACATATTCGTTGATGCCGTCATGATTGAGGTCGGTTTCATAAAGCCGGGGGGCTCCCTCGGCTTTTCCCACTCCGAGCTGACTGATATTTTCAGTTCCGAGAGCAGTTACCTTAACGTTATAACTTCCCGGAGAAAGCTGAAGGTCAAAGGTCAGGTCCCTGAATGTACCCGTCTCTGCAGAGCATGATTGTGTCGAAGTGAAGACCACCTTCCCGGGGAAATTTTTATCAAGCACCTCGAGTTTTACCGGGAATGTTGAATTGCCTGTGAAATTATGAACAGTAACAGGATATGAAACCACTGGCGTAAGTCCGTAGAGCAACTGATGGGCAGATATAACAGGGGGAAGATCGAGCATCGTTAAGGTACCTTTTTCCCCGGTTTCCCATTTATAGTGCACCGCTATTGGATTTGTGGCCGCCATGGCACCGAGCGTTGGCTTCAGCTCTAGCGGTATTGATATCGACCCCTTTGCCGGGAGGCTGAGCTGTCTTACCGACGGGCCTTCAATTTCCAATTCCGGAGGAAGAACTATTTCAAGCTTGCCTGAAACTGCATGTTCATAGGTGTTAGTCACATTTATATAGAGCTGATAACCTTTTGTATATGACTCCAGGCTAATCCGTGAGCCAAAGTACTCCTCCAGGAAGAAACGGTCGAGAAGCAAAAGCTCAAGAGAATTTCTGAAAGGCGCCGGTCCCATCATTCTTCCTTCACCTGATACACCCACTTCATGCCGGTCCATAATAGCCTTCCACATTGTCTGTTTTGTCAGAGGTTCCCCTTTATTTATGAAAAGCACCATGCAGGGGATGGCATCATCCTCAGGGTAACCGGTAGTGAGTACAAATGGAACATTCTCATTGTCAATCTGTTCTTTATTTCCCTCGCCGGCAATATATCCGTCATAATGATACAGGTCGGCCGCTTTATCATATACTGACCTGAATATGTAACCCCCACGGGAATGTGCAAAATTGAGCCATGAATCGATTGTATACATATTCTGGGGCTGCAATCCGTCATAGTTCTCACATCCGTATATTGCCTGCGGTCCGATGTTTTGTACGTAACCGACATTTGCCCCGACATCAGCTATTACCGGTATATTGACTTTTGCAAGCCACTTCCCGAGTTCGTTCTGAACAAGATAATCCATATAACCACTGAACGTGAACCAGCTGTTGCCCTCATTCATGCCTCTTCCTATAACTTCAAGAGGATGCCCGGGGGTGATAGTAACGCTCTTTAACAGTGTGCCGGTTCCGAACCATCCACGGCGCAGATCGTACTTTTCCAGGATTGCTTTTGTATCGTTGATGAGAACGGATACTTTATTCCTCAGGGCACTGCTTACTGAAGAGATCACAAAGATTTTCCTAAAGCCGTTAGTGAGATAAAAAATATTTACTTCCGTGAAATCTTTTGCATCCAGCTGGTGGCTGCGGAGTTTTTCATTCAGGATATCACTTTTCTTCAGTTCTTTCGTGAGCTTTTTCCCGGTCTCAGTACCGGGATCAATAAGTACGAGCACGTCATTGCTCTCAACCGTTCTTCCCAGTTCCTGAAGGGTGGGCTGGTCAAGGATAAGATATTTTGCGCCCAGCAGATTACTCATAAATCCCTCCTGTACGGATAATCCGGGGATGTTCATATCGTCGGCGATGTCTCTTTTGCTCTGTGCAATGGTATAATCAACATCCGCTTCGGCTATCTTGAAAAGGTTGCCATACCGGATCCAGTTATGTCTGTAATCGTGCCAGTAGTTGGTGTACCCGTTGAACTGAAAACCGGTTGTCACCTCATTCCTGTCAGGAGTGAAAGAACCATTGTATTTATAGCTATCCAATCCCTGGCCACTACCGGCTGAAGAGGTCATGACGAGGAGTAATGCAGCTGAGAAATAGCGTATCAGTCTTAAAAAGTTTTTTAGTCCTTTATTAAAAACCTGACAGTCTTTTTTTTGTTCTGTGCTTGATATCTGGCTCATTTTTCCTTATTTTCAGACAGCAGAAAGATCTGATTCTACTGTTCGGTTATGAGATTTCTTTTCCTCAATTCCTTTACACCGTTTTGCCATTTGCCTCCCATTCCCCACATATAGAAAGTAAAGTAGGTAGTGGTCTTCTGCATTACAGGCACCCATGGCTGGAATTCATGACAATAAAAATGTGCATCCGGATTCCTTGGATGATTCATGAACATATGAAGAAACAATGGAGGTTTAACCGGGAAAGCACTTACGAAAGAGATGTCCTCTTTCGTGTCATAACCGGCATCCCAGCCCTCCTTCAGGAAGAAAATCTTCCCATAGTACCTCTCCGGCAGCATTCTGTATTCCTGCAGTCCATCCTTTGAAGGAACAGTAAACACATCCTCTGTCCAATGCCTGGCTCCAAGCTCCAGCACCGGCACGGGAGCGATCATATTGGCTTCAGGATTATTGAATTTCAGGGCAAAACGTACTTCTACAAGGGGTGAGTTGCCATATAATGTGTATGTTTTTTCAAGTTTGTTGCCAAAGTAATCCGCAGTCATCCTGACCTGAACATAATCTCCCGTCCGTTTGACTATTTCAGCAGTGTATAATTTGTGAGTCTCCATACTGGCCTGTCCAAGAAAATCTTCAAAGCCGCCATATGGATAATATCCTCTCTTCCTGTACGGGCGTTTATCATCCACAGGTTTTACGGGCCATATTTTATAAAGGGCATTATCTCCCCTTGATTTTATGTAGTATTCAATTAATCTGCCGCCTGTTGCCAGAAGAGTTATCTTTACGCTGTCATTCTCCATGATGTATTCATCGATGCCATCCCCATTAAGGTCGGCAACAGTTAATACCGGTGACCCTTCAGCTTTTCCAACCCCAAGCTGGGTCATAATTTCAGACCCGATAGCCCTTGTTCTTACGATGTAGCTGCCCGGAGCCAGCTCCAGGTCAAAAGTCAATTCCCTGAATGTGCCTTTTTCAGCGGTGCACGTTTTTGAACTGCTGAATATAACTTTTTGCGGAGCGTTCCTGTCAAGTACCTCAATATTTACCGGAAAGGTTGTGTTGTCAGTGAAATTATGTATTGTGACAGGATAGGTGATTCCGGGGGTATGGCCGTACAGAAGCTGGTGAGCAGTAATGGCCGGAGGCAGATCTATCATGGTCAGGGTGCTTTTTTTACCGGTTTCCCATTTGTAATGTACTGCAATGGGATTAGTTCTTGCCATTGAATTAATTGACGGCTGCAGATTAAACTGCAGGGTTTTTGATCCGCCGGCAGGAAGCTTTACTTCGGTTGATGCAGGTCCGGCCATTTTCATATCCGGTGGAAGCGTTATTTCCAGAGTCCCGGAAATCGCATTATTATAAGTATTTGTAACATTCACATTAAGCTGATAATCTTTTGTATTTGCCTCCAGGCTGATCCGGCTGCCAAAGTACTCCTCAGGAAAAACCCGGTCAAGAAGTAATAATTCCAGCACATTACGATAAAGCTCCGGCCCCATCATCTTACCATTATCAAGAACGGCAACTTCACGGCGGTCCATAATGGATTCCCACATGAGCTCTCTGGTAAACTGCTTACCCTTCGGGGTAAAAAGAACCATACATGGTACTGCATCTTCATCAAGGGTACCCGTGGTTGAAACAAACGGAACATTCTCATTGTCAATCTGTTCTTTGTTTCCCTCGCCTGCTATATAACCATCGTAATTGTAGAGATCAGCTGCAGGATCATATACCGAACGGAAGGCGTATCCATTCCTGTCATGTGCGAACTTCAGACACGACTCAATTGTGAACATGTTCTGTACCTGTAATCCTTCATAATCTTTGCATCCGTATATTGCCTGCCTGTACCTGCTGGGAGTATAGTCGAGACTTGTCCCGACATCCGTGACTACCGGAATATTTACCTCTGCCAGCCAGGCTGTGAGTTCTTTCTGAGCCAGAAAATCCATGTAACCGCTGAAGGTAAACCACGAGTTACCTTCATTCATCCCCCTTCCTATAACCTCAAGAGGATGTCCTGCCGTGCAGGTGACACTTTTTAATAGTGTCTCGGCACCGAACCAGCCGCGGTGAAGGTCATATTTATCCAGTATCTCTTTTACGCTGAAAATAAGGCCGGAGACCGTTTTCCTCAGATCACTGCTTTTTGATGAGATAACAAATATCTTTTTTTGACCGTTCTCAAGATAAAATACATTTACCCCGGTAAAATCCTTTGCATCGGACTGGTGGCTGTGAAGGCTCTCTTTCCTCAGACCACCTTCCGGAAGTTTTCCGGTAAGCTTTTTTCCGGCCTCTGTACCCGGATCTAAAAGGACAAGCACATTTCTGGCGGCTGCAGTCTCTGAGATCTTCTGAAGCGATGGTTGATCAAGCATTACATAATCACTGCTCAGAAGGTTATATATAAATCCTTCCTGCAGTGATAATCCCGGAATTTTCATGTCATCTGCAATATCGGCTTTGCTCTGGGCTATTGTGTAATCAGGATCCGGAACCGCAATCTTAAACAGGTTACCATAGCTGATCTGGTTATGACGTATATCGTGCCAGTATTTTGTATATCCGTTAAACTGGAAGCCGGTGGTTACTGAATTTTTACCTGGCTCAGGTGAGCCTTTGTAAATGAAATCATTCAGGTTCTGGGAATGACCTGTAATGGTGAAGAATGAAAATGCCAGGATCGGTAAAAGGAAATGCTTTTTAAAGGAAATATTCATGAAGGTGGTTTTTTTTATGAATCTGAAACCGGTTTCAAATTCCAATCTCTTGATTAGGTAAATTTAATAATAGAAATTTAATAGGTAATGAAAATAGTTATTATTTAACACGATTGTAATTTTTACTTTTTTGTCCTGGTATTAATCTATTCCATGAATTTTATTTATTATTACATTAATTATAATCCGGTTTATGGAAAATACAAAAAGGCTGCTGGCACTCGACGTGTTCAGAGGCCTTACAGTTGCATTTATGATAATTGTAAATAATCCCGGCAGCTGGGATTCCGTATATCCGCCGTTATTGCATTCAGTCTGGAACGGATGTACACCGACAGATCTTGTATTTCCTTTCTTTATGTTCATTATTGGATCAGCCATGTGGTACTCCTATAAAAAAACCGGTCATACCCTTACATACATCCTTTCTCTGAAGATCCTTCGCCGGACCGTACTGATCTATCTGATAGGATTGCTTATCACAGCCTATTCCGCATTCACCCTGGATCTTTCCGATATAAGGATAATGGGAGTCCTTCCACGTATTGCACTGGCATATGGAATTGCCTCATTTCTGGTACTGAGCATACCTGTAAGATGGATAACCATCACCACAGGAGTGATACTCCTTGGTTACTGGGCTTTGCTGCTGATCTTTGGAGGGAATCATCCTTTTTCGCTGGAAGGGAATTTCGCACGGACATTTGATATCGCAGTGCTTGGAATAAACCATATCCCTGTGTTCCATGGAGTGAAATTTGATCAGACAGGCCTTCTGAGTACTTTGCCCTCTATTGCAAACATAATCTTCGGCTATCTCGCTGCCCGGCTTATCGATACTACTGAAATTAAGTGGAATGCTGTCAGAAAGCTCTTTATTTATGGAATTGCCGGAATTGCAGCTGCCCTGGCATGGAATTTTATTTTTCCTATAAATAAGCCTCTCTGGACAAGTTCCTTTGTACTATACACTTCGGGGTTTGCCTGTCTGTTCCTTGGTGCCCTGCTCTGGATAACAGACATAAAGGGATATTCGCGATGGACCGGACCTTTCAGGGTGTTTGGCATGAATGCGCTGTTCATATATGTATTATCTGAAGTCCTTGCTATTACCCTCTGGCTGGTATCCGTTCAAACTTTTTCAGGAGGTAAGATCTCCGTAGCCGGCTGGATCTATGATAACCTTTTTTTACCCCTTGCAGGAGCATATAACGGCTCATTGCTTTATGCATTGATATTTACCCTTATCTGCTGGCTCGCGGGACTAATATTGTTTTACAGGAATATTATAATTAAATTGTGATATCCTTTACCCTTTAGCGGCTCATTGGAAATGGCTGAACCGGATCATAAACTGCTGAAAAAAACAGCTGCAATAGTTCTTGTTTTACTGGCGGCATGTACTCATGATTATAAGGTGAACAGCGATATTACCTTCTGCGGCCATAAAGTGGTACTTGACAATCAGGGCAGGATCGTTCCATGGTACTCACCCACCGGGAATGCTTTTGATCATTTTCTTCGTCTGAGATGGGACTTCGTCAGGAATAAAGTGCCTTATTCCCCCGGTCCTGATCCGCGGTCGCGCTACCCTCAATATTATTTCTATTGTGCCTTCAAACTGGCTGATGGAGTAATTGCACCGGATTCCTGGATGAATGATATCGGAGAAAAGATCCCCAACTGGTTTGAATCGGCCCGGCTGTACTATGCATATACCGGTGACTCATCAGTTATGAAGATTATCAGGGACTTTGTTGATTATACGATTGAACACGGGACAAGTTCTCCGGATTTTGCGTGGCCTGGTTTTCCCTATACCACAACAAATGCAGGAGACACTTTATTCCGCGGGTTTTCCAGCGCAGGAAGGCTGGTCCTTCATGAAATTCAGGTTGACCATGCCGGAGAGATGGGTTTTACATATTTCAGAATGTATCAGTTTACCGGCGAAAGAAAGTACCTCTCAGCAGCTCTCAATGTTGCTGACGTTCTGGCAAAATATGCCCGCACAGGAAGCGCAACTGCATCAGTATGGCCATACAGGGTTGTCATGGACAGCGGAAGGATAACTGCTCCCTACGGAGCAAACTGGAGCGGCTGTTATATGTTGCTTGAAAACCTGATCAGGGCAAATCTGGGCGATGTGAAAGCTTACCGGGAGGCACGCGATAAGGCAGGGGATTTTATTCTTAAATACCCGGTGAAAACCGGGTACTGGACTGATGGTCATACTGATACCAATGTAAGAAGCAATACATACAAAAGCAATCTCAGCGCAAGTAACACAACATTATGTCTCTTCGATTATCCTGATCTGGACCCTGCCTGGAAAGAAGACATTCCAAAGCTGATCAAATGGACAGAGGATAATTTTATATTCCGTACTGCACCCGGCGAACCTTCAACGATGTGGGGGGCTAATATAGTGGGGGAACAGGATTCATTCAATTTTAAAATGGATTACCAGACAGCACGCTATGCAGCTGCCTGTGCTCGCTGGTATTCTGTTTCAGGAGATGAATCTTACAGGGAAAAGGCTTACCGCTCCCTGTCATGGGTAACTTATTGCAACGATTCATCCGGAATGGCATTTGAAAGCCCTGTGAGTAAAGGTATTTTAAGCTGGTGGTCAGATTGTTATGGTGAATGTCCGAGAATGTTTTACCAGGCTTTTGCAGGGGTGCCTGAATGGGCGCCGCCACACGAGAACCATATACTTTATTCGGAAGGAGTCCTCAGGGATGTGCATTATGATAAAAATAAATTAAAGTATTTTGCCACATCCGGTACAGGTACTGAATACCTCAGGCTCGCTTTCAAACCTGTCAAAGTTGTAAGTAACGGAGTTCCGGTGTCATCAGGTAAATATCCCGGATCGGACAGCTACACTCTCAGAAGACTGGGGCAGGGTGATTATTCGGTTATAATAAGAAGGAAATCAGCCGGCTATGTGGAGATTTCGTAAGATATGAGACCTGGTTTCCATGTCGTTGAAGATGTCAGAAAATCAGGTTAATAGCAGGTGTATAAAAGTATTATACGC
>VFSW01001174.1_pt1 | contig 39517 bp, 48 predicted proteins | sample 5358111 | NCBI WGS metagenome assembly VFSW01 (sample SAMN11554181, study PRJNA540505) | mine drainage metagenome | isolation source: sediment from site ElyBrook_90M | place: USA: Ely Copper Mine, Vershire, VT | collected 2017
GCGCGCACTATATCGGCGCGCGCGGCCGCGGCCGCGCGGGAATTGTCGAATGACAAGGTTTCCGAACTCCCGGCGGCATTGGCGAATGCGCGGGCGCGAATACCGACCGCGATGAGCATATCGACCGTACTGCGTGCCAATGCGCCGATGCGTTCATGCTCCATCACCGAATAGCGTCCGAGCTCCAGCATGTCGCCGAGCACGGCAATGCGCCGCGCCGCATGCGGGAATTCTTTCAGCGTGGCAAGCGCTTCTTCGACTGCCGCAGGAGAAGCGTTGTAGGAATCATCGATGAGAATCGAGCCGTTCTTCCCGGCGAGGAGCCGGCCGCGGCCCGGCGGCGGTTCATAGCTCTCGAGCGCAAGAAGCGCTTCCGGGAGCGGGATGAGGAACGCGCTTGCAACGGCGAGCGCGGCGGCGGCGGGAAGGAGTTGCGTTTTTCCGACCGAACCGCGCACGCGGAGACTGCCCCGTTCCTCCCCGAGGGCGACGTCTGCGTCCATGCCGACGACCTTCCCTTCTTGCTCATGGAAGCCGAGAGTGTCGATGCGTACCGCGGCATCGGCCGTGGTGCCATACGAGATAATGCGCGCCGGCGTGCGCGCCGCCATAGCAACCGCGTAGGGATCATCGGCTGGAATAATGAGCGGCGCGGCAGGAGGAAGCGTATACGCGGGAGAAAATTCTTCTTCCCGTACCGCTTCGGGCGAAGCGTATGCCGCAACGTGCACGGGGAGCTCGGGCAAGCGCGTTACCACGACCACGTCCGGCGGCGCGATACGCAATATGCGCGCGAGGGCGCCGGATCGGTCCGCCCCCGTTTCAAGCACGAGCATGTTCGGATAATGATTCGGCAGAATGAGGAGCGCGATCGCGCTCCTCACGAGCGCGAGCCATGCAAAAGGATTGCCCCACGGATTCCCCACTCCGAGAATAGTGAACGGGACGCCAAATTCACTATTGAAACTCTTTTCGCTTTTTCGGACAAAGAAACGCGTCGCGAGTACGGCCGCAACGGCGTCTTTCGTCGACGTTTTCCCGACCGAGCCGGTTATCATCACGATCTGCGGCCGATAGCGCCGCACGACCGCGCGCGCAAAGAGCCAGAGTATCATCGCAACGATTGATTTCAGGAAATTTTTCATTGGAGCGTCGTGGTCGCAAAGCCGCGATCAGGTGGCACGTTATAATAGTTTATAAGAAAATGCACGAGGTCAAGCAGTGATGTCGAGAGGGATTGCTCGGCGTAAATGACATGTTTCGGATCATCGGTGTAGAGAAGAATGATAAAGCGCGGGTCGAATGATGGGAAAAAAGCGACTTCGGAATTGAAGAATTTGTCGTTATAGTACCCGCCCGTCGGCGTCGGCAATTGGGCAGTTCCGGTCTTTGCCGCAACGGACATCGTCGGAATCCGCGCTGATACGCCATCGACGATGAGCGCTTTGTCCCAGAGCGCATCCATCATGACGGTTGTCTCGCGCGCGGCCGCTGGAGAAAAAACCCGAGTGCCCTGACCCCAGTCCAGTTTTTGTACCACGCCGGAATTGAGCCGTATCGCGCTCACGAGATGCGGTTCTACCATGACGCCATGATTGGCGATCGCGCCGAGCGCGCGAATCATCTGTATCGGCGTCACTGCAATGCCCTCCCCGAAAGCGGCCGTATCGTAATAGATCTGTTGCGGCTTAGAAAGGTTCCCGATAAGCGCGTCGGTCTCGTTCGGCAGGTCGATACCGGTCTTCTGTCCGAAGATTTTCGTGAAATATGCTCTGAATTTTTCTTGGCCGAGCTGTTCCGCCACCCATGAAGCGCCCACATTGAGCGATTGTTCTATGATCGTTTGCATGGGAATAATGCCGTACGCGCCGTGCGACCGGTAATTCCAGTTGCAAATGCGATTGCCGTCGACCTGGATACAGCCCGTATCGTTATACGTCGTCTGCGGCGTCACGACGCCGGCGGTAAGCGCCGAGGCCATCGTTATCGGCTTCATGATCGAACCATACTCAAAGACGTGTTCAACCAACGGATTGCTGAGAATCTGCGGATTGATGCTCTGGAGATCGTTCTCATTAAACGTCGGATAGGTCGCGAGCGCTCGTATGGCGCCAGTTTTCGTATCCATGATGATGCCGCCGGAACTTATGCTTGAATATTTCGTATTCACTTTCGCGAGATCAGCGGCGAGCCGCATCTCCACCTCCGGTTCGATCGTCGTTACCACATCGCCTTCGCGCGCGGCTCTCGCGTTTATCAGCAGACTGCTGACGTTTGAAAAGAGTTCGGCAAAAAAGTTCTTATGCAGTGAATCTCCTGAACGCGAGAGCGTTTGGTCATACGTCGCTTCGAGACCGGTCTGGCCGGTAAGGGTGGTCCCGGAGCCGTACGAGACGATACCGATCGTTTGCGCGGCAAGCGTATTGCCCGGGTAATAGCGCCAACGCTCGCGTAACACCTGTACGCCCGGAATTCCCATGGCGGCGAGCGCCGAACCTGCCGCGTCCGAAAGGTGGTGCGCAACTTCAATATACACTTGTGTCTTCTTTGCGGCCGCCGCCAAAAACGCGGCATGATCAAGCGATGAGGAAGCGATGGAAGTTATCGCGGCATAGGCGGTTTCGGGATCAGTGAGCATCTGTGGATTTATCGCTACGAGATAACCGCTGGCGAGTGTTGCCGCGGAAATAAGCGTGCCGTCTTTGCGTTTGAAATAAATCGAGCCTCGGTCGAAAAGCCCGCCGCTGTTCGAAGCGAACTGCTGATCGGCTTTCTGCGCGTAATCCTGCCCTTGAATGATCTGGACGACATACAGGCGCATCAGGATAAGGAAGGCGATGAGAACGACTGCGGCGAGAATGAGACGAATGCGAATACGGAACTGTGCTCGCATGGTTTACCTTAGCGGAGTGCGGTGACGCTCTGAGCCGGCACGAAAGCTTGCGCGATTGGCTTGGCATAACCCGCCGCGATGTAATTCGTGCTTGTGATCTGCGTCATTGTGGCGAGATATTGGGACTCGAGCGTGGCGACCGCCGCCTCGTCATTCCTGACCGATTGCGAGAATTCAACCGTGAGTACCGCATAACTCATGACGACCGCGATGAGGCCGATATAGGTAACGGCAAGCACCGCGACCGTTCCGAAACAGAACGATACCGGGGAGAACGGGAGACGGAAACGGAACGCGCGCGTACGAGCCGGCGTCCGGGAAGAATGTCCGCGTACGATCGTGTTACTGGGCATAGGAAAAAGCTGCGACGCGGGGACGGGAGGATCCGGCAAGCGCGTCGGCCGGGACCCGTTCAAAAACACGGAGTTTTGCGCTCCGTGCGCGCCGGTTGGAAAGAATCTCAGAACGCGTCGGCACGATGGGCTTCTTTGGAGAAAGCGAGCCGAGTCCCGCAAGCGCCGCGTCACGGAGCGCGTTCTTCACGATGCGATCTTCAATGCTGTGGAAAGAAATGACCGCCAATCGACCGCTTGGCGCAAGCGCGTCGAGCGCCGCGGCAAGTCCTTCGCGCAGACTCCCAAGCTCATCGTTGACGGCGATGCGGAGCGCCTGAAAAGTCTTCGTGGCCGGATGAATCTTCCGTTTTTGATACCATGACGGCGTCCCGGCAATCACGGCCGCGGTGAGTTCGGCAGTCGTGAGAATCCGTTTCTTCGAGCGCGCTTTCACGATGGAACGCGCGATACTGCGCGCGAAACGCTCCTCACCATAGGCGAAAAGAAGATCGGCAAGAGCTTCTTCGGAGAAGGTATTGACGATATCGGCCGCTGTTTCGCCGCGTTCGGCATAATTCATGAGGAGCGGCTCATCGCCCTGGAAAGAGAATCCGCGCGGCGCGGCGACTTGATACCCGCTCCAGCCAAGGTCAAAGAGTATCTTGTTCACCGGAGCAATCTTGAGCCGTTCGAGTATGCGCGAAAGGTTGCGGAAATTGTCGTTTACCACATGCGCGATCGGACGATCGTTCCGGCGGTCGAGTGCGTATGCCTCGCGCCCGCGTTCGACGGCCGCAGGATCGGCATCAATGCCGACGATGACTCCGTCCGCGCCGAGGCCCGCAAGGAGCGCGGAAAAGTGCCCCGCTCCGCCGAGCGTCGCATCGACCACGCTCTCATCCTCGCGCACCGCGAGCGCCTTCAGTACTTCGGCCATAAGCACGCTGTCGTGACGGGCTTCCATATCAGTCCTTGCTCGCGGCGCCGTTCCCGAGCGTTTCGGCGAAAGTCTCGGCATCACGTTCGATAGCGGCCGTGTATTTCTTCCACGCGCTCTCTTCCCATATCTCGACCCGATCGGCGACTCCGGCGATGACCGCCATCTCCTTGATCGATGCAAATGATTTCAAATGTTCAGGAATCAACACGCGGCCCGACTTATCGACCTCGACCTCGGAAGAACCTGCAAGGAAAAGACGCGCGAGCCCGCGGCGGGCGGCGCTCCCGTTTACCTCCTCCGCATACGTTCGCGCCTCCTTCTCCCATGCTTTGCGGGAATAGATATACAGACAATGATCGAGGCCGCGCGTCACGACGACAACGCGGCCCAGATCCTTTCGGAATTTCGAAGGGACCGAAATCCTGTTCTTGGAATCAAAAGTGTGTAGGTATTCTCCGAGAAACATAGTGCGGAATGGCTGTGGAATGCAGGAACGGGCCACCACTCCCGTTTCCCACTTCACTAACCATTAGTGGATTATATACCACTTTTCCCCACTTCCTATGTTTAAGTTATCCCCATGTCGTCAAAACGGCGCACGATCTGGCCGGCAGACGAAATCCGGTGCGGGGCTTGCCCGCGCCGGATGGGGAGAGGAATCCTTATCGCGGCCGCAAAAGAGGAAAGAGTTGCCCTTCCCGTATCGAAACCCCTTCAAGGAAACTGAAAAGACGTTCGGATACGCCGAAGCCGAACGCTGGTGGCATACCGTATTCAAGCGCTTCGACGAATTCGGCATCCGGCATTTGCGCCTCCTCATCGCCCGCCTCGCGCAATGTCTGCTGACGTGCGAAACGTTCCGCTTGGTCGATCGGATCGTTCAATTCGCTGAAGCCTTTGCCGTTCTCGCTCCCGGCGAGCACGACTTGGAAACGTTCGACGCTCCGCGGGTCCTGCGAGCTTTTTTTCGCGAGCGGTTCCATATAGACCGGCACATGTATAAGGAACCCGGGACCGGCGAGCGTCTTCCGGATCTGTTTCCATGCGGTATCGACCAGACGCCCCCGGTCGGCACTGTCCTCAAACGGGATGTTCCTCTCTCTGAGAATTGGCGCCCAGTCTGCATCTTCGTCGAGCGGATCGAGACCGTATGCTCCTTTCAGGAGTGCGCAGAAATCATACGTCTCCCACTCTTTGCTTAAATCGACGACAAAGTTTTTGATTGAAAAGACCTGTGTGCCGTACACGGTATCGGCGATCGTGCGATAGAGATCGACAATCATGGCCATGCCCGCTTCATAGTCCTTGAACGCTTCGTAGAACTCGAGGGCGGTATAGTCTTGCGCGTGTTCGGCCGACATGCCTTCGTTCCGGAACACGCGGCCGATCTCGAATGTCTTCGGAAGACCGGCGACCATGAGTCGCTTCTGCCAGAGTTCTCCGACCGAGATGCGCAGATAGACATCCAGAGCGAGCGCATTGTGATGGGTTACAAACGGGCGCGCTTCGGCGCCGCCGGTCGTCGTTTCGAGCACCGGCGTCTCTACTTCGATAAAATCCCTCGCGAGGAGATATGAACGGATGGTGTTCCAGAATGCGGAACGCCGCCGGAAACGGTCTGCCAGATCTTTTGAGAGCAGGATATCGAGATAGCGTTTCCGATAGCGTTCATCTTCATCTTTGATGCCGTACCATTCGTCCGGCAGGGGCCGGAGCGACTTCGCGAGCATGCGCCATCCGGTCGCGTCAAGAGACGGCATGCCGCGCTTCGTCGTAAAAGCGACCCCGGTGAATTCGATGATGTCACCCGCGTCGACCGTACTGCCGAAAAGGTCGTATGCCGATTCGCCAAGCTTGTCGCGTTGCACGTAGCACTGTCCCTTTGTCCCGTCAAAGAGGTCGACGAAAAGCGACCCGCCGTGCTCGCGCATCGAGAGCACGCGTCCGGCGAGCGTCACCCGTTCGCCGCTCTTCTCCAGGATCCCGTGCTGCGCAAGGAACTGATCGATCGGGTGCGTGCGGCTCGTGCGGGCCGGATACGCGTCCATGCCTGCCGCGGCAAGACGGCTTATCTTTGCGATTCTTTCAGCGCGCACCGTTTCAAGCAAAGCCATGGAGACTACTATAGCATCCGCGACGCGTTCCAGAACCGGCGGTTCAGCTCACTTTCTCGATGACATACGTCTGCTTGCCGGCGGGAGTCTGGAACGTAAAGACGTCACCCTTCTTCTTCCCCATAAGCGCGGCGCCGAGGGGAGAAATATGCGAGAGCTTCTTTACGCGCATGTCGACTTCCTCACTGCCGACGATGGTGTATTCGTGTATCTCGGTACTTCCCTCTTTCTTAATCGCCACTCTCGAACCGAAACTGACTTCGCTTTTCTTTTTGCCTTCGGTAACGATCTTCGTGTATTTCACGAGCTCTTCGAGCTTCTTGATGCGCTCTTCGGTCGCGGCTTGCAGATCGCGCGCTTCTTGATACTCCGCGTTCTCCGAAAGGTCGCCGAGCGCGCGCGCATACTCAAGATTTTTTGCAATCTCGGTACGACGCACCGTTTTAAGGTGTTCGAGTTCTTTTACCATCTCATCGAATTTCTCCCGTGAGACGACGGAATCTTGTGCATCGGCCATAGGTAGTGTGTACGGCTAGGTGCGCACATTGTACGCGAGGGTGCCCTGAGCGCAAGCATCGCGAACCCATTTCAAAATCTCGATGACGCGAAGGGTATGCCTCGGAAAAGGGCTCTCGGAGCCTGTCGAGACGAGAGCGAGCCGCTTTTTCAGCAGAAAAAGACGGCGTACCTTTCCCGAGGCATACCCGAGCGGAGTGTTGAAATGGGTTCTAGTGTACGAGCACAGTGGTGGTTGCGGTTCCGCCGACGTACGGCGAGTTCGCGGCGTGAAGCGCGTCAAAAAGTTCCCGCATGACATTCACCGCTTGTTCGCCTGCGCCATTCGGCCCCCGCTCGAGTACCACTGAAAAGGCGTATTGCGGATTGTGGTACGGGAAAAATCCTTCGACCCAGGCGTTGTCATACTGGTTATTCACGCCCGTCTGCGCAGTACCGGTTTTCGCCGCCACGCTCACATAAGGAAGGTTGATTGCCTGCGCGAGCGCACCGGTCACGCCTTCGCGCATCCCCTCGCGCACGACCGCGAACGTCGAAGTGGCGACCGGTACGGTCACATACGAGGGCGTCTGTCCGGCGAGCAATGTCGGAGTGTAGAGCTTCCCGTCATTCGCTATCGCGGCGGTGGCGCGCGCCATTTGGAGCGGCGTCACCTGCATCGAGTATTGCCCGATTGCCGTAAAATACGTATCGCCGAGATACCACGGTTTACCGAACGTCTTCTCTTTCCATGCGGGACTGGGGACCAATCCGCTCGCCTCTTCCGGCAGGTCAATGCCGGTCGGACTCCCGAAACCGAATTGCCGATACCAATAGTCGAGCCGGTCGATGCCGAGGCCCTTCTGATTTCCGAAGCCTCCGCCGACCGTGTAGAAAAAGACGTCCGAGGACCAAGCGATTGCTTTCCGCACATCGACTATGCCGAGCGCTTTCCACCCCTTGTAAATGAACGTTTTGCCGGGATGATAGGGATCCGGCAATGAAAGGAAACCGGGGTCGTCGATGGTGGTGGTCGGCGTAATGATCCCGTCGGTGAGGGCTCCGGAAGCGATGAACGGCTTCACGATGGAACCGGGCGCGTAGACGCCCTGCACCGCATGGTCGAGGAAAGGATAGCCCTGATCGGTATTGTACGCATTGATGAGAGCTGCGGGACCGCCGTTCGCCATGACATTCGGGTCGTAGCTCGGATAGGAGAAGATGGCGCGTATCGCGCCGGTATGCACGTCCAGAATAACGCCGGCACCGGCGATGAATTTCTGCTTCCGCGCGACATCGGTAATAGCGCGCGCAAAAAGCTGTTCGAGCGATGCGTCAATCGAAAGCTTCAATGTCCCTCCTTCTTTCGCAGGAATGATGCCCCCTTCCGAACGAATGTTGCCGAACGCGTCCCTTTCGGTGAGAATCTGGCCATTCTTGCCGGCGAGGAACGAATCGTACTCCGCTTCGAGTCCCGCGATGCCGGTCTCGCGCGTATCGTAATACACCCCGTGCGAATCTTTCTTCGGGTAGGAAACGTACCCGATGATCTGACCGAGAGCGGGCACCGGGTAATTGCGTATCGTACTGCCATCCGGTTCCGCGATATTGTCGGCGAGCACGGTCCCGTAGCGGTCAGTGATGACGCCGCGCGACGCGAAGAGCGTCGTCACCTCGAGACTGTTATGGGCGCTCTCGGCGGCAAAGGCCGCGCCATTGGTAATCTCGAGATTCCACGAACGAACGATAAGAATGCCGAGCATGAGCGCAAGCGTGAACGAGAGCGAAAGGAATGTCCTGCGGGAAAGCGGTTTCTCAAGCCGCCCTTCGAAGCGGGCGCGATCAAAGTCCGGCGCATTCGACGCGTCAAGAAATATCTCATCGGGAGCGATTTCCGGATCCCGCCGCCGCGTCCGCCGCCACTTCATCCCCTCATACTACTCGCCCGGAGCCGGCTGCGCACGAGAAGCGCGATGACAGTCGTGAGGGCGCCGAGGAGGCTGAAAATCGGCAGGACTCCCGTCTGCGGCGCGTAGTAGAACGTATCGGCAAACATACCGACGGCAAGCGCGGCGAGAGGCTCGACGGATGAGGAGATGAGCGCAAGTGCGACCGTGAGCGGCCACGGAAAAAAAATGACGGAAGCGAGCGCGGCAAATACGAGCGCGCCGCGCATCATGGGAGTGTTGACGTCGCCGAAAAGAACGGGGCCGTGAGCGCCGTACCGCTATCGCGCACGAGTACCCAAGTAGCCGAAAAAAGGTTTTGCGAAAGCATGATGCGCAATGTTACCGAAGGCGACGAAAGATCGCCGTCGATGCGCACGACGCTTCCGATAGGGAGCATCCCCGGCCCCGGCACAAAGACGCTGTCGCCGACGATGATCCCCGCGGAACGCGGCGCCGATGCGCTCACTGCGCCGCCGCCCGCGCCCACGAGCGTGAGCGGCACGTTCGCGCTTCCCACCCAGCCGCGTGTTGACATGCCCGGCGATGAAAAGAGTACCGCCCGCGCGAAGTCGGGAAGAACCGTCTCGACAACGCCGAGCGGTACGCCGCCCGCTCCGTATACCTCCATACCGCTCCGCACCCCCGCGTTTTTGCCGGCAGAGAGCACGAGCGTGTCATACGGACTTATGGGCGGCTGAGCGAGAACACCGGCCACAATCCCGGGAGTATGTTGTTGCGGCACAGAAAAACCGGAGAGTGCGGATATGCTGGCTATTTTCTGAGAAAGCGTTTGGTTCTCATTCGCAAGGACGGCGTTTTCGCTTGCAAGCTGTTCATTCCGGAGTGTGAGCGCCGCGCTATTGCCGAAACCTGCGGCAAGGATATGGCTCTCGAGCGCGAGAGCGTTCGCAAGGTGGAATACCGGTGCGAAAGCGCGCCAAAAAACGTTTGGCGCGGCAAGCCGCACGAGAAGAATGACGAGGACGCAGGCGAGTGCGCCCCCTCCCCACGAGATCTTCGCGGACGAAAGAAGCGCATTACGCCTCGCTAAGAATATCTTCTTCATCGATGAAAAAATCGACGTAGGGTAATGGATTTTCGGTCACGATGCCCGCGCCGCGCACGACGGTGGTCAAAGGATCGGGAGTGACTTTCACCGGCACGCCGAGCATTTTCGCGAGTATCTGCGGCAAGCCGCGCAGGAGCGCGCCGCCGCCGAAGACGGTAACGCCGTGCTGGAGCACGTCGGACAGGAGTTCGGGCGGCGTCGCTTCAATCACTTCCTTTATCGTATCCATGAGCGCGTCGAGAGAGGGCGCGATCGCTTCGCGGATGTGCACGTCGGTAAGCATCACTTCGCGCGGAAGTCCCGTCGCATAGTCGCGGCCGCGCACGCTTTTGGTAAGAGTCTCGGTGAGCGGCGTGACCGCGCCGATGGCTATCTTTATATCCTCGGCGGTGCGTTCGCCGATGCCGAGTTTGAATTCGCTCCGTACGAAGTCGATAATATTCTCATTCAGCTTGTCGCCCGCAACCTGCGAACTCTTGCTGGCGACGGTGCCGCCAAGCGCGATGACAGCGATGTCGGTCGTACCGCCGCCGATGTCGAGTACCATCGTGCCGATCGCGTCGGCGACCGGCAGTTTTGCGCCGATGGCGCCTGCGACCGTTTCTTCGATGATAATCGCTTCGCGCGCGCCGGCATTCTTCGCCGCATCGCGTACGGCGCGGCTCTGCACGTTGGTCACTCCGGTCGGTACGCCGATGACGACCCGCGGACCGAACAGCCTCGCGCGACCGCCGTGCGCTTTGTTGATGAAATACGTAAGCAGTTCTTCGGTTACCTCGAAATCGGAGATAACCCCGTGCAACAAGGGACGCACGGTGCGGATGTGCGAGGGCGTCTTGCCGAGCATCGTTTTCGCCTCCTTCCCCACCGCGACGACCTGATTGGTCTTATCGTTGACCGCGACGACTGAAGGTTCGTTTATGACCACACCGCGGCCGCGCACATACACGAGCGTGTTCGCTGTCCCGAGATCAATCGCGATGTCACTGCTGAAAAGTGAATTTTTAGAAAATCGTGCCATATTATTTTGCGTATGAAGCGAGGAGTTCCGCACGTGACGTTTTCACCACTGCTCCGGTCGCGCGAGAGACAACCTCAAAAAGACCGGTTGCCGCCGCATCTTTGCCGACCACGATGCGTTGCGGGATGCCGAGAAGGTCGCTCTCCGCAAATTTCTCTCCGGCGCGCACCTCGCGGTCATCGTAGAGGACCTCAACCCCGGCTTTCGTTAAATCCTCATACAACGCGTCTGCCGTCTTCGCCACTTCATCCCCGGGCTGGCCGAGAGAGACAAGATGTACTCCAAACGGCGCTATATGCTCCGGCCAGACGATACCTTTCTCATCCGCAAAGACCTCCACGATGGTGCCCATAAGACGGGTGGTTCCGAGTCCGTAGCAACCCATAATAGGTATCTGTGCCTTCCCTTCTTTGTCTTTGTACGTAAACCCGAATGCTTTCGGATATTTTTGTCCGAGATCGAACACGTTGCCCGCCTCGACCGCGCGCGCGGCTTGCACATTCCCTTTCCCGCAACGGGGGCATGGGTCGCCTGCCTTCACCTGCGCGACTTCGGCGTTCGCGCAGAACTCGCATGCATTGCAGAAAACGATATCGTCCTCGCCCGCGTCCGTAAGCACCATAAACTCATATGAAATTTTCTCGCTGAAATTGCCTCCCGATGCTTCGGTCGCTTTCGCCGTCAGCCCGCACCGCTGATAAATCCTGAAATACGCTTCTTTTACAATCTGGTAGAAACGCTCGAAGTCCTCTTGCGTCTCGTGGAAACTGTACATGTCTTTCATACCGAATTCTCGACCGCGCATAATGCCTGACTTCGCACGCAGCTCATCGCGATACTTTTGCCCTATCTGATACAGCGCGACGGGTAAATCTTTATACGAAGAAACGAATTCTTGCGCGATGGGCGTCACAATTTCTTCTTCGCTCTGGCCAAGCGCATATTCTTTCTCGGTACGGCTCTGAATCTTGAAGAGCACGTCCACGCTGTCCCAGCCGCCGGTTGTCTTCCAGTTTTCCGAAGGGTGCAACGTTGCCATGCGAATCTCCTGCCCGCCGATAGCATCCATTTCCTCGCGCACGATGTCTTCGATACGCGTGAGGACCCGGCGGCCGAGCGGGAGGTAGGAGTATACGCCCGCCATCTCTTTATGGATGTAGCCGGCGCGCACGAGGAGTTGCGCATTCTTCGCGACCTCGCCTGCGGGCGCCGCGCGACGCGTTCTGGTGAAGAGCTTCGACTGGCGCATATACGAGGAGTATATGCTGTGAGCGCGCCGAGCGCAAAAGTGCCAACCTCCCCTCTTATCCGACGATCCTGAAGATATCGTGAGCGCTAACGACAACCATGAGCAGGATGAGGAACACGAAACCGATTGCGTTTACGGTACGCGCGACGCTCGGTTTGATGGGGCGGCGAATGACGCTTTCGACGAGAACGAAAAGCAGACGCCCGCCGTCGAGGGCGGGAATGGGGATGAGATTTATGAGCGCAAGATTGATCGAGATGATCGCCATGAGCGAAAGGAGATCGCCGAGCCCTTGCGACGATGCGGAGCCGATCGCGCCCGCGATGCCGATGGGACCTGAGACCTGCGAAAGGTCAGCCCGGAACGTGAAGATGCCGTAGAAGAAATGCCAGAGCCCTTCTGCGGTGAGCACGGTCGCACCCCACGTAAGCGATGCTCCCTCGGTCACCGCCGCGCCGAAAGAGAGCGGCACCGTACCGATGGTGGCCACCTCGACGCCGAGCGCGTAGCGCGCGGGATCGTTCGGCACGATACCGGTAGAGGGCGTCGCCGTCATGGGGAAAACCTTGCCGGCGCGATTCACGGAAAGCACGACTTCCCCGCCGGCGCTCGCCGCGATGAAATCGGAAAAGCTCGCGGGATCTGCGGCATGCCACTTCCCCGCCGCATCTTTCGCGCTCAGGATGGAATCTCCCGGGAGAAGTCCGTCGCGGGCGGCGGGCGTGCCCGGGAGCACGTCCGCCACTGCGAGCGAAACGTCGCGCGCATGCACGACTTCGCTCGCGGAAAGCGCGCGCGGCGTGCCGGAAATGAGCGCGCCGGTGAGAAGCACGTACGCGAAAAGCAAGTTCATCGCGATACCGGCGACAAGCACCAGCGCTTGCAACATCCGCGGCCGCGCGGAGAACGCGCGCGAGCCGTGCTCGCCGCCGTCTTCGCCGTATATCTTCACGAAACCCCCGAACGGGAGCCAATTGAGCGTGTAGGCGGTCTCGCCTATCCTGCTGATGACCGCGGCGCGCGGTGGATAACCGAGTCCGAATTCATCGACGCGCATCCCTGAGAGCTTCGCGGCGATGAAATGCCCGAATTCGTGCACGACGATGAGCGCGACGATAACGGCAATGAAAGTAAGTATCTCCATTCCGTTATTGGGCGATTTCGGCCTCCTTTTTCTCGAGGATTCCGCTGAGCGCATCGGCGCCTGCGTCAATGAGTTTCTGGACCTCGCTCCGCAGGCGCGTGATTTCGTCTTTCCCGACGCCGCCATCCTTTGAAAGCGCGTCGAGCGCATGGAGCGCGCTGGTGCGGTGCGAGCGCAATGTTACTTTCGCTTGTTCGGTCTTATCGCTCGCGATCTTCGAAAGCTGTATCCGACGGTCGCTCGTAAGCTCGGGGAAAGAGATCCGCAAGCCCTGGTCATCAGTCGCGACGCCGACGCCGAGATCCGCTTCGGTAATGCCTTTCTCGATTGTCTTCAAAAGCGCGCTGTCCCAAGGAATCACGCGGAGCGTGCGAGCGTCCTCGATCGAGACGGAAGCGAGTTGCGTAAGCGGCGTGCGCGCGCCATACGCTTCGGCTTTCACCCCGTCGAGCAAAGCCGGCGTCGCGCGTCCGGTACGGACTCCGGAAAGTTCGCGCGAGAGCCACTCTTCGGTCTCCTTAATGTTCCTTTTCAGTACGGAGAAATCGTATGCCATGCGCGCATTATAGCAAATTCTTCGGCATGACGAGCGAAAGATGCTCGAGGATCATGCGGACGGGGGCGCTCCGGTCATAGAGGTACCCGCGCACAATCGCGATGTCCGAAAGAAATGCGGCGACGGATGCGCCGCCGGACTCTTTCAACGCGGCATAGGCGGCGGCCTCCATGCCGTTCACGATGCGTATGGCTTCTTCACGATTCTCACGCCGCGCCTCCTCGTCTTTCCCGCTCGCAAGTTTTTTGATCAACACGCTCCGCTTTTCGCGATTCGCGGTGAGAAACCGTTCCGCAATCTCCGGAATAGGGAACTTCCGAGGTCCCGTATGCGCGTTGAGGGTTTGCACGCGAGAACGGAGCGTCGGCAGGAGCCCGCCCATGCTCGGCAGAACGAAGAAGAGATGCACCCCTTCCGGCGGTTCTTCAAAGAGCTTCAGGAGCGCATTTTGCGCTTCGTGATACGCGCGGCTCGCCGTAACGATAAGCACTTTATGCTCTCCCGCAAACGGCGCGGACGCGGCAAGCTCCGTCACGCGCCGCGCATCTTCGACTGAAAAAAGTCCGCAGCGCAACGTGACAACGTCAGGATTCCCCCGTATCCGCACCCCGAGTTCCCGCGTTACCCACGAGAGCGCAGTCTCAATTCCCTCTTCCGCTTCCGCCTCGATGACGAATGCATGGTGCCGCATGAGGTGAGTATACCGCGACGCGCACATTCATTTTTTCGCCAGGATGCTTTTCTGATACGTATGCAAATGCTTGAGCGCGATGCCGGTGCCGCGCGCGACGCAGTAATAGGGGTCTTGCGCAAGCTTGGCGAGGACGCCCGTGCGACGGTACACGAGTTCGGGCATCTGCCGCAATTGGGAGGAGCCGCCGGTGAGGATGATGCCGTTGTCGATGATGTCGGCGGCAAGTTCCGGCGGCGTGTCCTGGAGCACCTTGCGTATCGCTTGCGTCATCTCCCGCAGTTCCCGCGCCATCGCCTGCACGAGATCGTTGGTCGAGATCTCGACGGTGCGCGGCAAGCCTGAAATGAGATCACGCCCCTTGATTGCGAGCGTAAGCTCTTCGTTCATCGGCACCGCCGCGCCGACTTTTATCTTCACCTCTTCCGCAGTCTTGTCGCCGATAGCGAGATTGTACTGTTTCTTGACGTGGTCGGTAATCGCCCGATCGAGACGGTCACCGGCGCATTTCACCGAAATCGAAGCGACGATGCCGCCGAGCGAAATCACCGCGACGTCAATCGTGCCGCCGCCGATATCCACAACCATCCGTCCCATGGGCTCATGGATGGGAATGCCCGCCCCGATGGCTGCAAGTATCGGTTCCTTCACCACGAACGCATTCTTCGCGCCCGCTTTCATCGCCGCCTCGATGACGGCGCGCTTCTCGGTCGAGGAAACGCCTGCGGGGACCGAGACGAGCACAGTCGGTTTGAACGGGTTCCTGCCGAGCGCTTTCCGCATGAAGTAGCGCAACATCGCTTCGGTCACGCGATAATCGGCGATAACGCCATCCTTCATGGGACGATACGCGATGATATCGTCGGGCGTACGGCCTACCATCCGCTTCGCTTCCGCACCGATAGCGAGGATCTTGTTGCCGCCGTGCTTGCCGTGCGCCTTGCTTACCGCGACAACCGAAGGTTCATTTATGACGACGCCCTTGCCCGGCACGAACACAAGGACATTGGTCGTCCCGAGATCGATACCGAGCTTCGGAGAAAAGAAAGGCATTGCGCGTATAGTATCGCTCTCTCCGCGCTCGCGCAAAGGCCGCGCACGGGATGGTACTATGTCCCGCATGCAGGAAGGGATGAACTTCGTCATCGAAGGAGGGCAAAAGCTCCACGGGCGCGTCGAGACGAGCCGCTCGAAAAACGGCGCGGTCGCGCTCCTTGCCGCTTCCCTTCTCAACCGCGGGCAGACAACCCTCAATCACGTGCCGAAAATCGAAGAAGTCAACCGTCTCATCGAGGTCCTTCGTTCGATCGGCGTCACGGTCGAGTGGCACGGTACGAATGTCGTCCTGCGGCCGCCGGAGAGATTTTCCCTCGAGACGATTGACCGGGCGGCGGCGACAAAGACGCGGAGCATCCTGATGTTCATCGGCCCTTTGCTGCACGTCCTGAAAGAGTTCGAACTGCCGCAATCGGGCGGTTGCACGCTGGGATTGCGCTCGGTGCGTCCGCACCTCATGGCGCTTGAGAAATTCGGCGTTGCGATAGAAGCGCGCTCCGAGGATTATCATATCGCGCGTACGGAACTGCACGGCGCGGAAGTCATTCTGTACGAATCGAGCGATACGGCGACCATCAACGCCATCTTTGCCGCCGCGCGCATTGACGGCAGAAGCGTCATCAAGTACGCCTCTGCGAATTACCAAGTGCAGGAGGTATGCGGCTTCCTGCGCGCGCTCGGCGTTACGGTCGAAGGCGTCGGCTCGACGACGCTCCGCATCGAAGGCGTCGCCGATATCGATCAGGACGTCTCCTACAGCGTTGCGGAGGACCCGACCGACGCGATGTTCTTTCTCGCGGCGGCAGCGGTAACTGGTTCCGCTATCACCATCGCCGCGGCCCCGATTGAGTTTCTCGAAGTCGAATTGCTCGTGCTTGAAAAAATGGGTCTTGTGTTCTCGCTTTCCAATCAACACGTTTCCGAAAACGGCATTACAAAGCTTGTCGACATAGCCGTCGAACCTTCCGCGCTTGTCGCATTCCCAGAAAAGATTCATGCGCGACCCTACCCGGGACTCAATATCGACAACCTCCCTTTCTTCGCGGTCATCGCCACGCAGGCCAGAGGCACGACCCTTATTCACGACTGGGTATACGAAAAACGCGCGATTTATTACACCGAACTTGACCGCCTCGGCGCAACGACCATCCTCCATGACCCGCATCGCATCTCAATCGAGGGTCCGTCCCGACTGAAAGCCGCCGAGGTCATTTGTCCGCCGGCGCTTCGCCCTGCGACCATCATCCTCGTCGCGATGCTCGCCGCGAAAGGCCGCTCGACCTTGCGGAATGTGTACAGCATCAACCGAGGATATGAGGACATCGTGCTTCGCCTCCAGCACCTCGGCGCCTCGATAGAGGCCCATACCGACTGACGTCGCGGCATTGGCGCGCCTGGTTTAGAATGGATGGAATGAAATCCATTCGCGATATCCTTCCCGACATTGAGAAGAAAGCGGCGGCGGCGCCGAGAGGAAGGAAACGCGAAACTGAACGCGGAGAATTGATGCGCTTTTTCCTTCGTCACTTGAACTATGCTCGCAAGCAGGACGGCCTTGCCCCCCTCACGATGGCGCGTCTCGGTGTCGAAATTGAGGGTATTCCGACCGCAGACCTGTACTATCTCAAGAGCGTCTGTAGCCAGGCAAAAAATTTCAGTAAGAAATTCTGGTGGGAGCTTGATCCGAAGAAACACCCGCCTCGCTGACTTTTTATCGCGCGCCGTGTTACGCTGGAACACATGAAAGAAATCGTGCAAGACGGCGCGCCGGTACTGCGCGAAACGGCGAAACCGGTGCCGGAAAATCTCTTCGGCAGTATGGAACTCACGCGCCTTATCGCCCACATGGAGGAAATGCTCGATCGCGAAAGCGAGGGCGTCGCGCTCGACGCGCCGCAAGTGGGCGTTCCCTACCGCCTCTTCATCGTACGGAACGATCGCACGCTCCCTTCCCCCGCTCCGGCAGGCAAGCCCGCTCATCCGGCTCCGAAGGTCTCGGCATACCTCAATCCTGAAATCATAAAGACGTCGCGCAAGCGCGTGCGTGCCGACGAAGGATGCCTCTCGGTTCGCGGAGTGTACGGTACGACACTGCGGCATGAACGCGTTACCGTGCGCGCACGACACCCTGACGGCTCCTCATTTGAACGCGGCGCGGGCGGCCTCATGGCACAGATATTCGAACACGAAATTGATCATTTGAACGGCACGCTCTTCATTGACCACGCTGAAAATCTCATCCGCCTTCCGTATGAACCGAACGCATAATTTCGTTTATTTCGGCACGCCGGAAGTCGCGCGCGACACGCTCGCGATTCTCGTCGAGCGCGGCTTCGTGCCCGAAGCCGTGGTGACTTCCCCGGACGCGCCGCAGGGGCGCGGCCTGACGCTCATGCCGTCGCCGGTCAAAGCGGCGGCACGCGGATTGGACATCAGGGTGATGACGCCGGAAAAGCTCGACGACGGCGCCGTTGCCGCGATCCGCGCGCTCGGATGTGAGTACGCCGTCGTCGTCGCATACGGAAAAATATTTCCCGAAACGCTCATAGCCTCTTTCCCCAAAGGCGTCTTGAATATCCATTATTCCCTTTTGCCGAAATACCGCGGCGCGGCGCCGCTCGAAGCCGCGTTCCTTGCAGGCGAATCGGTCACCGGCGTCACCATCCAAAAAATGGCGCAAGAACTTGATGCGGGCGATATCCTCGCACAAGAGGAGACGGCCATAGCGCCCGAGGAAACCGCGCGCGAGCTCCGACCGCGACTCATCAAGATGGGGGCGCAGATGCTCGCTGACATCCTCCCTGCATTCGTGCGCGGCGAGATCATGCCGACCCCGCAAGACGCGACGCGCGCGTCGCGCGCGCCGAAACGGAAGAAAGAGGACGGCCTGCTTTCGCTTGACGCTCCGGCGGAAGAGAACTGGAACACGTACCGCGCCTATGCCGACACCATAGGCACCTATTTCTTTGAAAACGGGAAGCGCGTGAAAATAACCAAGGCTTCCTTCAGAGACGGGAAGTTCCTCATTGAGCGCGTCATCCCCGAGGGCAGGCGCGACATGCCCTATCGCCAGAACTAGCGCCCGAGCCGCAGTATGCGCTTGATTCTCATGCTTCCCGCGCGCATCAAACGCCGAGCGCGCCCGCGCGAACGCCGTATTTCCGCTTCAAGCTCACTCCGAACCCTGTCGGCGGCGCTTGCGGGCGTCGGCTTCACCGCCTCGGCATGAAAGACTTTCCCGCCGACGCTCAATCGCGCGACGAGGCGGCACGGCTCGGCCGAACGCCCTTCGGGCGGCGCATGCTCTACTTCTATTTCGAGCAATGCTTTCTCGCCTTCCTCTCCGAGGAGCCGGAGCGGCGCCGCAAGCTTTTCTTCGATGAGCGCTTCCGTCTCGGGTGCAAGTTTATATTTCGCCGATTTGATGGTGATATTCATGGTATGTTCGGTTACCGCTGTGCCTAGTGTACCACTCTTCATACGCCGCTCGAAGAGAGAATCTTGTCTCATTCGGGACCTTTGCTATGCTGTCCGCATATCAACTGCAACCAACATAAACCTACACGAATATGATTCATGAACCGAAAAAAGAAGGCGTGCGGGTGCCGGAAGTGATTTTCAAGACCCGCGTGCGCGACGAATCTGTCGGCGGCGACAATCCTTATCGCTGGCAAGACGTCTCTTCGAGCGATATTTTTGATGGAAAGAAAGTCGTCGTCTTCGGACTTCCGGGCGCTTTCACGCCGACGTGTTCTTCGGTCCACCTTCCGGGTTTCGAAGCGAAATATGACGAGTTCAAAGCGCTCGGCATTGACGAGGTCTATTGCCTTTCGGTGAATGATTCGTTCGTCATGAAGCAGTGGGCCGACAAGCTCGGAGCAAAGAAGGTGAAGATGCTCCCCGATGGCAACGGCGATTTTGCGCGCGGTATGGGCATGCTCGTGAAGAAGGAAAATCTCGGTTTCGGCGAACGTTCCTGGCGCTACAGCATGTTCGTCGAGGACGGCATCATCAAGAAGCTTTTCATCGAGCCCGGATTCTCCGACGACTGTCCTGATGATCCTTTCGAAGTATCCGACGCGGATACGATGCTCGCGTACCTCAAGGGGAGTATCCGGTGATGGGAGGTGATGTCGGTACCATGCGCTGTCGCAAAGCTACGGCGCATGGTATCGGCCAATGCTGAGCATCTTGGCGCATGAACGGTGACCGGTGAGAATCCGCACTTCCCCGGGCGGCACGCCGCATCGCAAAGCGACGATCTCGCGCACGCGCGCATTCGCATGATTCCCTTGCGCCGGTTCCCGCACCGAAATGACAAGCGTTTCGCCTCTCTCTTCGACGCGCTCGCGTTTCGCGCCCGGCGTGACGAATACTTTGAGATACATCAGGCTTGTGCGTAGTGCTCGCGCAGGTAAGCGTCGATATCCATCGATTCATACATTTCGACGTTCCGTGCCGTATCAATGAGATACGGCACCTGCTGTTTGCCTCCCCTCCGAACGAGCTCTGCGGCGACTTTCGGGTCGGCAATATCCTTTTTCTCAAGTGAGAGACCGAGCCGCTCCGCCGTATCGAGCACCTTGCGGCAGAAAGGGCACGTCGGTCGCCAATAGAGGATGAGCATATCTTATTTCCGGGAGTAGCGGCCGATAAGAGTTGCCTTTTCAATGAGGAGCGGCATGATTGCCGCAACCAATTCTGCTTTCTTCGGCGGTACGGCGAAATCAAGCATCCCCGAAAGCGCGTAAAGCGTAAAGACATAACGGTGTTCGGACGGTTCGTACTGCGGCGGCGGGCATGGTCCTATATAAGCGGCGGTCCCGACGCCATTGACGCCGGTATCCCCTACCGTACCGCCTTCCGGAATCCCCGTCGCACCGACGGGAATGTTATAGAGCACCCAGTGATTGAGTTCCTCGATGCCGCGGGACGCTTTCACCGCCGCCGGAATATCGGGATCATCCATGATGAGCGCAAGCGATTTCGTCCCTTCCGGAATGCCGGAAATGGCGAGCGGCGGCGCGAGCGAGCTGTCGCCATCGCAAGTGTATTCCGCGGGAATCTTTTCACCTTCGCCAAAGGCGGGACTTGTCAGTGTGAATTTCATATCGCTATTCTACCATTGCGGTGCCTGATTTTTCAGTTAGAATGCCCCTACGCTCCCGCGAGCGCGTTCGAAAACATATTCCGGTGTAGCTCAATGGTAGAGCAGCGCCCTGTTAAGGCGTTGGTTGTAGGTTCGAGTCCTACCGCCGGAGCACTATGGGATTTTCGGAGCACAAATGCTCGAAATCCTCTTGATTTACCACTGTATTTGGAGGTTCTAACCGAGCCTTTATCTTCCGCACTTGGCGACATTCTGCACTGACGCGTCCATACGAACTTAATGCAATGAGCTCAAATCCTTTTTCTTTTCCTCGAACTCTTGCTTATCAATCTCTCCTTTGGCATACCGCTCTTTTAGGATGTCGAGTGCATTGCTGCCACTCCATCGGTGCGGCCTGCCGGAGATCCATCGTACAAGCGCGATAATGCCTGCGATGATCAACATCCACCACAGAATCATAAAAATCCAACCGAAACCGCCCCAGTCCATCATTGACGGACCGTATCCGTAATATCCCATCATATTGTTTGAATAGTTAGACCCATGATAATTCGACCCCGCTCCCATCATGCCTATCATCGGCATGAATCCTTGCATACTTGCAGGCAACGCAGCGGAGGGGTCGCAACCGCTGAAGCGCTTGCCCATAAAGATATGCATCTGCTCCTCGCCGTTTTGACCGAAGCGGCTTGCGATGAACTGGTTCATCGACTCATGCGAACTACCCATCATTTGGTCCATAAAATACTCGCCGAGATTCTCAAAATTTGAGTCAGACAAACCGCTGCAGGAAATCTGCTTTGATTGCAACTGTTGCCAGAGCTGTTGTCCTGCGGCTATCGCTGAAGCGGTGTCGTTCGTCGTGGTCGCTTGCGCTGAGGCGACGAACGGCAGTACGGCTGTGATTAGAAGACTTATCGTGATATTTCTGATGATTTTCGATTGCGATTTCATACGATGGGACTATATGAACGTATTATGCAGCCGCCGTGTCTATAATCTCGTGAATATCGCGTTCGACCGTTTCGGCGTCGGCCGCCTCGACTTCGGGAAAGAACCGGGAGATGATGCTCGGCTTCATGCCCGCTATTTTCACCTCGCCATTTTCTTCAAACACATTGATCTTGCACGGCATGCACAGTGATACGAGATTGTTTTTCCCAAGCAAGCGTGAGGCATGCTTCGCTGAGCACACCTCAATGATTTTGAGCGGCTTCAGCGCGAATCCTTTTACCGCGAGGCGCTCTCGCACGTCATACACGCCAAAGAGTGCCCAACCCTTCTGCTCGACCGCCTTAAGTACCGAAACGACAGCGTCAGCGAAGGGTTTTTGAGTAGTAACAACGTACGCAAAATCTTCAGTTTTCATAACTTCTTGTTTCTCAATAATACCGCGTTAAAGGCGACAATGACAGTGCTTGCCGACATGAATACTGCTGCAAGAGCCGGCTGCAAAACGATGCCCTTAGAGACAAGTACTCCTGCAGCGAGTGGAATGGCGACTATGTTGTAACCAGTCGCCCAAAAGAGATTCTGGATCATCTTGTTGTAGGTAAGGCGTGAAAGGTTAAAGATCTTCGGGATATCGCGCGGGTCACTCCTGACAAGAATAATTCCGGCTGATTCTATTGCCACGTTAGTACCTGCGCCAATGGCAATGCCAATGTCTGCTTGTGTGAGGGCCGGAGCATCGTTAACGCCATCGCCAACCATTGCTACCTTCTTGCCTTGCGATTGTAGGAACTTCACTTTTTCGGACTTCTCTTCCGGGCGTACTCCGGCGAAAAACTCTTGTATCCCTAATTGCCGTGCGACATCCTGTGCCACTTCCTGCGAATCCCCCGTAATCATCGCGACACGAACTCTAAGCCGCTTCAGTGATTCAATCGCTTCTTTCGCTTCGGGACGCACCGTGTCGGCGACTCGTATAGTTCCAACTTTCTTGCCGTCGACTTCAACGACCAGATCCTCGCCGCCGCGCCGGCCGACAAAAACCGTCTTGCCTCCGACTTCCGCTTGTGCGCCAGTGCCCGCAATGCGTTTGAAATTTCGTGCTTCCGCAACAACAAGACCCCGCTTTGCTGCTTTGGCCACGATTGCCTTGGCGATTGGGTGTTCGGAGCGGACCTCGACTGCGGCGGCAAGCGCAAGCGCCTCGTCAGAACTCGACGCAGTAACGCCGAATTCTCCTTTCGTGAGGGTGCCTGTTTTGTCGAAAAGAACAGTGTCGATGTTCCGAGCGGATTCAAGAGCTCGACGCTCTCGGATGAGCAATCCATTTCGTGCCGCCATTGTGGTAGAGATAGCGGCAACAAGCGGGATTGCGAGTCCAAGCGCGTGAGGGCATGTGATGACGAGAACCGCCACCATCCTCTCCGTTGCCGTTGATATCCCAGCTCCTGCAAGTAGCCAAGCAACGAATGTGGCAGCGCCGGCTCCGATGGCAATGAGCGTCAAGTAAAAGGCTGCTTGGTCAGAGAGCATCTGCAAACGCGATTTGGATGCTTGCGCGTCGGCGACGAGACGCATGACTCCGGCAAGGAAAGTCTTTTCTCCAATGCTCTCAATCTCAACCTTGAGACTGCCATCGCCGTTGATGGCGCCAGCAATGACCGCGTCTCCCGCGGTTTTACTAACCGGTTTTGACTCACCGGTAATTATAGATTCGTTAAGATCAGAACGGCCTTCAATAATCGTGCCGTCGGCAGGCACTTTTGCGCCAGGTTTTACCAACACAGTGTCGCCAACCTCGAGCGCACTTATGGAAACAATCTCCGTTTTGTCGCCTCGAATTACCTCCGCCTGGTCCGGCAAGAGCTTCGAGAGTTCTTTGAGTGCCCCTTGCGCTCTCTGCACCGAGCGCATCTCGATCCAATGCCCCAAAAGCATAATCGCGATCAAGGTAGAAAGCTCGAAAAGCAGATCATGGCCGGTGCCGAGGACAATGGACACGAAGCTGTAGAGATAGGCGGCGATGATAGCGAGCGCGATCAGCGTCATCATGCCCGGCATTCGCCCTCGAAGTTCGCGATAGGCGCTGGTTAGGAAAATCCAGCCGCAGTAGAAGAAGACAGCACTTCCGAGCACAAGCAATACGTATTGCCAGCCCGGAAACTCCGGGCCATGTATGCCAAATACGCTGCGAGCCATTTCCGAGTAGAAGAAAATGGGGACCGTCAGAACAAGGGCGACCCAGAACTTCGTTAAGAACGATGCGGTTTTGTGGCCTGCGTGCCTATCGTGTTCTGCATGTTCAGAACGGTCCTTCTTATTTATTGGCACCAGATTCATGCCACACTCCGGACAAAGCCCTGGTTTGCCTTGGATGACTTCGGGATGCATCGGGCAGGTATACATGCACCCATTCTACTACCGCTCTGTCGCTACGATCGTAACGACCCTTCCCTGATCTTTCGTTGTGATTTGAAGCGCCTCTGTATGATGATCTTTCATATCGGCAGTTTTGAAAGCCGCCAAACATGTGGCGGCTTTCGGTTTACATCTGATTACATCTGACACTCACAATTTAATAATTCTCCGGAAACGCATAGCTGGCAATAACCGTCGACGTGGTCGTCCCATACGCGACCATTATCTCTTGGTGTGCAGTGAGCACGAGATCGCGCGGATCACCCGACACTAACGTGCCGTTTGCATATACCTTAAGCGCGCTGGTTGTGTCCGAACAGTAGCCACCGATACAATCGCCGGTAAAGCGCACGCCCCAGATATCGAAGAACTGCCCAAGAGTGAAGTTGCGCACGACATTCGACTCGACGTGGATGAGTCCGCTCGTATCGTGCGTATGGATGGGTGATATAAATCCGCTCGCTTCGTTAATGCCGATTCCTGCCGGAACAGTGAGCGCTTGCCCGTTGATAGACAAGTCGATGTGCTGGTGGATATGAAGCGCTGAACCCTCGGCGGCGAGTGCGGGAAGACCGAGATCTTTGAGGCGAGTACGCAGGTTTATGATTTCTGGACTCCACGGAGCCGTTGTTGTCGCAACACCGGGAAGATTATTCGGGTCTGTCACTAATACTGTCGGGCTCTGTGGGGAGAACAAGTAATTCCAGGATAAGAGGAGAGCAATGAGAATCACGACTACCCCCGAGATAAGTTCGGTTTTCATAGGCTCATGATCCGCAGATATCAGACGCATCCCAGAACACTGCGATCTGCGCGGCATCGAAGGTGCCGTCCTTTATCATCTTTTTCGCGATGCCCTCGTTCACGTAGTAGTGCCAGCACTTGCAGCAGCAAGGCTTCTCTTTCGAGAGCGCATAGGCTTGATCGTAGATGGCCTGCTCGGCGGGAGTGAGCGTCGTGGCGTTGTCATAGTCGATCCACATTTTCGCCATCGCCACCGGGGTGTGCATCGGGTCAAGCGGAATATTCGGCATGCTCTTGTACGCCTGCAATTTCTTGAGATTCGCGTGATAGTCAGCGGTATCCATGAGAGCATTGCAGCATTGGCCGCCCATGTATTTGCCTTGGATGCTTGCGAGCGTTCCTCCCGTCGGTCCCACGCAACTGCCGCCGTACACGGGGGCTGTGGTAGTCGAAAGGAGACTGTCGACGTTCGGATTACAAGAGATGATCTGGCTATCAAGGTCAACAAGCTCTGGGTCAACCTGTTGCGTGAGGTTGGCGCTTTGCTTCAAGAAGTCGTTTTTGCCAGCAAGCGTAGGGATGCTGTTCTTGGTGGCGAGCAATTCTTTCGCAAGCGCTTGATTTGGCGATACCAAAGACGCCACCGGTGCTCGTGCCAACACGAGAATCGCTACGAGCATCCCAAGTCCCAGGACGCTTAGCGGTATGAATTTTTGTTTTTCCATACCTATTTTGTTTTTGTTGCGGCCAATGCGCTGTCGACCGCCTGCTTGATCGTCGCATACGGCACGGCCCCGACAACGAGCTGTTTGCCGATGATGAATGACGGAGTCGCATTTACGCCGAAACTGTTTCCTTCTGCTTTATTCGCGTCCATTGCTTTCTGATATGCCGCGCCATTCGTTTTCACTAGGGCGAGTATTTTGTCAGCGTCAGTTGCGCCGAGTACGCCCTGGGTGATCGAGCGAATCTTGTCTGCGGTTGCCCAACCAGTATTCTCAGTGCCCGCATTGTCGTACACGGCCTTGTGCCACGCGTAGAACTTGTCTGGCGCTACGTCCCACACCGCGCGAGCAGTCTGGCCCAAGGTCTGCGAGTCGGGGCCGAGGAACTGGAAATCCTTGAATACCACTTTCACCTTTCCGGTGTTTACGTAGTCCGTGATGAGCTGAGGCATGGCGGTCTCTTCGTTCTGCTTGCAGAAGGGGCACTGGTAGTCGAGCCAGTACGCGATCGTGACGGGAGCATTCGGGTTGCCCATGAACGGATCCATCTCTGTCTTCACTTTGCTGATGTCGGCACTCTGTGCGGATAGCTGTTGACCAGCTACGCCGGTAGTGGTTGGCACGGCAGGGTGGCTACCGTTCCAAAGCACGGCACCGCCAATGAGAATTCCAGCAGCGAGAACGGAGAGTGGGGTCGAGAACTGCGCGAGTTTTTCTTGAGTCATAGCTAAGTGCTAAGGAGTAACAAGCCGCGAGGCGGCTAGACCGAAGCAATGGCTAGAACGCTTTAGTATTGAGAACGCCGTTTGAGAACGCCTCTTGGAGAGAGTGTCGCAATATGAATCTGTCTCGCCTTGTGGGTGGCCGTAGCTTTGGTTCAAGAAGTTTACTACAAATGCTCCATAGCAGCGGAACAAAAGCCGTTATCGAAAGAGAAATGAGAAGAGCGATGAGGAGTGCAAGCATGCCGCTGAATGGAATAGCTGTTAGCGTGCTTTGCAAAGTGAATGCGTGATCAAGCGGGCTCATGCGACAAAGGGCTGGAACGCCCATGAGCGGACAGCCGGACATGCGGCCGTCGGAGTTGGAGGCCATAGGCGCATACCCTATGACGAGAGGACCTAAAAAGAAAAAGATGGTCATCCCCGACACGATAAGAAGAGACAATTTCTTCATCATAGGTAGAGTATAGCCCGCCGTTTTGAAAATGCCATGCACGGAAAGTAGTATACAAAGTAGTATACAATGAACACATGAACTCCGGTGCGTTTTCACCGCTGAAGCGTATGACCAATGACGGGCTTCTCCTGTGCTTCTCCGCGTTCTTCGCCGATCTCGGGTACCAGGGCGCCGCCGCGCTTTTCCCGCTCTACATCATCTTCGTTCTCCATGAGCCGGTGTATTGGTACGGCATCATCACGGCTATCGCGTTCGGAGCCGGCTCGTTCTTCGCGTACATCGGAGGACTCGCGGGCGATCGTTTCGACAAGAAATACGTCGCCATTGCGGGCAATATCTTTATTCCGCTCATGGCATTTGCAGGGCTTACGCATATGCTCTGGCTTTCGGCGCTGTTGTTCATCCTCGGCTGGTGGGCACGGTATTTCCGTAGCCCGGCCCGGCGCGCGCTTCTCGTGCACGTGACACCGAAAGAGAACCGCGGTGCGACCTTCGGCGTCTTGCACGCGCTCGACATCGGAGGCGGCATGCTCTCGGCGCTCCTTGCACTCCTGTTCATCGCACTTCACATTCCGATTGGCACCATCATCCTGTATGCCATAGCGCCACTCGTCATCTCAACCATCCTCCTTTTCTTCGTCCGGCGCACGACGCTCTATATGGAAGAGTCTCCGCTCCAAGAACGGAAAGAAGGCGCGTCATCCGCGCGCGCCGACCGGTCGCTGTTTGTTTCCCTGCTCATTGCCGCGACGCTCTACGGCTTCAGTTTCTATAACCTCGGGTTCCCGATCCTCACCGCGACCGGCGGTCGCGCGACGACCGGTGGCTACGAGCTCGGCATGCTCGCGTTCGTGATCTACCTCGGCATCTCTGCAGTGAGCGGGTACGTCCTCGGTGCCGGGAAGCTCTCACCCTTGCGTTCGCTCTGGCTTCTCGGGTACCTGCCTTCGGCGCTCGGGTCCGGTCTCATCGCGCTCAGCGTCGTCTTTCACCTGCATGAAGTCGCGTTCTATTTTTTCGTCGCGATCTTAGGCCTCGGCATGGGCGCAGTCGAGACGTTCGAGCCGACGCTCGTTTCATCGCTCGTCAAGTCTACGTCCTTGTCGAAAGGCATGGGCTTCCTTTCGGTATCACGGAGCATCGGCCAGTTTCTCTCGAACCTCATCATGGGAATCCTCTTTACGTTCAACCAGTCCGCTCCGTACGTCTACGCTTTCGCATCCGCGCTTCTCGCAACCACCGTTCTCGGTATAGCGGATGCACAGTACGCAAGCGGAAAGCGCACGTCGCTACAACCGAGCGACGCCAGAGAATCATAATTCATAATTAATGCTTCTGCGGCGCGTACTCCTTTGCGAGCCATCTGCTCAATTGGAGCGCCTGCGAGACGGTGCTTGATGCCTGTTGGGTTGATGTTGAGACGCCGTTTGTTCCGGAAGACGAGCTCGATCCGGAACCAGGGCCGAAGAAGATGAACGCGAAAATGATGAGAGCCGCAATGATGAGCACCGTGAGACCTGTGGAACCTCGATAGGTCATTCGATTCATGCATGAAGTATAGCGCCAATGCCGACACTCCCCGATATCGCCGGTAGAATAACCTGTTCGGGAACGTGCGCCAGGGGCGTTTTCATCCAGACTTCATCTTCGTATGCGACGGTGGTCTCTTCCATGTTATATTGGCGAAATTCGTTTCTATGAGTTCCTCCCGAAAGGCCGTCGCGCAAATCACCCTGTTCGCCGTGTTCGGTATCATTGGCGTCGTCATTGCCCTGCGGCAATTGATGCTGGTGTGGCCCCTGCTCATTGTCTACGGAATGCTGGTCTGGAAGGGATACGCTTCGCGTCCGTTTGTTTCAAAAGTCATACCCGCCCATACGATTATCCAGAGGATGGTACATGTGATTCTGTTCTTTCTCCATGTGTCTCTTGCATTCTCTTTTGCCCGCCCGATGTATTTCAGTATTCTTATGCTGACATTCCTCCTGTTTGAGACGTTGACGTATACGCTGAAGCCTTCGTCCGCGCAAAAAGCGGCATCTCTGTTCCGGACGATAAAGATAAATACGGTGGAGGCATTGCTCGCCCTGTTCGCATTCGTAGGAGTATTCTTTGGATACGCTCAGCTCGCCCTTATTCTATGGTGCATCTTGCTTACGGATATAAGTATCTATTCCATTCTTTTCAGGAAGATGTACGATACCACGAGCCTTTCCTGACACTCGCGCGCATCCATCATGACCATAGTCTCTATCGCGAACAATCCCGGATGGGCGATTCTTTTCTGGGTCAGCTTTTACTCATGGTTCTTTCTCTTTGAGACCTGGGTGAGCATGCGCGACGTGCGCGCCAAGACGACGACTGACAACGTGGACGGTTACAGCGCGTTATTTTTCCTCGCCATGCTGTATGCGGGGATTTTCCTCAGCCTCGCTTTTGCCTTCTTGGCGCCGCAATTCCGTATCGACAGCGACAGTCTGAACGTACTGCTCTTTACTTCGGGGATCATCTTGATCTGGGCAGGCATCGTATTCCGCTTTTGGTCGATTCAGACGTTGGGGAAATATTTCCGTACCGTCGTTCTTATCCAGGACGACCACGAACTCATCACTTCCGGACCGTATCGGTATCTTCGCCACCCGTCCTATACCGGATCGATGATTTCCGTTCTCGGCGTCGGGCTGGCACTCGGGAATTGGATGGGCTTGCTCTCCATACTCCTGACCGTATTTATCGGGTATCGGTGGCGTATACATGTCGAGGAAATCGCTTTGGAAAAACGCTTCGGCACCGCGTACGCGGCATACCGAAAGAAGACCTGGAATCTTATTTTGTTTATATGGTAGGCAGGAGGCGGGAGCTGTTAGTATGCGTAGACGCATGTTGAGAGGACGACGGAACTATGGAGCGGAGATGCGCGCGACGGTCCGTGCCGGCGCGAGCGTGTTCCGGAAACCTTTCTATGCAGCCGTCGCGGCGGGCAGTGCTCTCGTATTTCTTTGCGTGTATCTTCTCGTGCCCGTTGTGCTCGTTCCCGGCAACACACTCGCGTTCGAACTCTCTCGGATGACCGCCCTCAACTACGCTTTGCTGGCGATGCTCGCGCTCATGACCGGCGTCCTGCTGTCGTTCGAGCTCTTTGCATTCCGGCGCTCACGGACACAAGGCCTCCGCGCCGCCGGAGAAAGCGGCGTCGGCCTCATCGCCTCGCTCACGGGCGGCGTGCTCGCGGCCGCCTCTTGCGGGTGCGGCGTCGGCATCCTGCTCGGCGTGCTCGGGCTCGGCGGCGGCGCGCTCTTCGTCGCCGCGAATCAATCGAGCATCATCGTCATCATGCTCGCTGTCGTGGCGATCGGCTTGTATTTTTCCGCGCGCCGCGCCGCGGGACTCTGCGTCACCTGCGAAACAGCCGTCCCGGATGCGTAGCAAACGCGGTCCTGTCGCTGTATAATCCAGCGGAACCCCTTATCGGGGTGTGAGGAGGTTCGGATGGACATCAGAGCACTTGCGACAGAAGCCGCAAAACGACGCCGCAAGAACGGCGGAACGATGCAGAAAGCTGTTGATGAGACACTGAAGCAGTACAACCTCGACAAAGACGAGTACCTTGCGCACCGCACGAGCATTCTGCGGGAATGCGGACTCAGGAGCGGCAGGAAATCTCGCGGGACAAAGCGTCCGCGACGGCAGTTAAGTTTCAAATTCGAATAGCAAAAAGAGTATGTTCATAACGGGAGCTGTATGCTCCCGTTATTGTATGTGCGTCAGTGGCTCGACGTCGCTCGAGACCGAATCATTCTTTTTTATTTCTTCGCGAATGCGTTCCTCAAGCCCTCTCCTGTTCTCCCGATAATGATCTTCAACGATGGTTGCGCCGTGATGCGCGTTCGCATAGGACATCTTTTGCGAGAGCATGAGATACCGTTCGTGCAGTTCATGCAGTACGATAAAAGCGCGTTCCTCTGTCTTGAGAGATTCTTCAAGCCAAATTTCATTTTTCGGAATCCATGCATACACGACGTCGTGTCCCCCTTCGGCGTATCCGAGCATATACACGCTCCTGACGAGAGGGCCGTCGACGAGCCAGACGCTTACCGTGCCGCTGTACTCATTCAGCTTCTCTTTTTTCAGGGTGCGGCGGAGCGTGTCTTGATTCTGGGAAGCAAGAATCTTTTGCATGCGTTTCCCGTTTTGCCGGAGCGTTTCTTCAAAGGCATCGGCTTTGTGAGCGGCTTCCGCCACGGTCATCCCCTCTTTGAGGAAAGAGACTTCTTTGAGGAGGCGTTTGATGTAAAGAGCGTATTCTTTTTCGGGCATTTCATCATCAATCCAGAATTCTTTTTCCGGAATGAAATGGAAGTGGCCGTGGTAGTCGTATTCGACGAAATTTTCATCGAGTTCCTTCCGAACCATGGCACCGTTTACCAGCCAGATGGCATAGCCATCCTGTTCATCCAATTTCTTCAGGTAGATGTGCGGGTGAATCATGGAAATTCGGTATCACGTACATGAGTACGACGATGGAATACAATAATCAATCGGCGACTGCTTCATATAAAATTCCCCGCCATGGCAATAAGGCGAAGTGTATCACGAACGTCCTCTCGCTCGGTGCGTTGCACATGCTAAGGTGGGGGTATGAACGAGGAGCAAGAGTCTCCGGAATACGGTTCGCATACCAACGCTCTCAAGACGCTGAGGGACAAAGTGTACTTCCACCGATTGCCCTCTTACGGCAATAAGATATTTTATTCGCTCGGCTTCATGGCGCTCACGTGTCTTGTGATGCTCGCCGCAACCGGCATGACGATGGCGTTCATGGGCCAGACCTGGTGGCTCACAAGCCCGTGGGGCATTTTTGTCCGGAGCGTGCATCTTTGGACGGTCCAGGCGTTCATATTCATTCTCATATTGCACTTTCTTGTGGGATTTACGACGAGCGGTTTCCGTGCGCCGCGCAGAATGGTATGGGTCTTTGGGGCGATTATTTTCTGCCTGGTGCTCATTCAGACCGAGTTCGGCTATGGTCTGCGCGGCGATTTTTCCTCCCAATTTCGCGCGGTCTCCGGAGCGGATTTCTGGAACGGCGCGTACCTCGGCTGGTGGGTCAATCCGCTCAACTACACGCAAACGCTCGTGATCCATACCGCTATCATTCCGCTCGCGATACTCTTCCTCTTTCTCGCCCATTATGTGCTTGAACGCACCTATGGCATCGCGCGTCCCTACCGCAAAGACATTTCTTACAAAATGGTTCCTGCGGACCATCGCATTCTCTTTCTTCGCGGCGGCGCGCTCGTTGCGCTCATCCTTGCACTCGCGTTCTTCTTCCATTCGCCTTATGTACCGGCAGTGCGCATCGCGGATATCGCCCAACAAGATCCGAGTCTCGTCGCGACAACGCTCCTTCAAGAATTTGCTCGCACGTCGGACACCGCAACCTATGTCGACTCTATCGATCCGTACACATTCGATACCCGGCAGGTCTACGTCGTCGCGCCATACGAGCAGTACCTGGCAAACAGCCGGAATGCAAACGCGTGGACTGCGTTTCGTGACGAGCCGATCGCCCTTCAGAAGGCCGATATGCAAGAAGCAAACCAGTATGTTCGCGTCGCACATTCATACGCGGAGGCAAGCACCACGAACCCTATCATCGCGATGCTCACGACGCTTCTGCCGATAGCCAAGAGCGGGCTGTATGAATCGCTTTTGAATCAAGAAAATCCAAGCGCCAATAACACGTATACGCTCCGCTTCTTGGTTGACATGGGCATCCCGGAAGCGAAAGCCGCGACGCTCAATATGGATACTCTCCAGTGGGGCATGACGAAAGACGAAACCGGAAGCGTATGGAAGCTCCCGCCCGGCTCGTGGTGGCTCCTGCCGCTCGCCGTGGTGAACAGCGTCTTCAATTTGCCGAACAATATATACGGCGATCGGGATGCCGCGTTTATCCTCGGATTCATCATGCTCACGTTCATCCTTTTCCCCTATATTCCCTATGTGAATCGCCTTCCGGAACTCTTGAATCTCGGACCTTTCATCTGGAAGGAACGCCAATCGCCGCCGGATAAAAATAAAGGTTAGCCCCGCGGGCGCGGCGAGATTGACTCTCGTGGTGAAAGTTGTATGTTCTAAACAGGCACTTCCTTAGGAGAATCCTATGTGCAAGTGGTGCGAGTGCGGACGGCGGATTAAAGTGCGGTCAAGGCGCAAGGGGTGGCGCAACACTCCCGACAAAAACCACGATCTTTGCCGTAAATGCTGGCGATCGCTTTGGGATTCAATCGCACGCAAGCCCCGCAAGAAGCCCCGGCTTCCTGCGGGGCTTCTTCATTTCAATCCGAAATACAACCGTAATACAAACTACAGTCAAGCGTCCCTATTAGATGGGACGCATACTCGCTATCGTACTCACCTTCATCATGGTCGGCTATGTGCTCATTGCGATTGTCGCGACGAACAAGGGGGATATTGCAACCACCACACCCTCTGCACAAAGCGCAGCGGCGCTCGGAGCAATCAATACGATTCCCGAGAATTTTAACGTGACCGGAACGCTCGTTTTTTATCCAAACAATGTTGGTCCGGTACCCTATATCTTCTATCAAGATCAGAGTGGACACACGGTGGCGAAAGCATTGGTGTTTTCTATGTTGCTTCCGACAGGATTTTCTTCATGGTCCGGCGCCCGCGTCTTTGTAACCGGACAACTCGACAACGAACATGTCGCCGTTAACAGTATTACTTATATAGCCGCGCCCTGATCTTGAAAGATATCGTGCCTTGTTTCAGCCCGGTTATTTTTATGACCGACGCACCGCTCTCACGGTTGCGATAAGCACGCCCGCGCTCAGGAGTGTCACGAGGAGATTGAGGCCGCCGATGCCGGGATGCCCAATGATGCTCATGATACATCCGCCGATGACCGCTCCGGTGGTACCGACAATCATGTCCCAAAATAATCCTTCCCCGCCTCCCACAAGCATCGATGCCACCCAGCCGGTGAGCGCGCCCAAGATTATCCACAGGATGATTCCCATATGCCGCAATTGTATGCCGAATCGTTCAATGGAACCACCGATCGGCGCAGGTTGATTGAATGAGTGGTCTGTGGTATTATCAAAAGCAATGAGAATGCCTGACTTGGACCGGGAACGGAGCGAAAAGTTGCTTTCTCTTCCGGAATTCCTGAAATCGTATAACGAAGGCCTTCCGCTCCAGTTCCCGCGGGCGTCCGTCGTGCTCTTGCGAGAATTCAAAAGGGAGCATGCGGCGCTTTTCAAGCAGACCAGCTCATGGTCGCTCAATCAGCACCGGAAAGTGGTCATGAACTGGCTTCCATCCCGCATCAAGGTCTGAGAGGCGGCAGAGTGCGTGCTCCCGCAAAACGCAGTGCATAGGAAAGAGGATCCCCAGATGAAGTTTTGATATACTGGAGGCTTACTACTCGTAAGTTCTCAAGAATTCATGCACTATTCTTTTTTGGCCGCAAGCGCGATATGCGTCGTGATATTTATCGCGACGCTCATCGGCCGGATACGGAAAGGGGTCGGATTCGGAATGGCACTCCGTCAGCCGTTGTCGGTCGTTTTCGGTATTTTATTCGTCGTGTTTTTGGGCCTGTTCCTCTCGAACGTGCGTGCGGTGGAGCAATCCGGAACGCCGGCGGGCGGCGCGCAAAGCGGAACACCCTCGAGTACGACGCCGCGCCCGACGACGCTCCCGGGCAATATTTCGCTTGCTCGGCTGGAATCGCTGACGAACTACAGCTTTACTCAGGTGACCAACGGCGGAGGACGTTCGATGACGATTTCCGGCAATGTGTATGATGCGAACAATTGGGAGATGACCGCTCCGTGGAAGGTCATACACATCGGCACCCAATCATACACGAACCTCGGGAAGTGGTATCTCTCGCATCAGAGTTATGCTCCTCCCCTGTCCGGATTTGCCGAACAATTCTGGGGGATGGCGAGCAATCCGACACTGCGGTTGCGCGAGGACGGCAGTTGTCATTTCGCCAACACTGCGGGTCATGTGTGGACCGTCGTGAACGCCAACGGAAACGCCGAAAATATCGTGCCGATGTCGGCTTGCATCGCGGACCAAAGCGGTGCGCTCCTGCAGTCGGTCGCCGGTCTCAGTAACGCTCTCAGCGGGAATAAAAACTTGGGGGATAGTTTTACCATAACCTCCATTGGCACGGTGCAGCCGATTCCGGCGCCAAGTCCTGTGGTCAGCGGTTAGGTCCTGAACTGAGAGACAAAAAAAGAGCCGCCGATATCCTCGGCGGCTTTTTCTCATTCTCCGTATCTTTCATCATTCACAATCAGCATCTTCGGGTACACGCGCGTGCGGATGAAATGAGCGACGTACGGCGGCACATACCCCTCGTTCCGCATACGGCGTTCGTCCCGTATGATCCGCAGATCATCCAGTTCTCTGTGGTGATAGAAATACGCCAGGTCAAAAAGTCTGAGGAGCGACGATGTTTGGAACCGATTGTCCCTTTTCATCCAGCGCAATGTTTGCAGAACGGTGGCGGGTCGCATGTCGGTATCCTTTTCTAAGGAACGTGCCGGGCGGCACTATACAACGGCCGGAGCGAAAAACAAAAAGGGTACCCGCGGGTACCCTTTTGATTGGTGTGGAGGAAACAGGTCTTATTCTTCTTCGGATTCGGCTCGTTCTTCCAGCCGCTCGATAATCTGAGCGGGATCGTCGCTCTCCCCTTTGAAGAACTTTTGAACCGCTTCTTGATTCTTCGCGCGGATGGCCGCATAGAGTCCGGAAGAAACTTCTGGTTGCATGCTCTTGTTTGCATTCATGGTTCACCTCGCAGGAACAAAGTGAAAGGTACCCTGGCCGCCGGAATCTTTGGCTGACCGCTATGGGTTATACCACCGGCACATGAAAATACAAATGGCACCGCGATGGTAAGATGGGGAAATCCGTGAAGCGCATCCTTTTCTATTCTGGCGTTCTCCTACTTGGCGGTGTTCTTTTGGTGGGCGTGCTATTCTCATTCCCTTTGATCCTTGCGTTCCATGTCCGGCAGATTCAGGAACAGCAACCCTCAACCGCGCCAACACAATTCCCCGTTACGGTCGACCCGAGGAATAAAACCATCGTCGAGAACGCACAGGTAAACGCTTTTCTTGAGAGCGCGAATTCGCCGCTCCAAGCGGCCGCCGGGAATACGGGGAATACGGCGTGGGGGATATTCAAATGGATTGCGACAACGATTGCCGCGGCGCCATGGTACCAGAGCATCGCGGCGACGGACGGCCGCTTTGTCACCATCCCGCCCGGCATGAGGAAAGAGCAGGTCGCGAGCATATTTGCGGCGGCCCTCGGGTGGAATGCGAAACAGCAACGGGAGTTCTTGACCCGGAGCGCATACGCTTCGCTTCCGCTTGCGGAAGGTTCGTTCTTCCCGGGCGTCTATTTCGTGAATGTCGGGACGACCCCGCTTACGGCACAAGCCCTGGTCAATGATCGTTTCGCTACCGACGTTCTTTCTCATTACGGAACGACGACGGCGGAAATGGTGCCGCTCGACGAGGCGCTCACCGTGGCTTCGCTCATTCAGCGCGAGACGGGAGGGCCCGAGGACATGCGCCTCATATCCGGCATCATCTGGAACCGGCTTTTCGTGAATATGGACATTCAGATAGATGCGACGCTCCAGTATGCAAAAGCGAACAGCGTCGCAACGGGAAGTTGGTGGCCGCCCGTGACGCCTGCGGATAGATTCATAAGATCGCCTTACAACACCTACCTGCATTCGGGCCTGCCACCGACCCCGATCGCGAGCCCCTCGGTCGCCGCGATACTTGCCGCGCTCAATCCCATACGCACGCCCTGTTTCTTCTACTTCCACGACCAGGAAGGAAAGATCCACTGCACCGACACCTATGCCGAGCATCTTGCGCTCCTAAAGAAATACTACGGCGCCGGGAAGTAGGGTACGTAAGAGAAAAGGGCTCCGCACGTCTTCGAGAGGAGGGTTCGAGGAGAAACTCCGAACGAACCCCCCGAAGAGGCGAGGCAATCCAAAAGATCAAACCGCGTAAGCAGAGCCACCCATGCAGACCACAACAACACCCTTGCGCTGGCGTATGATGCAAGAAGTCCTCCCGAGAACTCGCCGCATGACTCGTCCCTATGAAAACGCATTCCTTGAAGCTTTCGACGAATACGCCGATGCCCTCTTTCGGCATGCTTCTTTCCGCCTCAAGAGCCGAGAACGGGCGACCGATCTCACGCAAGACGCATTTCTGAAAGCGTGGGATTACATCCGCGAAGGAAATGAAGTGCGCAATTGGAAGAGTTTCCTCTATCGAGTGCTCAATAACCTCATTATTGACGAGTATCGGCGGACAAAAGAAGAATCTCTCGATTCCCTTCTTGAAGACTCGGCCGCGCAGACCAATACACTCCTCGCCGCGGGAAGTCGCGCCGAAAAAGAAGAGAAACTGGACGAAGAGTTCATGCTGGAAAAGATACGGGCGCTCATTTCCGGAATGCCGGACGCGTATCGCGCTGCGCTCACGATGCGCTACATTGACGGCCTTTCGGCGAAAGAAATCGCCGGCGCGCTCGGCGTATCGGAAAACGTTGCCGCCGTCCGCATTCACCGAGCGCTCGCGCGCCTGAAAGAGCTTTGCGGTTCTCTTGCCATATGAAAAACAATTTCGAGAAACTCATAAAGAAAGCGGGCGCCCGCCTGGCGCTCACCGGGGCCGAGCGGGAAAAGATGCGCGCCCTCCTGCGCGAGTATGCGGCGATGAAGCCTGTCCGGGAGCCGCTCACGGCGCCGACAGGCGCGAGAGGAGCGTTTGCCGATGCATGGCTTGCCTACCTGCGTCGGCCGGCCGGCATCGCCGTTGCGGCCGTACTCATCCTCGTTCTCTCTTCGGGCGGCATCGCATACGCCGCGGAGGGAACGCTCCCGGGCGACGCGCTGTATCCGGTAAAAGTGAATGTCATCGAACCGCTCCAGCTGGCTCTCGCGGCTTCACCCGAGGCGAAAGCAGCCCTGCAGATGACATTTGCAGAATATCGCATCGACGAAGCGGCACTGCTTGCGAACGACGGGAAGCTCGGTACGACGACGGAAGCCGCGCTCGCCGCGAACTTCGCCAAAAACGCAAACGGCGCGGCGCGCGCCGTGGCGCAGGAGCGCGTGCACAATCCGACCGCGGCAGACGTGCTCTCGACAAGATTCGCGACCCGCCTCGCGGCCTATGAGAGCGTACTTGCTCTCGTGAGCGCCCGCCCGCATGCGAAAGAAGCGACGGCGCGCCTTCAAGCGATCATCCGCGCTCAAATAGTTTCAATTGCGGCGGCGCAGACGGGCGGCGCAGGCTCGTCGACATCGTCGGGCGGTTCTTCCGCACAGGAACCGGCCGGCGGCGAAAATATTCTGCGTTTGCAAGATGCGGCGAATGCCGCACTGCGCGTTTCCGCGGGCGTCATCAGTGTGGCTTCGAGTACGCTTGACGCCTCGAGTTCGGCAGACGCGCGAAACGAACTGCAACGCGCTTCGGCATTCGCCGAACAAGGGCGCATACTGCTCGAACGGCATGATACGAATGGCGCCGCGCGCGCATTCCAAGATTCCCTCTCCGCGACGGCGCGTCTCGACGTGCTCACGCGCGCCGCCGCGGCGCTTGGGGTGCAAGCCTTTGCCACGACCTCCGCGTCGACGACTCCCGCCGACGGAATTGAGGGGTCCTCAACGAGTACGGGGGCTATATTGCACTCCTCGCCCGCCATTCCTCCCGTGAAGACAGGCCGGAATCTCCCGTTTGGGCTCTAAGGTTTTCCCCAAATGCCCTTGAGGGCGGCTTCCCGGCCGTGGTACTATGGGTAAGCATCTTAAGTTATTATTGGCTAGCATCACCTGACAATGCACTTCTTTAAAAATCCTCGTTTCATTTCCATTGCGGTCGGCACGGCTTTCGCCGTCAGCCTCTTGGGCGGCGCACCTCTCGCCCAGGCCGCATCTCTAAGTACGGTTCAGATCCAGGCCATACTCAACCTCTTGCAGGCGTTCGGTGCTGATACGGCGACGATCGCAAACGTGCAGGCTGCGCTCGAGAATACGGCAACCTCCACCCAATCAACGGCGACCTCGACGTCAAACGGTTCGACCTCGACGACGGGGGGATCGACGCCCTCGAGCAACGGGAACTGCGCCTTGCTCTCGACCAACCTCACGCTCGGTTCGACCGATCGGACGACAGAGGGGGAAGTCTCCCGCCTGCAGGCGTTCCTCGGAAAGGATAGGAGCATCTATCCTGAAGATGCCATCACCGGCTATTTCGGTTCGTCGACTTTGGCGGCGGTGCAACGCTGGCAAGCCGCACAAGGTATTGTCTCTTCGGGCAGCTCCGAATCGACCGGTTACGGGAACGTCGGGCCATTGACCCGCGAAGACATGAATAAGGAAATGGAGAAGGAATGCGAGATGGGAGATTCTTCCTCTTCTTCATCGTCTTCCTCGTCCTCGTCTCTTGATTCCTCTTCTCCTGAGTCGACAGCGTCTTCGACCGTCGGGGATGTGAGCGGAGGCGAGAGCGCGAAAGTGGGAGTGGGCGCGCACTGCGGCGGTTTCATCATGAACGCGCCGCAATGTGCCGAAGGCCTCCACTGCCAGCTCGGCTCGATTGTCGACCAGGGCGGTACGTGCGTGCAGAACAGCGAAGGAGTGAGCGGTCCGACTGCCACGACGACGCCCTTCCCAAGTCCGGGAGACCATTAATAATTCGCACATCGGGAACACGAAACACCCCCCCGGATTCCGCGGGCGTGGTTAGTGTTACCGCCGGTCGCGTCTGCGCGCGGGTGACAATATCGTTTCGCGG
>VFSW01001175.1_pt1 | contig 39499 bp, 30 predicted proteins | sample 5358111 | NCBI WGS metagenome assembly VFSW01 (sample SAMN11554181, study PRJNA540505) | mine drainage metagenome | isolation source: sediment from site ElyBrook_90M | place: USA: Ely Copper Mine, Vershire, VT | collected 2017
GTGGGCACTTCATCTCAGCAGTGTACCCCATACCCGCCTTAGTTGCCACTCCCGCGTCGCGGGCCGCCTTGCGATGGGAGCCGCTGGTGTTGTATACTGGCCAGGTATCATCTGGCAGCACAACCGCACCTGAGGAAGATCGTGAAAAACTACAAGCTCAAGACCCATAAGGGCACGGCCAAGCGCGTGCGCGCGACGGGCAGCGGCAAGTTCGTCCATTTCAAGATGGGCCGCAACCACCTGCGCCGGCGCAAATCATCGCGCATCTTGCGCTCGCTCGACAAGACGCGCAGCCTGTCGGTGGGCGATACGCGCAAGATGACGCGCCTGTTGCCCTATAGCTAGCGGCCACATGCCACACGCGCTCGGACTCCGCGCCCAAGCGCGGCCTTTTTCCGCACGTCACCGGGGAATTGCTCCCGCACGTCCACTCTATAACGAATGAGGATGAGCCATGCCGCGCGTCAAACGAGGCGTTTCCGCCCACAAGAAACACAAAAAGCTACTCAAGCTCGCCGAAGGCCACAAGGGCGCCCGGCATCTGCTCTTTCGACCAGCGCACGAAGCGGTCATGCACGCGCTGCATTATGCCTATCGCGACCGCCGCAACCGCAAGCGCGACATGCGCCAGCTGTGGATCACACGCATCAACGCCGCCGCTCGCCTCCACGGCCTGACCTATAGCCAGCTCATCCACGGGATGGCGCTGGCCGAGATCGCCGTTGACCGTAAAGTGCTGGCTGATCTCGCCGTCTATAGCAGCGCAGTCTTTGGCGACATTGCCAGCAAGGCCGCCGCCGCGCTCAAAAAAGCGTAGCCCGACGCCCACCGTTCCGAGAATGCAACACATCACCAGCCCGCACAACCCACGGGTCGCTCTCTTGCGGGCGCTGCACACCGGCAAAGGGCGCAAAGAGCAGCGTCAATGGCTGGTCGAGGGACCCCACCTCATCCGCGAGGCGTTGCGCGCGCGCCTGGCGCCTTCCCTCGTGGTGTACGATCCCGCCGCCCTGGCCGGCACGGACCTGCCGGATATGATTGCCGCCTGGGCCGATGAGGGTGCCGAGGTCGCGACCACCACGCCCGAGATCATCGCGCGCGTCGCCGAGGCCCAGACTCCACAGGGCGTCGTCGCGGCTTTTTCTCTTGAAGATGTCGCGCCTGAGCGCCTGCGCGGCCAGCGTCGCGGCAGAATGCGCCCTATTACGCTCATCCTCGACGATCTCAGCGACCCCGGCAACGCTGGCACCATCTTGCGCTCCGCGCTCGCGGCGGATGTCGATGCCGTGCTGCTCACACCCCACTCTGTCGATGTCTTCGCTCCTAAAGTCGTGCGCGCTGCCAGCGGCGCGCATTCCCCCCTGCCCCGCTTACGCCCTCCCTCCCGGCATGCCACCCGCAGTAGTTTTGGCTTGCCGACAGCGGCACCCGATATGGTCGCCGCCGACTCTGGCGCGAGAGATGATTGCTTTGACCTCGATCTCACGCAACCCACCGGCCTCATCATCGGCAACGAGGCACGCGGCCCCTCCGTCGCCGCACGCAAGCTCGCCACTCGCTTCGTGCGTATCCCTATGTGGAACGGCGTCGAATCGCTCAACGCCGCTATCGCCGCCAGCGTACTGCTCTTCGAATCTGTCCGCCAGCGCCGCGCTGCTCCCAGAAGTGAGTGATCATCTCTCTCACGGCGCTCGCTCATTCTCGCGATTCGGCGCGACTGCCCGGCGCGTGCCGTAGCACCCAGAGAGAGCCGCCCTGGATCGCCAGCGCGACAGCGATGGCCGCAGTGAAAGCGACAACCGCGCCGGCTCGATCGAGCAACACAGCCAGCATCAGACAAAAACTCGCGAATGAGAAAAGGCCCAGCATCAGGCCGCGCAATACCGTGATCGCCGCGCCGGCACCTTGAAAATGGTGCGCGAATGCCGCCAGAATCGCGCCATAGAGGGGAAAAGGCGCGATCAAACCGGTCAGATGCGTGCCGAGCAGGGGCGCCAGGCCGGTAAGCAGGAGCACGAATAGCGTCGCCAGCGCCATTCGTGCGGGCAGGTCCCAGCCCGGCAAGGGCGCCGCGTGCGTGAATGCCGCTTCGAGGCTTGAGGGAAAGAGCGCTAACGCGACGGAGAGCGCCCCAATCACCACTGGATAGAGCACTGGCAAGGGAAGGGCGACGAATTGCAGAGCGAAGGTCGATATGAAAAAAGCGGCATAGCCGGCCAACACAGTCAGCCGCCAGCCAGCGCGCAGGGAGATCCAGCTATACGTCAGGCCGAAAGCAACCTGCGAGATCGTCCCACTGAGCGCGCCTGTGGCGGTGGCAGCGGCAAAGGCGTCGCCGTGGCCGAGCGCCAGAAAGAAAATGATAGGGCCTGACGTGAGCGGGAGTCCCACCAGCCAGCCACTCACGCTGGGGCCCCAGCGTCGCCCGACAAGGCTAGCCGTCCCGATCAGCACGGGGGTCAGCACCAGCTTGAGGACCTGCTGATTCATTCCACGACACCCTCCCCTGCGATTGTACGCCAGGCTCCAGCCTCACGGTAAGACAGATGGCCGATTGCCGTGCGAAGGTCCTCGCGTGTGGTGTATAATGCGAATGAAACGAAAAGAGAGCCGGCGCGGACGAGGAAGAGTACGCCTGTCGCGGCGCGCAGCGAGAAGAGGTCACCGGGTGCAAGCCCCTTTGCGCGGCACGGGCCGAAGTTCGCCTCTGAGCCGGGCGCTGAAAAGCGGTCTATCCTATGATCGCTGGCGTAGGCGCCCCGGTGCCCACCGTTAACGGGCGTACAGTGAGTGGAGTCTTGCTCGCGCTCTGATGCGCGGCGCGGCTCAACCAGGGTGGCACCGCGAGACGTGCGCTGTTCGCTTGCATCTCGTCCCTGTTGGGGGACGAGATTTTTTTTGTCCGTTACGGAGGGACGAGACACGAAGGCCACGGAAAAGGGAAGAAGAGCACGAAAAATCATTTCGTGTCTCTCTGTTTTGTTCGGAATCTTCGTGTTCCACCCTCCCTCTTGAATGCGAGAGGAAGGAAAGCATATGGCAACATCACTGCTCGACGCTCTGGGCGAGCTGCGCCATCAGGGGCTGGCTAAGCTGGCGGCGTGCGCCACCAGCGTGGATCTCGCCGAGTGGCAAAACACTTATCTAGGCCGGCAAGACGGACGGCTGACGGCGATATTGCGTGGCTTGCGCGACGTGCCGGCGGAGGATCGTAAAGCGATCGGCCAGGCTGCCAATGATCTCAAGGTAGAGCTGGAGGCCGCGCTCGCCGCCCGCCGCGCCGACATCTCGGCGCGCGAGCTGACCGCGACGCTCACCTCTGAGCGCATCGATGTGACGCTGCCCGCGCGATCGTTGCCCCGGGGCGGCCTTCACCCCATCACGCGCACCATGCGCGACATCTGCCGCGTCTTCAGCCAGATGGGTTTTCACATCGTCGAGGGTCCTGAGGTCGAGACGGATTACTACAACTTCCAGGCGCTCAATATTCCCGCCGATCACCCCGCCCGCGACATGCAAGACACCTTTTGGGTTGTGCCGGGGCAGATCTTGCTGCGCACGCAAACGTCGCCCAACCAGATCCGCATCATGGAGCAGACGCGCCCGCCGGTGCGCGCCGTCGTGCCGGGCAAGGTCTATCGCAACGAAGCGACCGACGCCACCCACGAGGCGATGTTTCACCAGATCGAGGGGCTGTTGGTGGACCGCACGACCACCATGCGCGACCTGCGCGGCTGCTTAGAGCGATTCGCGCGCGAAATCTTCGGCCCGCGCACCGCCGTTCGCTTCCGGCCCAGCTACTTTCCTTTCACCGAGCCGAGCGCCGAGGTGGACGTTACGTGCGTCGTCTGTGGCGGCTCAGGATGCCGCGTCTGCAAATATTCCGGCTGGGTCGAGATCGCTGGCTCTGGCATGGTGCACCCCCAGGTCTTGCGCGTAGTGAATTACGACCCCACAGTTTATCGCGGCTTTGCGTTTGGCATGGGCGTCGAGCGCATCGCCATGATGCGCTATGGCATCGACGAGATCCGGCTCTTTTCGCAGAACGATCTGCGCTTCTTGAGCCAGTTTTGAGCAAGAAACGAGGACGCACGATGCGGATTCTGATAGTGGGCTATGGCAATGTCGGGCGCGAATTGGGCGCGCTGCTGGCTGAAAAAGCCGCGACACTTAGCGCGGACTACGGCCTGGAGGTGCGCGTCGCCGGTGTGGTGACGGGCCGGCACGGCGGCTGGGCGGCGATCGATCCCGCTGGCGTCGCGCCAGCTGTGGTCGCGGCGACCGCCTGGCCGCGCGCGGGCGCTCCGCCCGCCGGAACGACCGACTTTGCCGGCGACGCGCTGGCCGCAATCGCAGCCGTGCCCGCCGACCTCCTGGTCGAGATCTCGCCGTTGAATCCCACAACGGGCGAGCCGGCGCTGAGTCATGTGCGCGCCGCGCTGGCCAGGGGCATGGATGTCGTGACGGCAAACAAGGGACCGATCGCGCTGGCCTATCGCGAGCTGCGCACAGCGTTTCAAGCGGCGGGCCGGCGGCTGCGCTTCGAGTCCACGGTCATCGATGGCTTGCCGGTTATCAACCTGGCGGAGTTTACCCTGCCCGCCACGACGATCCTGGGCGCGCGGGCCATCGTCAACGCGACGAGCAATTTCATTCTATCGGGGCTGGCGACGGGCCAGAGCTTCGACGACGCGCTCGCCCGCGCGCAAGCGATCGGCATCGCCGAGGCCGACCCCAGCATGGATCTCGACGGCTGGGACGCGGCGGTCAAGCTGACGATCATCGCCAACGTGCTGATGGGCGCTGACATTCGCCCCGGCGACGTGGAGCGCGATTCCAGCGCCGCCCGAATGCGCCAGATGGTGCCGGCGGCGCCGGATGGCACAGTCGTCAAGCAGGTGGCGACCCTCACGCGCGACGGGTCGCACCCCCAAGGCGTGAGGGCGCGCGTGGCGCTCGAAACACTGCCGCTGGACGATTCGCTGGCGGGCATCGGACAGGGCAAGGCGGCGCTGCAATTGCACACCGACACGATGGGCGACCTGACGATCATCGAGGGGCCGGGCACGCCGCGCCAGACCGCGTTTGGCGTGCTGGCCGACATCGTCACCATCGCCCGCCAGCTGCGGCATTGAGCGGGGTTCTCAGAGGCGGCCAGCCCCTATGCGGGGCGTGGGGTGCCCCCACTTTATCTCATCTTGAGGATGTGATTTCATGAAGATTCCCTACACCTGGCTGCGTGACTACGCGGCCACCGACCTGGAGCCGGAAGCGCTGGCCACGCGCCTGACGATGGCCGGTCTGGAGGTCGATAGCGTCGAGCGCCGCTGGCACAACGTCGTCACCGCGCGCATCGTCAGCAAAGAAGCGATCAAAGGATCGAATCACCTGAGCGCGACGCGCGTCTCGACCGGCGACGGGCCTGAGCTGAGCGTCGTTTGCGGCGCGTCGAACATCTCTATGGGCGACATCGTGCCCCTGGCACTGCCGGGCGCGGAAGTGCTGTCTGAGAATGGCGAGACCGTCACCATCGGCGCGACCAAAAAACTTGGCGTCAAGTCCGAGGGAATGCTGTGCTCACCGCGCGAGCTGGGCCTATCGAGCGACCACAGCGGCATCTGGCTGCTGTCCGCCGATACGCCGCTGGGCCAGCCGCTCAGCGAGACCGTCATCGAACTGGATATCAAAGCACACCGTGGCGATCTGTTTTGTCTGGTCGGCGTCGCGCGCGAGGTCGCGGCCTTCAACCGCACGCGCGTCATGCCGCCGGATCACGCCGTGCCCGAAACGGGGCCTGAGCCGATCACCAAGCTGCTGCGCCTGACAGTGGAGGATGTCGATCTGTGCCCGCGCTTCACGGCGCGCGTCATCAGTGGGGCGCGGATTGGCCCGTCGCCACTCTGGCTGGCGCGCCGGTTGGCGATGGCGGGCGTCCGCTCGATCAACAACGTTGTGGATGTCACCAATTACGTCATGCTGGAATTGGGCCAGCCGCTCCACGCCTTTGATTACGACAAAGTGGCGAAGCGCCAGCTCATCGTCAGGCGGGCGAAAAAGGACGAAAAGCTGACGACGCTCGACGGCCAGGCGCGCGACCTGACGACCGACATGATGCTCGTGTGCGACCCCAGTGGACCACTCTCCATCGCTGGCGTGATGGGCGGCGCGTCGAGCGAGATCGCGGATGCCACGACGACCATCCTGCTCGAAGCCGCCACCTGGAATGGACCCAACATCCGCCGGACGGCGACGCGGCTGGGACTGCGCAGTGAGGCGTCGAGCCGCTTCGAGAAGGGGCTGGACCCGGAGCTGGCGCGCCAGGGAGTCGATCGCGCGGCGCGGCTCATCGCCGAGCTGGCGGGCGGTCAGGTCGCGCCGGGGGTGCTCGACAGCTATCCCGCGCCGGTCACGCCGCGCATGCTGCGTTTCGATCCGCGCGACGTGGACTGGCTGATCGGGTATGCGGTGTCGCTCGACGAGGCCGCCGAGGCGCTCGAAGCGATCGAGTTTGGCGTGCGGCGCCGCGACGACGACACGCTCGACGTGACGATTCCCACCTGGCGCGGCGATGTCGTCGAGAGCGCGGATGTCGTGGAAGAGATCGCCCGTGTGCTCGGCTACGATCGCATTCAGGGGACGATCCCCGCCGGGCCGCTGCCCGCGCCGCAGGGCGACAACTGGCACGACCGCGAGAATCTGGTGCGCGACGTGATGGCCGGCGCGGGATTGCGCGAGGTGGTGACGTATCCGCTGGTGAATAGATCAGGCATGCTGCAAAGCCTGAGCGACACGAGCGACGTTGCCCCGCTCTTGCTGGGGACGGTCGAGACGACCGGCAACGTTAACGGTCGCACGCTGATCCCCGCGGATAAGCTGCCGGCGATCACACTGGTGAATCCAGCCAGCGCGAAATTCGAGACGCTGCGCGTGACACTCTTGCCGAGCCTGCTCGAAGCCCTGGCCGACAACCTTCACCAGGGCACGCGCGCGGTGCGCATCTTCGAGGTCGGGCGGCGCTACATTCCCAAAACCGATCGCCCCGTGCCCGCAGCGGAGGGCGACGACGGCGCGCTGCCCCACGAGCGGCGCAGCCTGGCGGTGGTGATGAGCGGCCCCGCTGGCGAAGGCTGGTCCGACGAGCATCGCCCGCTCGATTTCTATGATCTCAAGGCGGTGGCTGAGACACTGCTTGGCAGCCTGCATGTCAGCGGCGCGCGCTACACCCCGACGCGCCATCCGACGTTCCATCCAGGGCGCTGCGCGCTCATCGAGCTGCCGCTGTCGCCAGAGGCGGGGGCGCCAGTGCGGCCCGCTGGCGTCATCGGCGAGGTGCATCCCGAAGTCGCGCGGCATTATGATCTCGGCCAGCGCGCGTCGGCGCTCGAAATCGACCTGGAGCGCCTCTTTGCCACCGCGCCGGAGCGCACGCGCTATGTGCCGATCTCGCGCTTCCCGCCGCTGACGCGCGATCTGGCGATCGTCGTGCCGCGCGCGGTGGCGGCGGGTGATGTGTCGCAGGCTATCCGCGAGGCCGGCGGCGAACTGCTGCGGTCGGTCACGCTCTTTGACGTATATGAGGGCGAGCCGATCCCTCCCGACTGGCGCAGCCTGGCCTTCACGCTGATCTACCAAGCGGACGATCGCACGCTGAGCGACACCGACGGCGACGCGGAGCGCACGCGCGTGCTGGCAGTGCTCGGCGACCGCTTTGGCGCGACGGCGCGTGAGTAAGCGCTTCACCCTGGCCCCTCTCTATTGCGGTGGAGAGGGGCATTTGATGCTGCCTGCGCTTGACCTCCCCACTTCCTATTATCTAAATCGGAATGAACTCTGTTGACCATGATTCTCAGCGGCGCCACTTGACAAGAGTCACGATGCTCCAGTAGGATATGAGCGTACTATCATACTAGTACACTAAATAGCCGAGGTAGGTACATCATGATCGCCTTTCGTTTGGATACTCGCTCCGGCGTGGCGCCGTATCTCCAGATCGTTCAACAGGTCAAGCAGGCGCTGCGCCTCGGTCAGCTCACTCCTGGCGACCAGATGCCCACCGTGCGCGAGGTCGTGACCAGCCTCGCGATCAACCCCAATACGGTTATGAAAGCCTATCGCGAGCTTGAGCGTGAAGGGCTGCTCGTCAGCCGCTCCGGCATAGGCATCTTTGTGCAGCGCACGCTGGGAACGGTCTCGAACGCTACGCTGGCGATGCTCCGTCGCGGTCTGGTTCGCTGGACGCGGGCGGCACGAGAAGCCGGATTGGACGATGAGGACATTCAGGCGCTCTTTCTATCGGTGATGCAAAACCCATTTGAGAAGGAGGAAATGGGATGAGTAACGCGCTGGACGCAACACACCTGACCAAGCGTTATGGCCACACCTGGGCGTTGCGAGATTGCTCGGTGACAGTGCCCACAGCGCGCATTGCCGCGCTCGTCGGCCCGAACGGGGCCGGCAAGACGACACTGCTCCATCTCGCCGTTGGATTGTTGAAGCCAACCTCAGGCGAGATCGCGGTCTTTGGCCATTCGCCGATCAGTGAGCCGCTCGATGTCCTCAGGCGCACGGGCTTCGTCGCGCAAGATCACCCGCTCTATCGCGGCTTCACCATCGCGGAAACGTTGCACACCTGTCGCGTGCTGAATGCTGAATGGGATGACGCCTTTGCCCGTGCGCGACTCGATCACCTCAGCATTCCGCTCAATCGGGGGATTGGTCAGCTTTCGGGCGGCCAGCAAGCGCAAGTGGCGCTCGTGCTGGCGCTTGCCAAGCAGCCTGATCTCTTGCTGCTCGATGAGCCGCTCGCCAGCCTCGATCCACTGGCGCGGCGCAATTTTCTGCGTGTGACGCTCGATGCCGCCACAGAGCGTGGCACAACCGTGCTGCTCTCGTCCCATATCATCAGCGACCTGGAGCGCGCCTGCGATTACCTGATCGTGCTGACCGGGGGCGGCGTGCGTCTGATGGGTGACATCGAGACGATAGTCGCCGAGCACAAATTCCTGATCTCATCGGCCACGACTATCGATGCCGTCGCGCACCAGCACACCATCATCGAAGCCGTGCACATGCCGCGCCAGACGATGCTGCTCGTGCGGCTCAACGGTCCTCTGTTTGACACGTCATGGGACGTGCAGCCTGCCTCGCTCGAAGATATCGTGCTCGCCTATTTCGGCCAGGCGGCGGAAAACAAGCCGTCGCCAGCTATTGTGGCACAGGAGGCACAAAAATGATCTGGCTGACGCTCCGCCAGCATCGGACGGAACTCGTCGTACTGATCGGCCTGTCGATCGTGATCGGCGTAGTCCTGCTCATCACAGGCCAGAATATGCATCACCTCTACGATCAATTGGGTATCGCAGCCTGTCTGAGCGCAAACTCTGAAGCAGGGCAATGCACGCGGGCGATTGCCCAGTTTTCTTACTCGCCTTACAGCAATCTGCAATCGTATTTTCCCTGGCTGAACCTGATCCCGGCTCTATATGGCGTGCTGATCGGCGCTCCATTGCTGGCGCGCGAATATGAGCAGGGGACCTGCAAGTTCATTTGGACCCAAGGCAAGACGCGCCGGTGCTGGTTGTTGATCGAGTCAGGCGTGCTGCTCACGATCTTTCTGATTCTGGCGGTGCTGACGACTCTGATCATGACCTGGTGGAATGGTCCCCTCGTCGCTTTGAATGGGCCTTTCCCGCTGGCGAGCTACGATTTCGCGGGATTCAATCCCGTAGCCTATGCGACCTTCGCGCTCGCTCTTGGAACAGCCGCCGGCGCGCTGGCGCGGCGAGTGATCCCGGCCATTGCCGCGACATTCCTCTATATTCCCATCTGGCTGCTGCTGGACAACGCTGTGCGGGGATTCCTGATTCCACCAATCGTGCGCTATTACTCGCTAGAGACCATGGCCGGCTATCCGAACCTAACCCAACAAGACTGGATCGTGACCCAGGGAGTCGCTGACCGACTTGGCCACACGGTTTCGGATTCGATACCCGATGCCGTCTGTGGGCATGCACTATCAGGTCAATATGAACAATGCCTATTCAATCACGGATTTCAAGGCATTGTCGCCTATCACCCCCCAGCCATTTCTGGTCGATGCAGATCGTCGAGGCGGCCATCCTGCTCGTTGCGTCAGCGCTTCTGTTTGGTGTCGCTATTTGGCGAACACAAAGCCGCACGGCGTAGACGTAAAGATCGCCTCCTGCTTCCAGCACTGGAAGCAGGAGGCGAAATTGCTCCGCACGCTCAACACGCTCTTTGCTTGAGATCAGATCAGTTAGCTGGTCCAATGTTAACGTAGCTGTAACTGTCGAAGATCGTGCAGTTAGAGCCATTCGAGACGTATGGCTCATAATAGTATCCTTTGGTATGGGAGGAGTTCATTCCCCCACTATTGCCATTGGTGGAAATCGACTGACAGCCTCTGCCCCAGTTACCGGCGGCGTACTGATCGTGATCCCAATAATAGCCGGTCCCTTGGTTCAATTGGATGTAGCCCTGATTCAGGTAGAGCGTGCTTCCGCCGCAACGCTCGTAGTCCATCTCCGAATAATAAGTCGTTGACCCATCGAAGCTTGGTGACCAGTCTGCGTTCACGTAGTAGGAGTAGGGAGGTGAGCAAGTGAGCGGCTGTACACCCCAGTCCGGGTTTCGACTAGCTTGATGGTACTGGCTTCCCTTGGCAGAAAGGAGTGTGAAGATTTGCTGCTTGATGCGTGCCTGAACTTGGGGGGAGGCGTTGCGTGCGGGAAGTACGACATATGACTCATCCAGGGCACGTGCTTGTGAGAGTGGAACCTGGAAGGTTCCAATGATGGTGCCAACTGGACACGCAGTAGTCTTGACAACTGTTCTTGTTCCCTGTCGCACTCCAAACACAAGCTTACATGATGAGTTGGTGGTATCACGTGCCACCACGACCAAAGGATCGGACCCCTGACGATGTAGCGGCGAATGCCACAGCGCTCGAGCCGAATGTGAGCACGCTCACTATAGCGACGAGAGAGCTCACCTTGAGAAGATGCCATCGATTTGGGTTCACTGCTATCTCCTTTTTCTGATGGTTAGCTTGTCAAGGTATCCCTGACAAAATGGCCTCATTATCCGGCCACATTGAAAGGGTAACCGATGAAATCCCAGAGAGCTTGCCCTCGAAAAGGTAATTTTCTTGCTTTTTTATGAGCAATTGATGCTCTTCAAGAAGTAATCCTTACTCTTGCAAAAGAATGACTCAAGGGATACCTGAAGGGTATCTATGGCACCGTATGGTTGTGAAAACCTCTGGCGTATCCTCTCATTCTCATGGCTTTGAGGTGAGGAAGGAAACAAGATGTGTATCGTGAGCTGTCAAAATAATATCATGGTGTGCATGAGCATTGAGCGTATTGTAGATGGCTTGTCGATGCTTCCTGAGTGTAAGGCGTTGGATATTCATACGTGTGCAAATGGAATCGTCATCATAGCCCCAAAACATATAGGTCAATACCTCGTGTTGTTTAGGTGTGAGAGTAATGATTGCTGGGGGGTCTAAATGCTGGCCAAGCACAGTAATAAGGGCTTTATCCTCAGCGAAATGCAGGAGCATACCACAAAGATGGGCCAGGATGGGCAGAAATTCTCCAACTTGCTGAAAATTTATGTCTTGTGGTGGCGCTTCAAGCACCAGGATTCCATACTGCCAGCCATCGAAGCATACTGAAAAGACTCCTGATCTTTGTCGCGGTTGGCTCCTCATGGGCAATGGGTGCAGAATGAATTGAACATGACCTTGGCTCATCAAGGCGATTTTAGTAATCATCTGCTGCCCCGCTTCAAAAGGATGAGCTGAGATATATTCGGCAAGCTCCAAGAGTGATTCCAGCGCAGTGCCATTTTGAAGCGACGAGATGAAAAGCAGTAAGGAGGGATTAGAAAAAGTTGTTTGATCTTCAAGCTGTGAGGGTGATCTCCGCATATGCTACTTCCTTCCTTTGTTCCCAATAGAGCAAAGCTTGCCCGGCCAACTCGATCGGATGGGGTCGTGCTCAGCAATCTCTGCCGTATTATCAATAAGCAAAGGATTAGCGACATATCGCCTATTCCTTGCTTTTACCCGATTCCCACCTGCGATTTCCATTTCTCAGCGGAAACCAAGGAAACGTCCCTCTTGCTCGCGTAGAGCAATAGATAGTATACACAGGACATAACAAACAATCAATACTCTGGCTGACATATCTTTGTTTGAAAACCTAAAGTCTTATTTCCCTTACAGCAAATAGCGGAGGAAGTGGGCTGCTTTCTCATTCCACGAGTGATCGGCCTTATGCGGTGCCGCCCAGCAGTGATTCGAGCGCGACGGCTACCCCGTCTTCGTTGTTGCTGAGCGTCGCGGCGTCGGCACCCGCCAGCACGTCGGGGTGCGCGTTGGCGACGGCGATGCCCCGGCCTGCCCAGCACAGCATCGCCAGGTCGTTGGGCATGTCGCCGAACGCCACGACAGTGCGCGGGTCGATGCCGAGTCGCGCGCAGAGCCAGCGCAATCCTGACGCTTTATCGACGCCCGCCGCGCTAATCTCGACGAATGCCAGCCCCGAATGCGTGCAGGTGAGCGTATCGCCGGCGACTTCATGCGCCAGGGCGTAGAGATCAGCCAACGGCAGGGTCGGATGCGCCGCCAGCAGCTTGGTGAGCGGCGCGGCGCACAGATCGAGCGCGTCGGCGCGCCATGGCTCAGCCGAGCGCGCGTAGGGGCGCAACTGCTCGTAGCCCGGCTCGCAGCCAAACGCGCGCCCCATCTCGCAGCCGAAAGCGATGCCCGGCGCCCGCTCGCGCATCACGCGCACGAAAGCGCTGGCCGCGCCTGCGGGAATCGCCGCGTGGCGCAGGATCTCGTCGCGGCCATGATCGAGCACCAGCGCGCCATTCTGGCAGATGACGGTGCCGCGATAGCTCAGCACATCCATGACCTCGCCCAGGGTGCGTGGGGGGCGCCCTGTGACGGGCACGAAGGCGATCCCCAGGTCGTTGAGCCGGCGCAGCATGTGGCACGTGCGGTTCGAGATCGTCTTGTCGTCGCGCAGCAGTGTGCCGTCGAGATCGCTGGCGACCAGGCGTGGCATTGTCGTGGTTGGCATGAGGGCGGTGCGGCCTCTCGGTGAGAATCTCTACCATTAGCATAGCATGCCCGAAGGGAAATATGGCGCGCTGATTGACGCGCCCGCGCCAAGTTGCTACAGTGATGGCGGCGGATTGGCGATTCAAAAAAACCAATGTGATGAGGTGATCGAATGGGGATTCGCGTCATTGTCGGCAGCTTGAGCGAGACATCGACCTTTGTGGTGGGCATGGGCGCGGTGGTCCTCGTGCTCGTGTGGGGCGCGATCACCGTCTCGCGCTTCGTGCGGCGGTCGGCGGAACGCGGCGTCGTCGTCTTTCAGCCCAGCACGACTCCGCTCGCCATGTTTGGCACACTCCTGGGCGCAATCCTGATCGCGAGCGGTGTCAACAATCTAAACGGCGAGACGGTGATTGGCTTCGGATTCTTGTCACTCTTCTGCCTGATCGTTCTCGCGACCCAGTTGCCAGCACTGATGGTCGTCTCAGCCGACGACAACGGGCTGACCATCTCATTTCTGGGCCGGCGCAAATCGATGGCGTGGAAGGATGTCGATTGGGTCTATGGCCTGCAATCTTCGATGAGTACGAGGGGACGAGCGCGGCGAACGCGCAGCTTCTTCGATACGCGCGTCATTCTTGAGGCCGGGCCACGGCGCCGCATCACAATCCCTCTCGCCATGGGTGGCGACGCGACCAGCAGGGATGCTCTATTCAAGATGGCTTTCGAGCGCACGACCAACGCGCGGCAAGGCTTTCGCAAGGCGCGGCAGGTGGCGGAGCGCCGCGCCGCCAAGTGAGCAGGCGGCTAGTAGTTGTCCAGCCTGCGAAGGCAGGCTTGGTGATCGAAGCTGCGGCTTGAGCCGCCGGAGAGTTTTCATGGCGCTTCACGCACAGCTAGATAACCTCGATCGAGCGACTAATGCCCTCATCGAAGATCTCAAGATTTCATTAACGCTGCAGTTTCCTGACTTGTTAAATCTCTTGCTGTTTGGCTCGGTCGCGCGTCACGAAGAGCGCCCGCTCGACAATCTCTTGCAGAGCGATGTGGATCTGCTGGCTATTTTTGATTCAGACGACGATCCCCTGCTGTCACAGCGTGGGTTACAGATCATCCACACGATCGGTGAGGCAATCTGGCGCCATCAAGATGCCCCGCGTGAAGTCGATGTCAAGCTCGCTTCACGCGCCATGAGTGAATGGGATACGGATTTTGTTCATCATATCGCACAGGATGCCATCGTGCTCTATGGGCAGCCACCCCCTGTGCTCATGATGCAACGATAGCTCTGGCACACTTTGCTTCTCGCGCGTATGATCGTGGATGGAAGCGCGAGGGCGTCCGGGCGCGGGTTCTCGGCCACCGCTCTCACGTGGCACACAATCGAGGAATGCTCATATGGCTCAGCGCGCAATGCGGGCCGACGAGAGCGCGGGGGTTTCGCGCCTCGGCCTGCGGTTAGGTCACGTCATCTATCGCCTGCGCTGGTGGATTATCGGCTTTTGGATCGTCGTGCTCTTCGTCAGCGCCCCATTCGCCGTCATGCTGCCGTCGGCGCTCAACTCCGGCGGCTATACCTTTTCTGGCAGCGAGTCGATCCGCGAGGCCAATCTCGAAGTCAGCGCCCTGCACCACCCCTCTGGCCAGCTTGATGTCGTTTTCCACTCCACGACCACACTCGCCAGCGATCCGTCGTTTCAAAGCGAGATTCAGGCGTTTGACAGCCGCGCGCGCTCCTTCGCCGGTGTGACGGGGATCGTGAATGGCGGCGTCGGCCAGGACGGCAAGACCGTCTTGCGGATCGTCAATTTTGACGTCAGCGCCGCCGCTCTCGAAAACGACGTGGGAGCTTTCACCGCGCTCTTGCCGCCGGCCCAGCCGGCAAAAGGCTACGTGACCGGCGACACCGCCGTCTTCCAGGCATTCAACGATGTCGCCCAGCAAGATATCGAGAAGGCCGACGCCGCCGCTCTGCCGATCGCGCTCGTGGTGCTGCTGTTCGTCTTTGGCTCACTCGTCGCCGGCAGCCTGCCCATCGTGCTGGCGATCGTCACCTTGCCGGTGGCGCTGGCTGAGGTCTATCTGATCGCGCAGCACGTCTCGATGAATTTCATCGTGCTCAGCATCGCGTCGATCATCGGGCTGGGACTGTCCATCGATTACAGTCTCTTCTTGACGCGCCGCTTCCGTGAAGAGCTGGGCAACGGCTTTTCGCCGGAGGACGCCGCCGCGCGAACGCTGGCGACTTCGGGCGAGGCGATAGTGTTTAGCGCGCTGACCGTCGCGCTCAGCTTTTGCGCCATGCTGCTGCTCGACATCCCCATCATGACCTCGATGGGCCTGGGCGGCATCGCCGTCGTGCTCACCGCTATGCTCGGCGCGATCACGCTGCTCATCTCGCTCTTTGGCGTGCTGGGGCACCGCATCGACGCGCTCAGCTTGCGCCGCCGCAAAGCCACGGCGAATGCCAGCGGCGCGCGGCCGGTCGGCCTGTGGCATCGCTGGGCCATGATCATCATGCGCTATCCCATCCCCATCACTGTTGTCGTCGCCGCGCTGCTCATCGGCCTGGGCTGGCCAGTGCTCAGCATGCGCGTCGGCGTGCCCTCGCTCACCTCGCTGCCCACCGACGTGCCCGCGCGCCAGGGCCTCGACATCTTGTACGCGCAATACCCCGCGCTCAGCGCGTCGCCCATCGACATTATGGCGCAGACGCCAGATGGCGGCTCGGTGTTCACGCCGGCGAACCTCACGAAGATTGACACCATCACGCAATGGCTGGCGCGGCAACCGCACGTCACCAGTGTCAGCAGCCTGATGGCGCCGCCCACCGCGCCGGGGGCGACACAACTCACCCCCGCGCAGCTCATCGCGCTGTATACGAGTGGCGCTTATCTGAGCACGCCGGGGCTGGCGGCATTCGTCGCCAATACCACGGCGAGCGACATAACGCTCATCACCGTGATCGACAACACGAAGGTGGATAGTCCGGCGGGCGTCGCGCTCATCGATCACTTGCGCCAGGATCTGCCGGGCGTGACTGGCGGCCTCACCACGGCGGTCGGCGGGCTGCAAGCCATCACGCTGGATTTCAACAACTATCTGTACGGCAACTTTCCCCGCGCGCTGATCTTCATGCTGGCGGCAACGTTCCTCTTGCTGATGATCCTCTTCCGCTCGATTGTGTTGCCGCTCAAGGCCGTGATCATGAATGTGCTCTCGATCGGCGTCGCCTTTGGCGCGCTGGTGGCGATCTTTCAGTGGGGCTGGCTGTCGAGCGTGCTCGGCTTCACCAGCGAAGGCTTCGTTGAGTCCACGGTGCCGGTGATCGAATTCTGCATCCTCTTTGGTTTGAGCATGGACTATGAGGTCTTCTTGCTCACCCGCATACGTGAGGAATGGCTGCGCAGCGGCAACAATCGCTACGCCGTGGCGCAAGGCCTCGAGAAGACGGGCGGCGTCATCACCAGCGCCGCGCTGATCCTGTGCATCGTAACCGGCGCGATCACGCTCACGTCGCTGATCTCGGCCAAAGAGGTCGGCCTGGGCATGACGATCGCCGTGCTGGTGGATGCCACGATTATCCGCTCGCTGCTGGTGCCGGCGACGATGCGGCTGATCGGCCGGTGGAACTGGTGGCTGCCGGGGCGGCCCATTCCTCACGAGCGTCCCTTTCCGGCTGACGACACGCGCGGCGAAAACCTGAGCGGCAAGCCGCGTGGCAGCGAGTCGTCATATTCGCCGGTGTCATAGACGTTGGGCGGGGTGAGGCCCGGCACCGGCTCGATGTCGAAGCGGCGCGCCAGATGCGCCACCAGCGACTTGATCTCGGCCTGGGCGAATCCCTGCCCGATGCAGACACGCGGGCCGCCGCCAAAGGTGACGAGGGCATAGGGCGTCGCCTTGTGCTCTTGTCGCGGCGGCGCGAAGCGATCGGGGTCGAAGCGGTCCGGCTCGGCGAAGCATCGCACCAGCCGGTGGCACGCGCCCAGGTGCAGCCGCACGAACGTGCCCGCCGGCACGGTATAGCCGGCGAAGGCAAAGGTCTCGATTGCGCCGCGTGGCGCGGTATCCACCGACGTGCGCAGCCGCCCCGCCTCGTCGATGGCGCGACCGAGATTCGTCATGGCCTTGAGCATCTCAGGCGAAGGGGCGTCGGCGTCGCCCTGCACGGCATCGACCTCAGCGCGCACGCGCGCCAGAAAGTCCGGGTGCGTCGCGAGCAAGCCCAGCACCCACGTCGCGGTATCCATCGTGGTGGTGTGCCCCGCTTCGAGCATGACCTGGATATGTCCCAACATATACTCGTCGTCGAGCGGCGCGTCAGGGTCGGCGAGCGCCGCCAGCAGCAGCGCCGTGAGATCGTCGCCCGACGCGCCGTGCCCCGCCAGGAGATCGCCGATCTCCGCGTTGAGCGCGCCGCGCTTCTGGGCGATGTGCCGATAATACGCCGCCTTGCCGAAGGGATTGCGATTGCGCGCGAGCGCGTCGCGCAGCGAGTGCAGATGCGCCACGCGCTCAGCCGCGAAGCCGAGCAGCGCGCCCGCCACGACATCGAAGGCAAGGTCGCGCAGCTCGGCGCGGATCTCGACGATGTCGCGCTCGCCCCAATCGCGCGTGCGATCGGTGACAAGGCGGTGCATGACCGGCAGAGTGCGGGCGATGCTGGCGGGCAGAAACGCGGGTGACATAATCTTGCGGTGCGCGGCATGCGCCTCATGGTCGAGATAGAGCAGGTTCTCGTTCCACACGCCGCCGAAGAATGCGCGCCAGCCACGCGCGTGGCTAAAGAGGTGGCGATGCGTGTGCGTCACGAAGCGGTTCGCCTCAGGCCCGACGAGATAGACCTGCCACGCGCCATAACGGCTGACGAGGCGCGGCGGTGTCTTGCGGCGAAAGATCGGGTCGTGCTCGACCCCCGCGCCCAGCAGATACGCCACTGGATTCTTGCGCGCGGATTCAGGCACCACGACCTCTGGAATCGCCTCGAACGGCAACGCTTCACTCTCGATCACGCGGGCATGCCTCACTGTATGCGTCGTTCAAGAAGCGGGCGCGACGCGGAACAGCATCCTGTGGCCTGAATCCACGCCGCGCTATCACGAGAGTTCGCCGGTGGAACTTAGCCCTTATTTGCGTGAAGGACGCTGGCGCGGGGCCGGCGTAGCGGATTGGCCCGCGCTCGCTGTCGCCAGTCCGGCGCGCGTCTGACGATAGTAATCGCGCCAGATCAGCTTGTGCACACCGAAAAACTCAGGCAGGCGGTTTAGACCTGGAATATAGGGAATCAGAATGAGCGCCAGCGTCAGCACGCCCATGATGACCAACACGGCCACGTCAGCGTTGGGTCCGTTGAATGGCCCCACCGGCAACTGATACCAGAAGGTGTAGAGCCACAGCCACGCCTGGCCGGGATATGCCCCCGTCTCGTTCATCATGCCCCACTGGCTGCCGAGCAGATTGAGCTGGCTGGCGCGATTGGGCAGTGCTGATTCGTTCAAAAAGAGCAGCGGGCGGGTGTAATCAGTCTGATAGAACTTGCCGTCGCTCAGCAATATGCCGTCGAGCGCGCCACTGCGGGCGATGTCGAGCAGCGCGCCAAACATGACGGGTAGTGGGCCGTAATCGCCGCTGGCTACCTGCACATGGCCGTTAGCGTCGAGCTGCTCGTTGCTGTTATTGCCCAGCGCGGTGGTGTAAGCGTCTTCCCACGTGCCCTGCTGGCTAGGTGAGGCGGCTTGAAATGTTTTGACCGCCGCCACGACAGCGGGGTCCTGCACGGTGGCCAGCGGACCGAGCACATACACCGCAGCCGTATCGATCGGCAGCCGCACGCCAGCGAGCTGTTGTGGCGAGAAGGGGCCGATCGTCTGCACCGAGCCGCTCTGATTGTTGTAGGGCGGGCCATATTGCGCGATGGCGCTGCCGCCGGCTAGCTCCGCGACCGTGACGGTCACAAACCCCACTGGATCGCTCGTGGCGACGCTTTGCAGTGTGAGGGGCTTGTCGTCGGGCGACGAAAAGATGCCGGCGAAGATGATGACCACAACCAGCAACGCCGCCGCCGCCACGGTCACTTCGCGAATGAGATCGTAAGGCACCTGGGTGACGCCACGATAATATTGCTCCTGGGTCATGCCATGGGCATACGGCTCGCGCTGCTCGCCTTTCACGGGGTATGGCCGCACGACGCCGCGCAGCCGCACGAGCACGATGTGCAGCGCCATCAGCCCAACCAGGATTAGCGGCAAGACGATGACGTGAAAACTGTACATCTGGCCGAAATTCAAGACGTTGAAAAAGCCGCCGATGCCGATGGCGTTGAGCGCGTCTTTGGCCGAGACGGCGATCCACTGCGAGTCAAAGTTGCTTTGCGAGAGATAGCCGGTAAACGCGGCACCGATGCTAAAGATGAAGGCCACCGCGCCCGTGACCCAGGTGCGCGCGCGCCCATCGCGCCATGCCCCCATGAAGAACGATCCCCACAGGTGCAGGACCATGAAAATGAAGAACACCTGCACGCTCCAAAAATGGAGGCTGTTGAAAAAGTGCCCGACAGCGCTGGTGTGCCACCATTGCGGGCCAAAGAGCGCGAGCACGATGCCCGACCCAACGACGATGGCCAGGCCGGCGATGGCCAGCGCGCCAAAAAGATACACGGCGGAGCGGACGTAGGAGGGCTGGCTGTCGGGCAGCAGATGATTCATCGGCAGCGCGCGACCCAGGCGCTCGCGCAGGGAACGGGTCCAATTCGACGACATGAGGACGACCTCCTTTCATTTCTCTGAGGGGTGGGGCAGCGATAGAGTGACGGCTATCGCGAAGACGAGGACCATCAGGCCGATGACGATGAGGTTGGGAATGGTGATCAGCAAGATGCCTGCGTGCAGGTAACTCGACATGGCGAGCAATGCTCCCTTCTCTGTGTGTGGCCAAACGACTTTTTCAAGCATAGGGTGTGGTGTTCACGAGATCGTCACAGAGCGTGCGGCAATCTCACAAATTCGTCACAAGTGCAAGCCCAGACCCTCGATGTTTTATATAACACCGGCCTGGGGATCATACAACACGCCGCCCTCGCGGGCGGATGATCTGACCACCGCGATGGTGCTCAATACTCAAACCTGATGAGGCATGACGAGATCACCTGATAACCGTAACCTGCTCATTCTTTTCACACATCTCTTGTGGAAACGATCAATGTATGGTATCTTTATTTATACGTGATACCCTCTCGGAGATCGATGAATCATCTTCACAAATCCTCTTAGATTTGTGAGTATTCAGATAGAAGGGATGGAACAATGCAAGATCCCCTGGCGCAAGGTCGCTACTTTGCGCAATATGATCGTGATGCTGATGCGCTGCCTTACCTTGAGCAGGCAGTACAACAATATCCAACATCTCTGGAAGCCTGGGTTTTGCTGAGTAATGCACGCTCCGTGCTGCGCAATTTCTTCAAGGCCGATGCGGCTGCTAATCAGGCCCTATCGTTAGGCTCCCAGTCGCTTGAAGCACTATGTGCTAAGGCTCGTGCGTTAGGGGGCCTGAGACAATTTCAACCAGCTTTCGGTATGGTCGATCGCGCGCTCCAGATCAATCCACGGTCAGAGTTGTCCCTGGTAGTCAAGAGCAACATCTTTGCGGAAGCTTGGAAGCTCAACAAAGATAAGAGGCAGCTTTCTCAAGGAATCCAATTATGCGATTCCGCTCTCCAATTCGCACCAAATTACATCTATGCTCTGACATCGAAAAGTCGCCTTCTGGCCTATGCTGGCCGTACTAAGGATGCTCTTGCCGTCGCGCGCGCGGCGTTTGAGATGCATCCCAATTCACTCTTGACGCAAGCAACGCTCAGCCTGTGTTTTACCGTCGCCCATAATTTTTCGGAAGCGATGAGAATAGCTGAGGGAATGATTGCTCAAAGCCCGGGGGATTTCCGTGGGTGGGTGACGCGGGGGGCCATTTTTAGTGAAATGGGTCAAAGAGGGCGATCCCGTTCCGATTGGATGCATGCCGCAGAGTTAAACCCTGAGAACCCCGAATTGCTGGAGGAAGCCAGGGCCATTTAACGAAACGGAATTATCAGACATGGCGGCTCAACGCGATCTGGCGCCATCCCTCACCCCACCGAAGACGGAGAGAATGGGGTGAGGGATGTGCCCGGCGTCAGAACGAGATGATGTGGGCGTTGAGCAGTTGCGCGAAAAGCAGCGCCGCCGCGAAAATCCACATGACTACGCTGATGTCGCGCACCTTGCCACGTAGCAGCTTGAGCAAGACGTAGGACACGATGCCCGCGAACATGCCGTTGGCGATGGAGTAGGTCAGCGGCATGACGAGCAACGCCAGAAACGCCGGAATGCCCTCGGTCGGATCGCTGAAATTGACTTTGACAATCGGCTCGATCATCAGATAGCCGACGACGACCAATACTGGCGCCGTCGCGACCGTCGGCACCAGACCGACAAAAGGCACGAAGAAGAGCGCCAGCAAAAAGAGCGCCGCCGTCCACACCGAGGCGATGCCCGTCTTGCCGCCCTCCCCGACGCCAGCCGCACTTTCGATAAAGGTCGCCACCGTCGCGTTGCCCGTCAGCGGACCCCACATGCCGGCGGCGGCATCCACCAGCAGCGCGCGGCCAGAGCCGGGGAAGTTGCCTTTGTCGTCCAGGATGTTGAGCTTGCTCGCCAGGCCGCTAAAGGTGCCTAGCGAATCCATCATATCCGTGACGACGAAGGTCACGAAAAAGAGGATGATCAAGCCGACCGCCAGATTGCCGCCAAAGAGCGCATTGAAATCAATCCGTCCGACGCCCTTGCTGAAAAACGTCCCGAAATCAGGAAGCTGCACGAAGCTGGAGATCCCGCTGGGATTCTGTGTCGTGCCCAGCAGCGCGCCGCGCGTCTCAGGCTTGATGATCGCCGACCCCCAGGCGATGGCGGTCGTGACGAGGATGGTGATCAGCAGCGCGCCGCGCACGCGATACGCCATGAGCAGGCCCGCGATGATCAGGCCGATGAGCGCGATGGCGACCGTCGGCTGATTGAGCGAGTTCAGACTTGGTACGCTACTAAAATTGATGACGCTAGCGTTGTTCAAGCCGATGAAGGCGATGAAGAGGCCGATGCCCGCGCCGGCGGCGAGCTTGAGGTTGAGGGGAATGCCCATGATAATGCGCTCGCGCCAGGGGCCAGCGACGATAATGGTGAAAGCCAGGCCGTCTAAAAAGACGAGGGCCAGAGCCGCTCCCACCGGGAAATGACTCTGGCCGACGACCGTGAACGCAAAAAGCGCGTTATAGCCCAGGCCGGGCGCCATTGCCCACGGCTTGTCAGCCAGCAACCCCATGAAAAACGTCGGGACGGCGGCGGCGATGATCGTGCCGATGATCAGCGCCGTCTGATTCAGCCCGGCGGCCTCCATGATGCTGGTGTTGACGAAGATGATGTAGGCCATCGTGACAAACGTGGTCAGCCCCGCGATGAACTCAGTGCGCTGGTTGCTGCCGCGCGTCGCCGGGTCAAAGAAGCGCGCGAGCCAGCCGCGTTGCGAGCTTGCCGTGATGGTTGCCATTGCTGGTGCCTTCCTCCCATGTGTGGAAGTGAAAAATGATGAAAGAGCGTCGTGTCGCTCTCCGCGGCGCGCCGGTCAAGCCGCTCGCCTCCTCCTCATTCCGATGCAAAATGGTCATGGATAAGCGAGTGCGCGCCAAACAAAAACGGATGGCAGGCTCACTTCTCTGTACAGAAGTCGAGAACCTGCCATCCGGGCTTTTGTCCCCGTGGTGTCGCGGGTCGCCCCGCTCGCGCCGCTCGGTCCAGGCCGCCCGGCGCTGATCGCTTGGGCGCGGAACCCTAGGCGCGCTTCTCTCTGTCGATGGCGATCGGCAAGACGAGTAGCTTGACACTATGACAATAGCAAATCCGCTCTCCTGAGAACAAGAGCACAGCGTCATCGCGCGGGGGACTATTGCCCCGCGCATCTCGTGACCCGCGCCCCTGTGGAAGCCAGCGACGGCGCGCGTATGCTGGCGATGAGCCATCACCCGAGGAAAAGGCGGAAAGCTGCCATGTCACAATCCGCGACGCTGACCATCTTGCAACAAACGCTCTGGCTGGTCGCCCAGATCAGCGCGCCGATCTTGCTGACCGCGCTGGCCGTCGGCCTGGTTATTAGCCTCTTTCAGGCAGTGACGCAGATCAACGAGATGACGCTGAGCTATGTGCCCAAGATCATAGCCATCGCCATCGTTCTCATCGTCGCCGGCCCGTGGATGCTGCAAACGCTGCTCGATTTCACCGCGCGGCTCTTTTCTTCCCTGCCCTCTTTCGTGCAATAATTTCCTTTCTTTAGGAGCAAGAGAAAGGAATGAAATTGGGGACACCCCAGACCCCAGCAGAGGGCGGAACGTCCCTGGCACCCTCTGCTGATCTCGCTGGCGCAACGCTGAAAGGACATGCCGGGCATGACACCGACCACCGCGCATGCCGCGCCGCTCGTCGTTTTTTTGCTCGTCTTTGCCCGCGTCAGCGCCGCTGTCGTCGCCGCACCGGTCTTTTCCGAGCAGTCGATCCCCGCGCAGGTCAAGGTCGGCCTGAGCGCCATCGTCGCGCTGCTGCTCACGCCGGACCAAATCACTCACACGACACCGATTTCGTCCGACCCGACGAGCTTCGTGTTGCTCATCGGCGAGCAGATCTTGCTGGGGCTGGCATTCGCGCTGAGCTTCGTCGTCATCTTTCGCACGGCTGAGGCGGCGGGCGAGCTGATCGGCCAGCAGATCGGCGTTACGCTCGGCAGCTGGGCAGGCACTGGCAGTGACGGCGAGATGCACACCATCGCGCAGATCTATCATATCGTCGCCGCGCTCATCTTTTTGGGGCTTGACGGCATGCACTGGGTGTTTTTAGGGCTGGGTGCCAGCCTGACCAGCATGCCCGTGACACGTGTCGCGCTCACCCCCCAGCTCGCGCAATCGCTCATGCCGCTTGGCACCGCCATGCTGCAATTCGCCGTCGGGCTGGCGCTGCCGCTGATCGTGACGCTGCTGCTGGCGGATCTCATCACCGGCCTGCTGGGTCGCGCCATGCCGGCGCTCAACATGTTCGTGCTCGGCTTGCCCTTCAAGATGGCGCTGGGCATCGCCGCCTTGACCGTGGCCGCGCCATTTACCGTGGCGGCCATCGCCCAGGTGCTGAGCCAGATTCCGCTGATGACGGCGTGGCACTGATGGGGGACGAGCATGCCGGATAGCTCGCAAGAGAGAACCGAAGACGCATCCCCCAAGCGCAAAAGCGACGCGCGCAAAAAGGGTCAGGTCGCCCGCAGCGCCGAGCTGCCTGGAGCGCTGGCTCTCGTCGCGGGCGTGGTCGTGCTGCGCGCCGTCGGCCCCGCCGTGTGGGGCAATTTTTCGGCGCTGATGGTCACCGATCTCTCGCAGATCTCGCGCCCCGATCTGACGCCGCAACAGGCCGACACGCTCGTCACCCAATCCTTCGCCGCCGCCGCGCTGGCTGTCGCGCCGCTCTTTTTGGCGCTGCTGGCGACAGGTCTGGCGGCGGGCCTGGCGCAGACGGGGATGGTCGTCTCGACCAAGACGCTGACGCCCAAATTCGACCGGCTCAATCCCATGAGCGGCTTCAAGCGCATCTTTTCGATCAACACGGGCTTCGAGCTGCTCAAAATGAGCGTGCGGCTGGCCGTGCTGGTGGCCGCCGCCTTTGGCGTGCTGGGATCGGTCGCGGGCCAGGTGCTGACGCTGGCCCAGGTGGGGCTGCCCGCCGCGCCCGCCATGCTGGGCGACACGCTCTTTGCCGTCGTGCTGCGCGTGGCGCTGGCCGGAGCTTTCCTGGCCGTCGTCGATTACGCCTACCAGCGCTGGCGCTTCAGCAAGACTCTCAAGATGACAAAGCAAGAAGTCAGAGAAGAGCAGCATCAGCTCGACGGCAATCCTCAGATCAAGGCGCGCATCCGCCGGGTGCAGCGCGAGCTGGCCCGCCGCCGGATGATGCAAGAGGTGACCAAGGCGACCGCCGTCGTCGTCAATCCGACGCACGTTGCCGTGGCGCTGCGCTATCTGCCGGGCAAAGCGCGCGCGCCCATCGTCGTCGCCAAGGGTCAGGACCTCATCGCGCTCCAGATCAAAGAGGTCGCCCGCCGCCACGGCGTGCCCGTCGTCGAGAATCCCCCTCTCGCTCGCGCGCTGCACGCCGGGGTGCCGCTGGGCCGCGAGATCCCCGCGAATCTGTATCGCGCCGTCGCCGAGGTGCTGGCCTTTGTCTATAAGCTCAAGCGCAGGTGGTGAGGAAGAGGCTGCCGTCGTATTAACACATCGAGCGCATGTCAGTCGAGATATCAGCACGCTGACCGCGCGGACCTGACCCTGCTCACGCACTTTGATCACCAAGGCATCGACGATGGAAGCGCTGCCCGCCCAACTCGCGCTCGTTCCGCTGAGCGGATCTAGCCCCTGGCCCAGGTCGGAGACGGTCGACTTACTGAACTCCTTGCCGCACAACTCAGACGTGATGGCAGCTACCTTGCGGGTCGAGACCCTGTAGACCATCATTTCCAGCTAGGTGAGCACGAGCGCCTGCTCGGTGTGCTGGTAGCGGGCGAACAGATCAGTCGAGAACGTGCCCGCGCGCACGTGCGGAATCTGCAGATGGAGTGTGCCGACCCGCGTGGTGAGCTGACGCGACTTGCAGCAACGGCGAGATCCCTGCCGCTGGTCGGTGCGCTCGTGCACGCATGTGCTCGGTGACCTGGGCTTGGAAGAACTGGTTGACCACCTGCTCGATCACATGCGTCATTTGGCCCTCTTGCATGAAGTGCTGTGGCACCTGCTCGATACCTAGGGGAAGCTGCATCTGAGTCATGGCTGGTCCTTTCTGGAATCTGCTCGGTTGGCACCTCCCAGCCTACCAGCAGTGGCCAGCCACCTCCATCTTGTACGATTTTACGGCACTTTCCGGACGTGATACAACCATCAAGGACTCGCGGCGGTCAATGACGCTTTTCACACAGCCATTTAGACGTGCCTCGCGAGGTCAACATCAAACCCGTAACCCGCACGATGCAGTCGTGGGATCCGATGTTCATCGACCATGTCGCTAAAGATGGGATCGTGCTTTTCGAGCGCGGTCCTTTGCCCTACCCGTTAGCGAGGCGGCGCGCAACTCCGAAAAAGCGGCGGTGATCATGCCTGGGGACCGGCGTCGGGTGCGACTTCGTCTTCCCCGGCGACCTCTGGGGGCACCGGCAGCCCGGCGGCGCGAAAGGGCAGGCTGCGGCTCTGGGCGACGGTGCCGTGCAACAGCGAGCGCGCGGCGATGCCCAGCGACGCCTTGAGCCGGTCCAGGCGCTGGCGCAACACGCGGCGATCCGCCCACGAGAGGGCGGGCGAAGCCTCAGCCGTCCACAGGTCCGAGTCGGCGAGCACCTGGCCAATGGCGGACTCGAGCTGGCGCAAGAGATCGATCGATTGGTTGAGCACCATCAACAGATCGCCCTCGGCCAGCGAGATGCGCGCCCGCAGCCCCGCCAGCGAGATCCGCTGCGACCATCCCAGCGCTACGCCCATGAAGCGCTCGTTGATGGCGGGGCTGGGAGCCAGCGCCTGCTGCATCTCAGTGCGGCGCACGCGCTCGGTCATGGCCCGCGCCGCCCGGCGCGCGATTTTGAGGCGATCGGAGAGCACCTCCGCCGCCCAGATCGGCTTGTCGCTGTCATAGACGAACCAGCTCACCACCTCGGCCAGCTCCGCGCTCGTCAGGTCGTCCAGCGCGCCGGCCAGCATCACCTCGGTCAGCGCCAGCCCGGCGGGATGAAAGATGGCGCGCAGCAGCCGCCCGCGCAACGAGAGATCGTCGGTGTCGCCGTCGATATAGCCAAACATGCGCAAAATCGTCGTCGTGGCAACCAGATCGTGCTCGACGCTGTTGCCCAGCTCGACGCCCTCCGCCGGCTGCGCGATCTCAGGCTGTGGCGCCGGCGCGGCTTGGGGTTGCCGCCCTTTTTTCTTGTCTTTGTCCTTGCGCGTCTGGACGTATGAATCCTTTTTGGTCTTTTGCTGGCGCTTCTGATCGTTGCGCAAACGCCGGTGATATTCGAGGAAGCTGGCCGAGGCGACGTGGCGCAGCCGCTCGAAGCTGCCTGGACGCCAGAGGTTGAGCACGGAGTTATAGCGCATGGTAAACGCGCTGACCACCGGCAAGAGCTTTTTGGTGAGCGCGCCAAAGCACGTCTCGAACTCTTCCCACGGGGAATAGAGAATGACCGCCGCGCCGTGCTCATCCATGCCGCGCCGGCCCGCGCGGCCCGTCAGCTGCTGATATTCGTTGGGCGTCATGAGGCGCATGCCCGTGCCGTCGAATTTGCTCAACGACCCCAGCACGACCGCGCGCGCCGGCATATTGACCCCCAGCGCCAGTGTGTCGGTCGAAAAGACCGCCTGCAACATCCCCTGGGCAAAAAGCGTCTCGACCAATACCTTGAGGCTCGGCAACAGGCCGGCGTGGTGAAAAGCCATCCCCAGCGGCAGCAGGTGGGCGATCTGTTGCGCCTGCTCGAGCGCGCGATCCTCGGGGGCTAGCCGGTCGAGCCACTGCGCTACCTCAGTCTCGATGGCCAGCGCCTGCTCTCGTGTCGTCAGCATGGTGCGGGCGGCGACCATCGCCGCTTCTTCGACGGCGCGGCGCCCCGGCAAGAAGTAGAGGCAGGGCAACAGATCAGCGTGACGCAGGGCGCGCAGCACCTCGTCGGGTTGTGGCGCCTCGTGCCACGGCTCTTCTTCGTCTTTCTCGTCGATCTCCCAATAGGGCGCTCGACCGCGCCGCTTGGCCTCGCCCCCGATGTGGGGGAACCGCTTGACGCGCTCGCCGCTGGCGTCGCGCACCAGTTGCAGCTTTTCGTCGAAGTAATAATAATCCGCGAGCGGCACCGCGCGCTCAGGGTGAAACACCAGCGCTGTCGGGCCGTGTACCTCGGTCATCCACGCGACCAGCTCGCCGGCGTTCTCGACGGTGGCCGACAGCCCCACGAACCGCACGTGCGGCGGCGAATGAATGATGCACTCTTCCCACACGGGGCCGCGCTGCGGGTCAGCCATGAAGTGCAGCTCGTCAAAGATGATGCAGGCGATGTGACTCAGGCGCAGATCGAGCTGGCGCTGGCCGCTCGGCGCGGCCTCGGCGGTCACGGACCCCGCCAGCTCGGTGACTTCGACCGAGCGATCGGCGCGCTCGAGCTCGAGCAGCACGTTGCGATAGATCTCCGTGGTCATGACCACGATCGGCGCGCTGGCGTTTTCCACGATGTCGCCGGTCATCAGGCCGACATTGCGCGTCCCATAGCGCTCGCGAAAGTCGCGGAACTTCTGATTCGACAGCGCCTTGATGGGGGCGGTGTAAAACGCGCGCTTGCCCTCGCGCAGCGCCTGCCAGATGGCAAATTCCGCGATGATCGTTTTCCCAGTCCCTGTGGGAGCGGCGACGAGCACCGAGCTGCCTGTCGCCAGCTCGCCGATCGCCTCGCGCTGAAAGGGGTCCAGCGCAAAGGGGTAGCTCTGACAAAAGGCGTCGATCACTGCATCGACGTGCTCGTCGCGCTCGCTGGCGGGGTTTGGCATGCTCATGGCGCGGGGTGTTTCACCTATCGTTTCTCTTGAGCATACCACACGACGGTGGCCCTCCGCCGGGCACGATCCTCATCGGCTGAGGGCCAACTCATCGCTCGATGGCCGGCGAGCTAGTGCTGATTGAGATATTCGCGGATCATGAGCGCGACCGCCGCGCCCTCGCCCGCCGCGCTCGCCGCCTGTTTCGTACTGCCCAGGCGCACATCGCCCGCCGCGAAGATGCCCGGCACGCTCGTCTCGAGCGAGTTGCTCGTCACCACGAAGCCAGCTTTGTCGCGCTTGATCGCGTCGGGCAGCCAGCCGCTGTTGGGCGAGAGGCCGATGAAGACGAACACGCCGGCGGGGTGCAGCGTTTCTTCCGCCTGGGTCTTGCGGTCGCGCACTTTGATGCCGCTCAGCTTGCTCTCGCCTTCGAGCGCGACGACCTCGGTGTTATAGCGCAACGCGATCTTGGGGTCTTGCGACAGCTTGTCGACGACGATCTGGCTGGCGGTCATCGACTCACCGCGCACGAGAATCGTCACCTTGCTGGCGAAGCGCGTCAAAAAGGCGCTCTCTTCGCCGGCGCTGTTGCCGCCGCCGATGACCGCGACCTCGCGATCTTTATAGAATGGGCCGTCGCAGGTCGCGCAAAAATGCACCCCCGCGCCGATTAGCTCGTCCTCGCCGGGAACTCCGAGGCGGCGATATTGCGACCCTGTCGCGACGAGCACCGCGCGGGCGCCATATTCCGTGCCGTCGCCCGTCGTGACGTAGCGCGATTCTTCTTCGGAGCGCACGCCCGTGACCTCTTGCGCCTTGAGCAGCTCGACGCCGAAGCGGTCCGCTTGCTTGACCAGGCGGTCGGCGAATTCCGCGCCGGCGATGCCGTCGGGAAAGCCGGGGAAGTTGTCGAGCCGCTCGGTGACGCCCGCCTGGCCGCCCAGGCCGCCGCGCTCGACCACCAGCACGTCAAGCCCCTCACGCGCGCCATAGAGCGCCGCCGTTAGCCCCGTCGGCCCGCCGCCCACGACGATCAGATCGTAATAGCTCATGCTCGCTTTGGTCTGAATGCCCAGCTTGGCGGCCAGATCGGCGTTGCTCGGCTCGACCAGCACGCTGCCGTCGTCGAAGACGATCGTCGGAATGATGCGCTTGCCGTTATTCGCGCGCTCGACGACCGCCTGCCCGTCGGCGTCTTGCTCGATATCCACCCAATGATAATGAACACGCTGCTCGCCGAGGAATTGCTTGGCGCGCTTGCAATCGCTGCACCAGTACGCGCCATAGACTGTGAGTGCGGCCTCCGCCATAATGCCTCTCCCCTTTTCTCGCGTGAACGGCTCTTGAGCCGGCGTGGCGCCGGACTGGTGACAGCATATCACGCGCGGGCGAGCGCCAGTGAATTAAAGGTGATTGCTAGCAGTAGAGAGAGCGAGCCTTTTGCGCAAAAGATTGTGTATACTTGCTCTTGTGCCAGGCGCTCGAGTGAGCGCATTAAGTAATCAACCATGCGCTATTTGCCAGAAAAGCCAAGAAAGGATGACTATCGTGAAATCCAGCACGAGAATCAAGCTTGGTTGTATCTCAAGCCTCATCGCGGCTATCTTCTTCGCCTCATTCACCTCTACGGCCCTTGCCGCAACTCCAGGAACAACTGGAGATAACGCGGGGGGACAGCACGTCAGGTAGTCAATGGCATCAGGTGACGCAAGACCCCAGTTGGGTCGCCACGATCATTGGCTACGACAATAACCAGGGCATCTATTATTACACCGACACCTGCGCCAACTCAACTGGCTGTAATCAATACGGCGGTAGCTCTGATGGCGGAGTCCATACTGTTTCTCAGGTGACGATGTGGGAGGCCATTACAGCCATTCCCGTGTATCAAAGCACGGCGCCAGACGCCGGTGATGGAGGTTGGGTTTGGTGACGCGGGCCAACAGCACATAGTCTGCGTCCGTGCCATGTTTGGCCCTGGTCTGGTGAGCGCGATGGAGAATCAACCCACCTCTGTCGTTGCTCACCAGAGATAGAACGGCGGCGTGATGAAGAGTACTCGACAAGAGATCCGCGCAATCCAGCGGTCAGGAGTAACTATGAATCGAATAGGTATGCGCGCGTTGCCGCACCCACGACAGATCAAAAGGATTATGCGTGCTGTTTCGCTCGCCGCTTTTGCGGCCTGCGTACTCACAGCATGTGAACAACAATCGACAGGCAATGCGACGACAACACCATCCCCTACCGCTCACCCTCTAAATATGCCGGGCTTCCCACGCCAACCCCTCCGCCAACGGCTGTCGGCACACCTCTGCCGAGCTTTTCAGACTGGCGCGCGGCCTATCTTGGCTCTGACGGACTCTTGCATGCCGTCACTCTCAATGGCAAGGTAGATGTCGCGGGACCAAATCTACCCAATCTGACATCACCCGACCTTGTTTTTCAGACTGCGGGAATATCACCCGACGGGCATACCTTAGCGTATGATTCCATTGGCCTCAACATCGTTGATGTGTCTGGCAAGCGGGCACCGATAGACGATGTGCACCACGCAGGGATATCATATCTGGCGTGGTCGAGAGAAGGAAGGAAGCTAGCCCTGGCTGAACTAAGTGAGGTGTGGATCGACACCATCCCCGGCGGGACGCCGACGCTCGTTCCTGGCGCGCCGTTCGCCCACGTGCAATACCCAATTGGCTGGATAGATGCGACGCACCTCGCCGTCAGTATGTATGGCATTCAGCAGTCGGACTATTCACTTGGCTCTTTGGACATCACGACGGGGACATTGCGCGTTATCGCGACGGTCACTATTCCTGAAGCAACAGGACTTTTTCTCCTCTCTCCCGATGGCGGCACAGACATTTTTTATACGTTTCCGTTTCAAGATTATACATTTACTCCCACCTTCGAGGAAATCGACACCTCAAGCGGAGTCATTACCCCCTTGCCCGCCATCGCGCGAGAGCTCGCGGGTATTGGCTATTCAGGCTTTGCCTGGAAGCCCCAAACGCGGACGCTAGCAGTTTCGACGGGCTTTCTCGACAACGGTAATCTAGAGGTGTGGCTGCTCGATCTAACCAGCGATTCTCTCACTCGTGTGCTCAGCGGCCAATACGTTGATGCGTGGTCGCCAGACGGCAACACACTCATCACTTCAACCAACAATGAATATGCCATTGGTCAAGGTCCTTTTTCCATCAGCGCGACAACGTTTGGCGCTGGGGGGCAGCCCACCACAACGTTGCTCACGAGCCAGGCAATGACCTTCCCTTTCGTGGGCTTCGTCCGCAACCCATAGACCGATAGTAAGCATATCGCGGTAATAGGACAAGAAACTTCGCGCCTTCGCGCATAAGACTTGCTATTGTGAATCGCCGTCGCAGCGCGCGCGTCGCCCTCTCTTGTGTTGGAGTGGAGGATCATTCGTTGAGGCAACGATTATTGCCTTCATCGCAAGATATTGCCTGTGGGCCTCATGTTGATCATTTTTCTTCTTGACATGGATGGCTGCTTCATGTATACCACTGCCATGAGGGAGCGGCAGGCAATGAAAGGACACGGTGACCATTGAAATTTCCCTCATGAGGAGATTCTAATGTCGGACATTGGTGATTTTTCCTCCTGGCTCGGATCTGACTTACTGATCGAGGCATTCGCCGCGCTCCCAGTCACGCTAGCAGCCGTGTTGCTCTTCTTCCACCTGCTCCAATGGGCAAGAGCGTGGCATGGGGAACACGCGGACGTCGGCGACGCCATCGCCTCTGAGATACAAGCTTTCACACAGGGGAAGGTGACTCTCTGTCTCACTGTGGCGGACGCGCTGGCGGTGCGGCGACGCGAGCAATCCGCCTGGCGCCTCTTGTCTTTTCGGTGGGGCCTTGGCCATGAGAGTGTCTTGTTGCTGCGGCGTGAGCTGCTTGAGGAGGATCAGGCGAGCAATGACCTCAGCGAAGTCGAGAGGCTGTTGGGAAATGTCTGCGCGTATTTCCTCAACACCCTTTCGTTACGCGCTGGGATCGAATCACGCTCACTGCTGGCGCCCGATGAAATCGCCATACGCCTGAATCGGCTCAGTCCACGAGAGCGGGAAGTCTATTTTTCCCTGCTCACGGGAGCCTCCAGCGCTCAGATCGCGCAAGCGTTGAGCATCTCAGAGCGAACGGTCCATTCACATATCGGGCGAATCCTCAATGCCTTGAATGTTGGCTCGCGAGCAGAGGCTATCGCGATCGGCCTCACGAGCAGCTTTGGCTTATTTTGACCGTCAGATCGCGTTGAAGAATGCAGAGCATTCCCTAATCTTAAAACACCCTATAGAACACGTGTTCACTCAATAAAATTACCGAAAAGATTTCGGTGATTTTACGGTAGAGTTTTCGCCAATCGTCGGGTATCCTTGCCAATAGAGTTGCCAGGCGAGCCGGCAACCGCACGGGAGCTTGCGGCGCGGACGCCACGCGGAGACGAGGGCAAGGCGATGAACATGAAGACGGAGCGACAACAACGGCGGGTTTCCTGGCTGGCGCGCACGCGCATGTCACTGGCCACGCGCTGGCGACCGCGCACGTGGGTGATCGCCGCGCTGGTGGCGCTCGTCGTGCTGGCCTCGCCGGGCAGCCCACTGTCGCAATTCGTCGGCATCGGCGGCATCGCGCGCGCGGCGACCGTGCGCAAAAGCGGCCAGCCACATCGCACCAACCCCGCCGACGGCACCAAATCCGTCACCCATTTGCCCCCCACGCCCCAATCAGTGAAGCCTTCCACGACCCCGCACACCATCGCTCGTCTCGGCAAGATGCCCATGAAGCCCGGCTCGCTCGCCCTCTCACCCACTTCGCCCACGACCTTCACCGGCAGTGACGGTGTCTTTGAGATCGACGTGCCCGCCGGCGCGATCACCGCCGCTGATCTGGCGGCGGCCGGCGGCGCGATCAGCATGAAGATCACGCAGATCGCCCCCAGCAGCGGGTCGAGTGCCGGAGGCAGCGGCGTCATCTCGTTTGGCTCGTACCTAGTGCGGCTCGTCGACGCGCACGGCAATCCGCTCTCTCACGGCTTGCGGCTGGCCGCGACGCTCAAGCTGCATTATGGCGCTGGTGACGGCGCGCTCAATCTCGATCACGCCTTCATCGTCTTCAACGGCTCGCTGCCCAAAAACGCGCCGGTCGGCCCCACAGGCATCGGCCACTATCTCACTGAGAACACGACGCACGACCGCACTCATCAAACGCTGGTGGGCACGCTGCCCGCCGACCCCGCGCTCGCCGCGCCCGGCGGCGCCAAAGTGGACGCCATGCCCGCCGCGAGCCAGCAATATCCCCCGACCGCGCTCACGTGGGATACGTACACTTATGTGCCCGCCTTTGGCAAGCCCGATCCCTTCACGGTGGATCTCGCGGGCGGCACGCTGACCGAAGGCACGCAGATCGACGTGCCCTCCGGCCCCGGCGGCACGCTGCCCAACATCACGCTGGCCTATAACAGCGGCTCGGTGAGCGAGTTGCACAGCCCTCAAGCGGCGGCCAACTGGGTCGGCGAGGGCTGGAACCTCGGCCTGGGCGAGATCAGCTGGTCGGAGCACAACGTGCTGGCCAATACGCAAAATCCCAAATGGCAAGACAGCTGGCAGCTGGTCGATCCGTTCGGCACGAGCGCGGAGCTGATTCCGCCGGCCATCAACGTCTCGACCTATTACGACAACACCCCCAACGGCATCACGCCCAGCCCGGTGCAGTGGCACACGGCGAGCGAGTCATACGACAAGATTTATTCTTACGTCGGGCCCAACAGCATCGGCATGCCGGCGAACCCGCCGTGCTTCCGCGTCTTCTTGCCCAATGGGATCATGGAAGAATTCGGCTGCACGCCCGATTCGCTCCAGTACTATTACGTGCCGGGCAGCGGGGATTACATCGCCAACTGGTATCTGGACCTCATCACCAACATGCAGGGCAACCAGGTGCACCTCGGCTATCAGAGCGACATGCAATCCATCACGTATAACGGCACGCAATACAATTACCCGCGCGACACTCATCTCTACGTCGTCGAGTGGGACTCGCCGACGTGCTTCAGCCAGCCGCAAGTTGCCTGCGCGACCAACGGCTCGGCGTCGAACGGCACGCTGTGGGCGCCGCTGGATGAGGTCGTCTTCAACGCCGGCCACAGCCCGACGCGCCTGACCAACTCGCCGTCGGGCTGCAACACGGGGTCGAATTATCGCTGCGACGACCCGGTCGATCTGTCGGGCAGCGGCGGCATCGCGGCGCCCGAGGAGCAGAGCACGTTCGTGCTCAACGACATCGCCGTCGAGACGCGCACGTGCAGCAGCGGCATCAATTGCGCGACCTGGAATCAGCTGCGCGATTATCAGCTGAGCTATGAGCAGTCGGGGCCGACGACCATCACCGATCCCGTGACGGGCAAGCAGGTCTCGGCGGCGGGCATGCTCGATCTGACGGCCATCCAGCAAGTGGGCGACGACGGCACGACGGCGTACCCCGCGACGACGTATGGTTACGGCAGCGAGACGGAATATTACGAGGACGGGACGTTCTATCCGTATTCCACGGGCTTTTGCGGCCCGACGTGGAACCGGGGCGGCAACGGCGGCTCGTGCGATCTGTGGGGCCAGACGTATGACGGCAACAGCCGCTACATCACCAGCGCGAGCAACGGGCAAGGGCTGGCGCAAGCCTTTACCTGGGCTGACGCGCGCAACAACACGCACGGCTCAGCGCAGCCGGCCAACCCGCTCTATTGCGACGCCAACCAGACGGGCTATCCCTGTGACGAGGCCGACGACCAGGCGTGGAGCCGCATCGTGCTCGGCGAGCAAGACAACACGGTGCTGCAAGTGACGCAGGCCGGGCAAAACGGCCAGCAGACGACGACGCCGGTGACGAGCAAGTACGTCTACACCTATCAGCTGACGTATCCGCTGGTGGCGCAAGAGTGCGGCGACTGCGTGGCGGGGATGTATTGGGGCAACCAGAACGACGGCGACTTTTTGGATTACTACAACAGCCACTTCATGGGCTTCGCGCAGGCGAGCGTCTCGAACCCCGACGGCTCGCTCGAGACCCACAAATTCTACGCGACGGAAGGCTTCGGCGTCTTCGACACCACGCAGATCACCAGCTGCCCCTCGAACCTGCCGCCGGTCAACACGGCCTGCCATAATTCACCCTGGTGGAATCTCGGCAACGCCGCGCACGGGAACGAGTACGAAGCGGATTATTACGACACCAACGGGACGACGCTGCTCAAGAAAGTGACAACGAGCTATCAGGCGATCTGCCCACCAAGCGGGGTGAGCGGCTCGCCTCCGGTGAACGGCATCACCTGGGACGGCCACCTGGTCAGCGAAGTGGACAACGACAACCCCGTCGCGGTCTGCGACGTGCAAGAGACGCAGAGCGCGACCACCACCTTTGACGGCGGCACGAGCAGCGTCAGCGACACCGAGAGCTACGCCTACGACAGCTATGGGCGCGTGACGCAGACGACGAGCGCCAGCAACAGCGGCACGCCGGCCACGATCCTCCACAAGACGAGCTATGTGTGGGACGACGCGGTCAGCGCGACCTCGGGAGGCGCGACGGGCGTCTATCTGATCGACTACCCGGCGTTTCAAGACACCGAAGACACCAGCGCCAACCGCTACACCTGCCAGTACACCAGCTATGACGGCGCGAGCTATGCGACCGGGCAGACGAGCAGCCTCCTGTGGGGCGACGTGACCGAGGACGACACGTATACCAGCTGCGGCAGCGCGCCCAATTACACGCCCAGCGGTCTGGTGGGATCGAGCGCGAAGATCGACAGCTATGGCAACCTGTTGGGGACGAAGGACCCCGACGCCAACGCCAACGTGTCGGGGCACACCGGCTGCATCGTCAGCGGCGTGCAATACACCTCGTGCAAGAATTACGATCCGGTGACGCACGCGCTCGAGACGGGCGACACCAACGTCAAGAACCAGAGCACGACGACGGGCTATTCCTCGACCAGCGATCCCTCCGGCGGCTATGGGCTGTGGCCGATCTCGAGCACCGACCCCAACAGCCAGGCCACGTCGGTGCACTATGACGCGCTGGGCCGCATGACGAGCACGATCGAGCCGGGCGACAGCAGCACCAACCCGACGATGAAGATGGCGTATGCCAACTGGTGCGCCGGCACGGCGGCGCAGACGCCCTGCGTCGAGCAAGACAGCGCGCAGCAGCTCGTCACCAACAGCGGCGCGTATGTCACCACGCGCACCTTTTATGACGGGATGGGCCGCGTGGTCGAGACGCGATCGCCCGCCACCAGCGGCAGCGACATCGTGACCTTCACGCTCTATGGCGCGAACGGGTACCCCACGAGCAGCGTCAGATATTTCGTCGCGGCCTACACCGGCGCGGCGGGGCAGGCGGCCTTCAGCATCCCCGACAGCACGGTGGCCGAGAGCACCAGCACCGCTGACGGGCTGGGACGCCAGACCAGCGCGACCGACGCGCTCTCGAACACGACCCACACCAGCTATAGCGTCAACTGCGCGGCGGTCAGCGGCGACAGCGCCTGTTACGAAGAGACGGCGACGATCGACGCCAACGGCCACCAGACGGCCAGCTTCACCGACGGCTTCGGGCGCGCGATCTACACCCAGAGCTTCACCGGCGCCGGGCCCTACACGCTGTACGCTTCGACCAAGAACACCTATGACTATCAGGGCCACGTCGCCACGACGACGTATCCCAACGGCACGAGCCAGGCGACCTACACCTATGACGACGCCGGACGGCTGACCGCCTCGAGCGATCCCGACCTGGGCAGCTATACGTATACCTACGACGCCAACGGCAACCTGTTGGGCAAGATCTTCACCGCCAGCTCGGCCTATACGGTGTATTACACCTATGACGGGCTGAACCGCAAGCTGACCGAGGGGCCAAACGCCAACGGGTCGGGCTGGCTGGCGAGCTGGACGTATGATTGCGCGCCCTTGAATTCGTGCCCGTCGGGGAATTACGGCCTGGGGCGCGAGACGGGCGAGAGCTTCGTCAGCAACAACGCGACGGGCGGCTATGCCTACGTCTATGACCAGCGCGGGCAGGCGACGGGCTGGACGATGAACCTGGGCAGCGGCAGCTTTCCCTTTACCTATGCGTATAATGACGCGGGGATGCAAACCTCGGTGCATTACGCCAACGGCGACACACTGGCGACCAGCTATACCAATCAAGGGCTGCCCGGGGGCGTGACGCTGACCTCCGGCTCGACGAACACGACGCTGGTGGGCAGCATCGTGTATGGCCCCAACGGGCCGACCAGCGCGAGCGTGGGCAACGGCGAATACACCTGGAGCCTGGGCTATGACACCTTGGGACGCACGACCAGCACGCAGGCGGCGATCACCGGCGGCGGCACGCTCTTCGCCCAGAGCCACACCTATGACGCGGCGGGCAACGTCTCGACGGTCAACACCAGCCTGCCCGCCGGCACCGACAACCAGGCGTATTGTTACGACGAGCAGAACCGCCTCACCTGGGCCGGCTCGACGGGCACCGCCCCCTGCCAGAGCTTCACTCCCGGCACGCTGACGGCGGCGGACTACACCCAGATCTACGCCTACGACACGCTCAACCGGCTCACCACCGGACCACTGGGGGCAGGCTACACCTATGGCGACGCCAGCCACCTGGACGCGGTGACCAGCGCGCCGGGGTTCGCCACCAGCTATGACGAAGCGGGGGACATGCAGACGACCGGTCCCGCGACGCTGCTCACCTATGACGAGCTGCGCCGGATGACGATGTGGGAGCATTTCGTGAGCAAATATGATATTGTGCAGGAGCAGAACAGCTACGACGGCGAGGATAATTTGGTGCAGCAGGTGATGAGCGAGAAGGGCAAAGTCACCAACGACACGGTGTACGTGGGATCCTACGAGCAGACGACGCTGACGCTCGACACCTCTTACTACAACGCGGGGTTGGTGACGGTGACCAAGCAGAACGGGACGCTCGCCTACGTGGTGGCCGACGGGCTGGGCAGCGTGACGGCGGCGCTGTCGAGCACGGGCACGGTGACAGCGGCGGCGTTGTACGCGCCCTACGGGCAGGGCCGCTACAGCAGCGGGACGATGCCCAGCGACGGGGGCTACGCGGGGCAGGTGGTGGATCCCAGCGGGCTGAGCTACGACCATGCGCGGTACTATGATGCGAGCGTGGGGCAATTCATCAGTGCGGACGACGTGCAGGGACCGAACCGCTATGGCTACGTGGCGGGCAACCCGACGACCATGACGGATCCAAGTGGGAATATTGGGATCTGTGTCGGCGCGGTGGCCGATGGGGTGTGTCATCATGGTGGCAGCGGCAGTAACGGCGGAGGCACCCCTCCGCGCCATCATCCACCACACCATCATCATCCCTATCGCTACCCTCCTACTACTCGCTCATTTTCACCATTAACGAAATGTACCGAACATGTCGCATGCCTAGGTAATATCGATTTATTGCCTGGTCCAGGCATACCTACTCCTCCGGAAATGAACGTTGGGATTGTATTTGTTGATGATCCATTCTTTGGCTTACCGATCATCCCCGATTATTTCTGGATACAGGCTAATCAACCGTGGTGGGATTACGCGACGCTCTTCCCTGCCGCTGCGGCTGTTGTAATAGAGGCTGCGTTGGCCTTAGAGAATTTTCCTTCGATCTTCGATGGACTAATAGATACAGGACTTTCGCTTAGGAGGAAAAGCTGGTAGAATAGGCGCATGATAACCA
>VFSW01001176.1_pt1 | contig 39461 bp, 35 predicted proteins | sample 5358111 | NCBI WGS metagenome assembly VFSW01 (sample SAMN11554181, study PRJNA540505) | mine drainage metagenome | isolation source: sediment from site ElyBrook_90M | place: USA: Ely Copper Mine, Vershire, VT | collected 2017
GGAGACTTTTTTGGAGATTTCGGAGTCCGTGTCAAATCTGAGTCGGTCGGTCCCTAGACCCCTTCGCAAACGAAAGATTGACTTTGCGATAGTCGTCTTTTTCTTTGTCAATATTCTGTTCATAACGTACATAGTTGACCTTGAGCAACTTGTAATTGCAAATCCGTACCACTACAAGCAGCCAATTTGGCCACCGTCCTTCTTTCTCTCGGTCATACACTCATACGGTAGAACTTATGATCCACTCCTTATGGCTAGGCCTGTTTGGTGGAAGGCTACAATCTGGATCGACGCACTATTCTTTGGCCCCTTCTACATTTTTGGTATCTACTCATTCATAAAAGGGCGTAAGTGGATAAGGATTCCAGCAGTCATTTACTCATCGGTGATGATGACGAATGTAACAATTATCTTGAGTGAAGAGATCTGGGGACCGCACGCGTCACCGCACCTTTACTTTGTGCTGTTGGACAACGCTCCTTGGTTAATCTTTCCGATTCTTATAATCTTTCGCATGTATAAGTATGAGGACCCATTCGTGGATCGAAGCTGAACCGGGAGTGGTTCTCCTAGAAACTGCTGCATGGAACGCAGGACAGCCAGCATGAATCTAGCGATGATTCGCTGCGCCTTGGTCTACCTCCGCTACTAGGTAGTTGATTCGGAGGAAATTTTTCCGGGCGAAGATCCAAATATTTCCGTCGAAGCGTTGTACGGTGTGAACTGATACCGCATTGATCGTTTAGGTTGCAAGGCGAATACTTCCTCCAATTCATGAATATTAATCCGCTGTAGTGGACGAGAGGATGTCATTGATCTCTAAACCTTCGCCCTTCGCACGCGCTCAATGCCTGGTTGGCCAATATTTTTTCGGTCTCGGCTTTATCCATCTTGCTAATGGGCGAAGGTCGTTGCAAGGTGTTCGTGTGTGCGACCTAGGAGCCATATATCGGTCACTCCTAGGGAGTTGTGACTGAAGCGATGGCAATTCAGGAGAAAATAATTTCGCTTGAAGTACTCGGTATTGGTCGGGTAAGAAATGTCAATGCTGGGCGTAGTAATATCGAGATTGAAGAAGTACTGTGAAATTAATCGTTGATTAGTAACTGAGCTATGGATTGGAAGAGAACGTGAAACACGAGTTGCTCGAACTGTCACTGCAAGAGATCAAGTCACTCGCCCTGAAGCGACGCCTTGAGATCTACGGAAACAGAGTCACCTACTCTCCCAAGGTGTTCATTCCTCTCACGCGACTATGTCGAGACCGTTGTGGGTACTGCACATTTGCGACCGCTCCTTCGAATCTCGAGAACCCCTACCTAACCGAGAGCGAAGTCTTGGAGATTGCGCGACGTGGCGCGTTTTCAGGATGCCATGAAGCACTCTTTACCTTAGGTGAGGCTCCAGAAGATCGATATGGCGAGGCGCGAGATTGGCTAAAGGCTAATGGTTACGGATCTACTATCGATTATTTGGTCGCGATGTGCAAGCTGGTTATTGATGAGACCGGGCTGCTTCCACACGTTAATGCTGGTGCGCTAAACGCTGATGAGATGGCAAAGCTGGCGAAGGTTTCAATTTCACAAGGGATGATGATTGAATCTGAGCGAGACGACCTCTTTGCTCATAAAGGGGCGCCTGATAAGCGCGTAGATCGTCGATATGCAACCCTTGAAGCCGCGGGTTCCCTAAAGATACCATTTACAACGGGTCTATTGGTAGGTATCGGCGATACCCTAGAGGATCGTTATGACGCTCTCTGTCACATTGCAAAGGTTCAGAAAGAGTTCGGCCATATACAAGAAGTCATAATTCAAAACTTTCTCCCAAAGCCAAAGACGGCAATGGCCCGATTTGAGCCATGCCCTCCTGAGGAGCACTACTTTACGATCGCATTGGCGCGGCTAATACTCCCTCCCGAGGTTCACCTTCAGGCACCTCCTAACCTAAGCGACGCAAGTGCAATAGCGGAGTTGCTCGAGTGCGGAATCGATGACTTCGGTGGGGTATCGCCGGTCACTATCGATCATGTGAATCCAGAGCGACCTTGGCCCGAGATCTCTCTCCTGCGACAGATAGCAGAAGCACAAGGTATGACCCTTGCGCCGCGATTAGCGATCTATCCGGAATTTGCCAAGAGAGCCGAAGAATATCTCGATCCCGCTCTCCGATTTGGCGTTTTGGACCGGAGTGACGCCGAAGGGTTAGGAAGAGACGATCCTGGTTCGATTTGGCCGGAAAAGTCAACTAGGGCTGACGTTGTTGGTACCGGCGCTGAAGTAGTCCAGATAGGCAGGAAGTCAACAATATGGACTTCAGGTGCCAACTTCGAGCCTGCTGTGATTATCGGAAGTACTTCCGGGAAGACAGTTCTAAGGCGTTCGCTCGACGTAAATGTCCGACCGTTAGGTGAGGCCAAGCGCAGTCGAATTACTGAGATTATCGAAGGGATATCAACGGGTCAGGAAGTTGGGTACGACGAGATTGTAGATCTCTTCAAGGCTCGAGGAAGCGAAGTCAGGCTTGTCGCAGAGGTCGCGGATCAACTTAGGCAAGACATCGTTGGTGAAGAGATCACGTTTGTGGTCAATCGAAATATCAATTACACAAACGTTTGTACCTTCAAGTGTCGCTTCTGTGGATTTTCAAAGGGACCTCTAAGTTTGAACCTGCGCGGCAAGCCATATCTGCTAACACTTGAAGATATCGTTGAACGAGCCCAGCAGGCTTTCGAGATCGGTGCCACCGAGGTATGTCTTCAAGGCGGCATTCACCCTAACTTTGACGGTGATTTTTATATCGATGTTGCGAAAGCAATTCATGAAGCAATTCCTGAGATGCACATCCACGGCTTTACGGCCCTTGAAGTCTTTGAGGGTGCGCGTCGATTAGACGTCGACTTGGCCAGTTATCTTAAAAGGCTTATGCAAGCGGGTTTAAAGTCGCTCCCAGGTACTGCTGCCGAGATTCTCGTCGACCGAGTGCGCGAAGTGTTGTGCCCAGACAAGATAAATACTTCCCAGTGGTTGGAAGTTCATGAAGTCGCGCACAGCGTAGGCCTTCGCTCCAACGTTACCATGATGTTCGGCGCAGTGGAGTCCCCTGAGGATTGGGCCACCCATCTTGTTATAACGAGGGATCTACAAAAGAGGACCGGTGGTTTCACTGAATTCGTAGGGCTCCCCTTCGTTCACAATGCAACCCCACTATATCTCACCAAAAGAGCGCGAAGGGGCCCAACGTGGCGAGAGGTATTGCTCGTGCATGCGATCGCACGTATCGCATATCGAGAAACGATACCTAACATACAGGCATCCTGGGTGAAGCTTGGCGTAGATGGAGCTTCGCAACTCCTTAGGGCAGGAGTGAATGATTTGGGTGGGACGTTAATGGAGGAGAACATTTCAAGGGCAGCAGGTGCCGAGCACGGTCAGTATTTAGATGCGGCTGGATTTGCTAAGATTGCCGCAGCGGTAGGTCGTCCGCTAAGGCAGCGAAGCACCCTTTATGGCGGCGTAAAGAGTCCCGTACTGTCTACTGCTCCGTAGAAATTTAGTTATGTGAATTTCTCTTTAGTAATTTACCGTATGTGGTGAGTGCAACCTCGGACTTGTTGAATTTGTACCATAGTCCGATAGCGATTATGAATTGAGTCGCCAGAGAGTATCTAAAACGCTTTGGCGAAAGATTTAATGTAAAAGGTGTGTGCGATACAGGTACCTCTTATTGCCCTTTAGGGTCTGCTATTTTTTGCTACGGTTCGCCGGAAATTTAAAGCTTCTGCTTGAAATTGTCGAAAAAAACTAGTATTACTTCGTGAAAGGTGGCAGTGAGTATGGCAGTTTCCATGCCAGAATCAGGACAGTCTACTGAAAAACCCTCGCGCGTCTTCGATGCACTTTCTGAGTTGGAGCGTAGCGGTTCATTTCAGCCCTCGGACGTTCTAGATGTCCTTGAGCGCTTTTGGGATACGGGCGATCGAGAAGAATCGGCGGCTTATTTCAAGAAGTACTTTTGGTTGGTTTGGTTTCAGTTGGATATTCACAGATTGCAAGGGTGGCATAATCGATTTTGTGAGATCGGCCGTCCGTCTGATTCACCCTACCTTGCAGGTGCATTGCTACCGTTTCTAAGTAGTAGTTTGCGATTTTCAATAGCTCAATTGGCGTCGATGTCGTTGGGCGAGGACGCGGTGCGATTGCAGGAAATTGCACTAGGTTTGGGGTCTGCGGATACTGGCGTTATGCGCGCTTCGCTTGTCGCGAGCAACGATAAACGTAACAAATTTGATTCATCTACAGGCTACTCCGTAGGGAGTTCAATGTTTTTTCCAGCCGCCAATGCCATTGGTGAAATAATTTACGATTCCGGGCTGGATGGCTTCGATGATTCGATGTCTGTGGAGGTCATACCTTACTATCGAGAGTCAGCAATGTTGGAGACTCGACTAGCTGCACACGATGGAAGATTCGATTCAATTCTCCTCGTCGAGGGTGCGACGGATTATCAAGGTAAATCAAAGCCAAGTTATTTTATGCAAGTTTTCGATGAAGATTTTCGTCTTCGTAACAGAATTAGGCACATAATCGTTGAGTTTCCTCAAACTGATGATCCTTGGGTTCGCGAGCGCCTCCAACGTGACGCGGCGGTATCCTTGCTTGCGCCACTCGATCCAAATGCTATGATTTTTTCGTCGGACTTAGATGAGCTTTTCGATGTTGGATTCATCAACTACTATCGGGAAATATGCAGGGATGGCCCGGTAGCGGTTACTTCAATCTTGATAACTCATTGTCTGTCGAATATTGCAAGGAACTCCTGGTTGCATCCAAAGATGTTTTTGCGAAAGCACATGCCAGAATCTCTAAGTGCCCTGCGTCTGATCGCTGGCAGAATAGGGCCGCTTGCGGGCTGGCACTTGACTTACTTTGGGGATGAAAAGTTTATAGCTGATAAATTGAACGCTTTTGCTCATACAGAGAATGAGCCAGATCCGAGCGTCATCTTTGACTCGGTCAAAGGAGCTCAATTTGATTCCGGCACGGTAGAAATTTATAAGCGGTTACCTGTTGCAGTTAGAGATCGTTGGTCCCGATGCGCCTTGCACGACGACTGTAGTTCTGTAAGCGTCAGGGAGTATTGACGATCTTATCTTTTGCATTTTTGAAAATTGTGTTGCCTTGAATTGATTTTTTGCGCCCTGCTATCATTTGGGACGCTATTCGCAGACGCTAGTCTGTCGCGCCTTGATAGTAAGGGATATTCATTTTTAGAGTAGGTCAATGGTCCGTTCGCTGCTAAGAATGAAAATACAGCATGGATTCGCCATCAAGACGTGCGTATATAGTTTCAGGCGAGCGTCGCGATCACATGGCATCGTCTGGATCTCCAACAAGTCGCATTCCTGGAAGGTGTCTCGAACTATGGCAATGGGATGCAAATTAATTTTTTCGGAAGTTGTTGTCTCGCAATTTCGTACGTTGCTTCTTTTAGATTAGCTCCAGGTCGAGGAGGATCCGACTATGACTTATTTCTTTGACCTCAGATCCTGCGAATGCCAAATAAATGGGCACCTAAATGGAGGTCTACATTTGTGTTCAACGTTTTCGTTGCGGTTGATGGGATGGCGCTCAAGTACGTTGTAGCGCGGTATCCGTCAACTTAAGTCGATGCGTAGATTTTGCTTCTATCTTTGAACAATCATGCCGGAACCTTTGAACCATCTGATTTTTATTTGACTTAGTCTTCGGGTTGTCATTATGAATGGAGCCATTCAGGGGACTGTAGATTATTTGATTTAAAAAGGGAACGAGCCAGGTTTTGGCAATTTCGTTAGATCAGTTAGTTTGGTTGTCTTATTGAGACAAGATTTTCGATGATTTCAAATTTGTTGATAGCTTTGGTTTCCGAAATAAATTCCCCGATATCGTGCTTCGCGAGTTCACCCTTTTGCGTTCGCTTTTCATCATTGTCTTGAGATTCGATCATCGATTCAACTAGGGAGTCTTCGTCTACTTCCAGCCAAAGACAATCTCGGAAGAGTTGATCGTTTGACGTAGCAGCCACCGGTACAAGTGCAGAATGGACCAAGTATGAGTTGTTAGATGTGCAGAAGTCGAGATGACCCCCTTTATCAGGCGCAATGACTGGCTTAGACATCATCATGGCCTCGGCATACGGAAGGCCAAATCCTTCTCCCCTGCTCGGTAGTACAAAAACGTCCGAAGAATTGTAAAGAAATTTAAGTTGGGACGGGCTGAGGCTCTCAGTGATCAAGGTGATTTTCCCGTAGAGACTTGAATTTTCGCTATGTCGAAGATTTGCTTCGATGAATTTGACAAAATCTGGACCGCTTATTCCATTTACTTTGAGGTTAAGGTGCGAATCCTTCCTCAATGCCGCCACTCTTTCAAAAGCTCGTACGAGCGAGGCGGGATCTTTTCGATCTTGGAAGTCAAATATGGATAGGTACGTAAATGGTCTTGCAGCTGGTGTAGGTGTTGGCACTTCCGTGATTTTGTCAACGATTATCGGTATTCGTTTTACGTTGTCGGGGTCCAAGCCAGATGCAATGAAAATCGATCGATCATATTCGGAGAAGGTCCAGATTTGATCGAATTGTTTCAAAGAGTTTGCGACCTGCTTTGGAACCGGCCATGCCTCCCAGGTGGTGCGAGCTATTTTTATTTTGGCTCTTGTCCTGTAAGTTATGCTTGGAAACCACGATAACGGGGTATTTACGATAACGGCGCCATACGCACTTCCCTTTAGTTCGGCAAGGGGCGCGTATTCGTCGTTGTAATCAGTTGCGGTGGCGTCAAATCGATTAAGTTGCACGCTTCGAGGTGGATCGTTTAGTAAAGAACCGCAGTCTTTGGCGAAGCCGCTGTGACCTTGAAAAAGTCCTATATGCGCTACAGAAATATTGTCTGAGCTTTGTTCTATAAATTCGGACGAGGCAAGACTACTATTCCTTGAGGCTTCCCCGACCTTTTTAGCCATCGTAATTGCATCGAGCGGTGCGATTTCACTTATTCTTCTGCAGGCTCCTTCAATGGGCGCAAATCCTGCCGCTTTTAACATCTCTTTCATCAACTCGATTGGATACGGACGTATGTGAGTGGAATCGAGCCAGAAGTTGAATGATGATACGTACGGATTGGTGAAATCTGGTGTCTGAAGGAGGATGGTCCCCCCATCTTCAATTCGGGAGTAGATCCATTCGAAGATCTTTTCTGCTTGACTGGGTAGTAGATGTTCGATTATGTGTCCCATGAATACACCGTCGAAGGACGGTAGATTGATGCCATTTAACGCTTCGGGAAGCCAGCCTTCGTAAACGGTAAAACCATCCGCTACGAGTTTGGCCACTAATTCTGGATCCCCTTCGATTCCAATTGCATCGACACCCTTTTCTCGCAACGCGCGCAACATCGATCCTTGTCCGCAGCCAATGTCAAGGATCATTTGCCTCCCGGTAAAATACTGAGAGAGGTGCATGGCGATTTGGTAGGTTTGATCGTCGCTTCCTTCAAAGGCATGGGCGACCAACCTAGTACTTTTCGACGCAGACAGATTGTTTATCAATTCACGATGAATTGACTTGGACCACAGGTCCTTTCGACTGCTTGCAACTCCAAATAGCTGTTGACGAATTTGCTTCAACTGATTGCTTGAGTCAGTTAAAGCGGAATCGGCAAGCGTCAAGGCACTGTGGAAGTCGCCCAAGTTTGTAAGCAGCTGGATGGTTTGAATTATCTGTTGTTCGTTCGCAGCTTTATCAAACTGAATTGCAAGTGCACTCGAAATGATTTTGAAGGTATCAATAGGCGACTCAGAGCCGAACAGGGAACGGATGTTGTCTTGAGCATGCAAGGCGATCTGATCCCACAGATATCTCTTCGACTTCTCGTGTGCCTTTGAGGCTAGCGTTGGCAATTCGTTTCGGTAGTTTAGGACATTTCTGAGGGTACTAGCAATTTCAATAGGCGAAGATTCGAGGTACCATAGCCTGTCTGCGAGCAAGTTATTGTCTACTAGTGGGATGTCCTGAACGATAGTTTCTGACTTGATAAGGACAGAGGCATCGGGCGTGCAAAACTCATTGGTTGCCCCATTTGCTGTATGAATGACTGGTGTGCCAAGGGCCATCGCTTCGAGGACTGGTAGCCCAAAGCCTTCGCCACGGTATGGGTGTATTAGTGCATCTGACCGTTGAATCAGATCATAGAGTTCGGCTTGACCTAGGTGGTCGTCCATAACCTTTATGATCCCTTGAAGCTCTGGGTGTTCGGCAAGTTTTTGTTCAACTAAGGATTGTCCCTGGTATGCACCTCGTGAGCCAACTTTCTTAATTGTAAGTCGGATCCTTGACCTCTCGTCTGCTGAAAGTTGTGCGATTCCGTCGATTAGAAGGTCTGCACCTTTGCGGAATATTGCACCTCCTAGGAAGAGAAGCTTGAGTGGCTCGTTGAAGTTGCTCGGTGGAATTGCTGAAATTTTACTGGCACCAAGGGCCACTGCATCTGCGCTTATGCCGTTTGCAACTACGCGTACTTTAGCGTGGTCTACGCCCGATTGAACGTAGCAAGCTTTTACGAATGCGCTAGGTACCCATATTTGGTCAACTGAATTGATGCCTTCGATCCAGCTAATTGGAATAGAGCCATATTCCCAAGGCTGTATGACGATCAATTTTTCGTTGTTATCTGCCCTCGTCCAAATCGGAGGCCAGACTTGCCGTATGCGAATGTCACAGGAGGCGCGCTTGTCCGCAACTCGCAGCTTGGAATTTTTGAGATATAAGTATTGGGAAAGGCTCTCAGAGGATACATCGAATGGCAGCAGTGAGACGTCAAAGCCAAGTTCGAGGAGGGCTTCCGCTAGCGCAATGTTCACAATTGCGTAGCTTCCTGAAGTATCTAGATTCCCCTCAATTATTATTCGTTCCATTGCGCCCCTTGCAATCTACTTGTGGAATTCCCTTTATCAAACACTGCTATTATCGTCGGTTTCGGGTTCATGCTTGAACGTATCAGCAATTAGGACAAGGGCTTCGGCAAGCGTATTTGCTACGCCTGTAGGAAGTGGCGGAATTTCGTTGCTCCTTTTCAATACTCCTTGCCACAGTGGTTATTTCAGAAGCAGGCAAGTAGTTGCTATGGCCATCTAGTCCTCAAGTTCTCCTATTGTTGTTGAGCATCGGGTCAGCGCGGTGCAATCTCAGCTTCACGTGGCGTTCAAACACATCCAGATTGACGAGAAAATTCGAAATTGAAATTTCAGCGTTCTTGATTACTTGATACTTCAATAAGGTTTGGGGGCTTATTCGATCATCGATTTTGATATTTGAATACGGCTTTTGTTTATATTTTCAAGTAAATGCTAATTCGAGTGGTTGGTTCTGCCGAAAATGAACGCAACGGCGCTTCGAGATTTGCAACACAAGGTCTACGGTCAACGAACTTTGATCGATAGACCCTTGGGACCAAATGTGCTTTGGGCCTAAATTACGCGGAGGAAGTTTTGGACGACTATGAATTAACTAACCAATGGTTTAGTAGCACTACAAAGCCGGTATGGGATTCGGTGCTACCTTTACTTCAGCCGACTCGTTTGCTGGAGATTGGATCATATGAGGGCGCCGCAACGTGCTACTTAGTCGAGACTATTGGATCTGAACGAGATATTGAAGTTCATGCGATCGATACCTGGAAAGGTGGAATCGAACACGTCGAAGATGGAATTGATATGCAGCTCGTCGAAAAGCGTTTCACTAATAACATCGAGACTGCGAAATCCAAAGCAAAGTGCAACGTCGAGGTTGTTGTTCATAAGGAGTCTTCGGATATCGCGTTGGCTCGCTTGCTAGCACTTGGGTACCAAGAATACTTCCACTTTATATATGTGGATGGTTCACATCAGGCGCCAGATGTTTTGACCGACGCAGTTATTGCCTTCAAACTTCTCAGTAACGGGGGAATTATTGCTTTTGATGACTACCTTTGGTTTGAGAGCCTTCCGTACGGACAGGATCCGATTAGGAGCCCCAAACCGGCTATCGATGCCTTTACGACATTGTTTGGCCGTAGGTTAAAGTACGTTCACTCGGGCTATCAGGTTTATCTGCAGAAGACAGTCCCGTAGGCTCTTGCCGCCCGCTCCCGAGGGCAAGGTTATCCGAGGCGCGAAAATATCGATGACCTTGTTCGGCGCTGCGTTATGGGTTGTCATCGCTATCGCTGCATTTGCAAATTTAAAACTGTAGAACCCTGCTAGTGGTTCGGAACGATATCGCTAGATAACCGGTACAAGTTGGTGAGTATCGACGTCGTATACGTAACCCCAGACCGCATCCTTCATCCCAATGAAGGGAGAGTTTTTGATTCGTCCAATCGATTGGCGCACATCCGAAAATGGGTCACGAAAAGCTTCAACCGCCCACGGGGGCCGTACTCCGCTCTCCTCTTCGAGGAGGTCTTTGAAGCTATCGTCGGTTACCTTCTGAAGGCCGCAGTCGGTGTGGTGTATGAGAAGGATTGCCTCTGTATTTAGCAATCGCTGCGAAATTGAAAGTGAGCGAATTACGTCGTCAGTTACAACTCCACCCGCATTTCGTATGACATGTGCGTCACCAATCTCAAGCCCAAGAAGCCCAAAGAGGTCTATTCGGGAGTCCATGCATGAAACTATTGCGAGTTGACGTCTTGGCTCAACTGCCACGTGTCCTGGTGTCAGCATCGATGTGTATCGCTTCGATGCATTCACCAAGTCGCTATGGAGGAGTGGGTCGCTCATACCGAATCCTTACGTCATTAGGTTGTTTAATCTACCATTCCATTTAACGGTAAACGCGAGACTATCGGATAGGGGAATCTTCCCCTAAACGTAGTTCCGGGAATACTAATTAACGAATGTAGGTACGCAATTATGGATTTGCGTAAACCTCTTCTTCGATCAGTCCGCTTTCATGAGTGAGAAGTTGATTCGCGTGACGCCGATCGTCGGTACGCATTCTCCATGACATTAGGTCAAGTGCCATTTCACCGGCTATCGATTTGGATTTTTCGTCTTCGGTAATCAGATTATGAATTTGGTCTGGATCTTTATGAACGTTGAAGAGCAAGGGCGGAAGAAAATCTTGGGGCGCTGAGAATGTGACCAACTTAAATGTGCTACCCCGCAATACGGTAAGGGTAAAGTACGATGGAGGGATGTCAAGTAGCGGACCTCCGAGACGTCTCCTGAAGCTTCGAAAATCCCATTCGAAGTGAGCACTTGGTCGCCACCAGGAAGGGAATTGTTCGCCTTCAAGATATGGCAGCAGACTATTACCATCACATTGCTTCGGAATCGCCTCTTCTATAATTTCGCAGATTGTAGGCAGTACGTCGACGGCCTCGGTGAATTCGTCAAATTGCACGCCCTTTTGGATTTCCGGTCCGGCGATAATTAGAGGTATGTGAAAAGATTCATCGTAGAAGCCGAGCTTTTCAAAGAGATGGTGGTCGCCATTTTGATCTCCGTGATCGGCGGTAAGAATAATATATGTCTCCTCTAAGATTCCTTCACGCTCTAGAAAGTCGAGAAGTGTTCCTATGTGGAGATCCACTTCGGCAATGGAGCCGTAGTAGGTTGCTCGTTTTTGAAGTCGGTCTGCCTCGTCCTTGGGCGTCAAAAAGTCGACTCCTAGAGCTAGCTCTGTCAAAGGGTGGACCTTTGCCTCCTCTTCTTTGCTAATAGCACCTAGGAAGGGATCAACGTCATTCATGTCTACGAAGTCATGAAAGCCAACCGGATTGCGTCGCGGGGGATGAGGGCGTATAAACGACGCATGAATAAAGAAGTCTTCGCGATCTCGTCTGGATATGTATTCGATGATCTTCTCTACCAAAAAGGCACTCTCAGACTGCTCGAGGCGAAATTGAGTAGGTGCAAAGGTGTCCGGGCGAGCCTTAGTGGACTTAAATGTTGGATCTGGTTGATAGAGGTCGCGAGGAAATGAAGGTACGTCGATCCCCTGAGACGCTAACCACTTTCCCCACTCGAGGGATCCGGCTTCAAATGGATCATGTACTACTGGATCTAGTCCCGGCAAAACTCCCTCATAGCTAAAGAGACGGCTGTCATTTTTGGATAAGTTTGTCGGATCAACGGAGGTATCGGTATATCCAAAGAGGACCGGTTCGTAATCTTTACCTCTGGCGATCTTGGCAAAGTTGGTGAATTCGTCTGAGAGTGGAGTCCCGTTTGCGACTGAGCGATTCTTATGAAGATACGTGCCTGTGTAAAGGCATGCCCTTGAAGGTCCACATGGTGCTGCGTTAGCGAAGTGGTTTTTGAAGATCACCCCACGCTTTGCGATACGGTCGATGTTTGGTGTCTTCACGATCGGATGGCCCGCAGCAGAGAAGCAGTCGCCGCGCCATTGGTCAAGGGTTATAAAGAGGATCCTCTTGTTCGTCATAGTTCAATCTTACGATCCTTGACGATCTGCTGCGAAAGAGCGGATCCTCAATTTACCTTGCGTTTTACAAAATTAAACTTTTAGCGTCAAACCGCCGTCAACCGCTATTACTTCACCAGTTAGATAGGCGGCTTCAGCAACGCTAACAACTACTTGCGCCACGTCTTCAGGGGTACCCGATCGATGAAGCGGAGCCACCCTTCGGACATTTTCCCGAAGTTGGTCCCAGCTTTCGGTCCACGGCGTGTCGATTAGTCCAGGTGCAACAGCGTTGACGCGGACGTTGTCCATAGAGGCCGCGAGTAGGCGCGTCATTTGATTTAGAGCTGCCTTAGAAACTGAGTATGGGATCGAGGAGCCGATGGGTCTAAGTCCTGCAATCGAAGTGATGTTCACTATCGATCCTGCCTCTGCCTTTAGCAGATCGTGAAATAGCGTCGACATCCACCAAGTTCCCATAACGTTTGTGGTGAATATCTTCATCCAAAGTTCGTCGGTTGCGCCCTCGAAGTTCGAGTGGGGAACCACTTCGGTGTAACCCGCGTTGTTAATAAGAACATCGAGCCGTCCGTAGTGCTCAACGAGCGTGTCTTTGACCGAAGAGATCTGGTCCTTGTTGGTTACGTCGCATTGAAGATAGCGAAGGGCTTCGCGGTCTTGGCTTGCTATCTGTTCTCCTGCCACTTGTGACTTTGATGATGTGAATACGACAATGTACCCCTTGCGATGCAGCGCTTCAACCGTAGCTAAACCGATACCTGAGGTTCCCCCAGTAACGAGTGCAATCTTCTTCAACGGTGGCTCCTTCGGGGTTGTGTTCCCGTCAATACTATCGACCTGCTAGCAAGTCATATGCTTGAAATGCGGTTCATTCGGCCCGGTAATGACATCTAAATTCGTATTTTGGCTCTAAGTGATGGGACTTTTGTCGATTCAATCGAAGTGAAGTTAAGTGATAATGACGTAGCTTCAAGCTATGGTTGAATGTCGGTCGCAGATTTAAATGTGTTAGGACTTTTTATGTTCAATCAAGAGCAACTTGGTGATCTTATCGATCAAATTGATTCGACTATAAGCTACGCCGAAGACTTCGCCTACAACTATTTGGTGGGGGTCGGTGAAGATGAGATTACGTCAGCTTTGAAGATAGAACGAGAGATGGCGAAGGTCGTTCGTGCCCTACAAAAAGCCAAGGCCGATGCGCAACGACTAGCGGAATTTGCTCAAGAGAGTTAGGAGAAAGTGTGCTACGTTGAAGGCATTGATTTTGAGTCGTTTTGACTTCAATTGATTGAGGGGTGGTAGTCGAAGTTGGTTAATGAAGGTGATCTTTTAACTAAGCGCGATCCCGAAGTTGCAGCCAAGTCGCAGTTGGCGAGCTTTATCGAGTTTGTGAACGATTGCTATCGAATAAATCTCGAGGGCTATGACGAACTTCATCGATGGAGTTGCAGAAACTTGGAGCAATTTTGGAGCGCGGTATACGCCTCTGACTCCGCGAAGTTTAGGGAGAGCCAACTCTTTAAGGCCGTCGCCGCGGGCGATAATGAAGCGCTTGGTTTAGTTCTCAGAGGGGATCACATCTCGAGGATGCGCTTCTTTGACGATGCCACCTTCAATTACCTTGAATATGCACTTCGCGAACGAAGCGATCGAATTGCGATAGTCGCCTACGATGAAATTGATCGCCGGGAAATTAGCTTTAGTGATCTAACGCAGCTCGTAGCCTCAATTCAGGATCGTTTGAAGAGTTTTGGTGTCAAGTCCGGCGATCACGTAGTAGCTTACATCTCAAACTCAATCGAGGCTGTTGCATCATTTTTGGCCTGTGCGGGAATCGGCGCGGTGTGGTCTTCATGCTCTCTCGACTTTGGCGTCAAAGCCGTTCTGGATCGATTTAGACAATTACATCCGACCTTTCTCATTGCACAAGGTGGCTATACCTACAACGGTAAATACTTTGACAAAACAAAGGAAGTAGAAGAGATAGCGTCTGGACTGAGTGAGAGTCTGATCGGAGCTGCGGTTGGAGTTACAAAGTCGAATGCTCACCCCAATTCAATCTCCTTTGACGAATTTTTCGCGCCACTGCCTTGGAAGATCGAGCCAATCGTTGAAGAGCTGCCGTTCAATCATCCCCTCTGGGTCCTTTACTCCTCTGGAACAACCGGTATGCCTAAAGGTATCGTGCACAGCCACGGAGGCATCTATCTCGAACACTATAAGTCGTTAGCCCTGCACCTGAATATCTCATCCAACGACGTCTATTTTTGGTTTTCGACGACGGGTTGGATGATGTGGAACTTCCTTGTCTCTGGCCTTGGACTATCTGCTCGGATTGTCTTGGTCGATGGATCGCCATCATTTCCTAGTTTTGGAAGGCTCTTTGATATAGCCAAGCGCGAGGGAATAACCGTCTTTGGCACGTCGGCGCCTTTTATTACCGCAATGACGAAGGCAGAATTTGAGATACCATCAGAAAGTATCTCGACCATTAGGACTGTTGGCTCTACGGGGGCACCCCTTTCAATAGCAGGATTCAGTTATATTGTTGATCAATTCGGACCGACGATTGACCTCGCGTCTGCAAGCGGAGGAACTGACGTTTGCAGTGCGTTTTTGACCTCGACTCCTTACCATGACACGCGCGCGGGTCTACTAAACGCCGCAGGATTAGGTATAGATGTTGAGGCCGTAAACCTAGAAGGAGAGCGTATCTTCGACGAAGTAGGGGAGTTGGTAATTTCAACCCCTATGCCATCGATGCCCATCTACTTTGTTGGCGATAGCGATGGATCGAAGTTGCGTGATGCTTACTTCAACTTCTTTGAGGGCAAGTGGCGCCACGGAGATTTCATAAAGGAGCGAAGCGATGGCGGTTTCGTAATTTTTGGTCGAAGCGACTCCACTCTAAACCGCGGGGGCGTCCGTATGGGAACGAGTGACTTCTATAACCTGATCGAAGGAGTCGAAGGCGTTGATGATGCACTTGTGATCGACACGTCAATGGTTGAGCGCGAAGGCGAACTTATCCTGTTTTTGGTCACCTCCCTCGGCGAGGATATGCGAGATGAGCTATCCGATAGGGTCAAGCGCGAAGTACGAGCTAACTTGTCACCTCGTCATGTTCCCGATGATATTTACTTCGTCGATGAGGTTCCGCGTACGTTGAATGGAAAGAAGATTGAAGTTCCGATAAGGCGCCTCTTTACCGATGGACATTTAGTTGTATCTAAAGATTCAATGGCTAATCCAGTAGTGCTCGATCAATTTCGATCGATATACGAATCCAAGATCAAGTAACCGTTCTTCCCTCTCAGGGATTCTTTGAGGATCATCCGAGCTTTACGCAAGCAGCCGTGGCAACAAGATACCTTGCTGAGAGGGAATTTCGTGTTGTCGGGTTTTGCACTGTGAAAAAAATTGCCCGCACTGATTCGCTTACTGGAATCGATGCGGGCACTTTTCTTTACTTTCAAAGTCGTAATAGCCAATGGCTAAAGCCTTATATGACTGGTACGGCGTTTCCCTCAGCGGCTAGTTCAGATGCTTTGGGTGGTCGAATTGCTAGAAGGGCAATTACCAATCCAGCGACTGCGAAGCCAGCTCCAACAAGGAATCCGACGTCCCATCCGTGAACAGCCGCGAGAGCTCCAAGCTTTTGCTGAACTGCAGGTGATTTAGCTGTCTGGCCCGAAGACGCTACCAATGACTTGAGCTTTGAGGTTGTGGCGGTGGCTGATACGGTTACGAGGATCGACAAGCCTAAGCTTCCTCCGACCTGCTGCATCACGTTTACCATCGCCGATCCAAGTCCCGCCATCTCCGAAGGAATCTTGGCTAGCGCTGTCGGGAAGAGTGAGATGAAGGCAAAGCCTAGCCCTGCAGCCATAATCAGCATTGGGGGCAGAATTGAGGTGGCATAACTTGAATTCACGCCAAGTCGGCTGAGCCAAGCTAGGGCAATTGCTACCGCAGTGAGCCCTGAGACTATGAGAGGTAGTGCCCCAATCCGCTGCAGGAGCACTGATCCAAGTCCGGCGAAGGCCATGATCCCGAAGCTAACTGGCAAGAACGCAAATCCGGCTTTGAGAGGCGAGTAGCCGTGAATTTCTTGTACATAGATCGTTAGGAAGAAGAAGATTGCGAACAGTGCAGCTGAAAGCAGAAGCATAACGACATACGTTGATGTTCGGGTTCGGTCGGAAAAGATTGCAAGCTTCATCAGCGGCTGACGTGCTGTCATTTCGCGGATTACAAAGGCGATAAGGCTGACGCCAGCAATTACAAATGAGCCAATAGTAATTGACGTTGACCAACCTGATTGCGAGGCGTGAATAAGGCCATATACGAGAAGGCCGACACCAACGATCGATAGAATTGAGCCCGAGAGGTCTAGATCGATCTTCTCCTTCTCGGATTCGTTCAGGATCCTTGGAGCCGCAATTGCGATAATCAATGCGATTGGGGCATTTACGAAAAATACCCATCTCCAAGATGCGTACTGAGTCAAAATTCCACCCAATAGGAGCCCCAATGCTGCCCCCGCTGCAGAAACACCAGAGTAAACGCCTAAAGCTTCATTTCGTTGTTTACCTTCGGCGAAGTTGGTGGTTATCAAACTCAAAGCAGTAGGCGAGGCAATGGCTCCACCCACGCCTTGAATTGCACGCATAGTAAGTAGCCACGCTTCGTTTGTCGCAAATCCTCCGATGAGGCTAGCGGCGGCGAAGATCAAAATGCCTACTTGGAACATGCGGCGTCGACCTAGAAGGTCGCCGGACCTTCCGCCTAGAAGGAGAAGGCCTCCAAAGGATAAGGTGTAGGCGTTCAAAACCCATGAGAGGCCAGTGGTAGAAAAGTGAAGCGCTCGTTGGATCGACGGGAGCGCAACGTTTACGATGGTCGCATCCAATACGATCATCAACTGTGCCCCTGCAATCAGCGCGATTGCCAGCCCCACTGGAGCTGAGAATTGGTTTTCGCTGTTATGTTTAGTCATTCCCCTAATTTCTCTCGTACTTGGACAAAAGGCTTGGTCGGTTACAAATTTGCAGTGCGGTAAGTCCACACTTGTGTCGAGATCGAGTGCATCGGCGAGGCCTAATTGCTCTAGTTCCCTCAACGCCGACCGGAGTCTTTTATTCCGTTCATAAGTAATTGATCACTCACATATTACAGGGAGGGAAAGGTGCCTCTGTCTTTGCCACCCTGTATCGGTAGATCGAATCTCGATGACCAAGCTGAAAAGGATCCGTTATATAGAAGTGGGGGTCTTCCCGTCGCTTCTTCAATGAATATTGCAAGATGGCATGCGGTAACACTGGATCCACATGAGACGACCACTTGAGCGTCGCGGCAGACTACGGAGTCAAAGCCTTCGGCTCCAATTAGATCTATCATTCGCTGCTTGACTGTCTCTTTCGGAGCTGGAGCGCTTCCGCCTAACATCAGCGACCGCGTTGGGAGGTTGTATGCGCTAGGTATGTGTCCAGCCCGGGGGTCAACGGGCTCGAAGGTGCCCAGGTATCGATCTTCGTTGCGAGCATCGAGAATGATTGTATTTGGATTGTTCGAGACGTATTCGATCAATTCGTCCGTGTTTATTGTATTTTCCCAGTCAACTCTGGTGCATTCGAGAGTATTACCTTCAAAGTTACTTTCACCAGTTTCGAGTGCGCCCGTGTAGCTTTGGATTCCGCCTGTGACTATGTGGCTTTGAATAGAGAGTTGGCGATTCATCCACCAAACTCGAGCCGCGATAGTCCCTGCGTCACTGTCGTAGAGGATCACGGTTGAATCTTTTGTAACCCCCAAGGCCCCAATCGCTTTGCAGTAGTTGCCCACGGATGGAAGGGGATGACGCCCAGCATTCTCGATTGATAGGTCCGCCGCGACCTTTTCCATGTCTAAGAATCGAGCTCCGGGGATATGACCTTCGAGGTAGATGGCGCGTGCATCTCGTCCATCTAAGAACCATCGACAGTCGAGGAGCACCGTCTTTTCGTGAGGGATCATTTCTAGGGCATCTTCGATTGAAATATATGGATTTGACATTGCCGTTCCTAATTGTTTTCACACGCTAGAGACGAAGGTTAGTAGTTGAACTCCAGCCGTCGACTTTTACAGCGTTCGTGCAACACATCTCGGGCGATTTAATCCTACGATGAGAGGTGTTATTTTCTATTATAAGTAGGCTCCTAGACCGTGAATCGCTACATCCTCGCAGCAATTGGTGACGACCGACCCGGTATCGTCTATCGTCTTACAACCGCTCTGGCTAAAATGGGCGCCAATTTAGCAAATTCAACAATGGCAGATCTTGAGGGTTACTTTGTAGTCGTAGTAGCCTTTGACATCGATGACCATCGGGAAGTTGAAGCGATCCTCGGCGACCTCCAGGATGACCTAGCAGACCTTTCACTCACACTTTCACTCCGAGAGATTCTACCGTTTGCAAAGGCCGGGGAAAAGGAGGAGTACCTAGTTGCGCTGCGAGTCTACGGAGGAGATAGACCTGGTATCGTCGCTGGGGTCACCAAAATTATCTATGAATGGAACGGCAACGTTGTCGAGCTGAAGTCATATCAGTCAAGTCAAACTTCTGGTGGAACTTATGTGATGGTGATTCTCGCCGCCTTTGCCGTAGACCTCGATTTTAATAGCTTTAAAGCGGCGATTCAGGTGCGCGCCGATGCGCTCGAGGTACACGTTAATGTGGAAGAGGTTGAAGCTGAGTCCCTCTAGTCCTACTGAAATGGCTGGTTATATTGACAGTCCGTGAAGTTATTGGCCTCGACGATCACCGACTTTCGAGACGTGCAAAGAAGGTTGAGTCATTCGATGACGATCTCAAGGATTTGGTGAACGATCTGGTTGACACTATGCGCATTTCGCCAGGTTGCGTTGGCCTAGCCGCCAATCAGATTGGTGATGAGCGGAGCGTCTTCGTCATCGACGTCGCAAATGCCCGTAGATTGAAGACCTATTCTGGTTTGATAGTCGCTGTTAACCCGACCATATTAGACCTTGATGGTCTTTTGGAACTTCGAGAAGGGTGCATGAGCGTTCCCGACTTTACCGGTGCGGTACCTCGATACCAAACTTTAACTTTGCGGGCATCGAACGAGGTCGGTGAGGAATTTGTAGTCGCCACTGACGGCTTTGAGGCGCAAGCGATTCAGCATGAATGTGACCACTTGCTGGGATTTACCTTTCTCGATCGCATAGCCGCTCCTTCAAAGATGTTTTCGCGTAAGAGGTACCTGCAGTAGCAGACGGTTGAAAGAACGGAGTTGGTACTTTGATATGTCGTAATTCGCGTTACTTGGCGAATAATCAAGTTGGCGACTACTAGCGGTTTCCTGTCGTGGCTTATTTATAGTTTTGAATCCTTAGGTAGTGCTGCTAAGTGACGGGGTGCACAAAGGATTTCAATTGTGTCGACGATTAAATGTTGGGCCGAGTCGAAGTTAGACTCGGCCCAACACTGTTATTGAGGTCGATAAGCGCCTATGTGGTCACTACTAATTGTGGTGCAACTAAGCCTGCAGCCCAGCGTGTGAAACGAGGCTGTCAACTGCGAGTTTGAGCACATTGATTGTCTCTTGGTCAACGAGCTCGTGGTCCTCATTGAACTTGGTGTGAGCGCTCGCAACAAATACCTCTGGGCGTGCTACTACGTTGCTCTCCGTGGAATGGAGGATGTCTCGGAGGTGTATCTGGCCACGAACGCCACCGAGGATAGACATTGAAGCTGAGATTGGGAGAATTGGCTTTCGAACGAGCGAATGTGCGCCATATGGACGCGAGGCCCAATCGATTGCGTTCTTGATCACAGCAGTTACTGAGTGGTTGTACTCTGGTGCTGCGATGATTACCGCGTCGGCACCTCGAATCGCATCTCGAAGGGTTTGGGCGATGGCTGGGCGATCTTGGTCGGTATCGATCTCGGGCGTGTAGAAGGGGAGGCTCGTTAGACCCTCGAACAACTTGAAGTCGACGTTGGAGGGAAGCATCTTTCCGATTGCGTTCAAAAGGTGGGTATTGTAGCTATTTTTTGACGCGGAACCGGAGAGTCCAAGGACTTGGAATCGCCTTTGACCTTCAAAATTAATGTCGCTCACTAGTTTGCTCTTTCTATCTAACAATATTTACTTGCGTGTACAACTATATTTTCGATGAGCTTATTCCACCGAGCCTAATTCGAACCCTATTTTGCTGGTTCCGTTCTCGCTTGGGACTGCGATTGGTTGTATATGGTTGCCAATTTTGGAGCCGATCATCTCGAATATTTTGTGTCGAGTAGAGCTTTCGGATTGGACTGTATCTTGGATATAGTTTCGTAGATTGAATTCTGACTTGATCGGACTGCTGGGCGATTCGCTTGTCGATCTGTGATGGTGCGGCTTTACCGGCTTTTTTGTAGAAAGTTGAAGGAAAAATGAGTGATGAATTGAATTCAAGTAGCCATCTCAACGACGAGATGCGCGAGCTTATCAACTCCAGTATGGTCTTTTTTGTAGCAACTGCCCCCTTGTCAGCCGACGGCAAGATTAACTTATCTCCCAAGGGACTAAGTGATACGTTTTCCATTCTCGACAATCACCGCGTGGCGTATCTAGACCTCACCGGGTCGGGTGCCGAGACAGCAGCACACTTAATGGAAAATGGACGGGTAACACTGATGTGGATGAGCCACGATCCCGAGGCGCCAAATATTCTCAGAATATATGGCAATGGTGTGATCCATGAGGTTGGAACAATTGAATTCGAACTCCTCAAGGGTCGATTCGGAGAACATGTGGGTGCTAGAGGGGTAGTGGTAGTGACGATATCGCATACCAATCTGTCTTGTGGATTTGGTGTACCGGTTGCGAATTCCTTCACCGAGCGACCGGAGTTAGACGAATGGTTGGATAAAAAGGGTGAGGAAGGCCTTAGTCGTTATCGCGATCGTAATAATCGTGAGTCGTTGGATGGTCTTCCTGGTTATTCGATATAGGCAGGAGCTAGGGGAGTTGTCTTATCCCTGGCAGTTTTTTTGCTAGGAGGCCGATGTTTGCCGCAATCGCCTACGCTGCTATTTCTTCTGCTAACCGAAGCACCTTTGCAGATGAGCGAAGCGCCTTGGCTATGCGCTTCGAGCTATCGTCTTTGGCACCGTCAATAAGGTCATTGTAGAAGAGCCCCCAGCTTGTCCCGATGGCTTTTGGAAGCCAAGGTGAGCATAAAAGTTCGGATGCCTTTGAGAAGAGGGAGGGATAGCGAAGCGCTAGTCTCTGCAGGCTTGCCGTGGCCTCTAGGTAGGAGAGGTGACGCTCCTTCATCTCTAGTGCGTATGGAAAGAGTGGGCTACTTGGCCTCTCTACGATAGCAAGGGCAGCTCTGTACCCGGAGTCGATTGCCGCAAAGATTCCCTCGCCCTGGAGCGGATTGACAAGTCCTGCTGCATCTCCGACTAACAGTACCTTTGAACTTCCAAGGCTCGAGCCACTAGCTCCCATTCGAAGCCATCCACCTAAACGACGCCTCTCCGGTTCCAGATCACCTACAGCGACGCCCCGTTGCTGAAGGTATTTTTTGTAGTAGTCGACAGCCTTTGTGACGCTCGACGCAGCCTTCTTTTCTGAGCCGACTCCAATTCCAACTCCAAAGTTGCAGAGACCATTCGCCGACGGAAAGATCCATCCGTAACCGGGAAATATGCCTTGGGACTTTCCGTCTAAAGCGCTCTGATCGAAGAGAGAGATGATGGCCTTGTCGTTGTCGGCTTCTATGTAACCTCTGAGCGCGAAGCCGTAGAGCGCTGCTTTATCGTCAATTAGGTTGAGCGAACGAGCGACTTGCGAGTTAGCTCCATCGGCTCCTATAACTATGTCAGCGGTTATTTTACGCTCGGTCGTCGTAATCTCGTTGTTTGAGTTTTGGGCTGCGATGCCTTCTACGCGTTCATATATCGGAGTTGCCCCGCTAGTGAGGGCTGCATCGTGGAGAAGGGAGTCAAATCTCGATCGCTGAATCAAGACTCCGTGGCCTGGGTAGGTTAAGCCGGGCGCAGCCGCCATCGTGAGGCGCTTTCCCTTGGGCGAATCCAAATACATATCTCCAACCCGAGTTGCATCGGAGGGTAGTTCGATCCCGAGTTGCTGCAAGAGTGAAATAGCACGAGGGCCAATAAGGTCGCCGCATGCCTTGTCGCGTGGGAAGTGGCTCTTGTCTATAAGTGCCACCGATGCTCCCATGGAAGCGAGGGTGCCGGCAGCAGTCGCACCGGCAGGCCCCGATCCGACTATCGCTACGTCAAAGTGGTCCATCTATTGCTCCCGTTGATCTTCCAACGGCGCCGCACCTCTTTGAGGGATTCGCACTATTGGAATGAGGTTATTAATATTCTCTCCGTAATTACATTACTGATATTTGAATTCAACGTGGTCAAGTTTGCTGGCGGTGGTGATATTTGGAAGAGCATCTCCCATACGTTGCCATCTTGGCCAGCCTTTTGAAGATAATAAGAGTGGGTACTGCCGTTTTTGGTGAATGTCATCAGCTTCCAGCCAAAGTGCGCGATAAACGAACTAGCAAATAGGTCCAGCTGACTCGTGGTGAGAGGGGAGAGATAGGAGACAGATCGGTCAAATTGACCATTTCCTTGGTCCAAGTTTTCTAATTGGTAGAAGGTTGAATTTGATGGCACAACGGCGGTGTTGTAGATGTTATTGGGAACGACCCGTTCGGGGTCTTGTTTGATCATTTGGGCGCGGATTGAAACGTAAGGTTGAGTAATTGCGACCTCTGGTTGCGCCTTAGTCCCCAAAGGTACTCCCGCAAGTGTCGAGAGAGTAAATACGACGAGGAGTGTTCCAAGTATCCACCATCTAGCTTTCTTAGATAAACGATGCTTCTTCTTGCTATCACCTAGAGGCTCGGTCGAGGAATTTCCATGATCAACCTGACCGAAGTTGTCCGTCCTGTCGCCTGCCGCCATAGTTCACCCGGATCCTTTTCTTGAGTTAAATCTACCTTTCAATCGCCACTTGTAGTATCTCGCCCACCAAGGTGCTGTGTAAGGTACCTTGATGCTGGCGGTAGGTGTGACAAATGTGTAATTTTTTGAAGCAGTGGCTTAGTCTTAGGCGCCTTCCCACTAAATTCTATGTACTTATAGGGCGGCGTGGCCGAGTGGTTTAGGCAAGGGCCTGCAAAGCCTTGCACAGCGGTTCGATTCCGCTCGCCGCCTCTAAATCTCTTCTTTGACGATCAAGCAGATCGAAACCGTAGCTTCGTCGGTTCTCTTTTTCAAACATGTAACGGGTGCGTAGCTAAATTCAAGGACCTGTGATAGTTGTTGCTCACCTGGAGTCAATTTCAACTACTGTTAAGGGCTTAATGGGCGGTCGGGGCTCGTATGGCCGCAATACTGGGGGAGCTTGCTACGGTTTTTTCAATCAATGAAGATTCCATCGATCTATCACCAGGTGTAACTCTTTTAGGTAATGGGCAGATGACCGTGAGGATCTTTGCTGGTGGCGCCGAAAGGGTCGAACTTTGCCTTTTTACCAGAGAACACCGCCTGATTGCTTCGAGCGACCTAAAGGAGACGAAAGGCGGATGGTGGGTAGGTTCTTGTTCGGCTGAAGATCGGATTCGATACGGATTCCGAGTCCATGGACGCTACGATCCGGCGGGTGGCAAGTTCTTTAACCCAAATAAAGTTCTCTTTGACCCATATGCAAAAGTATTAGATGGAACTTTGACCTACGGCGATGTCACTAGGGTACATTCACCCTTTGACTACGGTGCGCCATCCGAGATTGATTCTCTAGGAAACGTGCCGCTAGGTGTTGTCGACATAAGAGCCCTTGCTTCAACTTACGAGATTTGCGACGGACCAAAGATTCCATGGCGCGATACACTCGTCTACGAAGTGCACGTCAAAGGGGCAACGGTATCAAACCATCGAGTTCCACCTTCGATTCGTGGAACTTATCTAGGAGTTGCTTCGAAGCCATTTGTCGATCATCTTCTGTCGCTAGGGGTTACCACCGTCGAACTCCTGCCGACGCTTTACTTTGCGGACTCCGAAGCGCTACTTCACAATGGCTTAACAAATTATTGGGGCTACTCTCCACTTTCATTCTTCGCGATCGAGCCTCGATACGCAACCGAATATGACTTTTCAAGGGCACGTGATGAATTCGCCGAGATGGTGGAAGGCCTCCATCAAGCTGGGATTGAGGTCGTCTGTGACATTGTCTACAACCACACTGGAGAGGGTAACGTATCCGGTCCAACAACCTCGCTGAGGGGACTCTCTGCTGCTGAGTACTACGTACTTGAGGAGGGGGGCGGCTACCAGGTTGATTTGACGGGAACCGGAAACACCCTAAATTTTGCCTCTCCGGTTACGACCGCGCTGGTAATCGACTCGATGCGATCTCTGGTAAAAGAGTTCAAAGTAGACGGTTTTAGATTCGATCTAGCCACGACTTTGGGTAGAAGTAGCGGTCGCCAAGGAGGTCATTCATTCTCAAGGGCTTCGGGTCTTTTGTCCGTTTTGAGAAGTGATCCAACTTTATCTAGGGTGAAGCTGATTGCGGAACCTTGGGATCTCGGTTACGACGGCTACCAAGTTGGAAGTTTTGGGGAGCCCTTTGTTGAATGGAACGATACATTCAGGGATGGCGCTCGCAGAGTATTTGTACAACGCGATCAGTACGCTGCAGGTGGACTCAAAGCGTCAATTTCTAAGGTTTCATCGGATCGTTTAGAGATCTCGAGATCCGTTAATTTTGTAACGTGCCACGATGGCTTCACGATGATGGATCTCGTCTCCTATTCAACAAAGCACAACGAGTCCAACGGTGAAGATAATCGCGATGGTAACGACAATAATTTCTCGAATAACTTCGGATTTGAAGGTATACATGCCGCGGTTCAAATACGCGAAGAGAGAGACCGTGCACGCAGAGGTTTATTTAGCCATCTCATACTTTCTCCTGGAATTCCTATGATTCTCGGAGGGGATGAGTTTGGGAGAAGCCAAGGGGGTAACAACAACGCCTACAACCAAGATCGAAAGGATTTTGGAATTGGTTGGTCCGCTTATGATGATAAGTTCATGACCTATGTCCGGGCACTCATTTCACTTCGCAAAGAGTCAATTGCAAATGCTGATTCGATCGTTGACAATTCAATCGATGGTGACTCTCTCATAAATTATGAGTACCGCCGCGACGGTAGAGCACTGGCGACGGTAATTTGGAATTGCGGGGACGCCTCCAAGAGTCTCAACATTTCGAAGGGTAGCGACCTCTTCCAGTCTGAAGTTACTGTCGTTGATTCATATCGAGGCTCTGTTGAAGCTGTTGTAGTCGCACCAGAGGCCACTTACGAAGTAGATATTGCGCCTTTTTCGATTTACGCGGCATTTGCGACGGACGTTGAACACTGAGCTACTATCTTTATTAAGGCAATTTATCAGGGCCGTTGGCGCAGTTGGTTAGCGCACTTGCATGACACGCAAGGGGTCAGAGGTTCGAGTCCTCTACGGCCCACTCTTTGTACCGGTGAGGTACTTCTCCCGGAATCAAAAATTTGAGAAAGGTGATCCCTACCCTTCTCTGAATCGTTTCAGATTCCCCTGACCTGAAGAACTTTTTTAACTTCTTACTGTTGGTTATGGTGCTCCTTGCTTGAGAAGAGCATCACGAAGTAGTTTTACATTTTTATAGCAGCATCGCGTAACCAAGCCATTTCAAGGCAACGGTTCAATGTTCCGGCAATTTCGTTAGCGACTAGATGTTGAAATGCTAATAACCTATTTCTGTCGGTCAAAGTTTTGAGAGGATTGCGAGTGATAATAGCGTATTTAGGTCCGGAGGGGACTTCGGATCATCGAGCTATTGCGCTTTTGAAGAGCGTTAACGACCTAGAGCCACTTCCAATGACTTCTATCTCTGACGTCGTTGAGACCGTCAACTTCACCCCGCAGTTGCTCGGAGTTATTCCTTTAGAGAATTCAACTGACGGAGAGATGACGACAAACTTGGACAAGTTGATCTTCGAGGCTGAAAGCGTACTGATTCGAGAAGAAGTTGTGCTCGCTGAGAGCATTAACGCATACTGTCTAGACCCCTCTATCCCACCTGTGACGGTGGTGTCACATCCGCTTATTCTTGACCTTTGTTCGAACTACATCAAACAGCATTCACTCGCCGTTCGACATGCTCTCTCTACTACGGAGGCTGCGCAGATTGTATTGGATGAGCATGACCCTACGTTGATTGCGCTAGCGCCACCGGTCGTAGGAGAAACATTTGACTTAGAGTTGGTTGCAAATTCGGTTATGAATGTCCCGGACATTAGAACTCGTTATGTGATGATCGGCAGAGAAGTTGCGCAGCCGACCGGCGATGATCGCACATCAGTTGTAATTACTCCAAACAATGATCACGTGGGATTTCTTTCAGCCGTTGCTGGTAAGTTCGCCGAGAACGACGTGAACATGAACCATATTCTTTCGAGGCCTTTGGCGGCAAAAGTGGGAAACTATTCGATGCACATCGTCTTCGAGGGGCACATAACCGATTCTAAGGTTCAAGCGCTTATGGCAGATCTCGTTACGCTTGACGCATCGGTGAAGCTGCTCGGATCGTATCCTCGGTGGCGCGGAGTTGAGGTCTGTACGCCTTCGCCGAATTTGCCGAAGGGTAGTGTCGATCTCACCTTAGAAAGATCGCTATTGACACTTACGCGCCCACCAATCGCTAAGTGAGGCGCAATGACTCTTGTGCCCTTTGAAATTATTGGCCTCAGGCGCTCCCCAGTTATTGGCATCGTTGGACTCGGTCAGATTGGACTGTCTCTAGCCATCGACCTGATCTCTTCTGATCTCGAGGTATTCGGATTCGACTTGAGCAGTTCGCCTAGGGCGTTCGCCTCTGAGCGCGGCGTCAAAGTTGTCGAGAATGTCGTTGAACTACTTCAAGTAGCCGATGTTGTCTTCTATGCGATTCCAGCAGGTCGAATGAAAGATGCCGTCAGAGAGCTATCCTCCGTGACCTTCGAAAGACGAGTTATAGTAGCAGACCTTTGTTCGACAAAGTTGGACGTTGAAAGAGTCTTTACCTCTGCGGCACTAGATACTTCTAAGGTCTCATATGTCGGTTTGCATCCCCTAGCGGGCAGTGAGAAAAGATCCTACCATGGGGCAACACGCGAACTATTTGCCGGACGAGTCATGGTGGCCGCCGTCGGAGCCGCAACGGACGTCGAGTCGCTTTTCTTCCTGGCCCACCTGCTCATAGTTGCGACCAAGTGTCGGATCGTCTTTGCAAATCCAGCTGCCCACGATCGTCTCATCAACTTTACGATTCAAATTCCACACGTTTTTGCCTACATTGCTTCCTCTTTTGCCAAAGAAGTAAAGGATCAGGTCGCACTTGAGATGTTTACTGGAAACTCATTACGAGATGTAATTCGCGTGGCTCGGAGCGATCCAGCCATGGTTGCAAGCTTTTTGTATTCAAATCGAGAAGTACTTCTCGCTTCGCTCAAGAGTGCAACGGTCCGTATCGAATCGATGATTACTGTTCTAGATTCCGGCGACGAGAGGCAGCTTGTCGAGCTGCTCGACGACTTCGCACCTTCAACGAGCAAAATCATTTATGAGTCGACCTTGCGTCGTTGTCCGTTAAATAGGGATGCGCTTCGAGAGCTGATCGATAATTTGATGTCCTCCCCATATTTAGTGGATTGTATCGAAGTGAATGAAGAGGGCAAGCTTGAATTGACGCTGGTGCATCTTGGGGAAGTGGAAGGCTAAAGCGTCCGATGACTGACGAATGGCCACTATTTCAAATTGCCTCGAGTGGTCTCGTTTCGGAAATTAGTTAGATTTTCGTTGTTTTTTTCGAGAAGTAGTCGTGGAGTGGGATTGAGTAGCCAGAAAGACGTGCGGCAAGTAACTGTTTGGTCGCTTTTGCTTCGATATCCGACAAGATTCGAAGAGATCGTTGTTTTATACCTTCTTCCCCTTGCTCACCTAAGGGCGCTACGTACGAGACGTGAGGACCTTGAAACCGTGATAAAAAGGGGTGGATTGCGTTCGGTGGTTGATGGCGCAATTACGGGGACATCATTTTACGGTGCTATACCTGCTGCTTTAATTTCAGCCATTGTGACGAAGCTCTATGAATTTGCGCTTATCGCGATCGACGCTCGCGAACATATCGATACCAACAGCCTCACCCTTCACTATCTCGTGGTGGCAGATCTCTATCCGAGTCTCGATGAGGCAAATAAGGCAGTTGGCCAACTCCGGGAGGCTAAAGACGAGAAAGTTCAAATTTGGGAGTCGATTCGACAGATTCCAAAGTGGTTTTTGGAGCTTCTAGATCTTGCAGGCATTCAATATCGGTGGTATCGAAGTTCTACTACGCGAGAGAAGGTCAACCTCGTACTGATGCTCCTGGCGTTCTTCTTCCCTTTCGTCGGTGCTCCGTTTTGGGCACGTGCTTACTACGTCGCCAATTCAAAACTTGTGACTAAGAGTGTGGATCATTTTTCCACATCTCAAACCGATTATCAAGGTCATCATCATGACCCATTTCGCCTTAGAAGAGTCGATAACTTTATTCTCTTAGGGATTGTTATCTTGATGGTAGCTGCATTTGCAGCCGCCGTTATCTTTTCCATCACCTTTCACTTCGCCTTAGGTAAGAAATATACCAAGCAACTATTGATTGGTGATTTGCTATTGATTTTCTATTCGATACGATTAGGCCGAATCTTATTCTTCAAAAGGTGAGGGACGGAGTCTGCGTAGCAATCGACGTCGAAGTAGAGCCCTATATTTGCAATTGCATTGAAACGTTTAGTATTCAGGCGAATGGGTAGATGCAACTGGACTTTAGTGAGATATAACAAGTGCCGCCTTTGTGAGAAGACCTTAAAGTCGGCTTTAGCGCTTCAACTTCGAACGCAGATTGATGTGATGCCATCAGTTGCCCACGCAGCGTCGATTTGGCTATAACTTGAATTGAAGAGATGCCCTATCCGAAATATTTGGTGCGACTACCGTACGCAGTAGCTCTTGGTGAGCCTCTGATACGTTGTAGCTTTGATACCCATCTTCATCATCGAAGATAACCGTTACTCCGTAGTCGAAGTTGCCTTCACGAATGCCCAGGTCGCGCCCAAAGTCGTAGCCTTTGTGGTCTGTATAACCCTTGGTGAGAAATTCGACAAAAGCCTTATCAAAGATGTTGGCAAGGATATTTTTGTCATCTGAGGAGAATTTGAATAGTGCTACGTGTCTTATCACTGCTCGTACCTTTTTGATCGTTGTTCATTTAAAACTGGTGGTGGCGAAGTACCCTTAAAGGAGGTTAGGAGTTGCCCCGCCGTCTATCGTAATTGCCTGCCCGGTGATGTACCAACTCCACTTTGAAGATAGAAATGCTGCAACTTTACCAAAGCTCTCGGGGTCTCCGAGTTTCTCCATTGGCGTCTCCTTGCTCCGGTGTGAGGCGTCTCCGCCAGCAAGGTTGATGAGTCGGTCTGTCAGATGGAGGCCGGGTAAAAGTGAATTCACTGTAACCCCAAACGGAGCAAGCTCAATCGAGAGACTCTTCAGGTAGCCGGTAAGTCCAGCGCGCGCTGTATTTGAAAGGGCCATGTTCCCAGCTGGAGCCTTGACGTAGAGTGACGTTATTGCGAGGATTCTTCCAAATCCATTTGTCTTCATGTCGCCAACGAAGAAGTTAGCAATCTCAATTTGGGAAAGGAGGTTGGCTTCAAGGGCACCTTGATATTCATCGATTGACTTCGAGGATGCGCTACCGGGTGTTGGACCCCCACTATTTGCAATGACGATGTCGGCGGGACCAAACTCTTTATGAATCTGCGAAAGTACTCGCTGAGTGTTAGTGACCGTTGAAAGATCGGCTTCGAAGATCTGGGTTCGATCTCCTAGTTTCTCTTTTGCAATTTTTAGTTTCTCCGCGCTTCTCGAGACAAGTGCAACCTCAACGCCCTCCTCAACGAGTGCGGCGGCAGTAGCGAATCCGAGTCCGCTGCTGCCGCCAGTCACTAATGCTCGCTTTCCGTTTAGATCTAGTTCCATATCTGATAACCCTAGCTAGGGTGGCGATACTTCTCCTTTCTATCTTTATCTACTTCAAATTGTTCTAATTGAGACATCCGGCGTCTCTACCAAGTTGCGCGAGGCCGGTAAGATCTCCGCTTTGGTATGTATTGAGTGATCCTTGTACATATGGATACATGATTTCAGCTCGGCTTGAGCTATGGCCAAGTCCAATAACGTGACCAAGTTCGTGGAGTACGAGGTCGACCTCTTGTGCCTGCGAAAGGGGATACGAGGTTGTTATAGCAGCTTGACCGCTTATCGCCTGGTACTGCTGGTATGTACTGTTGTAGATGGTGTCCTGGCCGCCCATCCCCACGTAATCACCTGCTGGTAGATAATCGGTCTGTCCATTTGCCTCCCAGGCTACGAGGATTGGATTCGGCTGACCGCTCGACGTATAACCAGGCCGATTCTGTGTGGGCAACTCCGAGGTGGAGCCATCGTATTGGAATGTCATTCCCGTAGCTTGAGAGAGTTCCGCAAATACATCTTGGACTAGCTGTAGTCCGTACGAAGGTGCATTTGCAGTGTTGACTACGTAGTGGATGGTTTGACAAGGATTCCAACGAACAGGGTAGGGTGACGAGGCGTTTTGGTACTCCAAGTACGAATAAGGAGCATTTGGAGTGGCTGAAAGCGAATAAGGGGATCCGCTGAAAGCCATCGTAGACATATCCTGAGCTCCGAGGGAGTTCCAAGTGGTTCCAGTGAGCGGAACTAATGATCCAGCATTCGACGAGGACTGGGTAGTAGTCGAAGGAGGGCTGTAGGGTGTGGTCGGGTTGAATTGGTATGTCGCGCCATCGGATCCAGCAGTATCGTAGCCGCCATTGATGGTGTCAATACCCACTACGTTGTATATGCCTTGGCCACCGGTTGAGCCATAGAACTGTGCATCCCCGAAGGTAAAGATGCCACCGTCGGAGGCGACTAGCCAGTAGCCATTGCCAGTGCTAGTTCTGGCTATTCCAACGATTGGGCTTGTCAGGGCCATACCCCCGGTTGAGCCGTGGAACTGTGCATCGCCGAAGGTAAAGATACCGCCATCTGAAGCAACCAGCCAGTAGCCCTTGCCGTCGGGCGTTGCCGCCATCCCTACGATTGGCTTATTTAGAGTCATTGCGCCGGTTGAGCCATAGAACTGTGCATCGCCGAAGGTAAAGATGCCACCGTCGGAGGCGACTAGCCAGTAGCCCTTGCCGTCGGGCGTTGCCGCCATCCCTACGATTGGCTTATTTAGGGTCATACCCCCGGTTGAACCATAGAATGGTGCTCCGCCATAGCTGAAAATACCACCGTCCGATGCCACGAGCCAATATCCGGCACCACTTGGAGTGGCCGCAGTCCCGACGATAGGTCGGTTGAGGTTTTGAATTGGGCTTGTTAGAAGAGCTGGCGATGCTGGGGCAGACACTGAATCGAGTGCTGATCTTACGCTATGCGTGACGATGCTATTTTGCATGTTAGTGCTGCTAGGTATCGCGCTGAATGCCATGAATGCAAGTGCGGCAGATAGTGCAACTTCAGTTCCTTTTCGGACTATCGAACCTTTACCGCTTACTAAAGCCAACTTGCTTTGGTCGCGTGTCGTCATCGGAATCCTTTCCATAAAACAACTTCTAGTTATAAAAACGACACGTAAAGTGGTTATCTTTAGAAAACAAGTGGCAATTGGTGAAAATCGTCGGTTTTTAGCGCCTCAGCAGGAGGTAATAAGTCACCTTAAGTGGCAATTGTCACCAAGACAAGGCAAAAATACCACAATTTAGAGGAGCCGGTGGTCAATGCGCTTTGAGGTGAAGTGATAGCGTAGCGATGGTTAGATGTGCTTTAAATAAAGAAGCGCTCGTGGGGAGCGAGCGCTTCTTTACCGGGTTTGGGGGTTAGGGTTTTGTGAAGACTATTTAGCTACGTCGTGCTCGGGATGTACCACGACGACCGGAGTGGTTGCGTGGTGGACGAGCTGCTGCGAAACTGATCCAAGTAGAAGGCCGGTAAAGCCACCGTGGCCTCGAGACCCTACTACTACGAGCTTTGCATCTTTGGCTTCTGCAATAATAAAGTTAGCTGGAGATCCTTCTCCGAGCTTCCCATTGATTTCAAGGTCTGGGTAGGTCTCTTTCGCCTCTTTGACGACACCGTCTAGAAGGACTTGTGCATCTTTTTCGTAGTCGTCGAGCTGACTCACGTAACCCGAATATGCAGCTTTGGGGATTCCCCATACGTGAAGGATCCGAAGTTCAGCTCCTCTAAGTGTCGCCTCTTCGGCGGCGAATGCAATCGCTGCGGTGGCTGCTTCCGATCCATCGACTCCAACTACAACCCTGTTCGCTCTTTCTGCTGAGGTCATTTGATCATCTCCCTAATTTCTCTACTGATATCATCATGCCTCAAAAGACCACTGTCTTTCTAGAAGCAAATATCCTATGTATTTGGGTAATTAGTCCCAAGATTGATACTTTCAGCTATTTGCCCTCTGTAGCTAAAGTTTTGTTACTATGACCGCAGTTCCATAAGCACAGATCTCGGTTCCCATCTGTGCCATTTCGCTAGTGTCAAAGCGAAAGGCTACGATGGCATTTCCACCTTTAGAGATGGCCTCCTCAATCATCCTTGCGGTCGCTTCATTTCGACTTTCGACGAGATTTTTAGTGAGCCCCTTGAGTTCACCGCCGATTATCGACTTAAGTCCTGCGCCCATTTGTGATCCAATATTTCGAATTCTTACGGTTAAACCGAAGACTTCACCGAGTACTTCGTCGATTTGGTAACCTGGTAGATCATTTGTGGTCGTAACGAGCACTAACTCTCCTTGTTTCAACTCTCTGCTCTTAGCTTTTGCACGAGGCATTCGTAGCTGTGAGCTCGAATCTACACTATCGAGTTCCCGAATGCTAGAAAAAGTGCTTATTTATTCAAATAAATCAACTGAGTGAATTCAAATCTCGTACTAAATGTGGTAGAGGTCCGGTTTGAGAGAGAGTTGTGGACTAGACATTCGCTTCGAATCCAACTATGTGAGTAAATTGTGCTCGTTGATTATTTCAACGGGATCGACGTAGGTGTTCGTTGGCGTTTTACCTTGAGTCAGCGGCTCGAATTCCCCAACATATTTCAGTGTGCCAATGATTTGGTACGGGTTGATACCTTTGGACGTCGCCGTTGTGAACTTTGAGTTGGGGCATTGTTTCCTGGAAGAAAAGGTCTCCGGTGATTCAATGGCGTTAGACGGTCTATAGTTAGCGCTCATAATGATCGAACATCGCCCTATGTGATTTATCGATACCCAGATATTTCTCGAAATTCGATTGGGTAGTCGAGATTGGGCCTTTGATTTCCTTGGTTCTATAGTTTTATCTCTGGCGATGAAATCAGGTAGCGATCGCCCGGCCATCGCATTCAGTGCAAGCCAAGCGGTACGCGGACTTTTTGTGCGAGCTTGAACTACTAAATTCGTCGAGGCTGAATCGCTCGACGTCTAGTCTTTGTCTCGTATCCTCTTTCGCTCTGAGAGGCGGGCGGCATACGCCGCCGCTTCGCTTCGGTGTCCCATCTCTAGCTTGGATAGTAGATTCGACACATAGTTTTTGACAGTCTTTTCCGCCAAAAACATTTCGCTCGCAATCTGGCGATTTGTCATCCCATCGGAGATGTAATTGAGGATCTTTCGTTCTTGAGCCGATAGGCGTGAAATTAGTTCGTCTTCAGGTTCAGGCGATCGCAGACGTGCAAGCACCTTTGCCGTTACCGCTGGGTCGAGAAGCGACTCCCCCCTAGCTACCCTGCGTATTCCATCTATTAGGTCGCTCGAACGAATCTGCTTTAGAAGATACCCCGAAGCTCCAGCGAGTATTGCTGAAAACAGGGCTTCATCATCGTCATACGACGTAAGCATAAGACAGCCGATCGTTGAACTTTGAGCGCGAAGATCTCTACAGAGTTCAATGCCATCTCCGTCTGGGAGTCGTACGTCTAAAATTGCCACGTCAGGTCGCGTAGCTGGAATGCGACTCAAAGCATCGTTTACGTTGCCCGCTTCACCGACAACTTCGAGGTCTTCTTCAAGGTCAATCAGGCTTGCCAAACCTCGCCTAACTACCTCATGATCATCTACCAGAAATACACGTATCGTCACATCTATAAACAATAGCCCTTTGATTTGACGAATTTGAGTTGTAGCGACACCAATTTATGTGTAACTATTCAGGGGGTAATAGTCTTTCAGAGACGAGGAGTACGATGATTCGTTCGATGGCTGTCGCATTTGATCAGAGCGATGAAGCTCATGAAGCACTTTCGGTCGCGATTGATCTGTCGCATCGTTTAGAGATTCCATTGATTGTCATACACTTTGTGGGCCTTCTTGAAGTTGCGAGCAAAGATTCAAGCAGTGATATGGATGCGATTCAAGAGGCGGTTGCTCAGGCATCTCGGAAGATCGGACTACTCGTAAATGACCTCTCGATTGAATTGAGGACTCTTAGCTCATCGCCGGTCGAGGGTGTTGTGTTGACCGTAGAGGAAGAGAATATCGATTTAGTTGTAGTAGGTTCTCGGGGCCACGCAATCGATGAATCTTTGCTCGGTTCGACGTCTCATCAGTTGATCGAGCACTTGGGTCGCCCGGTTCTCGTGGTGCCAAATCGTAAAAAAGCTAGGTAATTGGGACTTTCATGGGACTTGCCGCACCGCAATTAGGGACTAATTCCCCCGATGAATCCTTAGAAAATTCTGTGAGAATGTAGATAGTCGAAGTATTAGAGACTTTGAGCAAGTAAGAGGGTGGTGAAATGAAACTGGCACTGAGCGCATTAGTTCCGATCCTTGCCAGCTTGGTGAATCTAGATTCGCCTGGCCATTATATCAACTTCGGGGTTATCTCCATTTCTGTTGCAAATTTCATCGTGATCCTTTTGATGATTGCGGTGTTCGTGGCAGCGATATTCATTCCATTTCCTGGAAAGAAGCATGAATCATGAGTACCACGTTAGATGATCGAGATCGTGAAAAGTTGGTAGCTGGTCTTCCCGAAGACCAGGACATGTGGACCAACAAACTCCGTAGGAAGTTCTACGGCAAGCTTCCACCAGAGAAGTTACTTCCAGACCGCCAACCCTCCTATGTCTCGTCGTGGATATACGTCTTTGGTATTTTGACGGTCTCCGCTCTCGCCGTTGTGGCGGCCTCGGGAGCAATCTTGGCAGTAGAAGGACCATCTTGGTGGCATGAGTCGTCCGTTGGACACTTTGTCAACTCCTTACACCTATGGTCGGTAGAACTCTACTTCTTCTTCATGGTGGTTCACCTTTGGGGCAAGTTCTTCATGGCGTCCTGGCGAGGCAAGAGGGCACTCACCTGGATGACGGGTATGTTCGCCTTCTTGGCATCAGTTGGAACTGCCTTTACCGGTTATGTATCGCAGCAAAACTTTGACTCGCAGTGGATCTCCACGCAAGGTAAAGATGGTTTGAATGCTGCCGGTGTTGGAGCTTTCTTCAATGTCTTGAACTTTGGTCAGATGCTGATGTGGCACATCGTGTTACTCCCAGTGATCGTACTCATCATCGTGGCCATCCACGTAGTAATGGTAAGGCTCCGCGGAGTAGTGCACCCATTCCCGCCAAAGAACGCAACGTCCTATCCTTCTGATGAAATGCCTTGGACAGGTAAGTATCGTCGTTACGATATCCTGAAGGAAGGCACCATCGCTTTGGTGGTCGTCATGCTCTTGACACTGGTCTTCTCCATAGTGTTTTCTTCCCCAGATGAGACGCCAATCACGCTTCAAAGCTGGGCAAAGACAGCACCAGTTGACTTTGTGACAACGGCATCTAGCGAACTAGCTGGAACTTCGGCATCTGCCGGTTATGGCTACCCGTACAACAACGTTCCGGGCTCAGGACAAAAGCTTGGTCCCATATCGCTGCCATCGATCTTCGGTGTAACGATCCCTGTCGATCCGGCCCAAGACTTCGTTCTAAAGCCGCTGGGTACAGTCGCTAACGACTCTACGTTGACAAGCGATCTTGCCACCTATAACGGTGCGAGTAGTGCCACCCAATCAAAGTGGCTTGACAGCTACTCCAAGGCGCTGGCTAAGGCGACTTATGCTAATGGGCAAGTGCAGGTTGCTTCTGGGAATTACGGTCCCGTCCAATACATGATGAGCGACCTTCTGAGGCTCGCTCAATCTGGTGGGCTTGACTCAAACCTTGTAGCTGGAGGGAACTTCTATGGTACTAACTACACCAAGCCGTTACTCTTCCTAGCCGATGGTGGATATATGGCGGGTCTCGCTAAGAATCAGCACCTATCTGGTAACCAGTGGGGAATGATGAATGAGACCGGCAACTATCCAGGTCAAGCTTGGCTGTGGCTCTATACCTTCTGGTACCAGGTCTCGCCATTTTCGACCTCCGGTAATGCAGACGTTCTAGTCTGGGGGTTGATCATCCTTCTCTCTGGAGCAATGATTGCCTTACCTTTCATTCCAGGCTTGAGGGATATACCAAAGTTCGTCAAGGTGTACCGCTTCATCTGGAGGGATTACTACCGTGACGAAGAGAAAGTAGACCTTCGTAAGTAACCGAATGATGAAAATATAAGCGATAGTAGGGGCTAGGATCTAGTTTTAGAGATCTTGGCCCCTCACTCGTACTTGTTTATTATGGAATCAACCTTTCGAATGGCCAATGCGATGAATGAAAGTCCAAGATCGAGTGCTGAGCTTCTGAGCGATGAAGAGTGTCTTGCGCTTCTAGAGTGCCACTCGCTTGGTCGCATAGGTTTGTCCATCAATGCACTCCCTGCAATTCTTCCAGTGATCTACCGAGTTATAGATGGCGCAATCGTAGTTGATGGTTGGGGTTCGGCTCGTATCGGAGACGCTCTCCTGCAGTCGGTAGTTGCATTTGAAGTCGATGAAGTTCGGGACGAAAAGGGATGCGGATGGTCCGTGCTCGTAATTGGAGTTGCATCGCCATTTAATGAAGACTCTGAGCTTTCGAGCACGACTGGAGATTTTAATCCCCACGGTTCATTCGTCATACGCCCTGACATTATCTCAGGGCGAAGAGTGCTACTCGGCGAAACGCTTTCAAGCTAGCTGGTAGCGATGGGTTTGGATGCCAGAGTGCTCTGCCAAATGCGTAATTGAAATATTGCACCGAAGAACGGCGTATATTTGCTACTCCCTGCCCCATAATCCGCTTAGCACGCGACCTAAATTTACGGCATGGTCGCCAAATCGTTCATAAAATCGCGCGATCAGCGCTAGCTCAATCGTGACCGGAATCGAAACTGCTCCAGATGCTAGCTCCGCTATCAGGGCCACTTGCAAGTCATCTAGCTCATCATCGAGGGATTCTACGGTGTCTAAATGTGTGGTTCGATGATCGGCGAAGTCATCTGCAGTCAAGCGCCACATCTTCACACCTATCTGTCCCATCTGCGCGATGATTCCGCGGATCCTAGGGGTCAGCTCTGGAGTTATCCCTCGGAGGGCTCGTGCCGCAATATGTTCAGCTAGATCGCCCGATCGCTCGAGTTCTGGGATGATTCTTAGGATTGAGATAAGGTAACGCATCGAGGCTTCACCTGGAACATGCGTTAGAAGTACTTCGTATGCGAAACGTTGAATCTTGTGATACAGTTCGTCGACCATAGAGTCGCGAGCAATTAAGTCATGCGCTATCGTAGCGTCGTTCGCAAGAAGCGCCTCTGTAGCGCCGCCTAGGTGTCCACCAACAAGACCAAATAGCTGAATAACGAGGGTTTCTATTGCCTCGAACTCTTCGGTGTCAAATAGACGCTTCAGATTATCTTGATAAAGCTTGCCATCTTCAGACGTCAAAGTTTCTCCGCACTTACCTTCTATCTTCAAATCAGCACGCTAACACTTATTACTATTTACAGCGTTGCAGTAGAGGCTGTTGAAGGGAAAATCTTCCTTGGCTCCTAGTAGTAGAGCCTAGGGGAAATAAAATTCATCGACGTTAGTAAAACGAAATTTGGAACGTATTTTCGTCACCACGAGGATGCAGATCAGTGAAGTCCCCAGTCGTTCTCTCCGTGGAGCGAGAAGACTTTTGTGAAAGCTAGGACCCAAGGCGGACATTTGACGACTTGGGTCCTAGCTAACTTTCTTACATCTGAATATGATTGTTACCCAGGGCAACTACCACCGCTATTTGAAGGTTGGCGCTTTTCGAACTGCGCGCTTGAGTTCATAGAAGTCCTCGCGCGATGCAAGAGTCTTGTAGGCCTTGAAGATTTCGAGTGCCTCGTCGCCGGTGGGAACCGTGCTCATAACTGGTCCAAATAGTGACGGCCCACCCGCTCCGAAGGTAATTATTGGAGTACCAACGTCTCGGCCGGTCCTCGAGAGGGCCTCTTCCGTAGCGGCCTTAAGTTTTGCATCCCATGAAGGGTCTGTGAATGCACTTGCGAGTGAGACATCGACGCCTATTCTTTCCAAGATCTCTTGAACTGGCGCGCTGGCAATGAATCGTTCTCGTTGCCCGTTATTGTGCAACTCGGTTCCGACCTCGGTGTAGAAGGCGTCCACCTCTTTATTTGAGTACTTTTCAGCGATAGCTGCGGCCACTCGTAGAAGATTATGGCCGAGGCCGTGAATATCGCTATAGCCAGCAGGAAAGTCAGCGTAATCGCGCGAAGAATTTACTTCGCGGAGTGAGATAAAGTTCCAGTTGACCTCTACTGCTCCTTGCTGTTCAACTTCTTTAATCCATCGCGAGGTGATCCAGGCCCACGGGCAAATTGGATCAAAGAAAAATTCAACACTATCCATCGGTTATCCCCTTGTACGTAATCTTGTCTTACTTT
>VFSW01001177.1_pt1 | contig 39460 bp, 28 predicted proteins | sample 5358111 | NCBI WGS metagenome assembly VFSW01 (sample SAMN11554181, study PRJNA540505) | mine drainage metagenome | isolation source: sediment from site ElyBrook_90M | place: USA: Ely Copper Mine, Vershire, VT | collected 2017
GACGCCTTCAAGTAATAATCCGGGGCCCTTGGAGAGCAGTCCCAGCGGGTCCGGAAATCCTGAGCCGTGTTTCGATCTCGGGCGGCAAAGAAAGAGAAACCTCGTTCCAGACGACGGAAGCGAACATACTCCGCCGCCTCAACTGCGGATGGAAGGGGAGGAATAGCGAGTGGCTACAACTTCGAAGACTTTGAACCCGTATACAGCGGCGCGGCAGGAGTGGGATGAACGCTACGGAGATCTTATCTCTCGCGCGAAGAATTGGAGGCTGATCGCCTTCCTATCCATGTCTACGACTCTAGTCTGTGTGACGGGTATGGTCACAATTGGCTACAGATCCCACACTGTTCCCTACGTAGTCGCGCTCGATGAGGTTGGTCGTGCCGTCCCCGTCATTCCGGCTAAGCAGGTTGCCGTGAAGGATGTTCGCTTGCAAGAGGCGACGGTTGCTCGCTGGATCACGAATCTGCGGACTGTCGTAGTCGATCCTGTTGTACAGCGAAAGATGGTGGACGAGGTGTACGCGCTTGCCTCGGCAAGTTCCGCGGCATCGCAGACCCTGACTGACTGGTATCAGCAAAACTCCCCGTTCGCTCGGCTCCAGAAAGAAACCGTGGACATCTCCATGGAATCGATCGTTCAGCAATCTCCAAAGAGCTACGAAGTTGTTTGGACCGAAGCGACTCACGATCTATTCGGCCAATTGGAAGGTACTCATCGTTATCGAGCGATCGTGACGGTCAACACTCAAGAAGTGAACGACCCCAAACAGGCCCTCATCAATCCACTCGGTCTGTATGTCACAAACTTCAGTTGGGGTGAAGTCGTCAGTCCGTCGTCGACTAGCGTCGCCGGGCAATCATCAGATGGAGGTCAAGGCAAATGAGGTTTTCAATTCTAGTTCTCCTCGGAGTCGCTTGCTCGCTGCCGGCGCAGACGAAGACGTCCTCGACGGACGCTAAGCAGTCCGGTGCGCCGCCGGGAGCTTCGCAACAATACAACGACCTCTCGAAGTACGACTTCAATGGGGCATTACAGAAGCTTCGCGGTCAATCAGCACCCCCGATTCCTCCCTCGCACACCAGCTCTCCTTCCGTTGCGGCCAGCGCGGCTTCAAAGCTGGCTGGCGCACCGCCCGAATGGCGCGCGCCTCATGTGGAACTAAATGCCACTGCGGCGAGTGCAGCATCAGTTGCGGACGCTTGGGAGTCTGGGTTCAATCTCCCGACTCCCGGAGCGGACGGACGGGTCATGTACACATTTGGGGAAGGCATGCCGGTGGTGGTGTGCGCTCCTCTCCGGGTATGCGCTTTGGAACTCGAACCTGGTGAGCATATCCAAAGTTCGCCACAGATCGGCGACGGGCGACGTTGGGAGGTCACTCCAGTCGCATCCGGGTCCGGGCTGACTCAAACGGCGTTGCTCATCATCAAGCCAATCGAAGCAGGGCTCGATACAGACTTGGTTGTACCCACCGACCGGCGAACCTATGTCGTGCGTCTGGTCTCGGACGCCACACGCTACATCTCGACCGTCGCGTTTCGTTATCCCGCTGACGATCCAGCGAAGTGGTCTGCGTTTCAGGCACAGCAGAATGCTGCCGCTCGGAGCGCCGAAGAACAGAGAAAGGACAAATCTCCGCCTGACTCTGGAACTGCCATGACTTCCAACGCACTGGATCATCTCTATTTCGATTACAAAGTGGACGGTGATCCCGACATGAGGCCGGTGCGAGTTCTCGACGACGGCCAGCACACTTACATCTTCTATCCGAACGACGGCCGGTTTCGCGAAGTTCCCACGTTGATGATCGAGGTAAATGGGAAGACCGAGTTGGTGAACTTCCGCGTCGATGGCAATCGGTATGTTGTGGATCGCCTCTTCGACAGAGGCGTTCTGCTGCTCGGTGTGGGCAAGAAGCAGAAGAAGGTCACGATCACGCGGGCACAGGACTATGCAAGCTCGGCCAATTCAGGTGGGAGGGGCTAGCCATGTCTGAAGAAAAGGTGCGCAGCACTGATCCCAAGCGCGATGCGGTGGTCGAAAGCGGCTCTGAAGCCGAGGATAGGAACATCCGTGACGCTGATGTGGACAGCGTAGTTCGCGGCGTAGGCGGAGCGGCGACACCGAAAGCAAAGAGAATCCGGCCGCTCGCCGGGCTGATCGTAATTGGCCTGGTCGTACTCGCCGCGGGGTATATGCAGCACGGTTTGAAGAATCGGAAGATGAAGAAAACGGTGCAGGCCGATGCACCTCGCGCGGCGACCGGGCCGGCCACCGTCTCTGAGAAGAGCTGGATGGACGATCAGGCACGGCTGGGTCTGAACACTGGTTCCTCTCACGCACTGCCTCGAACTTCCATTACAGGCGAGACAGCAGATGGTGCCGCAAGCCAGGGCGACGGACTACACGCAGCGGGGCGAACTTCGATTCCGCCACTTCAATACACTCAGACGTCCGTGTCCACTGCCGCCAACGGCTCTCTGTCATTCGCCGAACAACGGCGGCTGGAGTTGTACAAACAGGAGCGAGAAGCGCTCGAATCCAGCACGTCTATCAAGGGAGCGTCGAATTCGTTTGGGCAAGATCCCGAATCTGGCCAGCAGCCGGCAGCAACTGACCCGATGCAATCGATCGCGGCTGCGCTCTTAAGAGCAAGAGCCGATCAAGCTGCCGGCGGAACGCAACAACAAGCATCCGGGTCGCGCGGGGACACGGAACAGAATCTCAGCGATTTCGAACGGCAAAATGGGCAGTTCGACAAAGAGGGTTTCGCCAACAAGGCAAATTCGAAAACGGCGAGTGATTACCTCCTCCGAGCCCGCACTGCGGCGCTGGGAAAGTTCGAGGTTAAGTCAGGATGGCTGATCCCCGCCGTGCTGGAGCAGGAGCTGAACTCCGATCTGCCTGGCTTGATCCGGGCCCTGGTCCGGGAAAACGTCTATGACTCGGTCACTGGGCAGTATCTGCTCATTCCGGCGGGGTCAACCCTTATTGGAATGTACAACTCACACGTCAATTACGGCCAGGACGCGTTGCAGGCGGTATGGAACCGAATTATTTTCCCGGATGGAAGTTCGCTGCGACTCGGCGCATTCGAAGGCGACGACGGCCAGGGGGCAGCCGGCTATCGAGATCAGGTGGACAGTCACTGGGCTCGCCTTTTTTCGGGCGCGCTGTTAACCTCTTTATTTGCAATGGGAGTAGAGCTGAGTCAGGGCCAGAACTCCTCGGTGCTCCAGAGTCAAAGCGTCGGCCAGCAGGCCGGCGCCGCGGTAGGCCAGCAGGTCGGCCAGCTTGGAGTCGAGGTGACTCGGCGGAATCTGAATATTCAACCTACGATCAAGGTTCGGCCTGGCTATCGGTTCTTCGTGCGGGTTGAAAAGGATATTCTGTTCAAAGGTCCGTATACCCCCATGCGAGCCGGGGAATAGCGTGTGTCCCCGGCCAGGTTGCCGGAGGATGAACAGTTGGCTCAGAAGAAAGCTACAAAGGCCCGGAAGGGAAACAAAGAGGGCCAGCGCTGGACTGATGATCGCGTGGGAATGACCCTGCGGCTCCCCGTCGAACTCAAAGAAAAAGTGATTGAAGAGGCGCGCGTGGCAGGAGACCTGTCACGCATCGTCTTGTTTGCCATGGCCCACACCGATCCGAAACAAGTTGAGGTCATTCAAACCCGAAAGACGGGACTGGGCTTGGCAAACCCCATGCTGCTTCACATCGGGAACGAAGCACGGATCAAATTGAGAGAGTGGGCCGAGGCCGAGAGCGTCAGCGTGAATGCAATTGTCGTGAGCATGCTGGAGGACTTTTTCAAACAACTTCGGAAGAGCCGCGCCTTGCGTGATGAGCTCCGGCAGGAGATACGCGCCCATCGGGTGCTGTAGATCCCGTCCTGACTTGACCACGACCCTAATTCCAGCCTGCGAAAGTCACAGGTCATTCCATTGCCGGCGCATGACTGCGCCGCGTAGCGCAGAGAAAAGACCTAAGCCAGCTCGATTCACATCCACAATCTCAGTAAAATCGCGAAGCTGGCCACTGATGTTCGCTGCGCGCAGTCGTGTCAGAAGAGTCTCAGCCGCAGTCAAAGTTGCCTCGCAGTCGGCAACTGCGGAATCAAAGCTATCTCTATTTGCGAGCCGCACTTGTTCATGCAGAGCATGGAGATAATGCCGAAACGCCGCTTGCTCGCCAAATCCAACGGTCGATGGTTGCGCTCCACTGAAGAGAGCGGTGGCATAGCCGCCATCCAATTCTGGTGGCGGAGCCATTAGTTGAAGCAGGCCGAGTCGATGCGCAATATCCAGAAAGGGAATTTTGTATTCGGATAGCCCCTGAGGGCAGTAGTACCAAGTCGCCCTCTGCCGGATCTCATCGTCATACGTCGCTTTGAACTTCTCCGGGGGAAAAGAACGCACGTTCATCCATGTACCGGACGCAATCGCATTTACACCAGCTGCATTGGCTACGAGCATTTGGTGCGTGCAGTATCCAAGAATGACTTCAGAACCTGCCAGCCTCAGGCCGGCACAGAGATCCAGTACATTGGCAATCCAATTGGCATCGTCGACGAGATATTGTCCTTTGGGGTGCTCGCAGACGACATAATAGGCAGGAACCCTCCATCCTTCTACGCGTTCGATCAAATCGGCCACCTGATCTGCATCCCTCACCGCCTCAGCACTAATAGAGATCGTAGAGACGAGAGATGAGTTGTCATTTCGAGCGCGCGCTTCTTCCAGAATTGCACGTTGCGTTTCAGCCCAATCATCATCAATTGCACTCGCGAATAGTCCGGGTAGTACGAAGCGCGAACAGCCCACGCGGTCGTTGAGTTCCCGCAAGCTATCGAGCAAGCGCGATAGTGCTTGTCCCTGCCAAAACAACGTAGTCGTGTAGTCGGCTGGCCAATACGCGTGATTGCACAGCTTTTCATGATCCGAATGCGGGAGGTAAAACTGAGGATCAAGAATGACATCACCACCGGGAAGGTCGCGGATGTCTGAACCGAACCGTACGAGCTGATCGTCAGTGAGGTCACGGGGGCTGAGAATAACGGTGCCACCTCCCCATGACCGGAGTAGAGTACGACAATGTTCCATCATGCCGTATCCAAACTGAAGATATAACTCCATCTGTTATCTTCCTTTCTTGCTAGACGAGTCCCTCGTGGTTGCAGATGTCCTGCAGCCAGGTTCTGGCATCTGTGATGTTTCGGGGCCGGTGAATTCGATTCTTTTGAGTCATCGTAGCGATGAGGTCCCGAAAGCTTTCCTTTGCTGCGATGGGGAGAGCAACCGGTGGGAGGACGATGTGCTCTACTCGCCTAAGCAATTCAAGATGATCGCGTGGGGGAGGATCGAAAAAGGCATTCTTCCCCGTAGCGCACTCGTGCATTGTTACGCCGAGGGCGAAGAGGTCGGCACGGGAGTCAATTTCACGCTTAAAGTTCCGACACTGTTCGGGTGGCGCGTATCCGAGAGTCATTTTCCCGAATGGCAGGCCTGTGGCAGTAAGAGATGACAGGTCCAAGTGACGCGCAATGCCGAAATCCAGAAGCCAATAATCTCCGCCAAAATCCTGCATGATGTTGTCGGGTTTCACATCCCGATGCACGATCTGAGAGCGCTCGGCTCTTTCTAGCGCCTCCATCATATGTAATCCGAGCCTGAGTACGCCTTCTGCCGGAAGCGGACCCGTTGCGAGTATGTTTCGCAGGGAATTGCCAGGCACCTGCTCCTCTCGAACCCACACGCAGGTGCCGAGATTCGTATTCGCTACGCCGTGGTCCAAAACGCGGGGTACGCGAGGAGACTGAATCTGCTGCACCGCTAGAATCTCGCGTCGTACGGACTCCGGGTCTGTTTTGGGATAGACGATTTTGAGAACGACATTTCCATCGCGACCGTGCTTCGCAGCCAGAACGACTTTCTGTCCGCCCTGTCCAAGAGGACGAAAATCGGAAAGCTCAGGAAAGCTTTTCTGCAGCCAGGTAGTGTCGATCTGTGTCGTCATGTGCGATTACAGCGTGGCCAGCCTCCAGGTCCATTCGTTGAAGAGCCAGGAAGCATATGAGCGCGGCTGCCTTATTCGCCGCTCTACAAGACGGGGTCTTTCCTTGGACAAGACACCGATCCCATGCTGCAGTGCCGTTTCGACGAGACTTGCGCCCTTGGGTATCGCTGGGACAAGGACATACGACTCAGAAGTGAACCAGGTGTTTATGAACGCCTGATCGAGAGCGACGCGCCATTCAGCAACTTTAGCTTCTATTGCCACAATCCGACGAATTGCAAATGTCCGGGATAGGGCTCGCGCTCGCCATTGGTCTTTCTGCAGAACGACCATATCGGAGCATTCCAAACGGCCAAGAGACCGCTCAGTGTCCGGACCGAATAGCGACTTGAGGTGTGACAGACTCCCAGGTCCTGCGGTTGCCAAATGCTGCATTAAACGCAGATCGGCCGCGGTGATGTTCCGCCGGTCCACTCCCCACTTGGCAGCCACTGATTCTTTCCACACAATCACGACAAGATCCGGGAAACCGGATGGTAGGCGCGGTTCTCTAAATATTGTTAGTCGCTCGCCCTTCCTGGGTCTCACAGAACGCAGTTCCAAAAACCAATCCACCAAGTCCTGTTCTGGCCCAGAACGTCCTTTCCGGAACAAGATGCCGCTCGTATCGGGATTGCTCTTCGAATCAACGATGGTCATATGCGTCTGCTTAATCAAGAATCACATCCATCATACAGATTGGAGAAACGAATGCATCCAGCCTGTGTCTTTGGGCGTTACCATCAGGCATCCGAGGCGGTACCAGGGGCTATAACAGCTCGATTGCACCCATCCAGGCATTTCCAACGGCAATGTGAAGCCTATGATCGAGAAATCCTACGTCTGGGTCAGAATCCGAACTACCCTCGTCCCCAGTCACATTCGATAGTCGCTTCCGTCGAGGTTCGCGTTGCCGCGCCCACGGCGCAGCCCTGCGAATGAACTCGCGCTGGGCCGTTTCCAATGCCACCCGAGCCTGATAGAGGTCATACAGAGAAAAGCAGCAGGAGCAGGCGCCTCTAATGCCATCGCGACCGTCTTTCTCAGGGTTGTAGCGCGGATGGCGGCTGCACTTGCCCTTCACCCGCTCGGTGATCTTCAGTTTGTACGTGAATTGCAGCATCATCTCCTCCTCTGGAGAACGGGGGCCATCGCTGGCCCCCTCCGTGGTTTAGGCCGCGACCTTCTTACTGGCTTTCCTCTTGGTCGATTTCGTCTTAGCGTTTGCCGACTTCTTCACCGCTTTGGCGGAGGGCTTCTTCGCTGATTTGGGTTGCACGGGGGCGAATAGTTTCTCCGCCTCGATCAGATGATCGATCTCACTGTCGCCGGGAATGTCAACATGGCCTGTGAGAGCCAGTCGAAGGGCGAATGCAGGAAGCATGCCGTCTTCCATTCCGTCCAGCACAGAGAGCAGGACTTCCTCGGCGCTTTGCTGGTTGCTTTCGTCGTCGCCAACGAAGTGTGCGGCAACATCGTCAGTGAAGTCGTAAGCATCGATGTTGATGAGGGCGCGAAGGAAAACGCGAAGCTGCGGCCCGGTGAATGATGCGGGTGCGTTGTCGAGAATGCGATTGAACGCCTCGGTTCGGCGTTTCAGGAGGCGCTTGCGTTGTGCCTGCTCCTTCTCATGTTCCCTCTGTCTAGCCTCGGCCTCGAGATCGACAGGAACGACTCTGCGCGGATGATGAACGGGGCAGTTGGGGTCTGTGCAGACTTTCCGGGTTGTGCCAGCACCATCGCCATAAACGACTATGGCCGTCTTTGACGCCTCGCATCGCGGAACGTTCTCGCCATCTTCGCTGTCCTCTGTAGACGCTTCGAGGTCGGTGTATTCGTTGCGAGACAGCGTGCCTGGCTGTCGTTCTTTCGAGCTCCGATAGGCAGTTTCGATCTGAACCAATTCAGGCTTCGCAGCAACTTCACGCTGGACATGTGCCGAGAGCTTGACGTAATAGCAATCGGAATCCATGCATTGGTCTCCAGAAACATCGGAGAACAGTGAGGCGTTGTATCCGCTGCGATGTGGGCAGGCTGAGCACGATCCCGCATCGGGATTGAGGCTCGCATCGTCCCTGTCAAAAGGCGCTTCGTCCAGTGGAAGATAGACATTGTTGGCAATCCATGCAGAGAGATATTTGGCCGGGAGCAGGTGTGGTTCATTTTCCTGCCAGTCCTTGCGCCAGCACTGTTCGAAGGCGTCCTTCTGACGGTCCCGAGGAAGCCGCGCAATCAGCGTGGCATGGCTGGCTGTAATGCGCTCCTGTTGAAATGCCTCGGCAACTTCGGAGATGAGTTGAAGCAAGGCGAGACGGGCGTAGACAAGGCTCTCGCTCTTGCCGGTCTTCTCTGCCAAGGCAGCTACATCGTAACCGGGGAGGTCAAGCAGCCTTTGGAAGCCCTGAGCCTCTTCGTAGGGATGCACGTCGACTCGTTGGCTGTTTTCGATCAATTGCCACTCAAGCGCCTGCTCGTCGGTCAGAGTGACAACGCGGGTGGGTATTTCCGAAAGCTCCGCAAGCTGCGCAGCGCGGTAGCGACGTGCGCCAGCGACGATCTCGAAACCGTCTGCATTCGGTCGGGCAACAATCGGCTGGATCAGCCCCTGCGCTTTCAGGCTGGCGGCGAGCTCCAGTAGCTTAGCTTCGTCAAAAACGCGCCGGGGATTGGTGGGGGACTCGTGGAGTCGTGAAAGCGGAAGCATCTGGAATGCTGACTTGGGAAGTGTGCTCATCGGGTTGTCCTTTCGGCTTTTTGGTATTGGCGGTTGTTGTTAACCAACAACCCCTGAGCCACCCGGCGGCGAGGGCGGGGGTAGCAAGTGCAAGCCGAGGGGGATCACCCACCTCTTGGAGCGCAGCGAAAGTGAAGCGGAAAGAGGCGAAGCGCAGCGGAGGTCTGCACGGAACGCAGTGGAGGAAGACTGGGGATACGGCTAGCGCGCGCGAGGGGCGGCGCCCATTAGGAAACGTACGGAGGAATGGACGGACTTCGCCGAGGAAGGTAGCGGAATATATTGAAATGTACACATCAATAGTGGTATAAAACACGCAACTGATTGTAGCGCCTTCTATGCTCTATTGAAATGTGCATTTCTGTATGAAGTCGCATACTTGTCTCAGGCACACCTTATTAGGAGAAGAAGAGCAATGACTATCGAAGGGGCTATGGTCAAGCAGCATGGCTCATTCCTCAGCTTGACGGAACTGGTCAAGATTCTGGACAAATCTCCCGAGGGGCTGCGCATCAGCCTTCGTTCATCGGGCGAATGGGTGAAGCAGATCAACGCCGCCCGCCTTCGACTTGGCCGAAGGGTCTATTTCCGTACTTCGGAAATCGCCAACATTCTGAACGCACGGTGACGCAAGCGGAGTGTCTTCTGACCTGACAAGCATTCGATCCATACTCTGGCCTGCCGATCTCCGCGATCCAGGTGCGCATCCGTCGTGCGCTCGAAACAAAGGCGGTGCCGCTGGTCGAAGCGGGATTGTCTCGGTCGCTCCAAGCATGAACGCGCGAGGACGGCATTGCGAGAAGATTCTCTCGTTGGTGAGCTCAATTCATGGCGAGTCAGCCATTGAGGCCGACACACTTGGGTTCATGGCAAAGATGCTTGTTCAAACGACCCTCCCTCACCGGGCGCAACCGGGGACGCAATACGCACGTACTGATGGCGATGTAACGCTCTCGATCACGGCTCTGGGAGGTGCTGGTCTCCCCTACGGTTCCTATCCGAGGCTGATCCTAATTTGGATGACCACGGAAGCTCTGCGAACTAGAGAGCGAAGGCTGGAATTGGGATGCTCTCTATCGAGTTTCATGGGCAGGCTCGGGTTGCAGTGCACAGGCGGTCATTGGGGTACTATTCCCCGCTTTAGGGATCAGATGGAACGCCTTTTTGGTGCGGCGATTTCCACGCGTTGGAAGCACGAAGATGCCACACAAACCCACATTGCCGGTTCGAATCTGCTGTTGGCGGAGGAATTCAATCTCTGGTGGGCACCACAAAAGTTGCCGCGCGCGCCACTGCGGCAGTCAAGCGTGACGCTGTCACAAAAGTTCTTTGATCAGCTTACCCGGTCGCCTGTCCCGCTCGATCTCCGCGCAATCGCAGTACTGAAGCGATCGCCGTTGTCGCTGGATTTGTACGCCTGGGCAACGCGGCGCGTTAGCTATCTGGAACGGCCCGCGTTGATCCCCTGGGAGGCCCTGCGTCGAAGCTTCGGAGCTGGATACGCTGACACACCGCAAGGTCGCGTCAAGTTCCGCGCAAAGGTCCTGGATGCATTCGGGCGCGTCCGGCGAGTCTATTCCGCGCTTCGTCTTGAGATCGAAGACAAAGGCGTGTTACTTCTTCCTTCAGCACCGCACATTCCTAGGCTCTCCCGCTGAGCGCCGAAGGCGCCTTTCCCTCGGTGAGGCAGAGGTTATAGCGCATGTTTATCTCAATTTCCACAATGATGTCTGCTGCTACAGGCTATCCATACTAGGAAACTCATACGGGTATATAGGGTGCGAGGACATCTCGTTCAGGATCAACAGGATAGGGGCATTGGGTAGACCATTTATGCGTAAAGCTAGACCCAATATGCGTACAAAGAGCGATTCTGGTAGACCAAATATGCGTAAACAGCTAGACCCAATATGCGTGGAAAACTGGTCGGCTCCACACCGGCTTGTGGATCTGACGATGGTCATTTAGCAGATCCAGATTTGATCTTCACAAAACACTCTTGCCTATAGTGCTGAAATCGGCGCTGGCGACATCCGCGGGCATGATGTTCGTTGCCGGCGTTAATCGCTTGTTTTCGTCTTGACCTTCAGCGAATCGTGACTGAGCCGAGCGAATAATGCTTCGACTGCTCGATTGAGAGGTATGTCATCTGGCTCGATAACCTCCGGTATTTCCGCCAGCACGGCATGATTCACGGACGTCTCTTTCGAGCGCAGGACATGTTCTTCCCAGGTGCAGCGGACATTCAGAACCGGCACATGCCCAATCCAAGTTCCGAAGACACTGCGCACCGAGAGATTCGAGACTTCATCGCGGAGGAGATACTGGTCGCTTACGGCGCAAAGCAAGTACTCCGGCTCTGAGAGATGCCGTGGGAAGAACTCACCGAGGTCTCCGGCAAGCCGCTTCATTCGGTTCACGGTAAACGGATTCTTTGCTACGACTCCGCAAACCCACTCGTCACCGAGGTTCGAGGTGACGATTTTCGAATGAGGCACTAATTTTAATTGCCCAGCCTTAAAATGGGCGGAGTGCAGCCCGCTTCCCGAATTTGTCTGAAAATGAGCATCCGGATTGCCCGTCTTCCGCGCCAGGTCCTGAATTTTCGATGGGTCGACCGGAACGCCCGGCAACTGAATCTCGAGCTCCGAGGAATGCAGGAATGTTGAGTCGCCTACTCGCTGTCGTGAAGTGAGGGCGATCAGCGCAACGCCGGAACGGTCGAGAAAAACGAGATCTTCCGAGTGATGTGGAGATTTCAGCTTCGCGTCCGAATAGCGCTGTTCCCAGTTTTCAATTGCGTCGAGGAAGTTTTGGGCTCCAAAGCCGTGCCACGCATGCGAGAGCTGCTGAATGCTGAAGGCTCCCTGTTCCGAAAGCCCTACCGTCTGCTGAATCGCTGCGAGCACATCGGCAAGTTCGGCGGTATGGCGAATGGCTAACCGCAACGCACTTGAAACAACGGCGGCCCTCCCCCCGGTCTCCGGAATTTGGAGGCAGAAAACTGTCTTGTCGTTATGGGAAGGACCCGCGACCAGAGGTGCGGCGCCTGTCTTGGTGCGGAACGCTTGGCAGGGTGGCGGGAAGTTCTTGCGGCTGGCTGACGACTCGGGCCTCGAGTCGTCAAACCATACCCGTCCATCGACCCGCAGCTTTTCGCGCTTGTGCCGAATGAGTTCGCGGATCTCAAATCTGTCGGCGAAGATCGAATTGATCTCCGCCGCATTGAAGAGCAGGATCTCCCGGGTGCGATCGCTCGCCACCTGCTCGATCGCACGGGAACTGTAGCCAGACATGTTGAAGATACAACCGACGAAGTCAGACGGGACACGATTCAATCGCATCCGTAGATCATCCACATCGCCAACATCGATAGCCCGTTTGCGCCATTTCGCCTCAATCAGGAAATGCTGGGATTCGCGGATCGCCAGCAGATCAGTCTGTCGTGGCCGAGCGGTTCTCGGATTGAAGTGCACAGTGAATCCATCGGCAATGAGTCGCGCCCCGAGGAGTTTCTCAAACGCGGGTCCGCGGCCGGCGGCGTCCTCACTCTCGAGCAGGCGCTCAAATAGCTCACGCGTCTTTCCGCTGTGTCTCATGCTTGAAAGATGATTGTACGTTTCCGACTGATCACTAATCCAGGCGCAAGTCGCGGTGTGACTGGCGCTCTTTTGCCGAATGAAGTTATGAATCTCACTCGATGCCGCTCCAATCTCGTAATCGGTGAAGGGCGGGCGTGGTAATGTCCTGCAGAGATCATTGAGAATCAAAACTTTCACTTCTGTCTGGTTTGTTGCTTTTTGCGCCCCAATCGTCTGTCGGTCTGAGAAGCTCTTCCAGGGAATGACAGAAGCCCTCTGCTCGCTTGTTTCAGGCGCTCACGGTCAGTGCCTGCAATCTTGTCTTTGAACAGTAGATCGAAAAGAGCCAGCTCATCATCGCCGAGCCCTCCTTGGCCCCGTTGTGACGAAACGTCGCACGCATCGAATCCGCCGTCCGCTCCGTCTTGCGGAGCTCTCAAGTGCCCTCGAGGCCGAGAAACATCTCCGCGAAGAAGATCTTGACTAGATGTATAATCCTATTTTCGGATTACATGAACCGTGAAAGAGGGTGTACTATGAAACGAAGCACTGAGGAAACGGCGGTACTGGTCGCACTTCTCCTGAAGCGTTCCGGGCAGAAGCGGGCGCGCCTGAGTGAAAATACGATTCGCGTTCTCTCCAAACGTAAGACACTTCGCGACGCATTCAAGGACCGGCTCCGCGCCGAATTGGACGACATCGGCCTTCATCTGGTGCAGCTGGAGCGCGGCGGTTTTGGAATTATTCCGATCAACGCGCTGGATGGCGCAGTTGCAATCACGGCCAAGAAATACCTGTCGGATGATCTCAAGAAGCTCAAAAGAAGCGACCGCGATGCATTCTTTGAGAAGCTCAGGAGAGAAGTCGATGAGGATGCCGATGAGCGCGATGAGGACGAAGAATAGGTCCGAATCAGGAATCGCCCCGACCGAGGTCTTTCCTGCTACATTGCTTCATGCCCTTGATCGATAGCAGAAAGGCGGCAATCAAGCTGCGAAATACGGCGGGGAAGCACCTCAAGAAGAAAGTTCTGGCGCTGGATGACCCAAATACGTTGGACGACGCCCTCGCAGATCCACACGGAGGCGCGCGACGCGATGCCACGCGCAGCTGGGCTGGCGGAACGCGGAATTGCTGCACATATTGTTTGAAAATGTGTAAGCTGCGGTTGCAGAAGAAAGCCGGAACAAATGAAATCGACGGGAAAAGGAACGGCTGCGGGAAGTGGAGCCCCGGCCGCCGCCACTGAAGCAGTGACGGTACGGTCCTTGTTGGTGGGCTGGGCGAACCAGCAGGACGGCTGGGTGCGTCAACTGGTATCCGAGATCATCATTGCCGGCAAGGCGCTGATGGAGACTCAGCTGGACGCCATCTACCAGGTCTTCCTCAAAGAAAAGGCCCTGGCGCCCGGCGGTCCCGTGTCGGTCGCGCAGTTGAGTGACGATCCGTCCTCACTGGTTGCCGGTTCCGGCCTGTTTCTTACGCAGCTACGTGATCTCAAGAATGTCAACGCCCTGGCGGAAAGCCAGAAGATCGACTTCAATGCAAAGCTCACCATCGTGTTCGGCGAAAACGCCTGCGGCAAAACAGGGTATGTCCGTGTACTGAAAAAGGCCGCGGCAGTGCGCACCAGCGAAACGGTGCTGCCCGACCTGTCTCAGGCACAACGTTCGCGGCTTCCTCCCTCTGCACGTATCGGCTACAAGCTAGGTCAGGGAGATGAGCAAGCGGTCGAATGGAAGGATCAAGCCGGACTCGTTCCGTTCAATCGAATCGATGTTTTCGATTCGCGGGCGACGCTGCTCCATGTGGACGGCGATCTGAACTATCTCTACACGCCCGGAGAATTGGCCCGCTTTCCCTTAGTGCAGCGCGGGATCGAAGGCGTCCGCACCCGCCTGGACACTGAAATCACGTCGAAAACGCAGACGACTAATCCGTTTTCGGCGCAGTTCGACCGGCAGAGTAGGATCTATCCCCTCGTGGATTCGCTGGGGGCTGCGACCGATCTTGGTCAGCTCAAGGAACTGGCCGTGGTCACGGGCGCGGAAAAGCAAGAGATCGAAACACTCAAGACGGAGATCGACGCACTGCGTACCACGAACCCGGCTGCGCAGGTGAAGCTGGCGGAGACGGGAAATCAGCATATCGACGCGCTGAAGAAAGCATTGTCGGTCATCGGCCAGTTCGACATTGCCGCATATGGCGAACGGCTCGGCAGTCTGCAGAAGGCGGAACGCGAATACGAAAGAGCCACACAGGAATCCTTTGCGGGGCTGCCGATACCCGGTCTTTTGCAGGAGGAATGGCGGGAGTTCGTCCGGGCCGGAGAGGAATATCTCCGAGCGCTGGAGGACCGGGATGCTTACCCCAATGAAGGAAAGGAATGCCTCTATTGCCGCCAGCCCCTGTCACCTGAAGCGGTCGCCCTGCTTAGGAAATATCGGGATTTCTGCAACAATGATCTCCGCACCGGACTGGACGACGCGACGCGCGAGTTGAATGCGCTCTGCCGCGCATTCAACGTGGACTTTGCCGACGTGGAGCGCCTTTTAGGCGAAGTCCTCGGCGAAGGAAGCGCCACGAATCAGGAGCAGATAGCAACGTTGAAAGCATTTGCCGTCTCTGGAAAGAATCTGCATGACGCCATTGAGGCCCGCAAGCCCATTGAGTGGAGCGGACAAGCGAGCGAGACTGCCGCCGTAAACACGCTACTGGAAGTCACTCATGCACAAAACAGCTCGCTCATTGCGGGATTGACGGATCGGCGCGACAAACGGGAACAGGCGTTACGGGAAAGGCAGGCGAGGTTGCTCGACATTGAGTCGCGCCTGAAGCTGGCTGCGTTGCTTCCGCAGATAGACTCGGTGGTAGATCAGGCCAAGTGGGTGGACAGGGCCAAGATTCAGCAACGGAAATTCCAAGGGTTGCTGCGTTCGCTGACGGACACCTCGAAACTTGCAAGTGAGCAGCTGCTGAACAAGGATTTCGAGCGCCATTTCATTGATGAGTGCAAGTTATTGAGGGCTCCCGCCGTGACCCTGCAATTTCCCGGCAGGCAGGGACAGGTGACGCGGAAGAAAGCCGTCGCAGGCGGCGAGCATCGGCCGAGCGATGTATTGTCTGAGGGTGAGCAGAAGGTGATCGCGCTTGCCGACTTTCTCGCGGAAGCGTCGCTGAAACCCCCAGCCCCGGTCATCTTCGACGACCCGATCAACAGCCTCGATTACATCCGCATACGCGAAGTGGTGAATCGCATTGTGGCTCTTTGCCAGTCTCGCCAGGTAATAGTGTTCACGCACAATATCTGGTTTACGACCGAGCTGCTGGGGCGATTTGAGAAAACACCGCAGGACTGTTTCTACTACGATGTCGCGCGCGACGGCACGAGAATCGGCCTGGTTAGCAAGGGCACGCATCCCCGCTCCGATACGTTCGCGAATCTCCGCAGCAGGATCAATACGCTGATTTCGTCGGCCGAGAAGGCAACAGGAGAAACGCAAGCCGCGTTGGTGGAAAAGACTTATGAACTGCTCCGAAGCATCTGCGAGGTTATCGTCGAGCAGGAATTGCTCCAGGGCGTCACACAACGTTATCAGCCAAATGTCATGATGACGCGGCTACCGAACATCAACTTCGCTCGTTTAGAGACGGCGGTAGCAGCCATTACTCCGCTTTTTGAGGACTGCTGCCGTTACATCGGATCGCATTCCCAACCGTTGGAAACACTCAACGTCCGACCGACACTCGACAAGCTGAAAGCGGACTGGAAAAAACTGCAGGAAGCGCGGGACGCCTACATCAAGAAAGATTGAGCCGATGGCGATGCTGAACTATGGCAACGATTCGCGGTCATGCGGCGCTCGTATCGCTCATGGCGGATTCCTGAGACCGTTCTGTCATAAATCAGAAAATAGTCGCTCCAAATCGATGGCCGGGGCAGAAGTGGCACTGCGCTGACTTGCCCAACTGGGTTCTGCGCTGTCCCGGCTGCTTCGCACCTTTTCTCTAAGGTTCCCGTGTCGGAGGTAGGCCTCGCGCGACGCGCGTCGCAGCGCATCTTCTAGCAGCGGAAAGAGCGGAACCATTTCGTCGAGATGGTTTGAGATCGAGTAGAAACGATCAGCCTCACTGGATACGACATCATCATCCAGGTAAGTGACACTCGCACCCGCTTCCTCTGTAACAGCGTCGCAGAGAGCTTCGATAAGTTCGTCGTACCTGCCCGGAAATCCGTCCTGCAAGAGCAACCGCCGGTCGGTCTTGAGCACGATGCTCATTACCTCAATCCACTTAGAAAGCGCGCTCTCGTTGAGTTCTTCTTGTTCGGCATTTTCCAGTATTGACTCAAACTGCGTCTGCACCTTCTTCCATAGCTAATAGATGTTCGGCATGGACGGCGGTGGCGCGATGGTCATGGTGAGGTCATAGTATTCCTTCAGGACCCATTCGTTGAGTTCGATTTCTTGTTTGTCCAGCCTCGTACGTACCGTTTCGCAGCAGGTGTGAATAATTCTCGCCAGCCTCATGTGCGCGTCTTCCATGCCGCTTGTCCCGTCCAGTGAGGTGCGCACTGCTTGAAGGATCTCGCGAAGTTCATACGGTTGGCTGGTCTGTGCAAGAAGCGCGTTGAGCCGATTTTCCAGGATCGCCCATGACTTTTCGCTGGTCATCAAGGGGTAGCGACGCTGACCTTTGTCACCGCCGGCAATCGACAAGGTGAGCTGGAGCCCCTCCCATGAGCAATTCTGAAGAAAGTGCTCGCTGGCGGGCGCGTCGCGTTCCAACTCTTCGATGACAAGGTCGCGATAGCTTGGATGAATCCAGTCCACTGCCATTGCAGCGGACAATCCGTCATTCCGCAAGTACGATACTCTTTGGGCTGAGTCTTGCAGAAATCCCTCCTTCAGAAGGTTTATTTCTTCCTGAATGGGACGTCGCGGCTCGCGGAACCGGCCCCTGGCCCGGTCCACGTCTTCGATAGTAGGTGAGCGATCACAATCAAGCATCGCAACGAGGATGGAGCGTTGTTCGTCATCGAGTTGGCGGTACGACTTGCGCATTCGCTCTGTCGGGTTCTCGATTGCCTCCGTAACGGCCGAAGCCAGGGCAGTGTCGTCGAAGCTACCGGTCGCAATTTGATTCTGTAGTCCAGGGAGGGCTTCCCGGACGAAACGCCTGATCCGTTCCGGTGTAAAGTGCTGATTGTCGACGATAATCTTCGCGTGTTTCCTGACGATCAGCTTAGCACCGTCATCAAGGTTCGCCGCGCGGGCGTGACGATAGAGCATTAGGGCACGCTCGTTTCCCTCGATCCGGTTTGCCTTGACCAAGACTTCCTTGTGATCGGGAAATCGAGATGCGGCTCCCTGCAATGACATTACCTGCAATGCCTGCTGAAGGATGTGCATGCGGCTCGTCCAGACCAGCCAGTGTCGCTTGTCCAGTTTCGGGATTATCTTGTGCAGCTGCCTGCTCCATTCGCTTCCGCGGTTAACGTCGTACTCCGTCGTGCCGAAGGCATCGTCGGCAATAAAGATCTGGTCGCGGTCGGGAGCATAGGCGCCAAAAAAGTCTTCAGGTTTGTCGCAATCGACTGCTTGCCATTTTTGCGCGAGCATTACGGCCGCAATCATCCAGGCAATGGCGGTCTTACCCATCTCCGGCGGGCCTTCCAGCACGACGAAGTGGTGCTTGTCGAGGATTTCCCAGGCTTCATCGAAGGCTTTCGTCGGAACGAACACGGAGGACAATGCATCGGCTTCACGCAGTACGGCGTCCGTCCGTTGGACGATTTCGTTCTTAACGACCTGATCGAGGATTTCGAAGAGATTCCTTAGGCTCAGAATCTGTGGGAACGAGCGAGCGACCGCAAGGTTGGCATCGAGCATTGCGCAGACGTCGATTGCACCAAGTATTGTTATTTCGCAGTCTCCCAAAATAGGCTGCAGCATCTCGGAAATCGATTGCCGTTGGATGGCGGTGAGCGGGGCGTTCGTAATGAAAGCGTATTGCTTAGGCGACGCCCATTTCTTGGCGTCGATCCGGTTCCGGATTAGCGCTCCTTCCTTTCTGACGGCGCTCATCAGTGCGGAATCGAAATCGGCACCGGCTGCATTTGCACCGGAAATGAACTTTACCTGAAAGACGAACGGTCCCGGATTGGTCGTGTGGCGGCTAGGGAAATTCAGTTCATACGCACAATAGGCATCTTTCCCGTGGTCTGCACTGCCACCCCAAAGCTCAAGGCCAATTCCAAGTTCCGCCTTAAGCAGGAACTGGGTCAACAACTCAAACTGCATCCAGCCAAGGCTGTCGAGATTGTATGGAATCGTTTGGGCCATGAGATTCAACGTTTCGATATAACGCTGCCTCTAGCCGAATAGCCCTTCCACTTGCCGCGAGTTGCAGGGTTTCGACCAGCTGGCTGTGATCAAGTGCTGTGATCAAGTACAGTCAGGCGCGAACGCTAGCAGATTTTGTAGCTAAGTGTATATCCGTTCCACGGCTTCCCGGCAAAGCTATTGAATCCATAGGCATTGACGAATACGATGTGTCATGCTTGGTTCTGGATTTAGCATGAGAAGAGACAGTAAATCGAGGTAGCGGTGGCGGATTCTCACACAGCGGCACGCGGCACGCGCGGCATTCAACAGTCATTCCCGTTTCCCGTGCTGGTTCCCCGTCCCGCGCCTCTGGAGCCCAAAGGCGTGGTGTACACCAAGCGATGGGTCGTCGAGTTGTTGTTGGATCTAGCGGGCTATGTCTCCGAAGCCAATCTCGTCGATGCCGTTGCCGTCGAACCGTCCGCCGGTGAAGGCGCATTCCTGGCCCTGATGATTGAGCGTCTGGCGGATTCCTGTCAGCGGCTTGGCCGTCCGATTTCAGACTGTCGCCGGTCGCTCATCGCCTATGAACTCGATGAGGAGAGCGCCGAGCGCGCAAGGACATTGGCGGCCGAGGTTCTGGTAATGCGGGGAATCAATGCATCCACTGCTGAAAGCCTCGCTCGGTCCTGGGTGCGCGCCGGCGATTACCTACTCGATTCGATGACCGTCGAGGCGGATTTCGTGATTGGCAACCCTCCCTATGTCCGTCTCGAGGAAATTCCGGAAGAGACCGCCCTGCTCTACCGCCAGGCATACCCTACGATGTATGGCCGGGCGGATTTGTACGTGGCGTTTTTTGAAGCGGCGTTGCGACAACTTAAGCACGGCGGCGCCTGCGCCTTCATCTGCGCTGACCGCTGGATGCGCAATCAGTACGGTGCCGAGCTGCGGGAGCTGATTACCTCAGACTTCGCAGTAGATGTCGTCATCGAAATGCACAATGCCGATGCCTTCCATGATGAAGTGGACGCGTATCCTGCAATCACCGTGATTCGCCGTCAGAAGCAACGCCACACGATTGTGGCGAGCGCCGGCGCTGAAGTTGAACAAATCCCCTCCGGGACGCTGGCCGCCACACTGATGAAGAAGACAAACGGCAACGAAGCGACGATGCCGGCCGGATTGCACGCAGCACGAGTCGAAAGCTGGTTCAAGAGCGGCGATCCCTGGCCCTGCCAGTCACCCAAGGAGCTGGCGCTGCTGCGCCGGCTGGAAGACGGGTTCTTGCCGCTCGAATCCAATGCGAAAGTCGGCATCGGAGTTGCGACAGGCAATGACAAGGTCTTCGTAACCAAGGATGCGCACCTGGTGGAACCGTCGCGGCTGCTGAAGCTGGCAATGGCCAAAGACATCGGCAGCGGCACAATGGAGTGGTCCGGGCATTATCTGGTGGACCCGTGGAATAGCGATGGCCTAGTGACTCTGGACAGATACCCGCGGCTGCGGGCATATTTCGAGAAGCACGGCGCCGCACTGAGGAAACGCCATACTGCCATCAAGAGCGTGCATGCCTGGTACAAAACCATCGATCGCGTGACGCATGCGCTGACGGAAAGGCCGAAGCTCTACATCGCCGACATCAAGAACATCCTCGATCCCGTCCTGGATAACGGCGAAACCTATCCCCACCATAATCTCTATTTCATTCAGTCGGATGTCTGGAACCTCGAGGTACTGGGTGGGCTGCTGATCTCGGCGATCGGCCAGTTCTTCGTCGCATCCTATGGCGTGCGAATGCGTGGCGGCTATTTCCGGTTCCAGGCACAGTATCTGCGGCGCATCCGGGTGCCCGACCCAAAAGCACTTCCAAAAGCCCAGGCAATCGAGCTGGTCAAAGCCTTCCGTAACCGGGACCGATCCCTGGCGACGGAGACGGCGCTTAGAATCTATGGAATCGACCAGCATGAAATGGAGAGTGCCATTGGACATCGATAAGCGGCTGCAAGATGCCGTCCAGAGTTACTGGGACGCAAGAAGCAAGAACAAAGAAAAGCAGGTGAAAGCCGGCAAGATCGATGCCGGTACGCGCGGAGAGGTCACTGGTGGCACTCAAATGGGCGCCCTCGAGGTGCTCGTGGCGGACATTCTGTGTGATGCCGGGCTCAGGAAGCTCGACATTCGCACGCGGACTGCCTTGGAACTTCCCGGATATTTCAGGGCCACAAAGAAATGGGATCTTATGGTCGTATCAGAAGGCCAGCTTGTCTTGGCGATGGAGTTTAAGTCCCAAGCAGGAAAATCCATTGGCAATAACGTAAACAACCGGTCCGAAGAGGCTGTTGGAAGCGCCAAGGATATTTGGACAGCATTTCGTGAAGGTCACTTCGGAAAGTCGCCTACTCCATTCTTGGGTTATTTCTTTTTGTTGGAAGATCGGGCCAAGGTAAAAATACCTGTTGCGAATAAGGAGCCGTATTTCCCCGTGGATCAGGTGTTTCGCGGAGAGGCGAAGAAGGGCAAGAAAGGCGTAGAGAAATACCAAGGCGTTTCCTACAGCAAGCGCTACGAAATATTGTGTCGCCGGTTAGTTCTGGAGCGGTTATACAGCTCAGCCTGCTTCCTGACGGCGACGAACGAAAAGAAAACCGTGATCTCTCAACCTGCAGAGGATCTGAGTTTTCAGCGCTTCGCCGCGGCGCTGCGCGGACATGCCGTGACGTTCCTGGAAAGCCAGAAGAAGTAGGGACCAGTTGACCTGATCTCCTCACGAATTGGCATCAATCCACTTCCTCGCAACCAACCTGGCTCAGTGTCTTGGATAGCACGATAGCGGCTCAGGCGCAATTATGCCTTTGCAAACAGGGGCGCAAACTGGAGCGCACTTATCGAGGCTGCTCTGTATCTTAAAGATTCTAAAAAGTGCTTCGGTATCATCCGCGCCGCACTAAGTCCTTCTGAATCAGTTTATGACTTCCCTCATAACCCAAAGGTCGCTGGTTCAAATCCAGCCCCCGCAACCAATTAAATCAATAACTTAACAGGACCCTTGGGAATTTTGAGGGCGCAATAACGTGCGCCCCGGAAAATTCCACTCTACCGGCGCGGGGTTTCGCCCAAACTTTAAGCTGCAAATCGCATGTCACTCCGTGCGCAACGCTATCTGCCTTGTGGTTGATGTTGTTTGATGGTCTGCGTCTGTGGCCAGTACGGTTTCGTCTCGGCCGTGGCTTTCTGTTGAGCTGCGCGGCAACACGCGGTGTTCGACGTCGACTATCGATTCCGGTCGGGAAGTTCAATTGTCGCTAGTCATAGCGCCTTCTTGTGGATGCATTGTAGAACCAGGCTTATCGATCTCGTGGGTCCTACTGGTGCGACTGCGACCTGTTGGCGCCTAAGCCGACGGAAAGGCGGGTCGAGGGTATGAAGCTGGGCCTAGATTTATGGGTGGATGTGCCCAATTCAGTTTCAATCTTGTTCGCGAAGCACACCGGTGCTTCTGCAACTATTTGCGTTGATCGGAAGCAGGCCCCGCACGTTGTCCGAAGCGACATTGGCGCTATGGTGGTGTTTGCCCACTTAAATATCGGCTAGATCAAACCACTCTCGATTCGCTTTGGGTCACGTTTTGCTCCCGCAATGGTCGAGACAACATCATCCAGAGTCCAGGGAGGCGTGGCTCCTGGCCGGCTTGCCACGATCGCGCCAAGGGAGTTGGCAAAGGCCGCAATCTTTCCGACAGGCCATCCCGAATGGAGCCCGTGGAGGAAGCCGGCTGCAAACGCATCGCCCGCTCCTACGGTATCGGCAACGGTCACGGGAAATCCCTGAATGTAATGTAGAGAACCGTCCTTGTACACTGCGCAACCTTTGCTGCCAAGCGTCACGCAGATTATCTCCACGCCGTATGTTGATGACCAGTACCGGCAGAACTCTTCAAGATCGAACTGCTTGCTTCCGAGGGTCAACTGGAACAACAGTGCAGCTTCCGCGTCGTTCAGTTTGAGCACCGTTGCAATACGAGAGAGTCTCTCCACCAATGGCAGGTTCCAGTGACCGGACCTAAGGTTCATGTCATAAAACCGCCTCAAGTCGGGACACTCACGGAGGAGTTGCAGCAGGAATTCTTCATTACAGGGTTCGGTTTGCGCGAGCGTGCCGAAGTAGATCCAATCGGCCTGGAAGGTCCGCAGCCTGGCGAGAACTCCTTCATCTGCTCGCACCATGTCAAATGCCGCAGGCCGTTCGATCACAAATGTGGCACTTCCTGACGAGTCCATGGTAACGGTAGCTGTACCAGTGGGCCGGTCCTCGATGGATTGGACGAACGCAGTTGTTAGACCCAAATTCGTCATTTGTTCGACGGCACGACTCCCACGCTGATCGGTGCCGACGGCCGTCAGGAGAACAACCTCGTTCCCCAGGCGCTGCAGATTGGCGGAAAAATTGAGCGGGGCGCCTCCCAGAAACTCAGCCTCGCCGAACACGTCCCATAAGACTTCGCCCACACTGACTACCCGCATGCCTCCACCTTCCCGCGCCTGCTCCTGTAGCGAATGGCGATCTCAAGATGATTGGTTTTGGAACTGTTTTTATCAGGACGGACCCGTTTGGGAAGATTCCGGAGAACTCTCGGTTGCAGGCTTCATCTTGTTGTGCATCCAACCTTGCTCTTGCTGATAAAGATCTTTCAACTGTCCGAGGATCCGCTTGGCGCTTTCCACATCCCCAAGGTGCCGGTAAGCCACAGCCAGGTGGGAGTACGCGGATTTTTCCCTGGGGTCGATCGCGCGCGCGCTTTCCAATTGACTAACTGCATCTTTGAAGCGCTCCTCATCCAGGTAAATCTCTCCCAGCGCAACATGCGGCAAACAAAGGTTGGGATTCAGACGCACAGACTTTTCAAAGGCCGATTGGGCTTCCGCATACTGCGGTTGTTCAGCCGTCGCACCGTTACGCATCAGCGCTTCTCCGAGCAAATAGAGGAGGCTCGCATCGTTTGGATTCTGCTTGAGTCTCTGGTGCAGTAGATCAATCGCTTTTGCCGCATTTCCAGTTTCGAGGTAAGTAACGCCCATGCCTACAACTCCGAAGTCGCTCGCCGGCGCAAGTTTCGCAGAAAGCTGGAAGTCCTGCTCAGCTAGATCAAAGCGATCCTCCATCGCGTAGAGGACGCCTCGCTCAAACACGAGGCGATAAGAATTGGGATGAACCTGAAGACCAACCCCAATCACCTTGAGTCCATTGTCGAAGTCGCGATGATCGATGCACATATTTGCGAAATCAAGGTAGTTGTCGTCAGCATCCGGGTTTAGCTCGATGGCACGGCGCAGAGCCGCGATGGCGTGCGGTGTGTCTTGGGACCGCTCGTACGCCTCCGCCATCGCATTCTCAAACTCATCGGTATCATGTCCATCTGAGACCCATTGGTTCGCAAGTGAAATGGCTTCAGAGTACTTCTTGGCGCCTATATAGCAGATCACGAGGTTGTACGCAGTATTGTACGAATCAGGATAACGCCGCCTCAGCGCTACAAAGTAAGGAATGGCGCGATCGGGTAAATCCGCTTGCGCCAAGGTAAGGCCAAGTTCGAACTGCGCGGAAGTCGAGAGAGAATCAGGCGGCAGATTATCCGCGGAAACGACGCCTGCAGCAGTCTGGCCGCTCTGCAATTGGCTAACGGCCAAATGGGCTTGCAGATTCTTATCGCGCGAAAGGAAATTGTCAGCCTTCCGCAGCCGTTCCGCTGCCTTTCCGAAATCTCGCCGCGAATAGGCGATCTCCCCAAGGTAAAGGTTGATCACCTGGTCCTGCGGCTGCAACTTCACCGCAGCCGTCAAATGCTTTTCAGCGGATGCGACGTCGTGAAGGCTAAACTCGTTGACTCCCAGATTTTTGAGGGACGGGACAAAAGTTGGATTGACTTCGATTGCCTTTTGGAAGTATTCGTCGGCTTGTCTTATCTTGCCCATGCCCGTAGATGCGAGACCTGCAAGATTGAGCGCCTTCACATCCCGCGGATCGCGTTGGAGCACAGACTGAAGAAGGTGCAGCCCCTGGTCCCATTGGTGTGCCCGCACCAGGCTTTCGGCCTCCATGTAGTCGCGAGACGAGGAACCGGTCGGCTCGGGTTGCGCGTCGGCTGAGACAATCGCACACAGCATCAGGGCCGCAAGCAGTAGCAGCGACTTGTCCCAAATCACCATCTCAGAACCATTCACATTCTTATCCAAGTTTCGATCTACAGCCTGTAGGAATAGGCCCACGGGACTACGCGCACCATCATGCTTGCACCAGACGGTCCGGCTCATCGCATTCCGAAATTCGATCCATCGTTGAACCGCTCGATTGACGAACGACTATTTGGAAATTGACGAAGCAGTCGCGTGCCGGCATGTTCGGGTGGGAAATTCGATCAAGCATTGCTGAAAGCGCGGCGGCCCCTAGATCGAGACAGGGCTGATGAATGGTCGTAAGAGGTGTCTGGAGCACGCTTGCGTAGCGGATGTCGTCCATCCCCGTTACCCGGACGTCCTCCGGGACGCGCAAGCCCAGTCTGTTCAGCGAACTCATAAGTTGCGCAGCGGTGTAGTCGTTCGCGCATACGACTCCATCGGGTTCTCGTTGTGTCACGAGTTCCTGAAGGGCTGAAAGGTCGGCGGGATCCGCAATCACGACGTGCGGCTCCTGGTTCGGATTGGAGTACACATCGAGAGCTTCACGATATCCAAGAGATCGCGCGTGCACGGTGGGTGCGGAGTTCGGCCGACCCCAGAAAACGACGCGTTGGGCGCCGCATCGCAACAGATGTTCAGTAATTACGAATCCTGCGCGACGATTATCAATGCCAACGAGGTCGTAACGGCTTCGTTTTGGAAATTCGTAAATATCCCGATCAAGCAAGACGATAGGGATTTTTGCCTCATCCAGCGCACGGGTTATGCGGTGGTTGATCTCATCTTTCTGCTCAGTTAACTCCATGGGAGCAAAGAACACGCCGGAAACCTTTCGCCTTAGGTAGTACTCGCAAAGCTGTTCGGCCTGTTCTTCCTCTGACGCTCCGGGAGAGGACGTGGTGCCCCACAGAAGGTCATGATGGCCGCCCACGCGCGCAATGGAGATGCCTCGGCTGATGGGCTCGAAGATCTCTGTCGTGCCGAGGCCGGGGATCAGGAGGCCGAAAATGAATCCCTCCGGCCGACTCTGAACACGAACAAAGGTGCCGGACCCAGCCCGCCTTTCGACTAATCCGTCCAGTTCTAGTTGGGCCAAAGCGCGACTGACGGTGGGGCGACTGGCGCCGAATTGCTTCACCAATTCGTTCTCGCTCGGAAGTTTAGTGCCGGGTTGATATTCGCTGTCCCACAAAGCCTTCTGCAGCTGACTGTAGATCTGCTTGTATTTAGGACCAGCATCCTCTGCACCTGAGTGGGAGCCCTTCGCCATCTCGGACCTTTCCATTTTTACTTGCAGCAAGTATTACCTCAAACAGCGATTTTGTCCAGTGGCTGCATTTACAGGATAGCCAACCCGATTCTTTTGAGAATTGGGAGAAATGTCATATAACCAAGATTTGCAAAGGAAAATGTCAGGCTGATTTGGGCGAATCTGCTCATATCACCCACTTGTATTTACAAGTTTGCGGGATATTTACTACATCTTCTCAAAATTTGTGTTGACATCAATGCTGACAGATGACTAGCATCCAGTCCTGAATCCGGACAGACCTTTCAATGTGCTGTAACGGGAAACGATCAGTTGAGAAGAGGGACACCTGGATTCCTTTCAGGAGGCAGTAAATGAAGAGCCAACTACGGCGACTTTTCTGGGCTATTGCGCTGATGTTGTTTGCTTACGGCACGGCGTACGCGCAATTCAGCAGTGCCATCGAGGGAACGGTGACCGACACGTCGGACGCAATCATCCCCGGCGCAAAGGTCATCCTCACGAACACCGATACAGGAGTGAGCCAAACTACGGAATCCAATTCAGCCGGATCCTACCGCTTCTCGGCTCTGGGGCCTGGGCATTACAAGGTCGAGGTGTCCGCACAGGGTTTTGCGGTTGTCACCCAGGAGAACATCGATCTGACCGCGATGCGCGTTCAGGCAGTAAGCGTGAAGCTGCCGATTGCGAGCTCCCAGCAGACGGTGACCGTGGAAGCGACGCCGACGGCTGTGCAAACTGACGAGGCGACTATCCAGTCCGTAACGACCGCTCAGCAGGTCGAAGAACTTCCGATCCAAGGAAGAAACATCTATGCGGTCACGAATCAAACCCCTGGGGTGACCGGAACAGGGCTCATGGGTTCACCGGCCTCAAGCACCGATATTTTCTATGCGACGACGACACCCGCGATCGTTGCCAACGGCGCCCCAAATCACAGCAACACCTACCTCCTCGACGGCGTGTCTCTGGACGATTCTCCTTCAGGCGGGGATGCCAAGCTGGTTCCTAATCCGGATTCAGTCGACGAAGTTGTAGTCTCGACTTCCAACTACTCTGCCGAGTTCGGCAAGGCTGCCAGTCTGGTTACGCAGATCACGACCAAATCTGGCACCAATAAATATCACGGCTCAGGCTTTGAACAGTATCAGAGCAACGGACTCACTGCCCGCAACGAATTCCAGAACTACAAGGATCCGATCAACGGATACATCACCCCGTATCACCGCAATGAATTTGGCGGATCGTTCGGCGGCCCTATTCGCAAGGACCGGACGTTCTTCTTTGGCAGTTACGATCAGGTCATTTCGCAAACCACTTCTACGAGCCCGGTAACCGTCGAAGATCCGGCCTTCACCGCATGGATGAAAGGCAACCTGCCAACCAATCTCTCGACCACGCTCCTATCCAGCTACACGCCGACCGTTTCGAATAAGCCGAATTCGGTGGCTACGGTTGCGAACGTAGAGCAGCAGCAGGGCGGAGCCCCTGATGCCGCCCACAATTGCGCCGATACAGTGAACGACCCTAATGGAGTTGGGCCACTGGGATTGCCATGCAATATGGCGATGATCGACACCGTCAACGGCACGTTCGTCTCGCCGCATAACGGTTACCAATACAACGCGCGTGTCGATCAAACTTTCGCGCAGTCCAGGGATCGCATTTACGGAAATATGTACAACACGCATCTGATTGGCCCCTGGGATAACGGAATCCGCCACTCGTTCGACATCAATTTCCCTCAGGATGCCTGGTTTGGCGCACTGAATTACACACACGTCTTCTCTCCAAGCATCCTGAACGAAACCGGGTTGGGATATACGCGCACCTCGGTCGTGATCCCGTGCAAATACTGCAATCTGCTTCCAACAAACATTAACGGCATTGCTGGGTTTGGTGACGGTTTCTCGCCGGTCGGATTTGCGCAGAATGACTTCCACTGGAGAGATATGGTCACCATCACGCGCGGTAAACACGCGCTTAAGACCGGCTTCGAATGGTTTCACAATCAAGACTTCGCTCCGTTTACTATTCCGGACAATCGGCAGCAAGCGTGGGGTTTTGATACCATCTTCGATTTTGCTGCGGACAAGCCCGACAACTACGGCACCATTTCATTTGACCCGAAAACCGGAGGCACCGCAAACAATAACCGGTACTTCCTTGACAGCACCTACGGGGCCTACGTGCAGGATGACTGGAAGATCCGCCCAGATCTGACTCTTAACCTAGGATTGCGCTGGGATGCTACATCGAACCCGTCGGAGGCGCGCGGAACGCTTTCCACACTCACAGTGCCCGCCTCCTCAGACCTGCTAACCCAGATCGAAGGTATCTCAGTAGGTCTCAACCCCGACCCCAGCAAACGCCGTCCATTCATCGACCATAAGAAGACCTACTTCGCTCCGCGATTCGGCTTTGCGTGGCGGCCGTTCGATTCAAGAGACTGGTCAGTCCGAGGGGGCGCCGGGATTTTCTTCGATCGGGGCGGCAACACCAACTGGAGCGATACGGAAACCGGCAATCCGCCAATTGATGCAAACTTCAACGCCAGCGTCCATACGCCGGGATCGCCACAACCGCCAGCTTTCTCGCTCTGCACAAATGCCACCTTCCCGTACAACTGCCCACTTCCGGCGGGGTTGACCACGACCTTGCCGGCGCTCAATCCGCGCGGCGGATATGGGAATTACAACAACATCGGTGGCCCCGACCCGCACCTGAAGATGGCGTATCTGGAAAACTATTTCCTGGGAGTTCAACGAGCGTTCGGATCCAAGTGGATTGCGGAAGCTGATTTCGTTCACTCCAACAGCCTCCATGAGTATTCGATCTCTAACCTGAACCGCGTGGACGGCGTGAATACCGTCACATACAACGGTGCCGGAGGATATACGGAGACCCTGGGACCACTGCCAAACCCGTATTTTGCGGCCATCAACTACACCACCAACCGCGACGGATCCAACTACAACGGTTTCACGACCTTCGTGCGCAAATCGTTCGACAAGGGGTTCAGCTTCCAGGTGGCGTTCACCGCTCAAAAAACGATTGACCTGATGAGCACCGTCCCGGGCCAGCAGAAAGGCGCTGAGAACTCGGTGGTGATTGACGCATACAACGTGAAGGCACAGCGCGGAGTATCAAGCCAGGACACTCCCAAGCAACTTTCCTACAACGGCCTCTGGATCATTCCGACTTCCGGAATGAAGTCTGGGCTGATGAAGGAGATCGTCGGTGGGTGGGAGTTGAGCACACTCGGAACTTTAATGTCCGGCTTTCCTGCCACTGTCTACACGAGCCTACCTCAGGATGACTTCAACCTCGATGGATTCAACTACGACTTGCCGAACAGGCCTGCCAAGTGGCCACCCAAGGGGATGAGCCGGTCTCAGTTCCTGAAAGGAACCTTCAAAACGACGGACTTCCCCTTACCGGTCGATTCCAACGGTGTGCCATTGGGCATTGAAGGGAATATCGGCCGAAACACAGTGCGTGGTCCCGGCTTTGCGCAAACGGATGCGGCCCTCGCCAAAAACATGAAGCTTCCATGGTTCGCTAAAGAATCTTCCAATCTTCAGTTCAGGGTTGACATGTACAACGCTTTCAACCGCGTCAACCTGCAGGGCTGGGACACCAATCTCGCCGATGGAGGAGTCGATGCCACCACCGGTCTTCCATTTGGAAACTTCGGGAAGGCCACAGGAGTTGCGCAGGCCCGAACCCTGCAATTGAGCACTAAATTCGTCTTCTAAGAGCGTCACCGATTGCTTGAGGGCAGCATCGTCAAACTTTCGATGAATGCTGCTCTTCTTTCCATGATCTCCTCCGGATTCGGACTTGGTAGATGAAATTGTTCCGGGTCGCAAGTCTAACGTTTACGACCCGATTCTTGTCTGGTGGAAAAGATGCGTCGACTGAAGACCTTAAACTTGATTGGCGCCAGCGCAACCGTCGTTCTTGCTTTTGGCTTCGTTTCGATCGTGTCTCGCGCTCAAGAACAGCCGAACGCAACGATCTACCGTCCCGCATATCACTACAGCCCCGCCAAAAACTGGATCAATGATCCAGCAGGGCTCATCTTCGACGGTTCTGAATATCACCTGTTTAACCAGTACAATCCGTCTGGCGACCTGTGGGGCCATATGAGTTGGAGCCACTCAGTGAGCAAGGATCTTGTTTCCTGGCGCGAACTACCGGTGGCGCTCAACGATGAAAACGGGGTGGCAATCTTCACGGGCTCCGCCATACTGGATTCATCGAATACGACCGGCTTCGGACGAAACGGAATTGCGCCACTTATAGCTATATACACGGGAAACTCCGCAAGGTTGCAAACGCAGAACCTTGCTTACAGCCTCGATGAAGGCCGCACCTGGACCAAGTATTCCGGCAACCCGGTCCTCGACCTGCATGAGTCGGACTTCCGCGATCCCATGGTCTTCTGGCATGCGCCAACCAAGCGTTGGATCATGGTGGCGTCCCTCGCCCTGCAGCACAAGGTTCTCTTCTTCTCTTCCGCGGATTTGAAGAGCTGGACGAAACTGAGCGAGTTTGGTCCTGCAGGCGCAAATGCCGTGCCGAACTGGGAGTGCCCAAACATCTTCGAGTTGCCGGTGGAGGACGCCGCGGGGCAGAAGAAGTGGGTTCTTGAAGTCGGTGTCGGGGACAATGGTCCCGGCGGTGGCTCGGCAACACAGTACTTCGTCGGCGACTTCGACGGAACGACATTCAAGGATGACAATCCGCTTAACCAGACACTGTGGGTCGATTACGGCAGTGACTTCTATGCCGCGCAGACATGGTCGAACATTCCGCAAGCCGACGGTCGCCGCATCGCAATTGCCTGGATGGACAATTGGAAGTACGCTGCCAACCTGCCCACCAGCCCCTGGCGAGGGCAGCTGACTTCTCCGCGTGAACTGGGACTGGTGAAGACATCCGACGGCATTCGCTTGACGCAAACTCCTGTGGACGAACTTCGGGCATTGCGCGATAAACATGTCCAGCTTCGCAATGCGACTTGGGCGGACGCGCAGGCGCTATTGTCGCGGCACGACTGGCCCGACATGATCGAGATCGATGCCGAACTTTCGGCTGAGGGCTCGCAGGAATTTGGATTCGCTCTGCGCAAGGGCAGTTCGTACGGTACCCGTGTTGGCTTTGACGCGCAGTGGAGCGAGGTCTACATCGACCGAACCCATTCAGGAGATCTGATCGTCGGGCCTACGTTTGCCTCAAGACATGACGCTCCGATCGCCATACAGAAAAGGCGCGTTCGGTTACACATCCTCCTCGATCGTTCCTCCATTGAACTCTTCGCTGAAAACGGATTGGTCACAATTACCGACCTGATCTATCCGCGGCCATCCGATCGAGCCCTCGGAGTGTACGCCAAGGGCAATCCTCCAAAGGTGATATCGCTGGACGTGTGGACGTTGAAGCCGAGCAAGACAGAACGTTAACCTGAATCGCTACATTCGAGGAACTCGTGAACCGACGCCGCTTCATTATCTCTTCGGCATCTTCCTTGCTTGTCACAAGAGCGGCTCTTGCTGGAAACGCACGTTCTACCGAACCGAATCGAGATGAGCCGGCTGTGAACCAGAGCCTCTCTCAAGATCCGCTGCGCCCGCAATACCATCTGCTGCCTCAGCGAGGATTTGTGGGAGACCCATGTGCACCTCGCTTTTACAACGGGAAGTACCATGTGTTTTTCCATGGCAGCTATGGTGGCCGAGGATGGCACCATGCTGTCAGCTCGGATCTGGTTCACTGGGAACACCTGCCGATTGCACTCAGTCCTACCGAGGGTGGCTACGACTCGTATGGCACGTTCACCGGTGGAGTCATGCCGGGCGGCGAAGGTGCAAGCGTTGTCTATACCGGAGTAACGAGAGTCCCACGCGATCAAGAGACAATCCGCGCGGAGGGCCTGAAGGAGGTCCAATGCATCGCCACATCAACTGACCCCGATCTTCGCCGATTCCAAAAACTGTCTGGTCCGGTAATCATCGCGCCTCCAGTGGGAATGCAGGTGACGGGGTTCCGAGATCCATTCGCCTGGAAACAAGGTGAAGCGTGGTACATGGGAGTTGGATCGGGCTTTCCCCAGATTGGAGGGGCAGTTCTTCTATACACGTCGAAGGATATGCGCCATTGGGAGTACATTCATCCGCTTGCGCAGGGCAGGTGGAACGGACAATCGTTCTCAAATCCAGTGCCTAGCGGCGAGATGTGGGAGTGTCCAGACTTTTTCCCGCTTGGGGATAGACATGTACTGATCTATTCAACTGAGCACTCCACCTTTTGGGAGGTGGGAACCTTCGATAAAAGGCAGTTACTTTTTCATTCGGAATCGAAGGGCGTTCTCGACCACGGCAACTACTACGCTCCAAGAAGTATGGCCGATGAGACGGGGCGGCGAATTCTCTGGGGCTGGATTCAGGAAGCACGGCCGCGCGACGAAGCTATCCAGGCGGGCTGGTCCGGGTGCATTTCGCTTCCGCGAGTTTTAACGCTCAGCCAAGACCGTAAATTACAGATAGAAGTTGCGCCTGAGTTGGAGAGCCTTCGGATTGCTAAGGTGTCCGATGGCAGTCCCTCTCGCCCGGGAATCGAGCCCGCGGTTTCTCTAGGGAAGTTCGCGGAACGGGCCGGCGAAATCATATGCAGATTTCGCGCTTCTTCAGAACCTTGCAGCCTGGAACTTCACGCCCAGGGGCCTTCGGGAACTCAGTCGCTACACAAAATAGCATTTTCCTATGCGAACGGAAAGCCGATGGCCGCAATCGGCGATCGCTTGCTCCCGCTCAGTCCGGACGCCGATCTGATTTCAACGGTTCATGTCTGGCTCGATGGCTCCGTGGTCGAGACGATCCTCGACAAGCGACAGGCCATGACCACTCGATCCTACGAACAGGCAAGCTCTACCGGAGAAGTGCAGATCACTTGGACTGGTTCTGCTGGCCAACTGAGAGACCACTCTGCCTTCCAGCTTCGAGCTATTTCGCCCGATCGCCTAACCGGTTGAGTGTCCAGGGATGAATGAAATCGTTGGTACGTCACTTACTTTGTAGTGTGAAGGATGAGCGTCAATGCGGCCCAACTCCAGATTGATGAAAGCAACTTTGACCGGTGCGCTAGGCGGCCTGCTCTTCGGGTTCGACACAGTTGTGATCTCGGGCGCCCTCGATGCGCTCGTGAGGCTTTATCACTTGAGCGACTACGGCAAAGGTTGGACCGTCGCTATCGCACTGATCGGAACTGTTGCAGGATCGTTTAGCGCCGGCGTGGTCGGGCAGAAGCTCGGCGGACGTGAGACGCTGCGCATCACCGCGATCCTGTACGTGATCTCGGCACTGGGCAGCGCGCTGGCGTGGAATTGGCCTTCACTGATGGTGTTTCGGTTTATTGGCGGACTGGGCATTGGCGCATCCTCTGTCCTCGGTCCGGTTTATATCGCGGAACTGGCGCCAGCCAAGTGGCGCGGTCGGCTTGTGGGCGCATTTCAATTCAATGTGGTGTTCGGAATCCTTTTGGCCTATACGAGCAATTACCTTATTCGCCTGATGCACTTGGGCGCGGCTGAATGGCGCTGGCAGGTAGGCGTTGCCGCGGCGCCCGCATTCGGATTTCTTGTCCTGCTGTTCAGCATCCCGCGCAGCCCGCGCTGGTCCGCTTCCAAAAACAGAATCGAGGAAGCTCTCGAGGTACTGCGCCTTATGGGTGAGCCGAATCCGGAAGGGGAACTCGCCGAGATCCGCGCGGCTCTCGACCAGGAGCACGCGACCGCGCATGAGCCGGTCTTTCGCTGGAAGTACCGCTATCCGCTCTTCCTTGCGATTACCATTGGCGCTTTCAATCAATTGGCGGGTATCAATGCCATCCTCTACTACCTCAACAACATCTTTGCCGCCGCCGGTTTCAGCCAGGTCTCGGGCGATCAGCAGGCCATCGCGATCGGTTTCACCAACCTCCTCTTCACCGTGGTGGGCATGTCGGTCATCGACAAATTGGGACGCAAGACGCTGTTGCTGATCGGTGCGGCTGGAACTGCCGCATGCCTGGCTGGGGTAGCGTGGATCTTCGCTTCAAACTCACATCAATCCGCCCTTGTCTGGCTGCTCGTGACCTACATCGCGTTCTTCGCGTTGTCTCAAGGGGCTGTGATCTGGGTGTACATCGGCGAAGTCTTTCCCAACCATGTACGTTCCAAGGGGCAGGGCGTCGGCAACGCGAGCCACTGGATCATGAACACATGCATCGCCCTGATCTTCCCCACTGTGGCTACCACCATGGGGCGCGGTGCGCCGTTTGTCTTCTTCTCCGCTATGACTCTTTTGCAGTTCCTGGTCGTACTTTTCACTTATCCGGAAACTAAGGGACAGACTCTCGAACAACTGCAGGTTCGATTGGTAAAGGCCTAGCCCATGACGACAGACGACCTTGGTGTATCCCGCCGATCCTTTTTGATCGCCTCCGCTGGATTGCTTCTCCCGCGATTGGGGTGGACGCAGTCCCATTGGAATTCGATTCTCTGCTGGACGCTGGATGATGTCGGCGACGCTGCGACCGAAACGAACAGCAGCGCCAAGGATCCCATCACATCAAGAACCGGTCATGCCATCTGGGTCGGGAGCGGACGCGACCGTGCTCTTCGTCTCGATGGCTATTCCGTATGGGTCACTCATGAACCGGCAAAAGTGCCGGTCGACTTTAATTCCTTTACGCTTTCGGCGTGGCTGGCACTGGAATCGTACCCGGTGAACGAAGCCGCCATCCTGAATCTAGAGTTCCGCCCGGATGCGACAATCTCCCTTTCGCTTGATCGCTGGGGTCACCTGCTGGCCGTAAGAAAGGACGCGTCGGCGTCAGTCTCCGCCAAGTCCACTCATCCTGTTCCGAAATCTGAGTGGCACCATCTTGCGGCTGTATTCGATGGTTCGGGGATCACCGTCTATTTCGATGACGAGCCTTGCGGTCACGAACCTGGCTCGGGCTCATCCTCGATTCCTGACGGGCCGGCCAACATCACCTTGGGCAGGTCCCCGGATTGTCCCATGGTGGCCGACGTGTTCCCCACGGGGGTGCTCAACTGTCTCCTTCGCGATATGCGGGTGTTCGGCAGGTCGCTTACCCAAACTGACCTTCGCCGGCTGACGGAAGAATCGAGGCCACGCACTGCACCGGATCTGCAGATCAACGGGCCGTGGTGTGCTGACGATCCGCAGCGTCCCCACTTTCACGCGATCCCGCCGCGCGCCTGGACCAACGAGCCTCACGGTTTAATCCACTGGGGCGGTCAATACCACCTCTTTTATCAAAAGAATCCCAATGGCCCTTACTGGGGGCACATTCATTGGGGCCACATGACGAGCCCTGATCTGTATCGCTGGACTGAGGTTCAGGTTGCTCTGACGCCCGAACCGGGACCTGACAGTGAAGGATGCTGGTCAGGCAGCGTGATCGATCACAACGGGAAACTTGCCATTCTCTACACCGCCGGTGATGGACACCGCGCCAGCATCTGTCTCGCACTCAGCGAGGATGGAGTGCATTTTGCGAAGCACCCTGGAAATCCGGTGATTCCCCAGCCTCCCACGGGCCGCGGCTTCCCGGAGTTCCGCGATCCCTTTGTCTGGCGCGAAGGCGACGTCTACTACCTCATCATCGGCTCGGCCATAACAGGCAAAGGGGGAACAGCCCTTCTGTACCGATCTCGAGATCTCGTCAATTGGGAGTTTCGCAGGCCCCTGCTGGTAGGTGACCGCGAAACCTCTGGCGTCTTCTGGGAGATGCCTGTCTTCGTGAAGCTTGGAGATCAACATGCGCTGATCGTATGTGAGGTTCCGGGCCGGGCTTCCTATTGGGTCGGTGCCTGGAAGGACGAGACATTTACACCACGCTCTGAGTGTCCGCAGCGGCTCGAGTTGTTCAATCACCTGCTTAGTCCCACGCCCCACATTCTCGAAGACGGGCGCGTCATTACCATGGGAATCATTCCCGACGAGCGAAAACCAAAGGAATGCTGGCGCGCAGGCTGGGCCCATCATTACTCGCTCCCACGGCTCGTTTCCGCCGACGCGCAAGGCCGCCTCCATCAGACTGCCTTCGAGGGAATCGGCAAGTTCAGTGAGACCGTGGCATCGGCTTCTTCGATCGATCTGCCTGACGGCTCCATGAAGGCAATGGAAATAGCCTCCGGCACATCCCTGAAGCTGCGGGCGCTGTTCAAGCGGGGCGAATCACGAAGCTTCACGTTGCGTATGCGCGCTTCGCCCGACGGCCAGGAGTATACGGATCTCCATTACCACTGGGACATCGGACGCCTGACCCTGGACCGAGCACGTGCGAGTCTCAATCCTGAGGTCAGGCGAGATACTCTGGATGCGACGTATTTTCCGGACACCCCAGATACTTTGGAATTGCTCGTTTTTCTCGACGCGTCCGTCATTGAGGTCTTTGTGGATCAGCGTTGCGCATTTGCTGCCCACGTATATCCAACTCTGCCTGGGAGTACCAGCGTTCTGGTGGGCAGCGAAGGAGACGGTGCGAGCATAGAGGCGATTACCGTTGAACGGATCATGCGGCCATAGAGAGGGAGCAAGGATGAAGCTCGGTGTCAGTGCATTCGCCTGGACAGCGAAGTTTGAGCAAACCCATCTTCGGCTAATCCCACTAGTGAAGCAGATGGGCTTCAGCGGCTTCGAGATCGCGATGTTCGACCCCGCCGATCTTGCTATAGCTGACATCCGCCGCGCCTTTGAAGCTTCTGATCTCGAGTGCACCATCTGTGCCATTCTGCCCCCTGGCATCAACCCAATCAGTCCCGATGCCGCGACCCGTAAGAAGTCGATACAGCACCTGGTTCGCTGCGTTGAAACCGCCGCGGCTCTCGGCGCCCGCCTCCTGGGCGGTCCGCTCTACGCGCCCATCGGGTATCTCCCCGAGCACCGGCCCACGAGAGACGAATGGGCATGGGCTGTGGAGGCATTTCAGTCAATTGGAGATGTGCTCGATTCTTGCCGCCTGACGCTCTCCATTGAGCCCGTAAACCGCTCTGAGACCTTCTTTCTTCGCACTGCCAAAGAGGCCGCCTCCCTATGCCTGGCGGTCGGTCACACGCGCGTTGGCGTCACGATAGATACCTTCCACGCCAACATCGAGGAGCGGAACATTGCCGATGCAGTGTCCGCTCTCGGCGGTCATCTCAAGCATCTACACGCGAGCGAAAATGATCGCGGTCTTCTCGGCAAAGGCCATGTAGACTTCCCGGCGATCATTACTGCTCTGCGGAAGAACGGATACGACGGTTACCTCATGGTGGAAGGCTTCGGCTTTTCGCCACAGGAGACCAGCGGACCGGGCGTGCTTTGGGCCGATACGTCTGTTTCTCCGGAGGATCTTGCCTTGCATGGAGCGGAATTCTTGACCAAACTCGTGAACTTGCCACAGGTTGGAAAGCATTAAGCGCGCGTCAAATCGACTGCGTGACGGCGAGAAATGGCTGCATGGCAATTTTTACACTTTGATCGGCCTTCACCTAGAAGCGAATTCAAGGCGTCGCTTCCCCGCCCCAGCCGGGTGAGGGGGACTTGTAGATCGAGATCGCGCTCAGACCGCCAAATTGAACGAGGGCGCAAATCAGAGCGCAGTTACCCGAGTTGTTCTGTATCTTAGTGATTCTAAAAAGTGCTTCGGTATCATCCGCGCCGCACTAAGTCTTTTAAAATCAGTTTATGACTTCCCTCATAACCCAAAGGTCGCTGGTTCAAATCCAGCCCCCGCAACCAATCAAATCAATAACTTAAGAGACTTCTCCCGAAATTTGAGGGCGCATTTGATGCGCCCTGGAAAAATCCACCCTGCCAGCGCGCTGTGTCTTCAAACCCCGGACTGGGAATTTGCGTGACACTCGGTGCGAAACGCAATCAGTTCTCGCAGGCGATTCTGTTCGATGAACTGCGTCTGCGCCCAGCGCTGTTCGGCCTCAGCCATGGCTTGCTGTTGAGATTCTTGCGTCTTCCAGTCAATGATTCCCGGAACCAAGCCTCTTGATCACGTGATTCGTTTGCGAGGCTGTTGGCGGTCGCGGTTCCGGCATGCCTCCGTCCCGCTGGGGGCGCTTCCCGGCGAGATATAACGCAAGCGGTCCCAACCAGGTAGGACCGCGTTAGAGGTGATGCGCAGTTCCGAGGCGCTCACGTACGCCGAATAGACACCGGCGTTGATGCATCCGATTACTGCGCCTACATCGGGCGCGGCGCGGCATGATTGCTCCTTAGCGTTGGCTAATTGACAGGCAGGTCGCACGTTTTGTGTCACGTGTCCGAGATGCCGACTAACTCGGCCAAGTGGATGGCTGAATAATGCCCCGTCTGCAATCAGCGACAAGCGTCCGAAGCGAAACAGCGAACTGGATTATGCCTCTTGCCAACAATTGCGGTATAGCTAACTCCTTGACCAAGGGGCCTGGACGAGCCAAATGGCCCTGCCTCGTCAACCGTGAACTGATCGCCACTTATGTCATCACAAGACGACGCAATTCTCTGCCAGAGCCGACCGGATAAGTTTCACGGAAAATGGAACTGCGCCGTCAAGTCGTACCTCGCTGCCGTAAGCTTAAATTACCGTCCACTGACCACACTTCGCCGTTGCCCCGGCTCAAGAAAAAGGCCGTAACTCCTCCAGATGACTCCGCACGTACGACAAAACCTCGTGCCGCTTCTGCATTCCGCGCGCCCCGTTCTCGCTCAAAGCGCCTGCCGAAAGGATCGCCGCTCCGTCATCTTGCAGGTGCTGGTAGAGCGAAGCCCACCGGCGCTTCACTGCGGGCAAGTTCAAATTCAGACGTTCCGTCAGTTCCCGATCCGGCGCCCCATCGAGGGCGGCCAGCAGCAGTTCCTGATCGGGTGGACGCAAGTTCAACACAGGCCGCCGCTGAATGAATAGCCTGCCCAGGATGCTGCCTGGTAACGCCAGCACATGGGCTGCATCAACGATCGCGAGCGCTCCTGGATTAACCCCCTTCCGGTTTGACGGGTAATCCAGGATTTTACAGAGCCTCGTCTCCAACGCGAAGCTGCGATCCTGCTCGTCCACCACCTCAAACAGAATGGATTTGAAGTGAAATCCAAGGTGCAATGCGGTGAAGGATTCGGCAAGCAGTTGCCGTATCTCCTGGATAGCCGCCTTCGACCGAACCGTGCGCGCCCACCTTCCCCACAAGGCGACCACCGTGCTCCCGTCCGAGCCATTCGCCCTGGCGATCGCGCGCACCGATAACGTAACCGGATCCGGGGATAGAAGAC
>VFSW01001178.1_pt1 | contig 39436 bp, 34 predicted proteins | sample 5358111 | NCBI WGS metagenome assembly VFSW01 (sample SAMN11554181, study PRJNA540505) | mine drainage metagenome | isolation source: sediment from site ElyBrook_90M | place: USA: Ely Copper Mine, Vershire, VT | collected 2017
GGCTTCCTCACCTTCACCTTAGATCGTCGAGGCCCTACGATAGTGTTAACACGCCCTAGAAGGCACGAACCTCGAACCGCCCGAATCCGACTGCCCGTTGCCGGCTCAACCGTCGGCAAGTCGGCATACATATCTGGACATCATCGTCGCTGCGTATCTGCTGCGCCGCCCGCCGTGCCAGATCCGCTGGCTTGCTGACGCCGGACTGATTCCGCCCCACGCGCTGAGGCACGAAGGCCTGACTTGCTGGAAATTTCGCCTAGATGAGTTCCTGAGCTGGGCTGCTGAGATTGGGCTTAAGATCAGCCAAGAAGCCGTCTGGAGCCTTTTGAGCATCGGGGATAAGTATGACAGCTGCCCGCCGCTCCCGGAACCGACAGTGCCCCAGTGTTTGCCGATGGCCTCCTTTCTGATCATCTCGACTGTGAACCAGTACCCTCGTACTCTTTGATAACCGCGGGTGATCCGGGATGCTTGAGTCATGACCGACCCATACCGTCCCTGCCGCACCTATACAGACCAGCCTGCACCGACGTTCTCCTTCGAGAACATCGACGCGGTAGAGTTCGCCCGCCGCCTGAACCTGCCTTTGAGCTGGGTCCGCAATCATACCCGCCGTCACTGCCCCGATCCCATTCCGCATGTTAAGCTCGCCGCGAAAGTCATCTTTGAGTGGGGGAGCCCATCTGGCGTCAGAGATCCTCCGTGCTAGGCCGAATCGACGACTACCCCAAAGAGACTGACATCCGTGAGACCTTTCAAGGTTTCATGACGCGGGTCAATGACGAATACGTGCGGTACGAAGTTCCGATCCCCCGCTCGTATCCTTCGTCGAGAAGATCTACTTCGAGAGTGAACACTTTCTTTCTCTCTCCCGTACCACCCGCGACGAGAACAAAGGCATGTGGGCTCGCTACTTGGCCGAGCGGCTGGAGGGCGAGACGATGGGCAGCGTCCGCCCCGTTAGTGTTGTGCAGTTGCTCGAAGACATCGTCAAGCAGTCCAACATCAACAAGCACACCATCGCGCACGTGCGGTCACTGCTCAGTGGCATCTACACCTTCGCGCGTAATCACGGACACTTCGACGGCTCGAATCCAGTCACCGGGCAGATTCTTCGCCACGGCGACATCGTAACCACGCAACGGTTCTACCGAAAGGTGCGCCGTCCGAAGGTACAAAAGGCCATGAAGAAGCTGGCGCGGAAAGTTGGCAGCCTGTGAGCCTCACGCTCGATCAACGGTCTATGTGCCGACGCTGTTTTGCGTCTTGGCACGCTACCAAAGTTGTCCGTTATTTGTCCGTTGTAGCGTTGCGACTGGCTACAAAATCTGCATTTGGCGTGGGGTTCATACATTGCAAATAGAGGACTTGTTTCGACTATGTAGTTGATCCCGAAGGACGACCATCAATTCCCTAAACCGTTGGTCGGCAGTTCGACTCTGCCCAGGGCCTCCACGTGCAGTTAGCCTGCTGAAATCAGGCCTTCGGGGCACGCTTGCTTTGCGCCTTGCGACTTGCGGCCGCCGGTTCGCTGCGCTCGCTCAGGATCGGCTTCAGCCTTGCGGATGGGCAATCCCAGGCTGCTGCCGACCAATAGAACTGCTGGCCCGCAGCACCCTTCTGCTACACTTGATTTTCCATGACAGAGCAGCCGCGCTCCCGCGTATTTCTTTGGGTCCTGCTTGGGGGAGGCGCTTTCTTTCTCTTCCTGATGGGCATTTTTGCGCTGGTTTACTTCTCCGTGCGCTCCCAGCAGAAGGACGGTTTCGCCGGCTTTGGCGACAAGATCGGCGTGGTGGATCTGAACGGAGTCATCCTCACCCCCAAGGATGTCGTCGAGCAGCTACGGAAGTTCGCCGACGACAGCTCCATCAAGGCAATCATCGTGCGCGTCGACTCGCCCGGCGGCGGCGCCGCAGCTTCCGAGGAGATCTACCGCGAAGTTCTGCGCATTCGCGATAAGAAGAAGAAGCGCATTGTCGCTTCCATCGGCACTGTGGGCGCCAGCGGCGCCTATTATGTCTCGTCCGCGACCAACAAGATCTTCGCCGATGACGCCAGCATTGTGGGCTCCATCGGCGTCATCGCGGAATGGTACAACTACGAAGAGCTGCTCAAGTGGGCCAAGCTGCAGGCCATCACGCTGAAGGCCGGCGAATTCAAGGACGCGGGCTCGCCCACTCGCCCCATGACTGCCGCCGAGCGCGCCTACCTGCAGGGCCTGATCGACAACATGCACACGCAGTTCATTCACAGCGTCGCCGTGGGCCGCCATATGAAAGACGATCAGGTGCGAACGCTGGCTGACGGTAAGGTTTGGACCGGCGAAGAAGCTGTGCCCCTCAAACTGATCGACCAGATCGGCGACTTCCGGGCGGCAGTCTACGACACGGCCAAAGCGGTGGGCATCAAAGGCGAGCCGGCGCTAGTGCGTCCGGAGAAGCAACGAAAGAGCGTGCTGGACCTGCTGTTTGGCGATGCTTCCGATTACCTGCCCAATCCCAACAAGCTGATGCAAACCAATGTCGGCTTCTACTACCTTTGGAAATAGGCTGCGCCTTACCGCAGCAACGCCGGCTCGTCCCATCTCGAGCGAGAGCAGTGGCAAACTTGTCCTTGCCAAGCTGTTGGCAATTTGAGAGTATCCGAGGTGCTGATAAACTGTGAAGCTTAATCGTGACAAGGGGCGTGCGAGATGACCAAGGCAGACTTGATCGATGAAGTTTCCCGGCAACTGACGGAACTGACCCGCAAGGAGAGCGAGGTCATCGTCGAGACCATCTTTGAGAGCGTAGTGCGCTCGTTGCGCGCCGGCGACAAGATCGAGATTCGCGGTTTTGGCAGCTTCCGGACTCGCCAGCGCAAATCCCGCGTGGGACGCAATCCTAAAACCGGGGACCGGGTGGACGTTCCTGCCAAGAAGATTCCCTACTTCAAGCCCAGCAAGGAGCTCAAGGATATGGTCAACAGCTCCAGCGAAAATCCCCAAGTCCAGGCCGTGCCGGTACCGGCCGCGGGAAGCACCGAAGCAGGCAGCGGCCAACCCTGAGCCCACCTCCTTGCGCCAAGTTTCTTCCCCCTGTCGTCCTGAGCGGAGCGCTTTAGCCGGCGACACAACAATTCGCGTTTGCACGGAGCCGCAAACTGGCTCACCACACTGAACCCCTGCGCCCTACTGCGCCAGGATGCGAGCGGTGAGTCGCTGCGCGCGTTCGTAGTTGGCGGTCAAGTTCTTTGCCCTTTCCTCCGCCCATTGCGCTTCAAGCTTGTGTCCGCTCTCCTTCAACGCCTGCGATAGCAGCAGGTAGCCAAGGTCGTAAGGATGCAGTTTCACCGCCTGGTAGTAGGCATGGATAGCCGTCGTTAGGTCGCCGATGTGTTGCGACACCAATCCGAGGTCCTCCCAGGCCTGGAAGTTGTCGGGATTCAAAACCACCGCGGCCTGAAGGCTCTCGCGGGCCTGCGCCATCTCGCCCAGTTCGCGATAGGCGTGGCCCATATTCGCGTAAGCCGCCTTCACAATAGATTTGTCCGGATAGGACGAGTGCTGTGTGCCGGAGATCGCCTCGCTGTACTCGGCGATAGCCTGCCGAAGCTTGCCGTCGCGCTGGTCTTGCACCGCCAGCGCCATAAGCGTCGGCGGATAAGTGGGATATATCGCTGCGGCCCGCCGGAAGTGCTTCTCCGCGTCATCGGGACGGTTCGCTTTCAGCAGGGCGTCGCCCAGGTTGTCCTCCGCGATATAGTTTCCGCTAGTGACCTCGACGGTATGCGCCCACACGGCAACATCACTTCGCCAGTAGCCGATTTGCCGCTGTGTCAGCCCAGCCAGCACCAGCAGCACCACGCACGCGGGCACGGCCAGCCAATTGGTGGATCGTTGCATTCGTCCGGCTTTTCTGGCGGTCACCAGCAGGTCCGGCACTCCCCAGCACACCATGATGAAGAGTCCCAGAAACGGCAGATACGCGTAGCGGTCGGCCATGGCTTGCCGCCCGACCTGCACCAGGCCGATCATCGGCACCAGCGTGCCCAGGAACCATAGCCATCCCACCGTGAGGTAGCGCCGCCGTCGCGCGCGCAGCACGAAGATCGAGATGGCCAGCAGGACCAGCAGCGCCAGGCCGGCTTCCCACGGCCTTAGCGAATTTCCCGGATGCGGGTACAGCAGCGCCAAATGGGATGGCCAAAACGCCTTCCCGATGTACCGCACATAGCAGACCACGGCATTTTCCACGCGCTGGAAAAGCGTGTAGTCAGGATTGAAGCTGCCGCCCTTCCATTGCGCCTTCACCGTGAGCAGCGCGCTGCCCGCACTCAGCGCCAGCAGCGGCAGCTTTTCCAGCACCAGCCACAGGAAGCTTCGCGCCGGAGAGCGCTCCCCAATGCTGGATGACGATGGCGCCTCGCGGGCAAACATCCGCTGCAACGGCCAATAGTCCCACAACAGCAACACAAACGGTAGCGTGACGACCTGAGGCTTGGACATGAGTCCCAGGGCGAACAGAAACGCGACCGCGAGGTAGCGATACCATTTCGGCTTCAACGCGTACCACTGCCACGCGCCCAGCGTCAGCAGGAAAAAGAACATGCTGAGCACGTTCTTGCGCTCGGAAATCCAGACCACGCTTTCGACGTTGATGGGATGGACGGCAAACAGCGCCGCCACCATCAAGCTGGGGCCGGTGCAGCCCGTGGCCCGCAACAACACCAAAAACAGAATTGCCGCGTTGAGGGCGTGCAACAGTAGATTGACGTCGTGATGTCCGGCGGGACTGCCGCCGAACAGCCGGTAATCGAGCATGTGAGAGAACCACGTGACGGGGTGCCAGTTGGCGGCATCATAGGTGGTCATGGCCCACTCGATGGCCCACTTGAGGTTCTGGCGATGCAGGCCGTACTTCACATGGTCGTTGTTCGTCACATAGACGCCGTCATCGTAGTCGATGAAGGGATGACGATGTACCGGTGAGTAGAGCGCGGCCGTGATCACGAACAGCAGCAAAGCAAGAACGAGGGGCCGTTTCCACAACGGCGTTGCTGCTGCGGCGCCGCTTGGCAGGTCAGAAGCTTTCTCGGCGAGTGCCGCCGCCGCAGACGTGGTCCCCGGGCCAGAATCCGTCGCTTCTCCCGCGATCAGGGAGTTTCTCGGCTGCGCTGGTTCAGGGGAGGGGTGAGGATCCGAAAACACGGGCACCGCAAAATTCTACAACGTCGGCTCGGGTTCTGCGGTGGGGAGATCGCCAGACCGCTTCCCTTTCCCGGTGACTCGATCTTTGAGCCCGCGAAGAATTACGATTTGATAACCCAAATACTAGCGTAAATCAGGTACTTCACGATCCACGAACAACTACCCTGCGGCCCTCGACCGTGAAGTTTCCCTCCAGCACAATCCTGATCGCCTCAGAATAGGCAAGGTGCTCCTGCTCGAGGATTCGCGTTGCCAAGCTGTGTTCGTCATCGCTGTCGAGCACCGGCACCGCCTTTTGCACAAGAATGGCGCCGTGGTCGAGGTTCTCGTCCACGAAATGTACGGTGCAGCCGGAAATCTTTACGCCGTAGTCGAATGCCTGCTTCTGTGCCTCCAGGCCGGGGAACGCCGGCAGCAGCGCGGGATGCATGTTGAGGATGCGATTGGGAAACTGCTGCACAAACCACGGCGAGAGAAGGCGCATATATCCCGCCAGGCAGACGAGTTCCACTTGCTGGGTCCGCAGCGCGGTGACTACTTCACGGTCATGCTCCTCGCGCACCTTACCCTTCGAGGGAATCACCAGCGCGTTCAGCCCGCGCCGCCGCGCGGACTCGATGCCTGGCGCGTCCGCACGATTGGAAATAACGACGGCGATCTTCGCCGCGAGCCTGCCCGCGGCGACATTGTCGGCGATGGCCTCGAAGTTCGACCCCCGCCCGGAAAGAAGGATGCCCAGATTTTTCATGATGGTGAAATGGCAATCATATCGTTGATCGCGAGGCGCGAATCGTTGTTCGATCCACGATTCACGAGAAACCATCCACGATCTTTGCCCGGATCGCCGCAGCGGCCAATCATTGCAGCGATTGCAGCAGGGAGTGCGTGACGGCGTGGACGGATAGCGCGGTGCGATTGGCGACTCCGACCTTGCGCAGAAGCTGCGCAATGTGCGCCTTGACCGTGCCTTCAATAATGCCCAGTTCGCTAGCGATTTCCTGATTGGATCGTCCGGCAACCAGCAACTGCAGCACTTCGCGCTCGCGCTGGCTGATCCGGGTTTCCCTAGTAGGCTTCGCCTGGCGGACGGAAAAGGTGGCTTGCTCAATAAAGATGGCTAGGATCCGCCGGGGCAACCACACCGACCCGGCATGGACCTCGCGCAGAGCTTTCTTGAATTCCTGCGCCGAAGCTTCTTCGGCGACATAGCCTTTGGCGCCCGCGAAGACCACTCGCAGGATGTTCTCGTCCTGGCTGCCCGGCCCGATGACGATGATGCGGATGCCGGGATGCGCCGCCTTCAGTTCCGACATGGCTGAGTCGAAAGCCTCGCCGCGATCGATGGCCATTAGCACCACATCGTCGTGCTGACTCTTCACGACGGAGCGGACGGTGGCGGCGCGCACTTGGATGTCAGAATCGGATGAGAAAATCGCTTGCAGCCCCAGGAAGCGAACCGGATCGCTTTCCACCACAGCGACGCGAATGCTATTACCAGCGGTCGATTTCATACCCGTGAGGTTGCAAGGTACCACTATCATATAGCACCTTAATTGCGTTATTGATAGAGCCTTAAAGTGGTGATCGAAGGGATAATTTCAGCTCGATACGGTCCACTATGCTGGGTGTCTGGGTGAACTGATTCCCGTAGTGAGAGGTCAAATCACCACGGAAACGCGAAGGTTCCTTGAGAATCACGTATCAGCCCTCGGTTTGGGACCGCAGCCCCGGATTCCTCACCACCGCTGCGCCACCATCTGATGCATCAGTTTTGGCTCCTTGTAGCCCTTTGGTTTCTGGCGCGGCGGCAGCTTGGGGGGCGTGTAGGGGATCTCCTCGTAGGGAATGCGGCTCAGAAGATCGGCAATGCAGTTCAGGCGGGCGCGCTTCTTATCGTCAGACGGGACGATATACCAAGGCGCTAGGGCGGTGTCGGTGGCGGCCAGCATCGCGTCGCGAGCCCGTGAATAGTCGTACCAGCGGCGGTGCGACTCCAGGTCCATGGGGCTCAGCTTCCAGCGCTTGGAGGGATCCTTGATGCGCTGGAGGAAGCGCCGGTTCTGTTCGCGCTCCGAGATGTCCAGCCAATACTTCAGCAAGATAATGCCATTGTTGACCAGGGTAGCTTCGAATTGCGGACAGCCCTGGAGGAAGCGCGTGTACTCTTCTTTGGAGCAGAAGCCCATGACGTGCTCGACGCCGGCGCGGTTATACCAACTGCGGTCAAAGACGATGATCTCTCCCGCAGCGGGGAGATGCTCCACATAGCGCTGCCAGTAAAGCTGGGTTTTCTGGCGGTCGGTGGGTTCGGGCAGGGCAACTTGGCGAAAGACGCGCGGACTGACTCGCTCCATGATGCGCTTAATCACGCCGCCCTTGCCGGCAGCGTCGCGCCCTTCGAAGACAATCACGATGCGCGCCCCTGTTGCCTTTACCCACTCCTGCATCTTCACCAGCTCGACCTGCAGCTTGAACAGCTCGCAGTCGTATTCTTTCTTTTCGAGCTTGGGTTGAGCTGCGCCTGTGCTGTTGGGATTTTCGCTTACGATCAGGGATTGCTTGGCGTGCTTCTTCTTGGAGTTCTTGCCCATAAGACCTCAGCCATAGAACCAGCAGTTTGTGTCGTGCCCGACACGGCATGATTTTACGCGCAGGCGTCAAGGGCAAGCTGTGCCGAAGAGCAAGTTGTTCCGGGGACAGGCCCCAAAAAAGGCCTGGCCCGTTTAGGTCCGCATTTCAACCATCGAATTGACAATTGTGCCGCTGGCTGCAAAGCCGCTTCACTGGCATGGGTGAGACACGACACTGCGGAGGAAAGGCTATGCGCGAGAGAATTCTTGTAGCGAGGAGCGCGGCGGTGTGTTCTTTATAACCCATCATTACGCCATTCATCCGCCGTCGCGCGCACTCCGATTCCCAGGCGAGGAGCCAACGTGAGCACACAGAGAATCTCTCCGGAAGTCAGTCCCTCCCCTTTGCCCGCCGAGCCGCAAGGCCCGGTGTTGGTCACTCGCAAGCGGTCGGCGCTGCACATCCTGCAACCGGAGACCACTTATACCGGCGGGCCCATCAAGCCGCTGCAGAAGGGCTTGCCGAAGCAGACCGAATCGCTGTGCCCGGAATGCAATGCCGTCATCCCCGCCGATATTTTTGCCGAAGACGGCAAGGTCATCATGCAGAAGCGCTGCCCCGAGCACGGACAGTTTCGCGACATCGTTTTCAGCGACATCGAGCTCTACCTGAAGATGGAAGAGTGGAACTTTGGCGACAATCGCGGATTGTCGAACCCGCAGGTCGAGGGCGACGTCTCCTGTCCGGCGGATTGCGGGCTGTGCAGCCTGCACACCTCGCATACGGCGCTGGCAAATGTCGATTTGACCAATCGCTGCAATCTCACCTGTCCAGTCTGCTTTGCCAATGCTAATGTCGCCGGCTATCTGTATGAGCCGAGCCTGGAGCAGGTGCGGGGAATGCTGGCCACGCTGCGCGGCGAGCAGCCAGTGGACGGCCGCGTGGTGCAATTCTCCGGCGGCGAGCCGACCATTCATCCGCAGTTCTTCGAGATTTTGTCGATGGCGCGGGAGATGGGATTCACGCACATTCAGGTGGCCACCAACGGTATTGAGCTGGCCGATCTGGAGTTCGCGCGCCAGGCGAAAGCCGCCGGACTGGCGACGCTGTACCTGCAATTCGACGGCGTCAGCGACGAAGTCTATCGCCGGGTGCGCGGTCAGGCCCTGCTGGCCACCAAGATGAAGGTCATCGAAAATTGCCGCGCCACAGGGATGAAGATCGTCTTTGTGCCGACGATTGTGAAGGGTTTGAACGATGATCAGATCGGCAACATTGTGCGCGTGGCGATCGAGAACATCGATACGGTGTCGGGAATCAGCTTCCAGCCTGTCGCCTTCACCGGGCGCATCGCCAAACACGAGTTGCTGGCCAAGCGCTTCACGCTAGCCGACCTGGCGCGCTGCGTCAGCGAGCAGACCGGCATCACCGACCCGCGCGCGGACTGGTTCCCGCTGGCTTGCGTTACGCCATTTTCCAAGCTGACCGCCGCGCTGCGTGGTACCGGGGTTCCAACGATTTCGGCGCATCCCCATTGCTCGCTGGGCACGTATTTCTTCGTCGATGAGAAGTCGAAGCAGGCGGTGCCCATCACGCGCTTCGTCGATGTGCCCAACATGCTGCAGGACATGGAAGAGCTTTCGCGCTCAGCGGGCAAAGCGCGCTTCAAGCTGTACAGCAAGATGAAGGCGTGGAACGCGCTGCAAAAGCACTTCAAGACGCAGCTTGCGCCTCCGGGGCTGACGTTCACGAAATTCCTGCAGACGCTGCAAGGCATGACCAACAAGAAGCTGGGTCGCGACGGCCAGGATGGAAGCTTTACCTATCGGACGCTGTTGGTAGCCGGCATGCACTTCCAGGATGGCTACAACTATGACATTGAGCGCGTAAAACGCTGCGTCATCCACTACGCCACACCCGACGGCAAGCTGTATCCGTTCTGCACCTACAACTCCGGCCCCTGCTACCGGGAGAAGATCGAGCGGCAATTCTCGACCCCGTGGGAGAAGAAGGCGCCACAGCAAGAGATTTAGCCAGGCGCTGATTTAGTCGGTGCGAAGTGTCTCAGTGGCAAAAGCCGTAATGAATTGCTGCCTTGCGGACGGCCTCCCACCCCAAGACGCGCTCTTCGACGTAGCTGCGCCCGTCCAGGGCAGGCTGCAGCAGTGCGCGTCGGCGGACCCGAGGAAGACCGTCCCATTCACAAACCAGACTTACTGAGCTTTCCAGAATACAGTGACACTAGTCACGAACTTGTCATCGCGAGCCGAGATCAGGGGGCGCTCGTGATGACAATTCGAATAACTCGACCGCTGTCTGGCGCCCGCGCCATGTCACTATACCTTGCAATCCGCAATAATCAGGCCCATAAGTTGGTCAAGCGACTGGAGCTTATTGAGACTTCTGCCCCGCGGTTCATAGCTCCTTCACCGTGAGGGCGGTCCCACCTTCCATACCACCTTGTGAGGAGGCATTGCTCCAACATAGGTCCCGCCAAATCCCGCGTTCTGGAGGTTGAAATTTCGCGGTGCGAATCCGGCCTGCAGCCAAGCCAGCATAGAGGCTACGTTGAAGCACGAGTTATAAGCTCCCAATTGTCCGCCGATACGGTAGCTAAACTGCGTGCCCAGATCAGCTAGCGTTCCGGGGCCACCGCAATAGCTGTCATAGTGGGTGGGCCTCCGAGTGGGATCAGTGAAATTTGGGTCAATCGAATCCGACAGATCACCATAGAGCGAATTGGGATGGTAATTGGTGCCATCGTCCCAGCCAGAACCACCGTGGCTGGATGCCGAGCATCCGCCAAGGACAACGCAATAATCAACAGTCGTGGCGTGAATCAAGTTATTGCACACGCCGGCGCTGTCACACTGTGAAGTAGAAAAGGTATCATTCACATTGTCGACGATGCCGGTATAGCACCCGTTGAGAAGGTTGGAGCGAACCCAGCTAGGCGCCGCAATGGCGCTCTGCATACCGCCGGTATCCCCTAGGTTGACGCAGTGGTCCTGAATCCCCGTGCCGCTTGCCCAAAAATAGGTATTGTTATCGAGGTGATAGACCGATCCGGAACCAAATCCGGTATAGGTCAAGGTGCCCATGGCTGTCGCTGGCATGGAAGCATTCTCCACGATGAATATGTTGTGGGAAATGGAAAAGTAATGTCCGGGGCTTTCGAGGATCCCCTGGTCTCCGGCAGCATAAGACTCTTTATACTGGGCTCCCCAGTTCTGACTGATGGACGGACCAGAACTGGAACCAGATGGATTCAGGACATAGTAGCAATTGTAGCCTCCCCAACAAACGTTGCCATTGATTGTGGAGGTAGTGTCATTGGCGACAAAGTATATATAGAAGCCGGTGCTCGTCAAGCTGGTCAGGGCTTCCGGATTTGCCAGAAAGTTGTTCTGGATGGTCCATGCCGGATTGGCGGGGGCGCCGGCGCCCACGATGCCCAGCATTCCGCGCTGCACTGCGGCTGAGCCGATGGTCACATTTCCGGTAAAAACTAGGATCTGTGGACGGTAAATAAAATTGAATGTCTGTCCGGTTGTTGTTGCTCCGGTTTCTGTGATGTTGGTGAGATTTAGAATTGATCCATTCGGAGTTAGAAAGTAGAGAAAGTTGTTCCCGGTTGGAGAATTAAGCCAAACATTGGACAGCGTCCAAGTTCCCAATCCATTGCAAGAAGCGCAAGTAAACTCATAGGGATAGTCCAATTCCGTATTTTCTATGTCGAAAGAACTGGTGGGGTTAGTTTCCGCAGGGCGGATGTTGAAGGCCAGCCCTTCAAAGGTACTCGCAATACCACTAACCCCAGCATGTTGAAGAATGCAGTAATAGCAGGTAAAGACAGCCCCGTGAGTGTACTGCTGTGCGCCGCCGGTGCAGCCGGCCGTCGTAATCGCCGTGCAACCACTGTAGTCGTCAAACGCGTGATGCACCCAAATGGGACTAGATCTGTTGGCCGGCGCAACAGTGAGCGTTGCGGCTGCACTTCCTTGCCACCGGAATGTGCCGTAGCTATCGAAGATACCCATCGAAGTAGCATCGGAACCGGGATTCAACCCAGTACCGGAACCTATGGCGTCTGTGCCTGTCGAATTAAAGTAGATGTGCCGCGAGAACGCCGCTGTGCCAAACTGGCCGGGGTGCGCCCCGTCGTAAGAGTAGAGCGCACCGCCTCTCTCGATTCGCAGCGTGTTGATTCCGTTGCCGCTGCCGGATGTGCCTAGGTCGCAGTCCAGTGTCATGGCGGTTTGTACAGAGATGAAGATGGCGTTGCCCGCGCTTCCGCAGGGCGATACTCCGCTGCTCCAATTCGAGGCGGTGCTGAAGTTACCACTGCCGGTGGAATAGTAGAGGGTTTGCGAGCTGGCGACAGAACTCAGTAAAAACACAATGGCAATGATTGTTTTCATAGCTTCATCGACGCCACGTTGCCGCTTTTTTGTGCAACGTGGCTCCTCCTTATTGCTTTGCGGTAATGCCGGAAGGCGTGCTTTAGGCGAGATGGTCTCCAGCGGTCCTGCAATGCTGTAGCGCGTCACCGGCGTCCAGTGGAACGGCAATCTCGATTAGCCAATCGGATCGATAATCCACTCCTTCGGGAGCGCTAAAGGTTTCATCAATCACCCGCGGCAGCCAGTGCCCTGGCGGCTTGCGGTTCAGAAGCCGCGTGTGCGGAAAGCTTTTGCTCGACTGCGGCCGGCCGTGAAGGCGCCGCTTTCGGGCCATTTGCGGCAGCCGGCTTGCGAGCGATCGGAATCGCTGCATTGGGACGCTTGCGCCGGGGCCGCTGCGCAGGCCTGGGCCATGGTTCGGCTGCGGGCTTTGCCGGAGCGCGCTTGCCGGCTTTGAGCAGCTCGGCGCAACTGGCAGTCACAAACTTCTCCAGGTGCTCGGGATCAGGCACCGCGGCCACGTCACAGGTGAATCCGAAATAAGCCGTGCCGTTGTAGCTGAGGATGGCGCAGTTGACCCCCATCTCGCCGCCAATAGGCACACGCGGATACCAGGCGACCATCTTGTGTCCCATTAGATAAAGCGGCGCCTGTGGGCCGGGGACATTGGTGACGATGATGTTGCAAAGGCTGAGGGGCAACTGGCTAGCGACTGGTCCGATGGCGGCCCATATTGCGGTGGGAATGGTTGCGAACAGGCCGCCGGCGAAGCCGACCAGTTCTGCCGCGCGCACACGTTTGAGATACTCCGTACGCTCGCGAACAAAGGCGAAGAGCTTGAGCGGATCGCGCATGTCCAGCGGAACAGTCACTGGCAGAAAGGAAATGCGGTTTCCCAATTCGTGAACGTTGCCGTCGCCACGGATGTTCACCGGAATCATGATGCGCAGCGAACGCCTCTTCACCTGCACGCCGCGCAACTCCGAGTAACGCCGCAGAGCGGCCGTCATGATGGTGAGGATGACATCGTTGACCGTCCCGCCGCAGTGTTGGCGGATGGCCAGAAGGTCCGCCATGGGGACCTCGGTCCAGCCGAACTTTTGCGGCCCATAGCAGACAACGTTGAAGGGAAGCCGCTCGGAAAAGCTGGCGATCTCCGGCACCACGTTCAGCAGATCGTGAATCGGCCCATTGGGACTGGTCACTATCTCCTGCGCGATCTTCAGCGCTTCGGACTGCAGTGTGAGCGCTCCCTTCACCGCGGAAAAGTACGACTTGAGCAGACTGTCGAGCAGTTGTGCGCCGGCGTCGCGTGGTGCGGCAGGGCGCGCCATGGGCTTTTTATGCGGAAGGGGCCGCGGCGCCGGGCTGGGATCCATCAGCACGTTCATGAGCCCCACACCGGCCATGCCGTCGGCGAGGCAATGGTGGATGCGGGCGATCATGCCGGTGCGGTTGCCCTCCAGGCCGCGCACCAGCGTCATGTCCCACAGCGGCCGCTGGCGATCCAGAGGTACGCTCACAATGTCGGAGGCGATAGCTTTGAGCTGGGCTTCAGTCCCGTGGCGCAGGGTTATATGACGAATGTGATTGCGAATGTCGAAGTAGGGATCGAATTGCCAACTGGGCAGGCCGATGCTGAAGGGCGGAAAGACCACATGCTGCCGATAGCGCGGGAGCAGCGGAAGTTTTGACGCGACAAAATCGCGGCAGGCCTTGAGCGCAATTCGACCCTCAAAGACGCTCACGCAGGCGATGCTGAGGGGCTGGCCGGGACGCTCGATGTACAGGAACAGAGCGTCTCCCCAGGAGAAGGAATTGCTTGGCTCACACTCCGGCATGAGGCCGACCTACCGTGACCACAGGGATGATGACAACTGCTTGCGGCAATCATGCCGTGAGACGAACCATTCTGCAGTGACGAACCGCGATTTATTAGCTGGCGATTCCCAGAATGGAATTCGGTGGGGTAGATAAATTGCGTGATCATCACCGTTGCTCGATTTTTGTGAGATGGTGAAGACACACTCCCAGGAAATCGGCATGCCCGGCGAGCGCCAGTACGATTTTGACTTCGTCGTCATCGGCTCGGGATTCGGCGGCAGCGTCAGCGCGCTCCGGCTGACAGAAAAAGGCTATCGGGTTGCCGTGATGGAGATGGGCTGCCGTTGGACGCCGGAGAACCTGCCGCGCACAAACTGGTCGTTGCGGCGATGGTTTTGGCGGCCCGGACTGTCTCTGCGCGGCTTCTTCAGTATGCGGTTCTTCCGCCATGTGACCATCCTCCACGGCTGCGCCGTCGGAGGCGGATCGATTACGTACGGGGCCACGCTGCTGCGGCCGCCCGACAAGGTTTGGGACAACGGCCCATGGAAGGGCCTGGCCAATTGGAAAGCGGAGATGCGGCCGCATTACGATACTGCCTCGCGCATGCTGGGCGTCATCGAGAACAGAATCCTCGGCCCGGCGGACCAGCTATTGAAGCGCGCCGCAACCGCTGCCGGAGTTGGTGACACTTTCTATCCTACCCACGTCGCGATCTTTCAGGCGCCGGAGGGAGAACGCGGCGGCACCACTGTACCCGATCCCTTTTTTGGCGGCGAAGGCCCGGAGCGCACCACCTGCATGGGTTGCGGCGGTTGCATGATCGGTTGCCGCCACGGCGCCAAAAACACGCTCGACATGAACTACCTTTACCTCGCCGAAAAGCGAGGAGCGCAGGTGTTCGCCGAGACGAAGGTTGTCGACGTCCGGCCGCTGGACGGCATTGCCGACGGCCGTAACGGATACGAAGTTCGGACGGTGAAGTCCACCGCCCATTTCGGCCGCCATCCCCAGCGTTTCACCTGCCGCGGCGTGGTCTTTTCCGCCTCGTCCCTGGGAACGATGGAGTTGCTCTTCCGCCTGAAAGACAAGGGCTCGTTGCCGGCGATTAGCAATCAGGTTGGGCACTACGTGCGCACCAACTCCGAGTCGCTGATCGGCGTGCGCGTGCCTCGCTCACCCGACGACCTGTCCAAGGGCGTCGCCATCGGCTCGGGCATTTACATCGACGAGAACACGCACATCGAAGCGGTGCGCTACTCGGAAGGCTCGGACACGATCGGCCTGATTTCCACTCTGCTCACCGGCGGCCGGCCGGGTCCGGGCCGTGTCGCTTTGTGGTTGCGCAATCTGGTTGTGTCGCTGCTTCTGCATCCTCTGCGGACGGTCCGCGTTCTGGTGCCGGTCCGATGGGCGAAAGAGGTAATGATTCTGCTTTGCATGCAGGCCTTGGAAGGCCACATCAATATGCGCTGGCAGCGGCACATTTACTGGCCATTCCGCAAATATCTGGTGAGTCGCGGAAACCGGGTCCCGACCTTTATACCTGCCGCCAACGAATTCGCGGTGAAGCTGGCCCGGATGGCAGGTGGGACCGCGCTGAGCGCGCTTCCCGAGATCCTGTTCAATGTACCCACCACGGCGCACTGCATCGGCGGTTGCGTCATCGCCGATTCGCCCGCGCGAGGTGTGGTGGACCACCGGCATCGGGTCTTCGGTTATCGCAACATGTATGTTTGCGATAGCTCCGTGATCGCCGCCAACCTCGGCGTCAATCCCAGCCTGACGATCACGGCGCTGGCCGAGCGGGCGATGAGTTTTATCCCATCGGCGGCGGAGACGAGATGGGACGATACTCCTTTGTAGCAGCATCCGGGCTGGCGTGACCTAGCGCGCCTCGCTGTATTACCCTTCTTGCACCACGGAGGGGTGATGAACAAGAGCTACGACGCGATCATCATTGGCACCGGGCAGTCGGGGCCGTTCATGGCGATCCGGCTGGCCAAGGCGGGGCGCAAGGTCGCCATCATCGAGCGGCATCTGTTCGGTGGAACCTGCGTCAACACCGGCTGCATTCCTACCAAAGCCCTGCTGGCCAGCGCCCGCGTGGCCTACATGGCCCGGCGTGCGGCGGAGTTCGGCGTCAACACCAACGTGGTGAGCGTCGACATGAAGAGGGTGAAGGCGCGCAAAGACGAGATCCAGCGGCCATCGCAAACCGGCGCCGAGCAGCGCCTGCGGGATCAGCAGAACTGCGACGTCTACAAAGGCCAGGCGTGCTTCGAGTCGGCGCACGTCGTGGCGGTGGGTGATGACCGGCTTAGCGCGGAGCAGATCTTCATCAATGTCGGTGGACGCGCCATCGTTCCGCCGATCCGCGGGCTCGATCAGGTAGATTACCTCGATAACTCGTCGATGATGGCAGTCGACTTTCTGCCCGACCACCTGATCGTCATCGGCGGCAGCTACATCGGGTTGGAATTCGGGCAGATGTATCGCCGCTTCGGCGGCAAGGTCACGATACTGCAAAGAGCCTCGCGGCTCATCCCGCGCGAGGACGAGGACATTTCCGGCGAGATCAAGAACATCATGGAGCGCGAAGGCATTACCGTTCGCCTGAACGCCACCTGCATCACGCTGGAGAAGCGCGGCAGTGAAATCATCGCCGGAGTGGATTGCGCGAAGGACTCGTCTCCGGTGACGGGAACGCACGTGCTGATCGCGACGGGCCGCCGGCCGAACACCGACGATCTCGGCTTGGACAAGGCCGGAATCGAGCACGATGAGCGGGGCTACATCACGGTGGACGATCAACTGCGGACCAATGTGCCGGACATCTGGGCGCTGGGCGACTGCAACGGACACGGCGGATTCACCCACACCTCCTACAACGACTTTGAGATTGTCGCCGCCAATCTGCTGGACAACGATCCGCGGCGCTTGAGCGATCGGATTACGGCCTACAACCTGTATATCGATCCGCCGCTGGGGCGCGCCGGTATGACGGAAGTGGAGGTGCGAAATTCAGGCAGGAAGGCGCTGATGGGAAAGTACATGATGGCAAACGTGGGCCGCGCTCGCGAGAAAAGCGAGACCCAGGGCTTTATGAAGGTGCTGGTCGACGCCGATAGCAAGCAAATTCTGGGCGCCGCAATCCTGGGCCTAGGCGGCGACGAGGTGATCCACTCCCTGCTTGACGTGATGTATGCCAAGGCCCCCTACACTGTGGTATCCCGTGCGATGCACATCCATCCCACATTGTCAGAGTTAATCCCGACGATGCTGCAGGGCCTAAAGCCGCTACAAGAATAGTTCACCACGGAGACACAGAGAGCACGGAGAAATTTTTTGACAAAAGCTATTTCCGTGTCCTCCGTGCCTCCGTGGTGAAACAAATTTGGTTCCCACATCTCCAGTATCATGGGGGTATGGATGTTGCCATCCAATGCCGCAATCTGCGCAAGACCTACGAGGGCAAGGTGGAAGCTGTCCGCGGCCTGGACCTCACCATCAACATTGGCGAATGCTTCGGGCTGCTGGGGCCGAACGGGGCAGGGAAGACCACGACCATTGAGATTCTGGAGGGCCTCCTGCAGCCAACCTCGGGCGAGGTGGAGGTGCTGGGCCGGACGTGGCAGTCGCACGCACGCGAGCTGCGGGAATGGCTGGGCATTTCACTGCAGGAAACGCGGCTTTCCGAGAAGCTGACGGTGCGTGAAACGCTGCAACTGTTCGCCAGCTTTTACCGTTATCCAATGGCGATTGAAGCCGTGCTGGAAGAACTGGCGCTCCAGGAAAAAGCCGACAGTTGGGTGGGCAAGCTATCGGGCGGGCAGAAACAGCGGCTGGCAGTGGCGACGGCGCTGGTAGCGAATCCGAAAATTCTTTTTCTGGATGAGCCGACGACCGGGCTCGATCCGCAGAGCCGGCGCCAGTTGTGGGACATTGTTCGCCAATTCCAGCGGCGCAATGGCACGGTGTTGCTGACCACGCACTATATGGACGAGGCGGAGCGGTTGTGCGATCGCATCGCGATCATCGATCACGGGCAGATCATCGCCGCGGGAACGCCGGTGGAGCTGATCGAGCGGCTGAGCGGCCATCACATCGTCGAGTTTGCCATTTCCGGCTACAGCGACAGCAACGGACAACAATGGAGCCAGCTTCCCGGCGTGCAGTCGGTGCGTGCGGACGACGGTTTGTTTTCGCTGCGGGTGAGCGAGCCGCATGAGACGATTCCGGCGCTGCTGGCGGAGGTGCAGAAGCAGCGCGCGCAACTGGCGCACCTGACCACGCGGCAAGCCAGCCTGGAAGATGTTTTTGTGCAACTGACCGGGCGGCACCTGAGGGAGGAATGATGGCAACGCTGGAACAACCGCCAGTTGTCTCCGGTCCAGCGGAGGCCGCGAAAGCCAATTCGCGTTGGGCGGGATATCTCCGCTTGCTGGAAATGCGCATGCTGGAGATGTGGCGCGAGCCGGAGGTCATCTTCTGGGTCTTCGTTTTTCCGCTGCTGCTGGCGCTGGGACTCGGCATCGCGTTTCGCGAGAAGCCGCCGGAGGTGACGTCGATTGCGGTGATTGCCGGACCAAAGGCGCAGCAGGTTCTCGATCTGCTCGATCGCTCGCCGGAACATGCCGGCATTCACGCCGATGTGATGAGCGCGCCCGCGGCGCTCGATGGCTTTCGCCTGGGCAAATACGCGCTGGTGGTGAGCATGGACAACTCTGGTGTGCGTTTCCGCTACGATCCCGCGCGTCCGGAGAGCGTGCTGGCGCGCAGCCAGGTGGACGATGCGCTGCAGACGGCCGCGGGCCGCAAGAATCTCCTTAGCACGGAAAGCAAAACGTCCAGCGAGCCTGGCGCGCGCTACATTGACTTCCTCATTCCCGGCCTGCTGGGCATGAACCTGATGAACTCCGGCATGTGGGGCATCGGCTTTGCGGTGGTGGAAATGCGGCAGCGCAAATTGCTGAAGCGCTTCGTGGCCACGCCCATGCGGCGCTCTGATTTTTTGCTGGCGCTGGCCAGCAGCCGGCTGGTGCTGATGTTGATTGAAGTGGCGCTGCTGCTGGCGTTCGGCGTGCTCGTCTTCCATGTTCGTGTGGAAGGCGGGCTGCTTCCCATCCTGCTGATTGGCACGCTGGGCGCGATTTCGTTCGGCGGGGTTGGGCTGCTGACCGCCAGTCGCGCGCAGAAAATCGAAAGCGTCAGCGGGTTGATCAACCTGGTGATGATGCCGATGTGGATTTTCTCCGGCGTGTTCTTTTCCTACGAGCGCTTTCCGAAGATGTTTCTGCCGGCGATTCGGGCGCTACCCTTGACCGCGCTGAATGACGCCCTGCGATCCATCATTCTGCAGGGCGCGCCGCTCAGCTCGCAGCTTGGCAGGATCGCGGTGATGGCGGCGTGGGGCGGCGTTTCGTTTGTGCTGGCGCTGCGCTGGTTTCGCTGGAGCTAAGGAGTGCGATGACGTCTCGCCTGGAGCGCGTGCAGCAGCAACTGCGGCTCTACGAGCATCCGCTGGTGGAGTTTGATGCGCGCGCCAAAGGCGAAGGCGTCGAGCTCATCATCCGGCCGCGCTTCTCCGAACCGCCCGTCCACACCTACTACTTCGATCTGCATCCACGCGACCTGGACGATCCGCAATTCGAGTGGACCTTCCAGCGCCAGCTCTTCGATTGCCTGCACGATTATCTGGTGGAGATGTTCCTTCGCACCCCACAGCAATACAAGGAACGGCAGCAGATGGAGCGCGAGGGCAAGCTGTGATGCCGCAGCCCAACGCGCCGAAAGGCGTACCCTCCCTGCGCGAGCGCATCGCGCGGGAGATAGCTCGCTGCGGCCCGATTCCTTTCTCGCGCTACATGGAGCTGTGCCTTTACGAGCCGGAGCTGGGGTACTACTCGCGAGCGCGCGAACAGTTTGGCAAGGCGGGAGATTTCTACACTTCCAGCGATGTTCACGCGGTGTTTGGACGTCTGTTGGCGCGGCAGTTTGAGGAGATGTGGCGGGCGCTGGATTCGCCGGCGCGGATTGACTTGGTCGAGCTTGGACCCGGGCGCGGACTGTTCGCGCGCGACGTGCTGGACTGGTCGGCCAGGCAGTTTTCCGCGTTCTTTGCCGCGGTGCGATATCAGCTTGCGGAGCAGTCGGCACACCTGCGGGAGAAGTTGCAGGAGCGTTTGGCTGAGCACATCGCAGCCGGAAGATGCGAGATCTTCGACTCGCTCGAATCGGCTGCGTCTTCCGCCGGGAGTGACATCATCGTCTTTTCTAACGAATTTTTCGACGCACTTCCGGTCGAGGTCATCGATCATCGCGGCTCAGTGCGGGTCGCTTGCGGCGAAGGCCGTTTTCGCGAGGAGTTCGTCGCGCCGTCGGCTGCGGAAAACGAATTTCTCGACCGCTATGGCGTACATCCCGAAGAGGGCGAGCGGGTAGAAGCTACGCTCGCGGCGCTTGATTGGATGGGGTGCATCGCGAAGATATTTGAGGAGCGGCGAGGATTTCTCGTCGTTTTCGACTACGGCTACACTCGCGAGGAGCAGCTCGCAGGGCGGCATCGCGACACCGTCATGACATATCGCCGGCACACGGCAAGCAGTTCGCCTTATGAAGCCCCCGGCGAGCAGGACATCACGGCGCACGTGAACTTCACCGCGCTGCACGCGAAAGCAGTGGACGGAGGATTGGAATTTCTGGCACTCATTACGCAGTCGCAATTTCTGCTCGGTATTGGCGAGGAGACGCAGTTTGCGGATGCATTCCAAGATTGCCGATTGCCGCAAGAACAGGCCAAGGTCACGCTGCAACTCAAGCACCTGATATCCCCCGCGGGAATGGGAGAGACGTTTCAGGTGTTGGTGATGTCCTACAATGTAGTACACGAGAAAGCCGCTGGTTTGAGCGGGTTGAAGCTGGCGCGGTGACCTGGATTATTCCTCTCTGCGCCGAGTCTCCTACGGTGTCAGGTGCTTAAGCAGTGCTCGCAATGACCGCAGGCGGAGTAGAGCCATGGGACCCCGACGCGATCGCCCTCTTTGACAATGGTCACGCCCGCTCCGACGGCCGAAACCACACCGACGGCTTCGTGACCGGGAATAAACGGCAGCGTAGGCTTTAAGTGGCAGTCGGCCCCAGGTGAAAACTTCTGGCGCAGGGAGATGGACGTTCCTATGCAGGGACCGGGCTGCAAAGAAGTGCGTTGTGTTTGGCTTAATTGGCGGGCAAGAAGATCGCAAAAACGCTGCCGCTTCGCCCCGGTCTAATGCTGCTTCTGACACGGAGAACTCCGTGGCATTGAGCGACCGTCTCTTTCACGAGCGCGAGCCCAAGACCCGAGCCCGCAAGTCCCTTGGTGGTGAAGAAGGCCTCAGTAATCCTGGGCATGTCCTCCGGAGATATCCCGCAGCCGTTGTCGGCGAAGGTCACTCGTAGACCATGACGATTGAGTCCGGCCCACTCGCGTGCCGTGGAAACTCTGGCATACATGGTTCCGCCTCCGGGCATAGCATGCGCGGCGTTGAGCAACAGGTTGGAGAACGCCTGGCGTAAAGAACCTGTATCAATTGGAAGATCTTCACCAGGACAGTAGCGGGCCTCGACGCGGATACCCTGAGCATCCAGTCGCGACTTGTAGAAGTCGATTACAGAATGCAGCAGCCTCGGCACATTGATGTCCTGCGGCCCAGCCGGGCTTGGAAACCGGCCCATTGCGCCGTGTGCGATTTGAGAAATGCGGTGTACTTCCTCCTTGGCCAGTGAAAGGTAATGTCGACCCTGCCACGTGAGGGTCTGTTCGGCTTCCAGCAGATAGAGGAGGTTCAGTAGCGCATCCAGAGGGTTATTGATTTCGTGAGCCAAGGAAGCAACCAGCGCATCACTACCTGCGGGAGCTCGTACTTTTCGCTCTGATTGATTGACATCCAAACAACACCCGGCTATCCAGCTAGTCTCACGTTTCGAAAGGACACACTATGTCTGATACCAGACGTAAAGCCCCAGTTGTCCTAAAAGCGTAGAATTAACTTACATCTCAATACGCCCCTGCTCCGGCTAAGAGGCTGGTTCACCTGAGCGTCCTGATGCGGCGTTTTCGCTCACGGAGTAGCAGTTGTGAACCTGCCTAAGCAGCAGCCTTACCGGAATCGTGTGCGGACAGCCCTGCCGAGAACTGAAATCAATCGCCTTAGCCCGCTTTATTCATGATGATGCAGGCCGGGGCGAGCGCCAGGAGTGTGGAGGAAATCGTGGAAATGGTCATCTTCTGCGCGGCGGGTCGCCTTTACTGGTGCAAACACGAGTAACCAGGGAAAGCTAATGTCGGCGGACAAGGGGCACCGTCTTTCTCGATGAAATCGGAGAACTGCCAGCGTCAACAGGCTGTGGGGTCTAAGAACCCACGCTGAGTCAATCTTAAGACATGGCGATACCCGCCCATTCGCAGGGGCAATCCCTGGTTTAGCCAATTGTCTCCATTCAGCCATCTGGAAACCGTAGCTGATCCGGGCACGAACTTTATGCATCCACGGCACGCAGAACCGCCAGTATTTCCGACTCTGTAAGAATGCGGCTGGACCGCTTGGCTAGATCCATGATGGCCTTGACAACGGGGGGACTGCTCGGAAGACCTCGCTCGCTCAGATAGCAAACGACGTTGGAGGCGCCTGACATCGGACCTACCTCGATTTCCTGAGTTCGGCCAATCCATGCGGCCGGTACACCTGAATAGACCCGATCGGCCAGCCATGCGTGACCTTTCTTCTGGGCTTTGATGATTGCGGAGGCATGAACTCCCGTGGCGGTGCGGAAGGCGTCGCGTCCAACGATGGGCATATTAATCGGCACGGGAACTCCGGTAGCCGATGAGACCATTTGCACGTAATCCGGCAAGTGCGAAAGATCGTCATCGCGCACACCCAGTAGCTTGAGGTTAACGAGAAGCTGCTCGATGGGGGTGTTACCCACGCGCTCGCCGATACCAAGGGCGGTGCCATGGACCCGGGTGGCGCCGGCCTCGATCGCCGCCAGGCTGTTGGCCAGATCTAGGCCACGGTCACGGTGGCCATGCCAGTCAATGCCGACCTCGGCACCAAGTTCCTCGATCAGGGCTTTTACCCACAAAACGAGATTCCACACGCCTTGGGGGACCGCTGCACCACAGGTATCGCACAGACAGAGGCGCTTGGCTCCCGCTTCGACTGCTGCGGTCAGCAGGACACGCAAGTGCTCGGGAGAAGAGCGAACCGTATCTTCCGTAACGTACATTACCTCCAGCCCCTCACGCACGGCGAACCGAATGGCCTCACGCGTGTGACGAACAACATCGGACAACTCCCACTCTTCGGCGTACTGTCGGATGGGGCTGCTGCCAATGAAGACACAGGCTTCAATCGGCACACCGGTCAACTGAGTGACCTCTGCGATGGGTTGAATGTCCACCATCAGAGTTCGGGCGGCGCAGTTGGCGCGAATGCGTAGCCGCTGCTCGGAGATTTCGCGGCATAGGCGCAGGACGGCGTCGCGCTGGTGCGCGCCCGCACCAGGAAGACCAACGTCAGCAGTCTCGATGCCCAGGCCTTCCATGAGGTGGAGCAAATCGACCTTAGTGTCCAGCGGAGGATCACTGACGGATGGGCTTTGCAGGCCGTCACGCAAGGTCTCGTCGTCGAGCATCACGTGACTGGGATAACGTGCTCGGCGCGGGCCAGCATCTGCCCAATCGTGAATGAGGGTGGTTTCTTCGCCTGGATCCATGGTGTCTGTCCTCGCCACTCAGGAGTTGGGGCCTTGGGCTCGACCGAATTCGCGGGCTCGGCGGACAAGATCGTCCGCGCCTTTCACATCCCCTTGGTTGCGTCGAATTACGGCAAGATGGAACAGACTACTCACTTCGCCCACCGCGTCATCGAGATTGCGCTGGAACTCGCGCTCGGCGGCTTCCGCTTCGCCCCGTCGCTCATGAATCACGCCAATGTGGTAATGCGCCATCAGGTACTCAGGCGTGAGTGCGATGGACTGTTTGAAGTGACTCGCGGCTTCTTCCAACTGCCCAGCATGAAACAACGACACCGCCAAGCGATAGTGCGCGGCGTTATAGTTCGGGTCAAGCTTCAGGCAGCGACGAAAGGCACGGATAGCTTCCGGCATGTTGCAACGGTGATACCACGCAACCCCCAGATCGTAATGCGCCAATATAAACGTAGGAGCCGCTGCCACCGCTTTCTGATAGCGCTCGATTGCCAGGTCGAGAGTGCCTTGATGGAAGTAGAGCGTGCCTAACAGGTGATTGGCCAGCACATTGTTTGGATCGGCCTGCAACAGGTGCTCCAGTTGCTGCCGGGCTTCGCGGCTGTGGCCGTCTCTTTCTTTTACCAGCGCGAGCAGGAGCCTGTGATCAAGGTAGGCGTCGCGAAGAAATAGCCCGCATTCACCACAGAATTTGTCTCCCTCCCCGGATGGGCGGCCACAGCGAGAGCAACGCAGCGCGAGCTGTGGTTTTGTATTTTGCGCAGCAAATTTTGCGGCTTTTGAAGTCGGCTTCTTTTTCTTGATCGCAGGTTTCACCGTGTGCATGACCAGCGCCTCCTCTATTCTCTTATGAGCCGGTGGAGTCGTCGGGTTGCGTTGGATCCAGAGTGCACTCCAAGCAGATCCTGCTGGAGGGTCGGAACCCTTGACTCCTGAAGAATCCCAAGAGGCCGAAGTGATCCCAAGAGACTTCGGTCCGCAAGGTAGCAATTCGCAGTGCCCCCAAATTCAAGCGCAACTGTCGCATCAGCACCTTGCCGACATTCTTTCCTTGGCTTCCAGGATCGACCGAAACAGCATCAATGGAAGCCGACGGCTCCGCTACGCCGTACTCTCCATAGTAGAGCGAGCCAATCACGAAGCCCACCACCCGGCTGTCCACTTCCGCCACCAGGGAGATCTGCAAGGCCGCCTGGTTGATGGCCCGCTGCAGCATGAGCTCAAAGTAGCGGGGACGGCGACGCCCGCTAGCTGCGGCATCAATCGCTACCACAGCATTCAGGTCATCCATGCGCATCGAGCGCACCAGCACCGCACCCGTCTCCAACACTTCCGTTTCTTGCATGTGCTTTGTCGCCATGGAATTGCTCCCAATTCGTTCTACGTGCCGCCCCCCAAGAACTGGCCCGCATCTACGCGCAGAATTTGGCCGGTGATACGGCTTGCGCCCGGACCGCACAAAAACAGCACTGCGGCAGCAACGTCGGAAACGTCGAGCAGACTTCCCAGCACGCTTTCCGCTTCCGCGGCTTGGCGAAGGGTGGCCGGCAGAGCTTCTGTTAGTGGTGTGCGCACCCATCCGGGCTCGATGACATTCACCAGAATTCCAAAGCGGCCGGTTTCGCGGGCGACGCTCTTGGCCAGGCCAAGCAATCCCGCCTTACTTGCCGAGTAGGCCGAGGTGCCAAACTTGCCCCGCGATCCGTTGATCGACCCGATCAAGACCACTCGGCCACCCTGTCCCTGGCGCATCACAGGAATGCTATGACGCAATAGCAAAAAGGCGCCGCGCAAATTGATGGCCTGGATCATGTCCCAATCTTCCACCGCGAGCTTCCAGACGACCGCCTCTCGTGAAATCCCAGCCGCGTGAATCACCAGATCAAGCCGGCCATTCTGCTCAACAAACTGCCGCACGGCGGAGCCCACCGAATCATCGCTGCGGACATCGCAAGGCAGCCAGGGGATGTCGCTGTCGGGTGGTGGCGACACGTCGAGAGAAGTTGCTGCCGCACCGGCTTGTTGCAAGGTGCGCACAATCGCACTGCCGATTCCCCCCGAGCCGCCGGCAACAACCGCAGTCTTGCCTGCCAGCTCGCTGAGGCCGGTCATGCTGACACCTTCGCATGGCTGTCCAGCATGCGATGCCGATACGCCCCCCACAAAGCCGCGCCCAGGGCGCCGGCATAGACCGCCTTGGGGTGGGTGCGGATTTCCACGTCCAGACCATCCTCCTGTGACTTTTCCTGCAATGCCTGTGCCAGCCCGGTGTCCGCCGAGAGACCGCCGGTAATTGCTACTTGCCCATGTACGTCAATCGCGCGCAGCAGCTTGGTGTAACGGCCAGCCATGGAAAGATGAATGCCTTTGAGAATGTCGGGCGTGGTGATTCCCCGGCTGACCATGTTGATCACATCCGTCTCCGCCAGGACCGCGCAGATACTGCTGACCACTTGTGGATTGCGGGCGTGGCAAGACAAAGGTCCGATGTCCTCCAAGGCAATGCCCAGGTAGCGCGCAACGTTTTCCAGGAACTGACCGGACCCCGAAGCGCATTGGCCGGTCATGCGGTAGCTGAGTACACGGCTGCGTTCGTCGATGCGCATGGCACGCGCATGCAAGGCCCCGACATCGAGAACCGCTCGGACTTCCGGCATAAGGAAAATGGCGCCACGCGCGTGAGTCGTCATACCGTAAAAATGTCCGCGGCGAAAATCCACCAACTCACCTTCGCCGGTGCTGGCCACATAGCAAACCTCATCGGCAGAGACGCCGGCTGCGCCGAGGGCCGCCTGATAGCCGTCATTCACTACCTTGCGCAACTCGCGGCGACGAATGCGCTCGGTGCGCAACGTGAGAATCTCCGCTCCCCCCTGAGCCTTCGTCAGCAGCACGGCGATCTTCACCGCGCTAGAGCCCACATCGACCCCGGTGGTAATCTGCTCGCCAACAAGTCGAGCCCTCGACGAGATGGTAGTGGCTGTCATGCGTTGGCCTGAGCCGTACGCCGGGCAAACAAAGCTGCGCCCAGAGCGCCGGTGTAAATGGAATCGGCGGAAATGTTCAGCGTCCGGTCCCCATAATTTTCCTGAACCAGGTTGCGCAGGGCATTCACAGCCGCCGGATTGCGCGCGACTCCGCCGGTGAACGTAAACTCATCACTGACGCCCCCGGAGCGCGCCAGCAGTGACATGGCGCGCAGGATGATGGCCCGATGCAATCCTCCCAGAATGTCCTCGCGCCTTTGCCCCAGGGACAGCCGTTCCCGCAATTCTGCACTCGCGAAGACCGTGCACGTGCTGTTGATCCTCACCTGACCCCGGCTCTGCAGAGCGAGCGGCCCCAGTTCATGTAACCCCAGGTTCATCTCGTCTGCGATGTAACCCAGGTAGCGCCCGCATCCGGCCGCGCAGCGGTCATTCATCTGAAAGCTGACGACCAGCCCATCGGCATCCACCTGGATCGCCTTGGTGTCTTGCCCCCCGATGTCCAACACCGTCCGGGTGCCGGGAAACATGGCATGCGCGCCTAGTCCGTGACAAAGAATCTCGCTGCGAATCTGCTCCTTGGGAAACGGCAGTCGCTGGCGGCCATATCCGGTGCCTGCCGTCCCAGCCTCGAGGATCTCGGTGCAGCAGGCCGCCTCCACGACTTCGCGGAGTCGCCAAGACTTCTCTTGCACGGCGCTCGTCGCCTTGGCCAGAGTAGGCTCCAGCACGCCCCGCAATTGTGTTTCGAAGCTACCCTGAGTGGTCGCATTCTCGACGATGAGAATTGCTGCGTCGAATAGCCCGCACAGCATATCGAAGCTGATGCCGCGCGGATCGCTGTGCTGTTCCGCCAGTTGCATGTAATCGGCGGTCGCGAGATCGCGGAAAAAGTCGCTCTTGCGCACCGCCAGTTCGCTGAAGTGGAGACCGGTTCGCTCGGCCATTTCATCTATGATCCGCTCGGCCGCGGCGTTTAGTTCGTTGCGATGAGCGCTGTGGCGGGGATGGCCGGCGGCGCGCAGCAGTGCTTCCCGCAGTCGCGCGAGCTGATCAAGATGCTGCCGCAATCGGAAGTTTCGCTCCAGCGAGGAAAGGAAAGCTTTCTCGACCTGGACCAGAGCTGGATCGCTGGTGATCGCCTGCCGAGTGAGGGTGAAACGGGTGCGGAACAGAGCTTCCTCCCGCACCACCTGGCAGGCGACCTCGTAATTGCTGCGGCTATTGGTTATGCCCCGGCCAATTACCGCACCGGCATCGTTCAGGACGACTGCCTTGGTGGTCGTCGAGCCGAGGTCGATGCCGACATAGGTCCGTAGAGGGCTCATGCGTTCACGCCGGTGCGTTTCTGTTCAAGCATCTGCAAGTAGCTCTCGATGCGGTTCTTGATGTTCGCGGCGGAAAAGTAACGCGGGTCCACCAGGTCGCTTTCAATGAAGCCGCCGGCAACGCCAGTTTTCTGCTCCAGTTGGCGCAATATCAAGAGCTGACCCACGCTAAACGAGTTGCAGCTCTTGATGCTGTTAATCATGAAGCCGTCGGCGCGGTAGTCGCGAATATAGCGCTCCAGCAATGCCGTACGAGTGGGCAGTCCGAGATTGGTGTAACAGCCCATGCAGTATTCCGCCAGCGTCTCGAGTGGGCGCTGGGGATCGTGACGGAAGCCGCTGTCGTACAGACCTCCAACCTTGGTGTAGCTGCTGGCCACGATCACGGCGCCCTCGTCGTAAAACATCTTCCAGAACTCGCGGAAGCTGGTCCAATTCGGCGGACCTTCCATCACCAGCCGATAGCGCTCCTTCTCCTGCGATCCCTCCGGGGTCAGCGGACCCAAGCCTTGGCGCAGACGGTCTTCCACCTCTTCGCGCAGGACGCGGTAATACGCCACGCCTTCCCCGGTCCCACGAAATGCGGTAAACATTGGCCCGATGTAGTACACACCGCCGAAATAGGCATCGATAGGCGAGGGCACGTGCTTGGCCGACTCCAACACCCAGACCAAATCATCTTCCGCCTGTGCCGAGAGCCGCAGCATTTCGCGCAGACGGTCCTCGTCATAGCGAAGGCCGCTTATTTGTTCGAGTTTGGGAATCACTTCCGTGCGCAACTGCTGGACGATGTATTCGACGTGATGGGGCAGAATACGGCCTTCCGACTGGTACGGCACATGGAGCATCGCCACCGGGCAGTCATATTCCTGGCGTAGCAGTTCGAACCACTTCATGAAGGTGAAACAGCCGGTATAGGAGAGCAGAAGCAAGTCCGGTGGGGGCAGCCTTTCGCCGGTGGGGCCGATGTTGCCCTTTTTCAGCATTCCGATGTCGCATTTCACGTAGGTGCAGACGTCTTCGCTGTGCCCGTGCTTCTCCGCCTCCGCGATATAGCCGCCCGACAATTTCCGCATGCCCGATTGAAGCGCATTGATTTCAGGAAGGACGGGAAGCAGATCGAAGGAGCGCAGCAGTTCGGTGAGATTGCCGGGAACGAAGGTGTAAACCACCTTGCGGCCCTCTTGCGGAGCTCGCGAGAGCGCGCTGTAATGGCCGGCGATCATCTGCTTTTGCAGGAGCATGCTGTGCTCCTTGCCTGCCTGCGGCGGGACGCGAGCGCTGGGCGATGCAGCCGTCATGCTTGGCTCCACAGGCGGATGGAATCGGAGAATGTGCCCGCCTGCTCGCGGATGACGGCAAACTGGCCAGTGTCTTCCGAGTATTTGAACTGGGTGTGGGGGATGCCTTCGCGGTCGAGCCTGCTCATCAGCATGGGCTGCTCCAACAGGGCGGGATCGCAGAAGCTGGGCGCGCAAAAGATGACTCCCTCAGCTCGATTCCGCCGGACCGATTCTACGAGCGCACCTCCGTGTTGCCCTTCGGGCAGGTAGCGTGCCGCCGTCTCGGCGCTCTGGGTAAGAAAAGCCTCTACCAGGGCTTGCAGCGGATCGCCGGTGCACTGGATCTCCCCCGTGATCCATCTCAGCCCCAGGAGCAGGTCGTCATCCACCACCCAGCATCCTGCGCGCTCCAAGGTAAGCAGAAGACCCAGTGGCGGCTGCTCGCAGAACATTCCCACCAGGACGACTCGGCTCTGGTCACGATCTCGGCGGTCGGTTTCCAAGGGCGCAAGTAGCAAGTACTCCCGCAACAGCGCGGTGTGATCTTCGGGTGGAAGCACGTTGCCGGCGCGCAACAGCACATAAACCTCGGAAGTGGGGTAGACCCAGGGCTGGTGACTGCGGGCGCGATAGAGTTCGCGAATGGTGGAGCGGTTTTCGTTGTATACGGCGATGCTGTGCCGCAAGGCATCGTCTTCGTTCGGATGGCCACCCAGGCGGCCAAGGTCCTCGCGCAAGGTCTCCAGTTCGCGGCGCCAATAGATGCCCCCTGTCCCGGGCTCAAAATTCTGCGGCAAATCTACGTAGCGGACGTAGCGTTCCGGAAAGAGCATGGTCCACATGCCTGACAAGTTGCGGATTACATCGCAAATGGAGGGAAACAACATGCCGTCCAGCACGTCGAGCCGCCGGCTGAGAGCGAGTTCGATGGTGCTGCGGGGAATATGGCAGATGTAGCTCTGGAAATATGCATCGCCGCGAATGATCTCCAATCGCTCGCCGGCGCCCACAATACCGACCGGCAACATCCCAGCCGCGTGAATCAATTCGCGCGGGACGTAGATGGGCATGTGGCCGATGGCTTTGCGGTCGGAGCCAGCTTCTTTCCACGCGCGCACCGCCGTGAGCTCGAAGTCGTCGTTCAACTGCTGCGCGTGCGTGATCAAATTGGCGAGTTCCGGGCTCACGCGCTGGCTCCCAATTTTCGCCAGCGTGGCGGCCGCTTCTCAAGAAAGGCCTGGATTCCCTCGACCGCGTCGGGCTCGCGCATAAGGTCCCGCAAGTAGAGCCCCTCGATCACGGGTAAGTCCTGCTCCAGCGCGTGCATGAGAGGACGCCGCACGGCCCGTGCCGCATAGCGTAAAGCGGCAGGCGAACGCGACACAAAATCGGTAGCCAGCCACTGCGCGAGCACCGTATCGAGTTGGCCGGGCCCCGAGGTGCGAGCCGCCAGACCAATTGCCGCCGCCGCAGCGCCGCTCAAACTGGCGCCCGTCAATACCAGGCTCGCAGCCGGTCCAGCGCCGATGCGCACCGGTAGCAGCGCCGAGGCTGCGGGTGGAAAAACCCCAAGCTGGATTTCCGGGCAGCCGAGTTGCGCGGTTTCCTCTGCCAGGATCAGGTCACAGGCCAGCGCCAGTTCGAGTCCACCGCCCAGACACTGTCCCCGCACCGCGGCAATCGTGGGCGCGGGCGCTTCAGCGATCCGCCGGAGCAGAGCGTGAAGCCGGGTGAGCGTCCCGGAAATCTGCTCCGGCAGATGCTCCTGAACGCTGGCCCCAAAACTAAAGTTGGGGCCTTCGCCCGTGAGCACGATGGCTTTGAGGTCCCGCCGAGACGCCAGGCGGCCGAAGGCCGACTCCAACTCGGCCATCATCGCCTGATCGACGATATTGGCCTTGGGAGCGGCGAGAACGACGCGCGCGACCTGACCTTCGTGTTCAAATTCCACACGGATTTTCATAAGTACTCAGTGTTTCGCGGCGCCTGCCGCCGCCGTCGTCCAGGGTGCAATCTCCTGAATTAGTTCGTCGCTCCACGGGACACCCTCCGCCAAACGCCGGCGCAACAGGATAAAATCCACCTCCCGCTGCTCCTTGCTCCCGTAGTGGAAGGCGCGGAAGCCGGCGCGGGCCTCGGTCATCATGTTGAGCGACAGCCAGGCGCGATTCGTTTCGCGGTTGCGGTCCCAGTGTTCCAGCTTGTGTTTGCGCAGGCTCTCAATGGTCTTGATAAGGCAGTCGGGCATGGTGTACAGCAGGTTGGCGCAAAGTGCCTCCACGGCTTCATCAAGAAGGGTCAGATCTACGGAACCTTTCGCCAGTAGCGACTTTCCTTGTTCACGTTGGGCTCCGGTTTTCGCTTCGCCGATCAACAGCCGTCCGTATTCATCGATAACCCGATCGGTGACAACCAACGGGTTGGGCGTCCACTGCCCGTCCACCTTCAGCGCCGGGACAATCTGGGTCAGGCCTCCGAGCCAGTAGAAACGGTGCGCACTCCAGGGCTGACACAACGTACCGCTGACCATAGCCTGCTCCATGCCCACAAATACCGGCAGGAAATCGGTCGACCCCCCATCTGGCGCCGAGCCGTGCCGTGGGCCAGCCTGGCTGAAAACGGCCAGGTCGCTGGCCACGGAAAAATCGCACGCCATGCCCACCTCCTGACCTCCGCCGACACGCATCCCGTTTACCCGGCAAATCACCGGCTTGTCACATTGCAGGACGGCCGTCACCATGTCGTTGAACAGGCGCATGTACTGGCGGTACTCCCCGGGACTGCCGGCGTAAACTTCCGCGTACTCACGCGTGTTTCCACCGGTGCAGAAAGCGCGCGAGCCGGCGCCAGTCAGAACCACAGCTACCGCCGACCGGTCATTGCTGGCGGCGCGCAGCGCCAGAATGATCTCCTTCACCATATCGGTGGTGTAGCTGTTGAGCTCGGATGGATTGTTCAGAGTGATCCAGACGTTGTGCAGTCCTTCAACCGCTGCGCCCGACCGGTCCTTCACCGGCCTTTGTTCTACCAGGATGAAGCGCTTGGGGAACGACTCCACCAGATTGTGGTCATGCACGATCAAATCTCCTTTACTGCGAGCCCGCGTGATCCGGTACCAGAATCACGCGTTTTCCAATTTCATGGCGGGCCACCGCCTCCAGCACAGCAGGGGCGTCGTCGAGCGGATGCCGCTCCACGTAGGGTTCGATCACCACGCTGCCGTCCAACACCCGTGCGAGTGCGGCCGGATACTGTTCCGGCGGACAACCCCAGTTGCCACGCGCTGTAGCGTCAAAAGCCATAAGGTTGGACAGCCTGATTTCGACCTTCTTGGGCGTGAATCCAACTACGGCTAGGTACCCCCCGTAGTCGAGCAGTCCGAAGGCAACGGTTTGCCCTGCCAGTGTGCCGCTGGTCTCGAAGATTTTCAGCCCGATGCCCCTTCGCCCGGACTGTTTGACAAAAGAACGCACTGCGGATTTCAGTTCTTTCTCATTCACCGAACTGGCGTCCAGCGTCAGCGAAGCACCGTGCTGCGCCGCCAGTTCAAGCCTGGCGCGATCAACGTCAATGGCTATTACCGCAGCGCCAAGAGCGGCAGCGATCTGTACGCCGAATCCGCCTATCCCTCCCACGCCCACAAAAACAGCCGCGTCATCCGTCCCTAATCCGGAGCGTCGAATCGCCTCAAAAGGAGTAGTGACCGCATCGGCTACAACGGACAGCAGATCAAGAGCGATGCCTGGTGGCAGTTTTTCCGGAACGGGGCAAAGGCCCCGGGCCGGAACGCGGACGTGCGTCGCAAAGCCTCCGTCACCATCGTTCCCGGGCATGAACTGCTGCCGGCAGATTGTCGGCTGCCCAGATCGACATGGACTGCAGTCGCCGCAGGGGATCACAGCGGGAACGATTACGTTGCGGCCTTCCCACATTGCGGCGTCTTCTCCCGCTGCCACGATGCGCCCCGAGATTTCGTGTCCGAGAGTGAGTGGAAGAGGGGCACGCGTGGGAACATTATCGAAAGCAAAGCCGACATCGGTATGGCAGACGCCGCAGCCGGCAACCTCAATTACTACCTCGTCGGCGCGCGGCTGGAGAGCGGAAAATTCGTATCGCTCCAGCCGTTGAGCAGGAGCGATGAGCCGATAGCCGTATCCTTCTAGCTTGGACGACAAGAGGGAATCCTTCACCCTAATCTCGCCTGGTTGCGAGCCTGGGTGAATTGCAGCGTAGCTCGCAGGCAACCCACAACTCTGTGACCTAAGTCACTAGGCCAAGTGAGGCAGGCCGCGGCGGCTCTCTCAGTTGGCGTTGCCCTGGAGTCAGCGAACATCAAGTGCCCTGTAGGGACGGAGCTACTTTGGATGTGCACTTCGGAATTCCCAGACGAATCCGGCCAGAAATATCACTGCAGCTATCGCCCAAATCAACGGCTGTCTCACACAGGAAGTCGGGTCCCAGCCAGTCGCTTCCTCTGCTCCGGAACGGTAAACAACGTAGAAATAGATCCCCATTACGATTGGCGATAGGGCAGCAGCCATGGCAAAGGCTACAGTTCCAGCGACCAGGCTCTTCAGATAGACCATATCTCCGTCGCTATCAGGTTCATCCCAACGTGGTGGGAGTTGTCTGCAGACGGCTCTTCTACAGCACCGCTACATTACCGCCATTGTTTCTCGCGGAGGCGACCTGTTTTCGACGCTCCGCCAGCGCCGACTCGATGAAGCTCATTTCCCGGCCCAGCATCTCCAGAGCTTCGCGGCACAGTTCCTGCCGCTCGCTCATCAGACGGAGAAAGTCGTCTTGCGTCAAGTGCACCACCTCAGCGTCGGTAATGGCTGTCGCGGTCAGGCTGTAAGGCCGTCCGGTAAAGCTGGAAGGCAAGCCCAGCAGCGACCCGCCGCCAAAGATCCGATCCAGCATCGGCATGCCGGTCATGCTCAAGCACACTTCGCCCTTGACCACCAGGAAGATACCAACGTTGTCGCCTTGCTCGTGAAACAAGATGCTGGTCGCCGGGAAAAGTCTTTTCTTCCCTTCCTCGACCAGACAGGTCGTTAAATCATCGGACGCTTTCAGGATTAGACATTGCGCGCTCACCCTCATCATGCAATGCTTTATGCCAAATTCCGGCCAGCCGCGCAGTGACTTCGGTCACCACTCGCTGTGAGCGGCACCAGACGCCGCCTACTTAGGAACGTTGCGAGGTAATATCCTACAACGTGGTACGTACTGCAACGCCGCCGGATGTCGACCCCCGGCTTCGTCAGTCCTGCAGAGCCCCGGGGAAAGTGCTGCTCTACGCTGCGAATCGCTCTCCCCGGGCATCCTGGGATTTCCATTGATCACAGCCGCTAGTGATTGGCATCACAGCCCGGGTGAATCGCGAATGTTATTTTTTCCCCCGCTACCTTCAATAGAACGTTCGTTCGAAGGGTGCTGCCCTTGTTCTTTTGGATGCGGCAGGGTGAGGCCATTCGCAACGGTATTCCTTCGTGGCGGACGGCGTTGAACTTCAATGAGGGATTGGCTCTACGTCTACCGGCAGTTCGCCATAGTCTCGGCACCTCTATCCATCGACAAGTCCCTGTACGTAGGAGGAATGGAATGAAACGGATGCTCTCCGTGTTATTGCTCTTTGCAGCTGGCGTCTCGCTTAACTGCCTGGCGGATTCCACCGCCGCCGCGGGCCTCTTCAAGTCCAAATGCGCCATGTGTCACGGGCCGGACGGCACGGGAAGCACCATGGGGCAGAGACTCGGCGTCAAGAGCTACAAATCGCCTGAGATTCAGAAGCAGTCGGACGCGGAGCTGAAAAATGCCATTACTAACGGCAAAGGCAAGATGCCGGCATACAAAAGCCTTACCCCTGAACAGGTGGACGGGCTGGTGAAGTACGTACGCGAGCTCGGCAAGTAGCAGGAGGTCGTCATGTCCATCGCATCCGAAGCGGGTGGCACGGCGCCTCAATCCGCACCTGCGAACGCGTCGCGGCGTCGTTTTGTGAACATCATACTGGGAACGGGCCTGCTGGCTTCGGCAGCCTCTTTCCTCTATCCCATCCTGCGCTACCTGGTCCCCCCCAAGCTTCCCGACCTGGGGGCCGACGCCGTGCTGGCGGCACATGTCTCCGAGCTGAAGCCCAACAGCGGGAAGATATTTCGCTTCGGCAGCCGCCCCGGGTTGCTGATTGAGACGGCCGCGGGCGAATATCACGCTTTATCGGCGACATGCACTCACCTGGGTTGCACGGTGCAGTATCGTGCCGACCTGCGCGAGATCTGGTGTCCCTGCCACAACGGCATGTACGACCTGGATGGGCGCAACATCTCGGGGCCGCCGCCGCGTCCGCTGGAGGCCTTTCAGGTCCAAGTCCGCGGCGACGACATCTTCGTGCGGCGCAAGCAGGTGGCCTGATGACGACCCTGGTTAGCAGCGTTCGCGAGTGGCTCGACGAACGGTTTCCTCTCGACGACATCAAGGCGCTGGCGCAGAAAAAGAAAGTACCGCTGCATCGCTACTCGTATTGGTATTTCCTCGGCGGCATGACGCTGTTTCTATTCGGAGTGCAAGTCCTCACCGGGGCCTTGTTGTTGATGTACTACCGTCCGGGGGCCGACGCCTTCGAGAGCGTGCAGTTCATCATGACCCAGGTGCGGTTCGGCTGGCTGATCCGCTCGGTGCACTCATGGTCGGCGAACCTCTTGATCTTCATTGTTTTCGCCCACCTCTTCAGCGTCCTCTTCCTGAAGTCTTACCGCAAGCCGCGCGAACTGACGTGGGTGAGCGGCTTCCTCCTGCTGTTCCTGATGCTGGCCTTTGGCTTTAGCGGATACCTGTTGCCCTGGAACACGCTCTCCTATTTCGCCACCACGGTGGGCACGAACATCCCAGCCCAGATCCCGCTCATCGGCCGCCCGATTATGCTGTTTCTGCGCGGCGGCGACAATGTTACCGGCACCACCCTGACCCGGTTCTTTGGATTTCACGTTGCTATCCTCCCTGCCATTGCCACGTTGTTGATCGTCCTGCACCTGTCGCTGATCCAGTGGTTCGGCATGAGCGTGCCGCCTGGGGTTGAGAAGCAGTGGCAAGCCCTTCCACAGAAGAAGAAGGAAATCCGCTTCTTCCCCAACTTCGTGCTGCGGGAATTGATGGCGTGGTACGTGGCGCTGGGGCTTCTCGGCGCGCTAGCGGCGTTGTTCCCCTGGAGCCTGGGCGTGAAAGCCGACCCGTTTGCTTCCGCGCCGGCGGGCATCAAGCCGGAGTGGTACTTCCTCTCTATGTTCCAGACGCTGAAACTGGTCCCCGCGAAGGTCCTGGGCATGGACGGAGAGACGTTGGGCATCCTGGCGTTTGGATTGATCGGCGCCGTCGGCGTGCTGCTGCCCTTCCTCGACCGCGAAAGGCCTTTCAACACGCGGCGCTGGGTCACTGGTTTGGCCGGTGTCTTTCTCGGTTACATGGCGGTCATGACCGTGTACGGCTGGATGGTAAAGTGAGGCGGCATGGTTAAGGTTCGTGATTTGGCGCCCTGGAGACATGGGGCAACCGTTGTTCTGACTGCGTGGATGATTGGCAGCGCTTTGGCAGCTTTCGCGCAGACGAAAAACTCCTGCCTCGATTGCCATTCCAATTTGCCGGAGCCCCTGGGGGTCACCGTTGAGACGTACAGCCAGGACATTCACGCACAAAAGGGGCTCACCTGCGCAGCGTGTCACGGCGGCGACGCCAGCAGCGACGATCCTGAAAAGGCGATGAGCCGGGCTTCAGGATGGAAGGGCAAGATCGAGCGCAAGCAGGTTCCCGAGCTTTGCGCCTCCTGTCACTCCGACGCCGAGCGGATGAAGAAATACAACCCTGGCCTGCGCGTCGATCAGTTCCAGCAGTACAAGACGAGCGTGCACGGCATCAAGTGGGCTCAGGGCGACAGCAAGGTTGCCGTTTGCACCGATTGCCATGGCGTACACGACCTGCGCGCCCCCTCCGATCCGCGCTCCAACGTGTATCCCGCCAACATCGCCACCACCTGCGCCCATTGCCATGCCAATGTCGAATACATGAAGCCCTACGGCATCAAGACGGACCAGTTCGCCAATTACCGGCAGAGCGTCCACTATGCCGCCATGGTGGTCCGGGGCGACCTGAGCGCACCCACCTGCAGCACCTGCCATGGCAACCACGGCGCTACGCCGCCGGGGGTCAACAGCGTTACCAATGTTTGCTCGAACTGCCACGTCTTCCAGGCGCAGCTCTTCGAAACCAGTCCGCACAAGGCGGCGTTCGCCGCCCTGGGATTTCCCGGTTGCGTCACCTGCCACAGCAATCACTACATCAAGCATCCCACCGATGAGATGATCGGCACCGGCCAGAAAGCCGTGTGTACCACTTGCCACACGGCGGGCGATGCCGGCTGGCAGCAGGCAAAGGCGATGCATACCCAACTCGTGGGCTTGGCGAGTGCCATGGCGGCTTCGGAGAACCTACTGGGGCGAGCCCAACGGCAGGGCATGGAGGTCAGCCAGCCCGAGTTGCAGCAGACACAAGCGCGCGATGCACTGCTAACGGCGCGTGTCGCAGTGCATGCTTTCCGCGACACCGAACTGAAGCGGGACACCGATGCCGGGCTGGCCGTGTGCCGGAAGACGTACGCTGCCGGAGAGAAGGCGATGCAGGAATGGCGGTTCCGGCGTATCGGACTCGGCCTATCGCTGGTGACCATCGCCCTCACCCTCGTGGGGCTGGGGCTCTATATCAGGAACTTGGAACATAAGTGAAGGGCTTCCATCCTGCGATTCGTCCTCTTTGCCCGCCAGGCTGCCCGCCGGACCGCAGTTGGTTCGCAATCGCACGAGGCGGGTGGGCGAAAAGCAGGTTGGGGTAAGAGAATACGGAGTGAACGCAAACAGCTTTTCTTTTGGATTCTTGCGGCCCTGATGGCTGCCGCCTTCGTGGTCGGGGGGTACATTTAGATCCGGCGACCTCCTCTTGCGCGCCGCGCCCTCTATCTGGTCGGTGTACCCGAGAACGGCGCGACGATGTTTTGGGGACAAGCAATGCGGGATCTCACGCCAAGGGCGTGTACGAGCGAGTAGCCAAGTTCACCGCCCTCGTGCATGGAATTTGGCACGTGCGGTCCGCAATGGCTGGACAAAACCAACCCTGCCGAAGGCTAAAGTGCAGGAAAACGCGCTTCATAGTCACACCTGCGCAGCGGTGGCAAAGCCGCTCGCCCCTTCGATGTGGAGGTGGAAGAGGAGCCTTGCATTCGCAGCAGATCTTGCCGGCATACCGCTGCCGGACCGAGGATGCACGTTCGCCGCCCACCGAGCGAGTAGAACTCGATATTCGCTTTTTCTTCGCCACAAATACTCATCGATCTGACACGTTCCACATGCCAGGTTTCTGGTCAACTTCCGGTTTGCCGACAACCCGCTTGGAAATTTCATGAAGGTTGCTTGCAAGGGAAACGTCCACGACGCCTTCAATAATGCGACGCCGGGCCAGCGAAAGATGGGTACAATGTGCTTAAACGTGGAATGAGCGGAGGTGTGCCCATGGCTTCGCCTCGCGAATCCAAAGGTTCAACGAAAACCGCAGCCCCAGCGCTGGTTGAACAGAAATCGCAACGCACGCGGAATTCTATGCGTCCACCCCCAGCCACCAAGAACGGCCGCAAATTCGACCCCCAGGTGTTCCTCGACACCGTCGGCGAAGGCAGGAAAGCTCTGCTCTTTCCGGAAAAGCAAACCATCTTCGCCCAAGGGGATCCCGCAGACGCAGTTTTCTACCTGCGGACAGGTAAGGTAAGACTCACCGTTGTCTCCAAGAATGGCAAGGAAGCCACAATCGGCATATTAAATGACGGGAGTTTCTTCGGCGAAGGTTCGCTTGCGGGCCAACCTCTTCGCATGGGCTCTGCAACCGCAATGACGGATTGCGCTGTTCTGAGAATCGAGAAAAAGGCCATGGTGGACGCGCTTCACTGCGAACACACCCTTTCCGATCTGTTCGTCGCATATTTGTTGACCCGGAACATTCGATACGAAGAGGATCTGGTTGACCAACTGTTTAATTCCAGCGAGAAAAGGTT
>VFSW01001179.1_pt1 | contig 39432 bp, 43 predicted proteins | sample 5358111 | NCBI WGS metagenome assembly VFSW01 (sample SAMN11554181, study PRJNA540505) | mine drainage metagenome | isolation source: sediment from site ElyBrook_90M | place: USA: Ely Copper Mine, Vershire, VT | collected 2017
CGCCACGCGACAGAGAAGACCTAACCCCTAACCCCTCCCTGAAGTGGAAGGGGGACCAGACCAGAGTCATTTTTTGTGAGACCCGCGCACGGCCCGCGACAATCGCAACTTTGGCAGCTAAGCTGCCCGTCCCATGGAGCCGAGCGTTTACAAATACCCTTCCATTTTTCGCCGCGTGCATATGGAGAAGCCCGGCGAGATCGAGGAAGAAACCGAATTCCTACAAAAAGTATGGCGGCGGCATCTGAAGAAGCCGGTGCGGCGCGTGCTGGATATCGCCTCGGGCGATTCGCCGCATGGGCAAATCCTCGCGCGCGAGGGGATGCGGGTGGTTGGCATCGATCGCTCCCCGACCATGATCGCGGCAGGCAAGAAAGCCCCGCGCGATGTCGCCGGGGTGAGTTTCTATCGCCGCGAGATCAACCAATTCGCGATTCCCGAGCGGCCGTTCGATGCGGCATTTTTCATGTCGGAGACCTTCCCGGTGCTGCTAACCAACGATGACTTGCTGTCTCATCTACATTCTGTAGGTAATCTATTACGAAAAGGCGGGCTCTACTGCATCGATATCGACAAGATGGATCGCATCCGGATGGTGCGCGAGCGCAAGCGCTGGCAACGGCGCAAAGTCCGCACGCCTGACGCGACCGTCGAGGTCACCACCTACGATCGCCCGTTCCCCTGGTATTCGGCGACGCAGTCGATCTTCGAGCTGGAATGCCGCATCAAGTTTCGCAATCGGCCTGATGACGTCGTCACCACGCGCGACGTCATCCCGATTCGTTACACAGTGCCGCCGCTGCTGGAGCTCGCCGCGAAAGCCTCGGGGATGTTTGAGATGATCGCCGCGTACACCGACCTATCGCTCACTACGCCGCTCGACGAATGCGATCGGCGCTGGCTCGGCGTCTTGCAGCGCGTTTAGCCGTCTGCCATAAAGCTGAACTCACCAATGCGTACTGACCTAAGGATGCGGATTCGATGGATGCTGACGATGATGCTGTTGGCGAGTATCGTCGGTGTCGCATCGCCGGAGTGCAGTGCCGCGATCGGACTCTCACATCGGTTCCTCATCGAACCTGACGCTCTGCCCGCGATGCTCAAGCATCGGGGCGTGATCCTTCTCTCCGCTCAATCGACCCTCGAGATCGCCAATCCTGGCTTCGTCAACAACGCGATCTCGGTCGATGTGGACGCCATCGCCGACTTCGGCCAGATGCCGGGAGCGTTTACGGACCTCGCGGGATGGGCGCAGCTGTTTGGCGATTTGGGTATCACCACGCAAAGCACCGTCATCATCTACGACGATGGCGAGCTGAAATTCGCCTCGCGGGTGCGATTTCTACTCGACTACTTTGGAGTTCGCCGCGCGTTCCTGCTCAATGGCGGTTTCAATGCGCTGCAGTCTTTGATTGAGCGCGGCAAGTTGATCGTCACCGCGCCCGGTCCCGTCACGCCCGCGACCTTCGCCGCTCAAGTGCAGGACAGTCCGATTCATCTGGTCGATCAACAATACGTTTTGTCGGTGCTCGGCGATCCCACGGTGACGCTGGTCGATGTTCGCACGCCGGCGGAGTTCGCCGGGTGTCTGCTGCTGCCCGGAATCAACCGCGGCGGGCACATTCCGGGCGCGCGGAGCCTCCCGCTCGAGGATCTCCTGACGCCGCAGATCGACGCCCCGGATTTCTCCGTCCTCGATGCGCCGGCGAAACTATACTCGATTTTCCGGGCCTTCGAACTGCGACGTCGCGATCGCATCGTCGTGTACTGCCAGGACGGCGCGAAATCCTCGCTCGCGGCGCTCTCGCTGATCGAGGCCGGCTATACCAACGTCTCGCTCTACTACCTGAGCTACCTCGACTGGCAAGCCAATCAGAACAATCTGGTGGAATCTATCGCGCCTTGTATGTGATGACTGCCGGTCTCGCCCAACGCGGACGAACTCGCTAGGCTGGCGGCTATGGCCCAAGCGGTTCGCAAAGCCCTTGCCGCCGGCGCGGATAGCTACGATCGCGCGCGGCGCAAACTGGTGCCCTGCTTCGACGACTTCTATCGCACCGCGCTCGACCTGATTCCCTTCAAACCCGACGATAAGTTCGAGGTCCTCGACCTCGGCGCCGGGACCGGAATCCTATCGGGAATGATCGCCGAGGCATTCCCGAAAGCGCGCCTCACGCTCTTCGATGTGACGCCGGAGATGCTGATCATCGCGCGCGCCCGCCTGAAGCCGCTGGGCAAGCGGGTGCGCTTCGTCACCGCCGACTTCGCCGCGGACAAAGCGACCAAGTCATACGATGCCGTGGTTTCCGCGCTCGCGATCCATCACTTGCCCGACAGCGGCAAGCGGCATCTGTTCGGGGATGTCTTCAAGTACCTGACTCCTGGTGGCGCGTTCATCAACGCCGATCAAGTCGCGGGCGACACCGCGGGCAGCGATCGGCATTCGCGCGAAATGTGGATGGCGCGGGCGCGCGAGCTGAAAATCATTGAGCGCGACCTCGCCGCCGCGCTCGAGCGGATGAAGCAGGACCTTCCAGCCAGCGTCGGTCAGCAGATCTTCTGGATGCGCGAAGCGGGTTTCAGCGACGTGGCATGCTCGTATCGCAACTTGATCTTCGCGGTGCTGTCCGGAGTGAAACCAAAATAGCTGCTCACTTCGGGTCAGCGAGCGGGATGAACAGCGTCCGGCGCTCCGACTTGCCCACGCCCCGCGAAATGTGACCCTTGCCGGTGACATCTTCGGCCAGCAGGATCGAGCCCGGCCCGAAACGGCGCTTCTCGCCATCGCTGACCGTGATCTCCACCTCGCCGGTAAGATTCACCACGAACTGACGGCGCGGCGCGTTGTGCCAATCGATGAAGTACTCCTCGCTGCTGGTATCGCGAAAGATCACGCCCCTGGCGGCCACCAGTTCCGACATTGTCGAGGCGTTGCCGGCCTCCTTCATTTCGGGCTCGACATCCTGCAGATGCGTTTCGCCTTTCGCGTCGGCATAGATGCGGGTGTATTTCATGGTTCACCTCCCGGCGAGTTTCGTACGGCATCTATTTTCACGAAAGCGGCGCGCCCGCAACCGCTACGCGAGCCCATCGAGATGGGCGGTGAAGTCGAGCACGAGCGGATGCCACTTGGCATCGCGCGCGAGGATCTGGATTGAGCCCAAGTCCACCACTGGCTCCGCGTCAGTCAGAGCTTGAACCACGGTGCGAATCACGCCGCGATGGGCAACAATCAACGCAGTCTCGTTGTCAGCGTTTCTAGCAGCGTCGATAAGGTTCAGCGTAGTCGCCAGGCCACTTCGAACCCGTTCCGCAAAGCCCGCGCGGTTTTCGCCTTCGGGATAAGTGTACAAAGGCGAAAGCGGATCGGCGCGCCATTTCTCGAACTCGATCGGATGCCGTTCCTGAATCTCCTCGCGCGTGAGGCCTTCAAACAATCCGAAATGGACCTCGATGAATTCGTCGACCGTAATGATGTTCGCGTCGTGCCCGACGATTAACCTCGCGCCCTCCATCGCACGGCTCAGCGGCGTCGCAAAGATGTGCTCGAACCTGGTGTTACCGAAACGGAGTTCGATCTCGTTTCGCGCCGCGAGCATCTGCGCGCGGCCCAGTCCTGACAGCGCGACATCGTTGCGGCCATGATAGCGGATACTCGACTCGCCTTCGGTCTCGCCATGGCGAACCAGCACCAGCGTGAGATCGTGCCGATGGGTCATGCGCGAGACTCAGTCGGTGTCGAGCGGATTCATGAAGAGGCCGGTGATGAGCTTGGGATAGAAGTATGTCGACTTCTCGGGCATCGTCGCGCCCGAATCGCTCACGCGTTGGACATCCTCGATCGACGGCGGATTCATCAGGAAAGCGCCATCGGCGCGTCCATTGGAAACCGTATCGAGCGCACCGGTGGCATCGATGGTGTACTCGAGACTGCCGCCCGCCTTGATGGCTTCCGGTTTCACGCCGAAGATACGGTCGAACACCATGGCATGGAGGATCGAAACGTCGAGTTCGCGAACGACCGGCGGCGTCTGTGGCAACGCCGCGGCGAGTGCGTCGCGATCGCGCAGGCGCAATATCCACATCTTGGGTGCTCCGCGCAGCGCGACACCAATCGATCCGCGCCCTCGATGCGTGAGCTCGTGGCGCATGCGATCGCGATCATCGAATGCCTCGACCTCGAAGACCTCGCGCGCGCGATCCTCAAACGACGCGAGTGCGCCGGCATCCAGATGCTTCACCACCCGATGCGTCGGCAGAATCACCAGGCCGGCGCTGTCGCAGGCCACCAGCGTCATCATCGTGTAGTCATACGGTCGTGGCGTGCTGCTGTTCCCCTCGGCAGTGCGGCGCAGCTCGCGAAAATTTAGCGCGGTCTCGTAGCGATGGTGCCCGTCGGCAATCAGCAGCAGCGAAGACTCCAGCGCGGCCTGCACGATCGCGATTTCCTCGGGCGATTCGATCGCGCGAAGCTGATTTTTGATCCCCAGATCGTCGATGACATCGGCCAGGGGCTCGCGCATTGCGACCGTCGCGATCAGCGCATCGAGTTCCGCGTGCTTGCCCGAATACAGGCCGAAAATCGAACAGACGTGGGTGTTGAGCGCGGTCAGCAACTGGAGGCGGTCAGCCTTGGCAGCGGGAAAAGTTTTTTCGTGCGGAAGAATCCGGCCCGGACTGAATTTTTCGAGCCGCACGCACGCGGCGAATCCATCGCGTCTGAGCCTGCGACCAGCGACCTCGAACATTTGCGTATATAGATAGATCGAGGGTCGCGGCGCGACCTGCAGGATGTCGTTGGCCCGCCACTTTGTGAGCGTCGCGGCCGAGGCGGCATAGCGGTCGGCCTCGCGCCCCAACTCCAGCCGCACGATGTTGTGCGGGCTCCGATGATAGAGCTCGTCCTGGCGTTTCGGGTCGATTAGGTCATAAGGCGGTGCGACGACATCGACCAGGTTAAGCACCCGCTGCTGGTTGAAGAGCAGGGCGCGGAACGGCTCGATACGTTTCGATAACTGCGTCATTCGAGGTTTCCCGCTGAGAGAGCCGCGACGATCTCGCGCTCGCTGATCGCGCCTGCGCGGATGATTCGGTAGCCGTGCGCGTCGCATGCGAGCACTGTGCTCGGCGCCGACGCCTGAGAAGTTCCACCGTCGAGAAACACTTTAACCTTATCTCCCAGTGATTCGCGCGCCGCCTGAATCGTCGTCGCGGGCTCTTCGCCCGAGCGATTGGCGCTGGTTGCCGTGATTGGTCTGCCCAGTCCTTCGCATAGAGCGCGTGCAATCGGATGCGGCGACACCCGGATGCCGACGCCGCCATCGGGTCCGACCAGCTGCGGCGGAAATCCATCGCGCGCCGGCAGCACAATCGTCAACGGCCCCGGCCAGAATGCGCTCGCGAGCCGCCGCGCGATATTAGGAACCTCGCGCGCGACCTCGAATGCCATCCGTGCATCGGCGGCAATCAGCGCGATCGGCTTTTGCGGATCGCGGCCCTTGATCGCAAACAACTTTTCCAACGCCGAAGGCGAAAACGGATCGGCCGCTATCCCGTAAAAAGTTTCGGTCGGAAAGACCACCAGCTCGCCCGCGCGCAGTGCCGCGATCGCATCGTGAAGGCCGGCGATTTCAACTGCTTGCTCCCGCACTGCTTCTTCAACGATTTCCCGCGAGATAGGCGAGCGCTTTGCCCGCGATGTCACGGCGCAGTTGCTTGCCCTCGAATTCGATCATATCGGCGGCCTGATAGGCCGCGGCAACCGCCTTCGGCAGCGTGTCCGAAACCGCGGTGACGGCAAGCACCCGGCCACCGTCGGTCACCAGCTGCCCATCACGCATTGCGGTGCCGGCATGGAAAACCTTCACCCGGGTTTTTTCCATTGCCCATTTCACCTTGAGATCGGATGGCGCGCTGCCTTCGATCTTTTCCAGGCCGAAGATCGGAACGCCTTTGCGATAGTCGCCCGGGTATCCGCCCGATGCGAGGATCACTGTCACGGCGCTCTTCGACGACAGCTTCACGTCCGCTTTGGTCAGGTTTCCTTCGGCGCAGGCGAGCAAGGTCTCCGCGAGGTCGCCGTCGAAGCGCATCATCAGCGCTTCGCTTTCGGGATCGCCAAAGCGGACGTTGAATTCGATCACGTTGATGCGCTCGCCATCGACCATCAGGCCGACGAACAGCACGCCGCGAAACGGCATGCCGCGCAACTTCATGACGCGCAGGACCGGCCGCACGACTTCCTCGAGCAAGCGCGCTTCGAGCGATGCGGGGAACTGCGGGACCGGCGAGTACGCGCCCATCCCGCCGGTGTTGGGACCCCTATCGCCATCGAAGATGGTTTTGTGATCCTGGCAGAGGCCGAGCGGAATCGCATCGTCACCGTTGCATAGCGCGAAGAACGAAAGCTCCTCGCCGCGCAACACCTCTTCGAGGACGACGCGCGCGCCCGCCGCGCCGAACTTGCGCGACTCCATCGCATCGGCGATCGCGAGATTCGCACTCTCGAGATCGCGGCATACGACGACGCCCTTGCCGAGCGCGAGGCCGTCGGCTTTCACCACCACTTTGCCGTCGCGAGTCTTTGCATACGCACGCGCAGCTTCCGCATCGTCGAAGACTTTGAAATCGGCGGTAGGCACGCCGGCCTCGCGCATGATGGACTTCGCGAAGGCCTTGCTGCTCTCGAGTTGCGCCGCGGCTTTCGTGGGCCCGAAGACGCGCAGCCCCGCTTTTTCGAATTCATCGACGATACCGGCTCCGATCGGATCGTCGGGACCCACGATCGTCAGATCGATTTTGTTCTCTTTCGCATACGCAACGAGCGCCGCGAAATCGTCCTGTGCGATGTTCACCGGCTTGGCGAGCTGGTCGATTCCGGGATTACCGGGCGCACAGAACAGCCCCCATACCGACTGACTCGAATGAAGCCGCCAGCATAGCGCGTGCTCGCGCGCACCCTTTCCGATGACGAGAACCTTCATCGCATTCTAATGACGGAAGTGACGCACCCCGGTGAAGACCATCGCCAGGCCGTACTTGTCCGCCGCCGCGATGACCTCGTTGTCGCGAACCGCGCCGCCCGGCTGCGCAATCGCCGTCGCGCCCGCTTCGGCCGCGAGCGTGGGGCCATCGGGAAACGGAAATAACGCCTCGGACACCAGCACCGAGCCTTGAAGTGATACTTTAAGTCGTTCCGCCTTCTCACGCGCCGCATACACCGGATCGATGCGCGAGGTCGCGCCGCCACCGACTGCGAGCGTGCGGTCGGCCGTAACAAATGTGATCGCATTGGACTTAATGTGCTTGCAGACCTTGATGCCGAATTCCATCGCGCGCAACTCCGATTCGGTCGGCGCGCGCTTGGTCACAACTTTGGCCTCGCGAGGATTTTCGATCGCGAGGTCGGGCGTCTGCACCAGCAATCCTCCAAGCACGCGCTTGAGGTCGAATTCCTCGCGATGGATCGCGTCGGGATGAAAGCGCATCACGCGGCGATTCTTCTTCTTGCGCAGGAATTCCAAAACGCCCGGCTGGTAATCGAGACCAATCAGCACCTCGGTAAAAAGCTCATCGACGCTATGCGCAAATTCCAGATCCCACGGCCGGTTCGCGATGATGATGCCGCCGAAGGGCGAATCCGGATCGGTTGCGAAGGCCTTGTCCCATGCGGACTTCATCGTGTCGCCGATGCCGACGCCACAGGGAGTGTTGTGCTTGAGAATCGCAACCACCGCTTTAGATTCGTTTTGAAACTCGATGATCAGATTTATCGCCGAACTGATATCGATGACGTTGTTGTAGGAGAGCTCCTTGCCGTGAAGCTGCTCGGCGATTTTCAGGAAGTTGCCGTACAGCGCGCCGGTCTGATGCGGGTTCTCGCCGTAGCGCAGCCCCTGCTCGCGCTCCATCGAGAGGCTGAAGGTCTCGCCGAGCGGGCCGTCGTTGGACTCGCCATGGACGCCGGTGTGCGTGCCGAGATAGTTCGAGATCGCGCAGTCGTATGCAGTCACTCGTGCGAAGGCTTTGCGCGCGAGGCGCCATCGAGTCTGCGCGGAAGTCGCGCCGCCATTGGCCTCGAGTTCCTGCGCGATGGTCGCGTAGTCGGCAGGATCGACCACCACTGCGACGTCGTCATGATTTTTCGCTGCGGCGCGTACCAGAGTCGGGCCGCCAATGTCGATGTTCTCGATCGCATCTTCAAGCGTCACATCAGGTTTGGCGACGGTCTGCTCGAAGGGATAAAAGTTCACCACCACCAGATCGATAGGCTCGATGCCGTGCTGACTCATCTGCTGTTGATGCGACGGCTCCGAGCGTCGCGCCAGGATTCCGCCGTGGATTTTCGGATGGAGCGTCTTCACGCGGCCGTCGAGCATCTCAGGCGAGCCGGTAAAATCCTCGACCGCCTTGACCCGGATGCCGGCCTTTTCGAGGACCGCCTTGGTCCCGCCGGTGGAAAGAATCTCGACGCCGCGCCGTTCCAGCACGCGCGCGAAATCGACCAGTCCGGTTTTGTCCGAAACTCCCAGCAGCGCCCGTTTGATCACGACCTTGTCGGTTGCCATTTTCTTCTCGCCGGTTGTTGGCTATCCGCGGTAGACCCGCGAAACGCGCCGCCCAACTGTGCAAAGCATCTCGTATGAAATTGTTTGCGCGATGCGCGCCACGTCGTTGACGGAGATCGTGTCGTCGCCGCTGCGACCCCATAGTACCACTTCGTCGCCGACCGCGACGCCCGGCAGATCAGTGAGATCGATCTCGGTGAGGTCCATCGAAACGGCGGCGATGACCGGCGCGCGACGGCCGCCGATGAGCACCTCGCATCCGTTCTGAAGACCGCGCCGATATCCATCGGCATAGCCCACCGGGAGGATGCCGATCACCGACTCGCGCCGGGTAACAAAGGTATGCCCATAGCCGACGCCGGTGCCGGGGGGAACGCGCTTCATCTGCATCAGGCGGGTCTTGAATGTCATGATCGGAATCAGATCGACCTTCTCGCGCACCGCTGACACCGGAGGCAGTCCGTAGGTCGCGAGGCCCGGCCGCACCAGGTTGAAATGCGAATCGGGCCTTAGCACCAGCGCGGCGGAATTAGCCGCATGCACGATCTCGGGCCGCATGCCGGCGGTGGCGAGGGTCGCGAGCGCATCATTGAAGATGCGCAGTTGTGAATCGGTTACGGTGCTGGTGGGATCGGCAGCATTCGCGAACAACGTGCATGCGCCTTCAAGCTTGAGCGAAGTGGCGACGCGCAACTCCTCGATGGCGCGCGCCAGTTCCGACGGCAGGATGCCGAGCCGAGTCGCACCGGTATCGATCTTCAGATGAACGGGCACGTTCTGACGACCGAGTTCCTTCGCGGCAGCATTCAGCGGCGCGACGATGGAGACATCGAAGACAAACGGAGTGACCTCGAGCGCGAGGATCTCGCGCGCCTGCTCCGGGAAAAATCCACCGAGCAGATAAATGCGCGTGCGAATGCCGGCGTCGCGCAGTTCGCTCGCCTCGGAAATGGTGGCGACGCCGAAATGCCCGCATCCTTCGGCGGCCAGCGTCTTCGCGATCGGCACCGCGCCGTGACCGTACGCATCCGCTTTCACGACCACCATTACGTCGGCGCTACCGGCCGCCGCGCGCAGCGCGTGATAGTTGCGGCGCAGCGCGCCCAAATCGATTTCAATAACGGTCGGCCGTTGCGAGCGAGCGGTCATCCTTTGGTGATTCCTACAAAATGATACTGCGGGAGAGCGATTCAGCTAACCATTCGAGTTAGGGACAGTCAATGAAACGCCCCTGCACCACCCTGTGGACAACGTGAATAGATGAATTCGGCGGAAACGTTTTTTGACAGTCCCGCACTCCCGCGATATACCTTGATCAGGCTGGGGGTGTGCCGCGAGGCACTGAGATCTCGCCATGACGAGAGACCCCTCGAACCTGATCCGGGTGATACCGGCGTAGGGAAAGCCTGGATGACGGAGCGATCGCGGCCCCGTCCCAAGCCGCTTCCCAGGCGCCAGGAAGCGGCTTTCTAAATGCCCTCGCAAAAATCACAGCTCAAGATAAAAATCACGATTCAACTCAACGGCGCGTCCTACGTCATCGAGGGCGACGCGCGCCTGACCACTCTCATCGAGACTCTGAAGATGAAGCCGACCAGAATCGCGGTCGAGCTCAATCGCGAGGTGGTGCCCAGGGCCAACTATTCAGAAATCACGCTGCGCGAGGGTGATGAACTCGAATTGATCAATTTCGTCGGCGGCGGCTGACAGGAAAACCTATGCAAGACACACCGTTCAACATCGGCAAGCAATCGTTCAAATCCCGGCTCATCGTTGGAACCGGCAAATACAAAGACTTCAATGAGACCCGCCTCGCGATCGAGGAAAGCGGCGCCGAGATCGTCACGGTTGCGGTGCGGCGCGTGAACATTACCGATCGCAAGACCGAGAACCTGCTCGACTTCATCGATCCCAAGCGCTGGCAGATTCTGCCCAACACCGCCGGATGCTACACGGCCGACGAGGCGATTCGCACCTGCCGCCTGGCGCGCGAAGTCGGCGTCGGTGAGATGGTGAAGCTGGAAATCATCGGCGATCAGAAGACGCTCTTTCCCGACGTGCCAGCGACTATCGAGGCCGCGAGGATTCTGGTCAAGGAAGGATTCATCGTTTTGCCCTACGTCACCGACGATCCGGTCGCATGCAAGCGGCTGGAGGAAATCGGATGCGCCGCGGTGATGCCGCTGGCGGCGCCGATTGGCTCGGGCCTCGGCATCCGCAATCCATTCAACATCAAGATCATCATCGAGCAGTCCAAGGTGCCGGTTATCGTCGATGCGGGCGTCGGCACCGCATCCGATGCCGCGGTCGCGATGGAACTCGGATGCGATGGGGTGCTGATGAACACCGCGATCGCGGGAGCGAAGGATCCGCTCGCGATGGCGCGCGCGATGAAACTCGGCATCGAGGCGGGCCGTCTCGCATTTCTCGCTGGCCGCATCGACCGGAAGCTATACGCGACCGCCTCGAGTCCGATCACCGGACTCATCGGATAGCGGCGAGGTGAGTATCGAGCATCCGCCGTTCTCGCTGTACCTCATCACAGATCGAAAGCTCGCGACGGATGGGCTCGCGGCCGCATGCGAGGAAGTCCTCGCGGCGGCGCGGATGTACCCGCGCTTCGTCGCGGTGCAGCTTCGCGAGAAGGACCTCACCGGGCGCGAGTTGCTCGCACTCGCGCGCGAGCTGCGCAGAATCTGCACCGCGCATGGCGCCCTGCTCCTCATCAGCGAGCGCATCGATGTCGCCCTCGCCTGCAATGCCGACGGCGTCCATCTGCCTGCAACTTCATTCGCGGTCCGCGACGCGCGCGAACTGCTCGGTAAGTCGAAACTCATCGGAGTCTCGACGCATACGATTGCCGAGGTGGAAGCGGCGAATCGAGCCGGCGCCGACTTCGTCGTATTCGGACCGGTCTACGATCCGATATCCAAAAGCGCGTCTGGCCCCGCCACGGGAGTCGAAGCACTGCGCATGGCATGCGAGGCGAGCGACATTCCCGTCTATGCGCTGGGGGGCATCACACCCGGCCGAATCGCCGAGCTGAGCGATTGCGAGGTTGCTGGCGTCGCCGCGATTGGGTCCGTGTTCGGGACACCCGCACCCGCCGACGCGACTCGCGCTCTGCTGCAGGCGATCTCCGATCATCTTTAGCCTCAGATGCGAAGGCGGGCGCGAACGATCCGGGTTTATCGCCAGTCCGCCGAATACTCAGCGATCGCCGTCCTCAGATCCGCGATTGCTGGTCGCCGGTGCAGGTTGAAAAATCGCCATGCGGCCGACGGTCGCCGTGAGGATCGCATACTTTTCAATCACGTGATAATGCGCGCTTTCAGCGTAGTCATCCACGAAGATACGGGTACCCAGCAAGGACGCAAGATGGGAGCAGCAGACCAATGTGGCGGCTACTCTGAAGCGGCCATCGATTAGTATGAGATCCGGCAGCATGAGATCCGGACTATCGTCGCACCGCACGAATCGCCACGGCACTTCCAGGCTGTTGGCCCACTTGCTCAACTTGTGCGGAGTCAATCGCCTCCAAAACGGCGTCCCCCACGGCCCAGTCAGTCCAACATCTGCGTGTAGCAAATGTTGGTCTGGCGCCAACTCTCCAATCTTTTTGCGGACGGATTCCAGATAGTAGGGATCGGTTTCCACCGAAATGAACGGCTTGTTGAGCCGCGCCGCGAGGACGGTGCTCCCGCCGCTTCCATACTCAAGATAAAATCGGCAGTCATGCAAAGACGACCTAAATACTCCACTCGATTGGCCGTCGAGGTAGGGCTCATCAAGAATCGCGAAGCCGGCGCGTCGTTGCGCAATGAAGAACCGAATCAGCTCGCGACCTCGCGCGAACTTCTGTGAGATAAGTGTCACGATTCACTTGCGATAGCATAACACTGAGTCGTAATGAAGGCGCACATCGAGTGGACGGAATTGTCTTCCGAGAGGGTGTCTCGATAGAGGCATCTCCCGCTAGTGCGCCGACGTGCAAATCCATCGCAATGCCGTCGCGATCGAGGATGCAACCTGCCGGGTTCAATGAAACCGCGGTCCCTCTTAGAGGACCGCCGCAACGCCTGCGACTAACGCGTGGATTGCCAATCGCTGGCTGCAACGCTCGACTCGTTCGTGGTCGATCTCATTCGTCCGGGCTGCGCAGGATTTATCACATCCGCACTGTAAGAGATGGTCGCCGGGCACCATTGCCAAATACCCAGCGTCAGGATTTCGGTCAGCGACGCGGGAATGCAGTCGGTCTTGTCGAGAGTGACGTCGCGGTTTACCAAGCGCGTAGGCTGGCCGCATCGGTTCAGATAGTCCTCGGGTTCAACCGGATGCAGATCGGCACGCGGCGACAGAAAGGCCACGACTGGAATCGGGACCACGGCGATCGATGAATCATCGACATTCTCGGAGCCCTGGCAATGAGCCACGACATTCCGCCGTCGTAGGACTGTGCTTAGGCGAATGCTAGTGATGAGGGAACACCAGGTTTGGCGACGCGGTGACCTCTACCATTTCGTGATGACATCCAGGTTGCGATGACAGACAAATTGTGAAATATCCTCGGCATGGAGGGCGCGCGCAAGACGACCGCCGAAATGACGGGCGAGGCGCTTCGCGAGATCGCCGTTTTAGTGCTTGTTTTCGCCGCTCCCTTGGATCGCTGGGTTGAACGCCGAGTCTATACTTGGAGTGACTTGTGGAAGACGATCGGGTTAGGTGCTACTCTGTTTGCAACCGGCGTCATTCTCGAAAGAATTCGCCGGTCGTAAGGAAGAATGTTACACGCGTTCGAACCCTACCTCGCTGAGCTCACGCCCTTCATCTTTGGCATGCTCCTATTCGTCTTCGGGCTCGTCTTCGCAATCCGAGAACGGGCGCAGAGCAAATCGGAAAAAGCCCCTAAGGAAGAAGCCGAGAGGCGTACTGCTGCCTGAGGACTTTCTGTCCGGTTCAGGTTCTAGATACCGCTTACTCGAACTCGACCGCGCGCCCGATTTGCGAGGACACTGCCTCCGCGAGACGCGGATACAGTTCGTGGCCATCCTTGTCGTCGACCCAGGTATTATGCGATGCGTCGAAGTTGTAGTGATACCCGTGTGAGCTGGCCGCCAGCCAAACCTGCTTGGTCGCGGATTGCCGGCTGAGGATGAACTTCGCGCCGCCGGGAAATTCCAGCGTCACCGAGCCATCGGAGGTCGCGTAATCAACCTCATCGGGGTCGAAATCCTCGAGCCACTTCGCGACCCGACCAAGGCACGCATCCGACTTCGCAACAAATTCCCTGTCATCCATAAGGACGATTCTAACAGACCAGTGGGCGGGGTTCTTTACATATGCAGCCGATTGATGCCGTCGAAGGCAGCGTTCCGGTAGCATTCCGCGAGCGTCGGATAGTTGAAAACCGTTTCCACGAAATAATCAACCTTGCCGTTGAGCGAAAGCACCGCCTGCCCGATGTGCACCAGCTCAACCGCACCCTCGCCAATGATATGGACGCCCAGCAGTTCGCGCGTATTGCGCTCGAACAGCAGCTTCAACATTCCGGAAGTATCGCCCATGATTTGACCGCGAGCGATCTCGCGATACTGCGCCTTGCCGACCTCGTATGGGACGCCTTTATCGGTGAGCTCTTCCTCATTCTTTCCGACGAACGAAATCTCCGGAATCGTGTAGATGCCATATGGAAAGAGCTCCGGCGCGTGTTTGGCCTCAACGCCGAATGCGTGACAGGTGGCGATGCGGCCCTGCTCGCGCGAGGTTGACGCGAGACTCGGAAAGCCGATGACATCGCCAGCGCCGTAAATGTTGGGCACCTCGGATTGGTAGACGTCGTTCACCTTAATGCGTCCGCGCAGGTCGGTAGTCACGCCGATCGCTTGGAGATTCAAGTTCGAGGTAGCTCCCGATCGGCCGGTGCTGCGCAAAACCTTATCCGCGATAATCTGCTTGCCGCTGACCAGGTTGATCTTCACGCGCGGACGATTGCTGCCGTCGTCGATCAGCTCGACGCGATCGACTTCCTCGCCCAGCCGCATCGTCACCCGCCGCTCGCGCAGGTGGTACGTCAGAGCCTCAATAATCTCGGCGTCGACGAAGGGCAACAGCCGCGCGGTCTTCTCGATGACCGTCACGCGAACCCCCAGCGCCGCGAAGATGCTCGCATACTCGCATCCGATGACGCCGGCGCCGATCACCGCCAACGATGCGGGCAGATCCTTGAGCTGCAGGATATCGTCGCTGGAAAAGACACAGTTGCCGTCCAGCGGCATCCGCGGATCGCGCGCTGCCTCGGTGCCGACTGCGATCAGAACTTTGTCGGAGGTGATGGTTCGGGAGCCGGAATTTTCCTGGAAGGCCAATTTCAAAGTATGCGCATCGACGAAAGACGCTTCCGCGTGCTCCAACTCGACGCCATTGCGCAGCAACTGATGGCGGGTGACGTCGACCTCGTGACGCACCACCGGTTCAACGCGAAAAAGCAGATCCGCCAGCGTGATCTTTTCTTTAACCTTGTACGATTCCCCGTAGAGGGTGTGCTCGCGATAGCCGGAAAGGTAGAGCACGGCCTCGCGCATGGTCTTGCTGGGGATGGTCCCGACGTTCATGCATACGCCGCCCACGATGGCTTTGCGTTCGACCACCAGCACGCGCTTGCGCAACTTGGCAGCCTGAATCGCCGCTGAATGCCCTGCAGGTCCGGAACCGATAACCACCAGGTCGTAGTCGAGTTGCGCCACCGAAAAACCTCCATTGCCGCTGCCGATAAGCTCCCTCGATGGAGTTTAGCAGCCGAGTGTGACGGAAATATTTCGGAATTTTACTCTTAACGTGAGACCTTGAGTCAAATCGTCACCTCGGCGTCATACTCCCGCAATATTGATTCGCTCTAATAGACGCGTGATGCGCGACGACCGCGTGTCAGAAAAGTCTCGCCCATCGGAGGGTTCGATGAAGATTGCCACGGGGATTTCCCTGTCCATTGCGATGTTGCTCTGCGCCTCGTTCGGCGTGCGATCGTTGGATCGCGGGGGCGTCGCCGAGGCGGCCGATAACATCACCCTGCAGGGGACGGGTGCGACATTTCCGGCGCCGCTCTATCAAAAATGGTTCGCCGAATACAACAAGTTGCATCCTGAAGTACAGATCAACTATCAGGCGCTCGGCAGCGGCGCCGGCGTAAAACAATTTCAGCAAGGCCTGGTAAATTTCGGAGCCAGCGACGCCGCGATGACCGACGAAGAAATGAAGAAGGTCAAAGATGGTGTGGTGTTGCTGCCGATGACGGCCGGCAGCATCGTGCTCTCCTACAACTTGCCTGACGTAAAGGAATTGAAACTCTCGCGCGATGCCTACGTCGGCATCTTCCTCGGCAAGATCAAGCAGTGGGACGATCCGGTTATCGCCAAGGCCAATCCCGGTGTGAAACTTCCGAGCACTCCGATCACGGTCGTCACCCGTTCCGATGGCAGCGGCACCACGTTCGTCTTCACCACTCATCTCTCCGCGATCAGTCCCGAATGGAAGGCCGGCCCCGGCGCGGGCAAGTCAGTGAATTTTCCGGTTGGCGTCGCTGGCAAAGGGAATCCCGGAGTCACCGCGCTCATCAAGCAGACGCCCGGCGCGGTCGGCTATGTCGAATATGGCTACGCGACGCAGACTGGCATGCCGATGGCGGTGCTCGAGAATCATAACGGAAAGTTCGTCAAGGCTGATCTAGAGAGCGGCAAGAATGCGCTCGCCACGATGCAATTGCCGGCTGACTTGCGCGCATGGATTCCCGACCCGGCGGGCGACAGCGCCTACCCGATCGTCACCTACACCTGGCTGCTTTGCTACAAAAAGTATGACGACCCGAAGATCGCGCAGGCCATCAAGTCGGTGGTGCAGTACGGCCTCACGGCTGGACAAAAGGATAGCGTGGAACTCGGATACATTCCGCTGCCGCCCAATGTGGTGACAGTCGTGACCAAGGCTCTCGATCAGATTTCATGAGCGCGACCGGAACTGGAATGGCGCAAGAACTACCTGCCGCCGGCGGCTCCGTCAGCGAAATGATGGCGCCGCCGGCGGACGAGATCTCGAAGCCGCCTTCGACCTTCGACATCATCAGCGATCGTGCGTTCCGCCGCTCGACCTGGATCATCGCGTGGTTCGTGGTCGCGCTGATGTTCTGGCTGGTGGTCTCGATCGGCAGGCAGGCATTCCCCGCGGTGCGAGCCTACGGACTGAGTTTTCTGACCGGCAGCACCTGGGACGTCAACAAGGAACAGTTTGGTATCCTGCCGGCAATTACCGGCACCATGTACAGTTCGGTACTCGGCCTCGCAATCGGCACAGCGTTCGGCCTCGCGATCGCGATTTTTCTGAGCGAAGGTTTTCTCTCCTCGGGACTCCAGGCCGTCCTCAAAGCAGTTCACCTCGACGAGACGCGGCCGTTCGCCTCGCTCCCCGATCGCCTCGAAGACTTACTGAAGGTAACCATCGAATTGCTCGCGGCGATCCCGAGCGTGGTGTACGGGTTATGGGGAATCTTCGTGATCATTCCGCTGGTTCGACCATGGGCTGACTGGCTGCATGGCCATCTAGGCTGGATTCCGTTCTTCTCGACTACGCTCAGCGGCCCCGGCCTGATGCCGGCGTCGATCGTGCTCGCGATCATGGTGCTGCCGACGATTTCCGCCATCTCGCGCGATGCGTTGGTGGCGGTGCCGCCGAAAATGCGCGAGGCGGCATTCGGGATGGGCGCGACGCGATGGGAAGCGATCCTCGCGATTTTCATTCCTACTGCCGCGACTGGAATCTTCGGCGCCGTGATCCTCGGATTCGGACGCGCGCTCGGCGAGACGATGGCGCTCGCGATGCTCGCGGGTAACGCCAACGTTATCAGCTGGTCGCTGTTCTCGCCGGCCAATACGCTCGCCGCGCTGCTCGCGAATCATTTCCCCGAAGCCGATGCCATCGAAGTTGGCGCGCTTATGTATGCGGCGCTGGTGCTGCTCGTGATCACACTCGTGGTCAATGTGGTCGGAACTTTGATTCTCCAGCGCGCCGACGAGAGCCTGAAAGGATTGCGCTGATGGCTGAGCCGATCGACAAACCCGCCACCACGGCCGTCAATGGCTTGGACGCGGCGACTTTGCGCGATCTCGAATGGTCGCTCCGCAAGCCCCGCTCCCTGTTCAGCTATGCGATGAGCATGCTGACCGGGGCCGCGACGATTGCGGCGCTGCTGCCGCTCTTCTCGGTGCTCTTCTTGCTCGCAGAAAAAGGTATCGAGGGCCTGACCTTTACTGCGTTCACCACGCTGCCGCCCGCGGCGATGAGCACCGGAGGCGGCTTTGGTAACGCGCTGATCGGAACGTTGGTTATTGTCGCGATCGCAACCCTGATCAGCGTGCCGGTGGGGCTCTTCGCCGCGATCTATATCACCGAGTTTTCACCTGACTCGCAGACCGCCAAGGCGGTTCGGTTCGCCGCCAAAGTGCTGACCGGACTGCCCTCGATTCTCGCCGGCGTGTTCGCATTCGCGACGGTGGTGGTGGTGACCGGAGGATTCTCCGCGCCCGCCGGCGGCATCGCCCTCGCTCTGCTGATGGTGCCGACCATCCTGCTGACCGCCGAGGAAGCCATCAAACGTGTCCCTCCTCGGATGCGCGAAGCCGCGGTCGGGATGGGCGCGACGCAAACACAAGTAGTGGCCAGAGTGGTGGTTCCGACGGCCTTGCCGGGCATCGTCACCGGTGTCATGCTGGCAGTCGCCCGTGCCGCGGGCGAAACAGCGCCGCTACTATTTACCGCACTTTTCAGCGACTTCTGGATGAGCCGAACCGCGCCCAATTTCCTGCCCAAAACCTTGGGTGACCTGATGAAGCCGACCGCATCGCTGGCGGTGATGATCTACAACTTCTCGGGTTCGCCGTTCGAGAACCAGATCGCGATGGCATGGTCGGCCGCCCTCGCGCTGGTCGTGATTGTTTTATTGACCAATATTGTGGGGCAAACCCTGGCCAAACGTACTTCCAGCATCAAATGAGGAACCCCTGATGTCCGTTGTCCAAACCCAAACCGGAACCAATGGCGCCGTCCAACCTCCGCCTCCCGAAGACATCCTGATCGACTGCAAGATCGAGGACCTTCATTACGGCAAGTTCAAGGCGGTTCGCGACATCGCGCTGAAGATCAAGAAAGGCACCATCACCGCGTTTATCGGACCCTCCGGATGCGGCAAGAGCACGGCGCTGCGATGCCTCAATCGGATGAACGACCTGGTGCGCGGCTTTCATTTCCGCGGCCACGTAATCTTTCGCGGCCAGGACATCTATCGGCCGAGCGTGGACCCGGTCGCCGTGCGGCGTCACATCGGGATGGTCTTTCAGCAGCCCAACCCGTTCGCGATGAGTATCTTCCGCAACGTCGCCTTCGGCCTGCGGCTTAATCGCTACAAAGGTTCCGTCACCGACAAAGTCGAGCTGGCGCTGCGGCAGGCCGCCCTCTGGGATGAGGTCAAGGACAAGCTTCACAGCAGCGGCCTCGCGCTCTCGGGCGGACAGCAGCAGCGGCTATGCATCGCGCGCGCGATCGCGACCGAACCCGCAGTGCTGCTGATGGACGAGCCGTGTTCGGCGCTCGATCCGGTGGCAACTCATAAGATTGAAGAGCTGATGAAGGAGCTGAAGAAAAAGTACACGATTGCGATCGTGACGCATAATCTTCAGCAGGCGAAGCGCGTCGCCGACATGACCGCGTTTCTCTATGTCGATACCACTCAGGGTGGACGCACGGGCTATCAGGTTGAATACGGTCCTACGGAGGCGATCTTCGAGAATCCGAAAGAGCAGCACACCAAGGATTACCTGAGCGGCCAGTTCAGCTAAGACCTCACCCCTAGGTTAGGTCCCTACTTCAGGATGCCCTTCTTGCGCAGTTCCTCGTCGCGATAGCGCCGGAACAGGATGTTCCATTCGTCGCTGCCCTCGACGATGTTGCGCTTCTGGGAGGTGATCTTGCGCCGCACCGCCTGATCGACTTCGTCGCCCTTGTCATTCCACTGCGCGATTAGTTCGCGCGCCTGGCGCAGCGCGAGCGGAAAATTGGCGATCTCGGCAAGGCCCTCGTCACGAATCTGCGTCAGCGTCTCGCGCGCGAGGTAGAGGATTCTTTCTTCCGACAACTTCATTGAACCTTCCTGCTCGCGGCCTAAAGCACGAAGCCTTTTTTCTCCGCCAGTTTCTGGCGCGTCAGATTGCGCAGCCGCGTCACATCGATGCCGGGATTTTTACGCGCCAGATCTTCCGCGGTGCGGTCGGCTTCTTCGTCGATTTTTGCTTCGGTTTCGAAATTCGCCGATAGAAACTCGACCACGAGGGCGATGATGTCTTTCGGGTCGCCCTTGGGTTTGATGATGCCCTTCGCGATCAGCCCGCTGACCAGGAACGCGGCGAGCGAATCGATTTGCACTTCATGCAGCATGACTACCTACAAATCAACTACTGATTGGGACCCTTGGGTTTCTGTTTCTCTTCGAGCTCTTTGCAGTACTGGTCGGTCTTCTCTTTGATCACAGCGTAGAACTGCTTGATATGCCCCATGTTGGCACCGAAATCGCCGGGGAAAAAGCCCGCGAGCGATCCCGATTGCGGCTCGCCGCTCTTCGATTGCGAGCATATCTCGATATCGCTCTTTGGTGTAACCAGAATCCTGACATCATCCTCGAGGCCGAGCACCTGCGTGGTATAGACGCAGTTCAGCACTCCAGTACGCGGATCGATGCCGATCAGTTTCCATCCTTTGAGTTCCGCGATGGTCTGCTGAACCATCTCGAGCAACTTGGCGCGTCCGATCGCGACCGGCGTGTCGCCCTGGCAGATGTAGTTGCGCGTCATGAGTTCATCGTAAAGATTTGCGTTGATCTCATCCGGAGAAGGAGTCGGCGTGGCGGTCGGCTGAGCGCTGACTTCCAACGTGGACTGGCCCGAGGGCGCTGGGGCCGGCACCGCGGCCTCCTGCGTCTTCTTCAGCTTCGCACGAGCCTCTTCCTCTTTGGCGTGCTGCTCGAGGGCGGGCTTATCGATCGCGCAGGGAGCTTCGCCATAACCGTTGTCGCTGGTGTTGGCCCAATCTTCAGTAACGAACCTCACTGCCCGCTGTTTCGCCCCGGGACTGTCGAAGATGGTTTCGTTGTTCATCAGCATCGAGGTACCGGCGAAGGCCAGAAAGATCACCACGATGAGAAATGCGAACCGAATCAATCCGCGAATCATGCTCCGAAAGAACGGGACGAAAATGGTCAGCGCGAGGAAGACGACGACGATGATTAGAAGGACTGCCAAGGTCATTGAGTGCTCTACGTATTCTGGTTTCGCTGAGAAATCGTGACTCAGGATTTAGCAGACCGGCCGCAGATAAAAAACCACGAGTAGATACTGTCCGAACCGTGATTCCGGACGCTCCATTTCGAGTGCCAGATCCTTAATGCCAAATGAGTTGACAGCCTCTGGCATGCCGCCTATCGTCGCGGCTAAACCATCTTCAAGCACAGGAGAAGCACCATGAATCGTAACTTTGAATTCAAGCAATTGCTGCGCGCGTATCGCGGCGGAATCATCGACGAAACGACCTTCGAATCCGAGGTGAAGGCGCTCGAAAACGGCAGTCCGGGAACCAATGGCCATCGCGGTTTCGTCGCCTTCGGCAAGAACTATGGCTCCGAGAAGGAAGCGGTGCTGGAGTTCCTCGATCGCGCCCGCGCGGGAGAGGCCGGGGGCGCCGAGGCTTTCAACGGATGGGTCAAGACCTGCAAGACCGAATGCATCTTCATGGGCATCCAGATGATTGCCGAGCGCGAAGCGTACCATTCGCGCATCTTCGCCAAGCGCCTCGCCGATCTCGGCGGGATGCAGCATGCAGGCCCGACCGAACAGGGCCGCAAGCTGACCGAGGCATTGTCGGGCGACATGGCTGACAACAAGAAGTTCCTGTACATCACCACCAACTTCGGCAAGCCGGGAGAAGCGCTCGCACCGATCAAGGCTTTCGGCGAGAGCCTGCGCGAAGACATGATGACCAAGGAAGCGATTCGCCTCTTCGCGGAAGACGAGCTGTCGAGCGCGCAGTGGCTCTGGGACACCTGCGCGACGCTGAATTCCGATAGCGCGAATACCACCGCATCCGCATCGGCGTAGCGAATCAACCGCTGCCACTCAATCCATGACGACGAGGGACTAACGATCCCTCGTCGTCTTTTTGTTTGCGCATCCACAAACCGTCATCGCCGGGCTGCCCGCATTGCTCTCGATGGATTTGCCGGGCTGCGCCGGCCTCTGCCAATCTCGCTTCGCACTCGGATCCGAATCAGTCTCCCGAGACCAAGGACGATTCGCATGCCGCGACCAGTTCGAAAGCTGATCCATAGCGCGCGCCGACACGGCGTAGGCGCCTGAGGTCGCGTCGCTTCGGAAATGGACGATAAGTGGCCATGTGGGTATCCTGAGCTTGACGCGGCGCCTTCCCCGCTTCGATTAGGCGTAGCGCTTCAACCAGCGCCCTTGCGCCGGGCCGCACCACCATTCCGATTAGCGCGGAAACGCTCGTACCCGACGGTACCGCCAGCTCGCACTGCACAATGATGTCGCCGCTGTCCATGCCTTCATCGATCCAATGCACGGTGACGCCAGTGTTATTGTCGCCCTCGGCGATCACCCAGAAGTTCGGCGACGGTCCACGATTCTTCGGCAGCATCGCGGGGTGCAGATTGACTGCGCCACCACTGACGGACGCGAGCACCTCGCGCCCGATACGCTGGTTGAAATAGATCGATACCAGCAGGTCAGGCGTCATCGCGCGTATCGCCTCGATAGTGCCCGCACGGTTGATGTCGCGGGTGCCGATCAACGGGATTCCCGCCTCGCGCGCGAGCTCTCGCAGATCGAGCGGGAGAGCGGAGCGTCGTTGCATCCGTCGCAGCTGCCATAGCGATCGGGTCATGAGGCCGTGGCCGGTGACAATGGCGAAGAACCGCAGGCCCATCCGGCGCAACCGCCGCCAGAGCGAATGTGGAGCACTGATGCCGCGCTCCAGCGCCGTCGAGACTACGATGCCGACCGCACGCCTCGGTAGCTCGCGCAGCACGGTCGCGGTGATGACGTTGGACGGCAAGCTCTCAATGGTGAGTATGACAATGCGCACGGTTGATCCCACCGGGGAGTATCAGACGGCGCGGATACAAAAGAAAAGGCGCGGTCTGGAATGCAGGCCGCGCCCTTAATACCGTTGGTAGGAAGAGTTTACGCCGGAGCGGCCGCGAATCCCCCATCATTGTCGCCGCGCAGGATGGCGCCGAAGCGCCGGCCGCCGAGGTAGAAGCGCAATGCCTCATCGTCGGTAACTGCGGCGCGGCGCACGTCGCGCCGGCGAATCTGCCACACGCCGCCGACCATCGGATGGCGGCCCTGCCGATAGCTGAAAAAGTAGTAGCAGAACTGTAGCAGGGTTGAACGTCGCGATTCCGCGCTGAGGTTTCTCCCGCCGCATACCGTAAGGAGCTCGCGGACCGCCGCGCCGAGGCTGTAAAAGCCGGTGAACGCGTCGCGATAAGCTTGCATCCACTGACGCGTGTCGAGCCGCGGATGACGCAGCGTCACGTGCTGCGAATCGAGCTGGTTGAAGTCCCAATCGATGATGTCGCCTTCCTTCGCGTAGCGGACCTGGTCCTCGGTCCCGGGCAGCGGAGTCATAATGAAGTACGACACTATATCGAAGCCGATTTTGCGCAGGGTCTGCGCCGCGACGCGGCCGCAATCGGGGCCGTCGAAGGGGAAGCCGAGCATGTAGCCCGCATGAACCGAAACTCCGACCTTGTGCCAGTTATCGACCACCCGCTGATACTTGCCGATGACGCGCGAACGGGCCTCTTCGATCTTCATCTTGTGCTGGCGATCGTCGGTATTCTGATACTTGGTCGCGAAATTGAGATTATCGGGATTGAGCGATTCGATCCCAACGAATGCCTGATAACATCCGGCCGCAGCAGCCAGTTCGGTGAAGCGTTTGCTGCGACGATGCTTTGCAGTCTCGGTCTCGCCCTCGGCGATGTTCGCATAGCACGACGCATCGACGTCGACCTGCATCATGAAGGATAGCTTCGGGAATTCTTTCTTCACTTCGATGAGGCCAGTGAGGATCTCTTCCCATCGCGGCGAACGGAAGAAATCATCGTCGACCAGGAACAGGGATTCGATCCCATGGAAACGCATCGCGTCGCGCACCCATTGGACCACCGCGTTGGGCTCGCGTGAGCGCATCGTGCGGCCCATCACATTTTTCACGCTGCAGTACGAGCAGGTGAATGGGCATCCGCGCGAGGTATCGAGCGGGGTCATGACGGTGTTGAAAAAGCGCGTGAGGTAGCGGTCATCAATCCGCGGCAACTGCGCATCGGTGATGATCGGCACGATGATGTCTTCCTGGCCGGTCTTGGCGCGGATACCTTCGGTCACCGAATATTGCGGCTTCAGCTCGCCCTTGAGGAAGTCTTCGAGGATGAAACCCCAGGTATTTTCCGCCTCGCCGACGATGGTGGTGACGCCCACCGAGTTGAGGAATTTGCACGACTCCGGATAGCCGCTGACATGAAAGCCGCCCATCATGGTGGTCATGCCTTCGGCGACGAACTGGAGCGCAAGGTCGCGGCCGCGCGGATATTGATTGGATTGCACGCCTGCCAGGCCAATCAGCAGCTCGACGCCGTCCTCGTGGGCCTTTTCCTTGATGGCGCGGATGGTCTCCGGGCTGATGACGCCGTCGCAAATCTCGTCCCAGATGATGGTCTCAAGGTGGACATTGCGTTTGCCGGAGAAATGGCGGTTGAACTCGTCATTAAGAGCCGACAGCACGTTGAGGGTGTTGTTGGGCTGAACCCCATAGCGGAACACCGAAACGTAGCCATCGTCGTCATATTTCGACGGTTTTATGAAGTAAATCCTGACGACTCGAACCGTCTCGGGGTTGAGCGAGCCCTTGCGCATCGCTGCCGCATCTGCGGTGAGCTGGAGGATATTGGCGGGCTTGTCCCCACCATAGCGATGGCGCCCGATGATGATGTACAAAATGGTCGCGGCGAACGCCAGGAAAGCGACTGTACACGTTAATAAGACCAGTAGGACCATCAAGTTTTCCTCTAATTATACGCCCAACCGCCACTCGGCTCTGATGAATACTCCCAGACTAGCGACCAGAAGAATAGCGATCTAACCGACCGGTCAGAGTTACATAAACCAGACCTGCTATGTCAACCATTGTCCACGCGATTCCCAACAGACTCAATCCCCCCGCCAACCATTAGACAATGAAGCTTTCATGATGCTGCCATGAACCTCCGCCCGCGCCTACCTGCGAGGATTACCTGGTCGTGGGCGAACCCGAGCACGGAGGGTTCCTCGAAGGGTCAATGGTGCGCGTAAAACAAACATGGCCCGCGTCATGATTCCAAGCCGAATTGTAGCCGCCGTCGCTTTCCGGAACCCACACGTACACGGTACGTCGAACATCGTAATCCTTCAATGCAAAGTCGGCGCATACATCGAAGGAATTGGCGCCGGTCGCGCGGGGTCGGCCGTCATCCGTGCCCACCGACCAAATCACCGCATACAGCGCGATCACCGCAAGCAGATTGATGAACACATCCCAAGGCGAGGACTTCGCTTGCTGCTCGGTCACCATCCGCCCCTCCCCTTCGCCAGCGAACCGGTGACCGCTTAGTGATACATCTCGACCAGGTTGATGAGGCCGAGAGCGCGGTAGCGTTCGACGAGGTAGCCTTTGATTTCCTGCACGCTGCCCATCTGGAGGACTTCGCGCGCGACCTGCCTGGCAGTCTGATAGTCAACCTCGCGCAGCGCCTTGCGCACCACCGGGATGAACAAGGGGCTCAGGCTGAGCTCATCGAAGCCGATGCCGACCAGCAGCAGCGTCGCGAGCGGGTCGGATGCCATCTCGCCGCAGATGCCGACTTCTTTGTCGGCCGCGCGGGCCACATTGACGACCTCGGAGATGGCCGAGATGACCGCGGGATGAAACGCCTCATAAAGGTGCGCGACTTTCGGATTGTTGCGGTCGGCGGCCAGCAGATACTGAATCAGGTCATTTGTCCCGATGGAAAAGAAATCGACCATCGGCGCCAGACGCGGCGCCAGCCACACCGCCGACGGCACCTCGACCATTATGCCCACCGGCACATGCGGATTGTGATCGAGGCCTTCGTTGTAAAGTTCGGCTTGCGCTTCGGCCAGAAGCTCCTTGGCGCGGCGCAGTTCCTCGAGGCTTGAGATCATCGGGAACATGATGCGCACATTAAATCGCGTGGCAGCGCGCAGGATGGCGCGCAACTGAACCTTGAACAGCCCCGACATTTCGAGCGAGATGCGAATCGAGCGCCATCCCAAAAACGGATTCTCCTCGCGCGGCACCCGCATGTAGGGCGGATACTTGTCGGCGCCGATGTCGAGGGTGCGAATCGTCACCGGGCGCTGGCCGAACGCCTGGAGCATCCGGTTGTAAAGCGCGATTTGTTGATCCTCGTCTGGGAAGTCCTCGTAGGTGAGAAATGAAAACTCGGATCGCAAAAGCCCAATGCCCTCGGCGCCGTATTGCAGCGCGAGCGGCACGTCATTGTAGAGCGCGATGTTGGCGTAGAGCCGCACGCGATGACCGTCTCGAGTCGCCGCCGGTTCGTCCGCATCTTCCATCAGCTCGCGCTTGAAATTTTCGTAACGCTTGGTCAGCGCCGTGTAATCTTTTTCGACATCGGGGCTCGGGTTGACGTAGACGATGCCCGAGTTTCCGTCGAGCACCAGCGTGTCGTTCTCAACCACCGATTCCATGATGTGCTCGACGCCCACCACGGTGGGAATTTCGAACGAGCGCGCGAGGATCGCGGCATGCGAGGTCACGCCGCCCGACTGCAGCGCGATGCCGACCAGGTTCTCATGCGAAACCAGCGTCAGCTGCGACAGCGTCAGCTCCTCGGCCACGATGATGGTGGGCTTTACGAAAGGGCCCTTGCCGCCTTCTTGCCGCAGATGGCGCAACACGCGATGACCGACATCGCGGAAATCGGTGGCGCGCTCGCGGAGGTAGCCGTCGGCGAGATTCAGCATCTGCGCCGATAACTCATCGATGACCCGGAACAGCGCGCTCTCGGCGGCGAAGCCCTGCTCGACCGTCTCGCGCACGCGGCCCACGAACTCCTCGTCTTCGAGGATCATCCGATGGCCGTCGAAAATTTTCAGATCCGAGTCGGCCATCATCGGCGCCATGCGGGCCTTCAGCGCGCCAAGTTCGGTGAGCGCTCGCGCAAGCGCCTCGTCGAGTCGTTTCTGCTCGGCCTTCATGTCGCCCGCGCGCAGGTTGCGATCGATGGTGCTCATGAAGGTGCCGACCACGTGCGCGACGCCCATCGCGAATCCCGGCGCCGCCGGCAATCCGACCAGGCGCGGACGGCGAATCTTCACCGGCGCGGCGACCCGAGTCTTGCCCCCAACCTTCTCGTAATCCTTGAGCTGGCGATTGGCCTCGATCATCCGGCGCCGATATTCCTCGCGCTCCTTTTCCTTGGTGGCGAGGGTTTCGCGCAGCCGAAAATGCGAAAGAATCTGCGCCACCTGGTTGGCCGCGGTCTTGAGCAGGCGCGCTTCACTTTTGGTGAACTTGCGCCGCGTGAGGGTCTGCACGACGAGCACGCCGATCGGCTTGTTGCGTCCATCCTGCACCGGCACGCCGAGGAAAGTATGATAGCGCTCCTCGCCGGTCTCGGGAAAATACTTGTAACGCGGATGACTTATCGCATCGGTAACGCCAACCGCCTCGCCCTTTTCGATGACCATGCCGACGAGGCCTTCATTGGTGCGCATCGAGACTTTGCCGACCGAGTCGCGATCGAGTCCGATAGTGGCGCGCAACACCAGCCGCTCGCGCTGCGGGTCGAAGAGGTAGAGCGAGCAGACCTCGACCTCCATCCCTTCGGCAATGGCGGCGACGATTTTATCGAGAGTCTCGCGCAGGTCGGCCGCGGCCTCGCCACTGATCGCAGAGATATTTTCGATCAGAGCGAATTGGTCGCGATTAGCACCCATGGTTGTTTTTTATCTTGTATTGAAAAGCTGCGAGTGGAGTTTATCGCATGCGGTCGCGCTTAAACAACCGACGCGCAAATTTGTGGGCAAGGAAATGAAAGGCCGCTCGGAAAGGCGGCGACAAAGATTCAACGGGCCGTTCGCGAACGGCCCGTACCAGGAAATTCCGGACGAGGGCGATGCTACTCCGAGAACTCGACGGTCGCGGTGCCGGTCACCAGCTTCTCGGCATCCTCGTTCTCCATCCAGATGTCGACCTCGCACTGCTTGGTCTCGGGATAAGTGTTGGTGATGAAGCCCTGCAGGATGAGCGTGCGATCCGGCTGCACCGGGACGCGATAGGTCGTGCCGAGGCGAACCATCCTTGCTGGATTGCCGGCAATCCAATCGGTCACCAGCTTCGCTAGCAGCGCGAGGCTCATGTTGCCCGGCAGAATCATTCCCGGCAGACCTTCCTTCTTTGCTAACTCATCGTCAGTGAAGCGCGCCGCCGGCAGATGGTTGGCATGCGCATAGGCGCGCGTCTGATCCTTGCTGATGAAGATTTCTTCGGGACCGATTGCGGTCCCGATTTGAACGTCTGCAAATTTCATGTCTTTCCTAGGTCCGGCTCATAAATCTGTGATCGACGTGCGCGACGACTTCGCCCTTTTGATTGCGCAAGGTCGAACGAATCACCACGAACACCATCGTCCCGGTGCGGCCGGTCTTGTCGTAGATCTCCTTGACCGAGGAGCTCAGCGTGATCTCATCGCCAGGGCGAATCGGCGCGACGAACTCGACATCCTTGCCGGCATCGAAGCCCTGCCGTCCAAAGCGCGGCACCTTCTCGAAGAAATGCCGTCCGTTGCGAAACGTAGTCGCGAATCCCGGCGGCGCGACGATGCCGCCATACGGTCCCTTCTTCGCCGCTTCGTCATCGGTGAAGATCGGATTGGTCTCGCTGATAGTCTCGCAGAACTTGGCGATCTTCTCGCGCGAAACCGGCACCGGATCGGTGGTCTCGAAAACCTTGTTGATGATTGCGGGATCGAAATCTACCACTTTATAAGCTCGCCTTCGGCTTTGGTTCAGCTCGCTTCGGCCGGTATCGCATGCGGCACCGGTTTGCGCTTGGGGCGGAAATCGACCGCCTCGTAATTGCCGGTTTTAAGTTCGCGCACCAAGTCCTCGATGCTCTTGATATCAGCCTCGAAGCGGGTGGCGCAAAGCCCGATGAGACTGACTAAGTGACTATCGGAGCCGCCGGTCGCCTTGTAGCCGTACTTCGCGATCATCTCGGCGGCGCGCTCGTTCTCGCCCTTGCGCGATCCGCCATTGAGGAGTTCCACCGCGACGACGTTCTCGAGCACCGGTTTTTTCAGGTAGTGTTCGTACAATCCAATGTTGGGGCGTCCGGGATGACACGGCACGGCGATCCCGCCCATCGCCGCGACCTCGTTGATGAGTTCCTGCGCCGGAATCCGGATGTTGGTGAAGTCGAAGCGGCGCGCCATCTCATCGGTGACGCCGAACACCAGCACGTGGCCGTATTCGGTTTCGACCTCGGCCGCTTTGAGCACCATCACGCCGAACTTGTCTTCGAGCGCGCGATAGTCGGCGCTCCCGTTCCACTGGCGATGCTCGGTGAGAACGACTCCGTCGACCGGCACTTGCGCGCGTCGCATTTTGATCCAGTTGAGGTAGGCCTCTACCGGTGCGCGGCTGTCTTCGGAGGCTTCACTGTGCGCATGCAAATCAAGGACAGTTGCCACGAATCATTTTTCCTTACCTCGCCGGGCGAAATTTCGCGAGCGTCACCTCGGGCGTGACATCCTCGTATACGACCTCGACGGGCATCCCTATTTTAACCTGATCCGGCGGGCAATCGACAATGTTGGTGAGCATCTTGAGGCCTTCGTCCAAATCGACATACGCCATCACATACGGTAGCGAGTCGCGGAATCCGGGCGCCTGGTTCTGGTTGGTGACGGTGAAGGTATAGATGCTGCCGCGCCCCGAGCATCGCACCCACTCGGTCTTCGACGACAGGCAGTTAGTGCATAGCGCGCGCGGATAGTAGCGGGTAAAGCCGCAATCGCGACACTTCTGGATGTAGAGTTCGTGGCGCTTGAGCGCCTCCCACCACGGACGAATCTCCTCGTCGAGGTGCGGGAGCGGCTTCGCGTACTTCTTTGGTTTTTCGTCAGCCATACGATTTATGCTTCCTCCCCCTAATCCTTAACAGCGCACTTTCAACGACGGGCAAGCCAACCAAGAATAAGACTGAGTGCCAAAACAATGGCAATCATCCCCAGAACGATCGATCTACCAAGTCGAGCTCGGTCCAGAGTGACACGGGGTGAATCATACTTCGTGGCCGGCGGTACGGCACCGCGCGGAATTTGCTCACTCATTGATTCCCCAGAATGAGCGTCGCGCCCGCATGACGCGTACCAAGCGCGCCGCCCGTACCGTGCGCAATCGCGAGCTTGCAATCCCTGACCTGGCGCGCACCACATTCGCCGCGCAGTTGCTTGGCCGCCTCGATGACGAGAAAGATGCCGCGCATCCCCGGATGATTCGAGGACAGCCCGCCACCATCGGTGTTGATGGGAAAGGCGCCATCGAACCGGATGCGACCTCCTGATACGAACGCCCCACCCTCACCTCTTTTGCAGAAACCGAGGTTTTCGAGCTGCGAGATGACCGTGATGGTGAACGAATCGTAAATCATGCCCATGTCGATATCGGCATGTTTCACGCCCGCGCGCTCGAACGCGAGGCGTCCGGTTTGCGCCGCTGCGTTTTCGAGATAATCGCGATGGCCCGCGGCGCCATGGCGGACGGTTTCCGCCGCGCCGAGGATGTAGACAGGTTTCTTCTTCAAATCGCGCGCACGCTCCGCCGAGGTGATCACCAGCGCGCCGCCGCCATCCGAGATGATGCAGCAATCAAGCAGATGCAGTGGTGATGAAATCACGCGCGACGCCAGCACATCTTCAACCGTGATCAGGTCGCGATACTTCGCCGCCGGATTCATCGAGGCATGCAGACGCATAGTTACCGCGACTTCCGCGAGTTGCTCCGAGGTGGTGCCGTATTCGTGCATGTGGCGCTGCGCGACCATCGCATAGGAGCCGACCGTGGTGACGCCGAAGGGACCGTCGAACTGCTCGGGTGCATCGCCGCCACCGCCGCCACCGCCGGTGCCGATGGCGAACCGCGCCGACGAAATCTGCGAGCCATAAAGGACCACCGCGACCTCGCACAGTCCGGCCGCGATCGCCGATGCCGCGTGCATGGTGTGGACCAGAAACGAGCATCCGCCGACATTGGTGCCATCGACGAAGTTCGGCGTCAGGTTGAGATAGTCGCACAGCCCGATCATGCCCATCCCGCCGCCGATGCCGGCGGCGCAGACGCCGTCGACGTCCTTGATGGTGAGGCCGGCGTCATCGAGTGCGCCCTTCAGGCTCTCGGCAATGATTTGGTAAACGGTCTTGTCGGGTGCGAAGCGCGTCGGATGCTCATAGACGCCGACCACCGCGGCTTTCCGGCTCATGTTCATCATGATGTGAGTCCTACTTGAGTCCCGCGAGGAAGTTGTCGAAGGCGGCGTTGACCTCGGCGGGACGCTCCCATGGCAGCGCATGGCCACCGTCAGCTATCACTTCGATTTTCGCGCCCTTGATTTTCGAGCCGATGCCTTCGGCGTCGGCGGGCGTGGTGATTGCGTCATCGACGCCTGCAAGAATCATCGTAGGTTTGTTGATCTTGTCGAGGTCGGCGCGCAGGTCGGTCTTGTCGCATGCGACGAGGTCGGTGTACCGCACGCGCGGGTCGGTTTTGATTTGCTCCATCCAGCCCTCGCGCACGAGGTCGAAGTTCTCCTTGATGGTGCGCGGCGAGTACGCGTCGGTGGTGAACGGCTGCGGCGCGCGCCCCATCGTCACATCGCGCATCGCGGCAATGCGATCCTTGGGGATGTTGAAGCGCGCGGCGGTCGCCACCAGCATCAGGCCATCGACGCGCGACGGATGCGCGAGCGCGGTCTGCATCGCGATCGCACCGCCCATCGAATGACCGGCGATGACGGCGGATTTGATCTGGAGCGCATCGAGGAAGCTGGCGACGAAATCGGCATACTCGCGCATCGAGTTCATCCCATCGACGCCGTATGATCGCCCATGACCCGGCAGATCGATCGCGATCGGACTGTGCGCGTTGGCCAGATGCGCGATCTGTTTGTGCCAGCTATGGCCGTTGCCGCCCGCGCCATGAACCATGACGACGGTGCGGCCCTTCGAAAAATCCGGGATGACATCGGGCAGCGTGGTCTTTCCAGCATAGTGCATGTAGACCGCGTGGCCGTTGATATTGATGTACTTGGTCGGCATCGCCGAAGCCCTCTCGTCCGCGTTTTTGCGAGGTGTTTGGAAGGATTGCTATTAGGTTCGCGCGGGAGTTGTCAAACGCAGTTAGGGATGTGGGGTAATCGCAAGGATTGTAATGAATCCCGGACCTGGTCCGTAATACCAGAGGATCCGATAAGCAGCGGGGGTGCGATTCTCTGCATACGCCTCGAACACATCTTGACCATTCGGTCCTTTGTTGTCCCAGTATTTGTGCGTTTGCAGGCCCGGGTGTCGAGGGTTGGTTTGGAGATACGCTATCGCTTTGCGAACGGACTTTAGTCGTTTCGCAAGCGCCTGACTTGCCGCGAGCTCATCCAGTTGAGCTTTTGCTTCGGTGCTAAACCTCAGCGCGAACGAGGGCATCAAGCCTAATCGATCTCGTCGTCCGCATACTTCGCGAATGATCCAAGATCATGAAGCTCACCACGGGCAGCTTGCGCGAGACCTCGACGGAGACTAGCCAACGCCTTGGGGTTTTTGTACAGCCAGGATTCGTGCGGAGAAACTGGATGGGGCGATAGCAGGATCTGGCCGGCCTCGTTCATATGAACTTCAAATCGCAAATCGCCATTCTTCTTCGCGTCCGACTTCTTGACGAGAGAACCATTCAACGCACTGAGCGCTTTCGCGAGCGATATACGGTTTCTCGCATCCGGCACCACGTCGCCAACGCGCTCGAATTTGTTGCTTCTAAGTGTATTTTTTTTGGCTGGCATGGAATGACCGCGTTTGGGTTCGGCAGCGCATTTTGGAGTCTAGCATACGTCCAACGGTTCAACAATGTGACAACCGGTTTCAGCGCGCCTTCCTGCCGATAAGCAGGCGCTCCGTGAGGTCGAACCTGCGCGCGGAAAGCACCGCCGCCATCTCATCGAGGATGCGGGTGGCGATTGCGCGCTGCTCATCATTCATAAACGGCGACCAGCGCAAATCGATCCATTCGACGATGCCGTTCCAGGTCACTGGGAAGCTCACATCGCGCGTATCGATCGCCAGACTCGCGCGACTCATCGCCTCGCGATGCGGGTCCTCATTCTCCGCTGCCACGATCCGGCGCCGACTCGGAAACGTTGCGGCCGCGAGCTGGCTCCATTGCTCCTCGGTCGCGAAGTTGCGCAGCGCCTCGCGAATGCCCGAGCCGCCGATGCTGATGATGATAGCGCCGCCCGGCGCGAGACATCGCGCGAGGTCGCGAATCGTCCCGTCCTTGTCGGCAACGAACTGGAAAACGTGGCTGGCGAAGATGACGTCGAGGGCGCCATCGCGGAAGGGAGCCGCCGTCACATCGGCACGCACGAGCGGAGTGCGCGCGCCATTGCGGCCGCGCGCTTCCTCGAGCATCTCGGCCGTGAGGTCGGAGCCGATGGCAATTGCATGGGGAGCGGACTGCCGGAAATCATACAGATAGCGGCCATTGCCACATCCGAGATCGAGGATTCGGCGCGCACGCGCGATCTCGTCGGCGATCGCTTCGCCGACCGCGACTCGCCTTCTTAGATAGAACTCGCCGTCGCCATAGCTTTGCGCGAGGCGTCCGAAATATTGCGCGACATTCGCAGGCGACCGTCGCATACCGGATGAACTTTCGTCGGCCAAGATTCGAGCTCCCCCCTAAGCTTAGTTCGCGTCGCGAGAAGCCGCTAGCCGGTGGCCGCCGGCTTAATCGCCTTCTTGCGCCCGCGCCGCGGCTGATCGAGGCCCGCCATTGCCTGCGCGAGTCCCTGGCCATGCTCCCATTCGTCGATGGCGGCGCGGCTGAATCTCCAGGTGCTGCCGACCCGGAAGCCCGGAATCAGACCGCGTCTCAGCAGGCGGTAAATGGTGGTGGGATGGACCCGGAGGTGCTCGGACAGTTCGGTAACGGTAAAAATTTGCTCGTCAGGAGGCATCGATTCTCTTCTTTACCCCCCCGGGCAAAAGCTATGTGTTTACTCTGTCTGTATGGTTTTCGTTGCTCGCACCGATGTCAAGTAACCCGCGCGAACTGTTTTCATTCATACGGGCGCGCTTCACACCTGCGTACGCATTTGAGCTATCGTGATAGCGCAAATTATTCCCACAGGACTTGGAAAAATTGGCACCGCAAGCCGGATGCTATCTAAGAGGAGAAAAACCCATGGCGTATGAGACGCTGGAAATTCGTCGCGAAGAGTCAATTTTATGGCTAACCCTGAATCGCCCGCATAACCTCAACGCCCTTAGCGCCAAGATGGTTTCCGAGCTCGAGGAGTTCCTCGCCACCCTGCGCGACGATCATGAGACCCGCGTCGTCATCATGCGCGGCGCCGGACGTGCCTTCTGCGCCGGCCTCGATTTGAAGGAACAGAACCGCGGGGGTCCGGAAGCCCTCGGCCGCTCCACCACGGCAGTCTATGAGTCGCAGCGCCGGATGAGCGATCTGACGGTCGCGATTCGCCGGGCACCGCAGCCGTTCATCGCGGCAATCAAGGGACCTGCCGCCGGCGGAGGGTTCGCTCTCGCGCTCGCATGCGATTGCCGCATCGCCGGGGAGTCTACCCGCATGAATGCCGCTTTCATTCGCATCGGGCTGACGGCATGCGATATGGGCGTCAGCTACATGCTTCCTCGCGCGGTCGGCAGCTCGGTCGCCGCTGAGCTACTGCTAACCGGCAGATTCATCAATGGACAGCGCGCGCTCGCCACCGGATTGGTTTCCGAGCTGGTGCCCGATGCCGAGGTTGATGCCGCCGCGGGCAAGCTCGCGCACGACATGATCGAAACCTCGCCCTTGGGGCTGCGCATGACCAAGGAGTGCCTCTCGGCCAACATCGATGCGCCTTCGCTCGAGGCGGCGGTCGCGATGGAGGATCGCAACCAGGTGCTATGCGTTCGCGCCGGCTACATCGATGAGGGCGCGCGCGCATTCGTCGAGAAGCGCAAACCCAAGTACGCGGCCCGCGCCTAGCTCTTTTGGGAGCAACCTCCGTATCGTTGGAGAGGTTGCTCCCACCCTAGGTCAGATCACTGGCGAGCCAGGAGGCAGCCCGAATAGCACGCGGCCTACCACTTCGAAGCGCGCGGTGTTCATCAGCACATGCTGCGACGCGGTGTGGACGTCGCGCCAGCAGCGTTCGATGGGGCATGAGGTCTGCGCGGAATTCATCCCGGCCGCATCGGCGACCAGATCCACCGCCTGTACCGCCAGCTTGACCCCGGTGACAACTCCGAGTCGTACATGCGCGCGATCCTCGAGGCTGAAGCTCTCCCCGGCCCCGCCCTTACGCCAGACCTCGTCATTGACCTGGTAGAAGTATGCGCGCGCCGCATTCAATAAACCTTCGGCCTGCGCGAACTGGATTTGCGCGATTGGGCGGTCGCGCAGCAACGACTGGCTTGCGGTCGGGACCTTGGCTTGCGCCAGTTCGCGGAACGCTTCGAGGGCATGACGAGCGGTGCCCAGCACCGTCACTGCCAGCTCCCCGGCGATTTGCAGTTGCAACGGGATGTTAGCGAAGGTGCCGCGTTGCCAGGTCGGCGTCGCGTTGAGCCAATCGAAAGTGAACTCATCGGGAACGAAAACGTTTTCGAAGACGCAATCGTTGCTGCCGGTGCCGCGCATTCCGGCGGTTGACCAGGTGTTGAGGATCTTCGCGTGCTTGATGGGAAAGAATCCGGCGCGCAGGGTCGGCACTCCGTCGACGAATTGCGGCGCGCCATCGCGCAGCACCAGCGTCGCCGCCATCAGGTAACTGGCCTGCGCTGAGCCGCTCGCATAGGTGGCCTTGCCGCTGAAACGAAAGCCACCCTCAACTGGAATCGCCTGACTGGTCATCGGGTTCAGCGAGCCGCAGGTGACTGCGCGAGGATCGCTGTAGATCTTCTCGAATGCCTCACGCGAGAGGTACTGCCCGAAGATTGGACCGCCGCCGCAGATCGCGAGGTTCCAAGCCGCCGACGCGTCGATGCGCGCAACTTCTTCGATCAGTCGCAGAAAGTCGGGAATGGTGATCTCGCCGCCGTTCATCTTGCGCGGCAACAGCAGGCGAAACATCCCGGTCTCATGGAAAGCGTCGGCCACTTCGCGCGGCATCTGCGCCTCGCGCTCGGCGCGATCGGCGTGCTCGCGAATGATGGGCGCGAGCTTGCGCACCTGGTCCAAATAAGGTTGAGCGCGTTCACTCAATTGATTCATCACACACCTCGAGGATCCAATTTCAAGATGTGACGAGGCCAAGTCAACGCAGCCATTGCAACGCACCTCCAAAATGAGACGGGGCTCACTCGATGAGCCCCGTCCCGTGCAGTCGTCATTTTGTACGAATTTGCTACTTTCAGATGGCTTCGCTAACCGCGTCCTCGCGCATCGAGGGCGCGGGCCGCCGATCGATCGGCATCCAGTGCCGGGTTCCCTCGCCGAGGAAGATTTGCCGCGGCCGCGTAATCTTCTGCTCCGGATCGCGCACCATCTCGGCCCACTGCGCCAGCCATCCCGCGGTTCGCGCGATCGCAAACAGCACCGGGAACATCGTCATCGGGAATCCCATCGCCTGGTAGATGATGCCGGAGTAGAAATCGACATTGGGATAGAGTTTGCGCTTGATGAAATAGTCATCCTCGAGTGCGATGCGCTCGAGCTCGATCGCGACATCGATCAGCGGATTGCGCCCCGTTACTTCGAAAACATCGTAGGCGAGCTTCTTCAGAATTTTCGCGCGCGGATCGTAATTCTTATACACGCGATGGCCGAAGCCCTGCAGCAGTGTGTCGCCGGCTTTGACCGATTTGATCATTCCGGGGATTTTTTCCTTGCTCCCGATCTCCACCAGCATTCGGATCGCAGCTTCATTCGCACCGCCGTGCAAGGGGCCATAGAGTGCCGCGATGCCGGCCGCGAGGCATGCGTACGGATCGGGATCCGAGCTGCCGACCGCGCGCACCGCGTTGGTCGAGCAGTTCTGTTCGTGATCGGCGTGCAATATAAAGATGACGTCGAGCGCCTTTTCCAGCACCGGGTTGGGCTTGTACTGCAGCTCCGTCATCTTGAACAGCATCGAGAGGAAATTGCCGGTGTAGCTCAGTTCGTTGTCGGGATAGACGTAGGGCAAGCCGCGTGTATGCCGAAACGCCCACGCCGCCAGCGTCGGAATTTTGCCGATGAGACGACGGGTCTGCAGCCGGCGCGTCTCGAGATCGAAGATTTCTTTCGCCTCAGGATAAAAGGTCGACATCGCGCCCACCGTCCCCAGCAGCATGCCCATCGGATGCGCGTCGTGGCGGAAGCCCTCCATGAAGCGCTTGATGTTCTCATGCACCATGGTGTGGATCTTGATGTTGGATTCCCAGGTCGCGAAATGTTTCTTGTCGGGCAGCTCGCCCTTGACGATGAGGTAAGCGACTTCGAGGAAGTTGGACTTTTCCGCCAGCTCCTCGATCGGATATCCGCGGTAGCGCAGGATGCCCTTGTCGCCATCGATGAAGGTGACCCGGCTTTTGCAGGTCGCGGTGTTCACCAGGGCGGGGTCGTACGACATCATGCCGAAGTCTTCCGGCCCGGTTTTGATTTCGCGCAGCGCGGTGGCGCGAATCACGTTGCCTTCCTCGATCGGAATTTCGTAGGACTTGCCGGTCCGGTTGTCGGTTACGCTCAGCGTGTCTTTAGCCATCGATGGTCTCCCTGAAATCCCCTGGGTATTCGAGCTGCATCAACATATATCTAGTCTCGTTCAACATGTATGCAGTTCAAGATTATACACGGGCAGCATTTTTATGGAAACCCTTTGGAGGCTTTTTTTGTGCTAATTCTGCCCCACCGCTCGCATCACCCTCGCGCGCATGGCACTCTCTTGCGGTTGCATTTTGCAGACTCCGAATTGCGCTCATTTGGAAATGAAATTTTGATGAAGCTTCAGCGCATAATTTATGGTCGATAAAATCCTCGGCGCGCTCTCCGCGTTTATCGTCGCCACCATCGCGTCGCTCGGCTACTCCGGCGTCATCCTGATGATGGCGATCGAAAGCGCCTGCATTCCGCTGCCGTCGGAAGTCATCATGCCGTTCGCCGGCTACCTGGTTTCGACCGGCCGCTTCAACCTGCAACTGGTCGCGATCGCCGGCGCGGTCGGATGTCTGCTCGGCTCGTACGTCGCATACTACATCGGCGCGAGCGGCGGGCGATGGTTCCTGTTGCGCTACGGGCGCTGGGTGCTGATCGCGCCACATGAGATCGAAATCGCGGATCGGTTCTTCGATCGATGGGGTCCGCACGCGGTGTTCTTCAGCCGGATGCTCCCCGTGGTCCGCACCTTCATCGCGTTTCCGGCCGGCGTCGCGCGCATGCGCCTGCTCCCATTCACCATCTACACCCTGGCCGGTTCGTATCCATGGTGCCTCGCACTCGCTTACCTCGGAGAGAAGCTGGGCGACAACTGGCATACGCTGGGACCGTACTTCCATCGCTTCGACGGCGTCATCGCGGCGCTGCTGGTGCTCGGCGCGGGCCTGGTGCTCTACAATCGGATTCGCGGCATCACCGCCGCGCCGGCGATCAAGTAGTCGCGCGCCAGACCGGCTCCAAGCTAAGATTGTTTGCATGGCTAATGACCCGAAAGATACCGCCGCACCGATCGACGAATCCGAACTGGTCGAGGTTCTCGCCAGCATCGATCCGACCCAGATGCGGATGGCGCGCGACCTGCTCGAAGGTTCCGGCATCCCATGCTTCGTATTCGATGGGGAAAATTCGCGCATGTTTGGTAACAGCCCTGCGATGCCGATTCGATTGATGGTCCATCGCGACGTGGCCGACGACGCGGTGGAACGCCTGAAAGAACTCGGCTTCCCCGAATAGACGCCCCTACTTCGTCCCCTCTCTCACTGCGTGAGAGCGCGGAGCCGCTGAGGCGGAACGCCAGTGGAGTTGAAGCGAATAAAAACGATGCGTGGCGCGCTTCTCGCAACGGCTGCGGCGAGAAGCGTGATGGCCGGGTGAGAGCCGCGCGCGCTGCGCGCGGTGGTGGAACACCATATTATGCGTCGACCCTTCTGTTGAGCGCCCGCAAAACCCGCGCGCAGAACCGCTGCGACGGCGCCCGCCGGCGCAGCGCACCACATCGTCAAAATGTCGGAAAAGCCGCCGGTTGGCTAATCCCGCGAGGGGGGCCGCTTCGAAATCAGGCTCTCGCCCATCATCAGCACGCGATCCGCGGTCTCCATCAGCCGCTGATGCCACGAGACGGCATTCAGGTCTGGCATTCTGGCATTCGAGTCGAGGGTCCAATCCGTTTTGAGTTTCGCGCGCGAGGCTCCGAGCGTATAAACTTCGCTTTGGGATGGGCGGTTAGCTCAGCGGTAGAGCATCGGCCTTACAAGCCG